>Ga0209026_1000022_pt1 | contig 366789 bp, 340 predicted proteins | sample AraplaCL_Col_mCL_FD_184262 | JGI IMG/M metagenome (GOLD analysis project Ga0209026, IMG submission 184262) | Arabidopsis root microbial communities from the University of North Carolina, USA - plate scrape CL_Col_mCL (SPAdes) (version 2) | ecosystem: Host-associated > Plants > Roots >... | reverse complement strand
TGGCGCAATCGGTTCGGATCTACAACCAGGAACGGCCGCATACGGCCTTGAAATACAAAACGCCCGATGCGGTGCATCGGGCGTCTTTGTTGCAATAAAACCTGTCAACCTATTTTAGGACTGGACAATGGAGCGGGACGATAGCGATCAGAAGCGCAAGCGGCTGTCGTCATAACGCGGATCGGGACCGTTTTCGACTTTGCGAACAATGCCGTTGTCGTCGAAATAGACCGTCATCTGCGAGTTCCAGACGCCGCTTTCCTTGAAACCGTAGTTCCACGCCTCGAACGGGATGCGCGCATAGCGCATCACCTCGGTCGGACGGCCGACGATACGCAATACATCGTTTTTGGTGGCCTGATCGACCTTGATCGACTGGAATTTCTGGACGGTCCACACTTGCTCGTAGGAAATAAGGCGTCCGTCCGGGCCAATGCGGGCCATGTAGGCATATTGCCCGAAAGGACCCGGAGCGTACTCGAGCAAGTGGGTATTGCCGTCCGGATAGACGGCGGTTGGCCGGCCCAGACGGGCGACCACCTGATCTTCCGTATCGCCGGGATTCACCGGCGGCGCGAGCAGGGAGGCACAGCCGCTCAGGGAAAAGGCGGCAGCCGCTAAAACAGGCAGAAGAAGGCGTTTCATGGACAGTTGGAGATGAGTTGGTGAAGAAAATATCCCGTGACGCATGTGATTCTACGCTTTTCGGGTAAGTATTTGAATCTGCTGGGCTTTTGCTATATACTTGCGCCTCTGGTCATTTCGGCCAGTTTTTATTTTTGTTCACGGTATGCAGGGTAATCACTCCGCGCACCGCTTGTGAAAGGTATAGCATGTCAATCGAAAAAACAGCCAAGGCTGCCATTATTACTGATAACGCCCGTGGTCAGAACGACACCGGCTCCCCGGAAGTTCAAGTTGCGCTGCTCACGGCACGCATCAACGACCTGAACGGTCACTTCAAAGAACACAGCAAGGATCACCACTCCCGTCGTGGTCTGATCAAGATGGTTAACCGTCGTAAAAGCCTGTTGTCCTACCTCAAGGGCAAGGATGCCGACCGTTACCGCGCACTGATCGAAAAACTCGGTCTGCGTAAGTAATTTTGTTCCCTCGTACCATTCAGGTTCAGGGTTCATAGCCAAAATGCCTGCGTCAGTTTCTGACGCGGGCATTTTGTTTTTTGCGATTCCGCTTTGTCTGGTTGTCGATGTTTTCCGGTTCGCAAAAACTTCTTTGCAGTACCGCGATCCCATCCAATGATCGTGATTCGTAAGATGCATGCCCCGGTTGCTGTTTCGCCGGTGGCGGGCATCTGTGGTGAGGTGAACGACAGCGCCTGAAAATCTGTCGGCAAAAAAGAATCCCTGCCAAGCAAGGCAACGCGGGGGTTCAATATAGAAAGGAAATACCGTGTTCAATAAAGTTACTAAAACCTTCCAGTATGGACAACACCAGGTCACGCTGGAAACCGGCGAAATCGCTCGCCAGGCTTCCGGTGCAGTCGTCGTTTCGATTGAAGACACTGTTGTGCTGGCAACGGTCGTGGCCCGCAAGGATGCCAAGCCAGGTCAGGACTTTTTCCCATTAACCGTCGATTACATCGAGAAGACTTACGCTGCGGGTCGCATCCCCGGCGGCTTCTTCAAACGTGAAGGCAAGCCTTCCGAAAAGGAAACACTGACATCGCGCCTGATCGATCGCCCGATTCGTCCGCTGTTCCCTGAAGGTTACCTGAACGAAGTGCAGGTCATCATCCACGTTCTGTCCGTGAATCCTGAAATCGATCCGGACATCGCTGCGATGATCGGTGCGTCGGCAGCGCTGTCGATCGCCGGTATTCCGTTCAACGGCCCGGTCGGCGCCGCACGCGTCGGTTACATCGACGGCCAGTACATCCTGAACCCGACAGCAACGCAACTGAAGACGTCGCAACTGGATCTGGTTGTCGCCGGCACCGAAACCGCCGTGCTGATGGTCGAATCCGAAGCCAAGCAATTGTCCGAAGAAATCATGCTGGGCGCAGTCGTGTTCGGTCACGATCAATCGAAGGCAGTCATCAACGCGATCCACGAACTGGTGCGCGACGGCGGCAAGCCTGAAGTCGAATGGACGGCTCCTGCCAAGAACGAACCGCTGATCGCCCGCGTCACCGAACTGGCCAACGACAAGCTGCGTGAAGCCTACCAGACCAAGGACAAGCAAGCGCGCACCGCCAAGCTCAAGACCGTCACTTCCGACGTCAATGCAGCGCTGGCAGCCGATGCTGCCGCTGCCGGCACCCCGGCGGCAGATGCGGCCGAAGTCGGCGGCATCCTGTTTGACCTGGAAGCCAAGATCGTCCGCTCGCAAATCCTCGACGGCGAACCACGCATCGACGGCCGCGATACTCGCACCGTGCGTCCGATCTCGATCCGCACCGGCGTGCTGCCACGCACCCACGGTTCGGCATTGTTCACCCGCGGTGAAACTCAGGCGCTGGTCATCGCGACCCTGGGTACTGCACGCGACGAACAAAAGATCGACGCGCTGATGGGCGAGTACACCGACCGCTTCATGCTTCACTACAACATGCCTCCGTTCGCGACCGGCGAAACCGGCCGCGTTGGTACGCCAAAGCGCCGCGAAATCGGACACGGCCGTCTGGCCAAGCGCGCGCTGATCGCCGCCTTGCCGGCAGCTGACGAGTTCAGCTACTCGGTGCGTCTGGTGTCGGAAATCACTGAATCCAACGGTTCCTCGTCGATGGCTTCGGTCTGCGGCGGCTGCCTGGCATTGATGGACGCCGGCGTGCCGATGCAGGCACACGTGGCCGGTATCGCCATGGGCCTGATCAAGGAAGGCAGCAAGTTCGCCGTCCTGACCGATATCCTGGGCGACGAAGATCACCTCGGCGACATGGACTTCAAGGTGGCGGGTACTGCCAACGGCATCACCGCACTGCAAATGGACATCAAAATCCAGGGCATCACCAAGGAAATCATGCAGGTCGCGCTGGAACAAGCCAAGGAAGGCCGCGTGCACATCCTCGGCAAGATGCAGGAAGCCGTTCCGGCCGGCGCAGGCGAACTGTCCGACTTCGCTCCACGCCTGATCACCATCAAGATCAATCCGGAAAAAATCCGTGACGTGATCGGCAAGGGCGGCGCAGTCATTCGCGCGCTGACCGAAGAAACCGGCACACAGATCGACATCAGCGACGAAGGCGTGGTCACCATCGCTTCCGTTGACGCTGGTGCAGGCCAGGAAGCCAAGCGCCGCATCGAAGAACTGACCGCTTCCGTCGAAGTCGGCAAGGTCTACGAAGGCACCGTCCTGAAGCTGCTGGACTTCGGTGCGATCGTTCAGGTCCTGCCAGGCAAAGATGGTTTGCTGCACATCAGCCAGATCGCTAACGAGCGCGTCAACGCCGTTGCCGATTACCTGAAGGAAGGCCAGCAAGTCCGCGTCAAGGTTCTGGAAACCGACGACCGCGGCCGTCTGAAACTGTCGATGAAGGCCGCGCAAGAAGGCACGGAAGCGCCTGCTTCGCAAGACGCGCAGTAATTCGTCTTGTTTGCACCGCGGATGCAGGCACTGCCTCATCCGCGAGCCGCAGTCAGATAGTATCGAATCCCTCAGGACGAAGGTCCTGGGGGATTTTTGTTTTTGGTTTGCCTTGGTTATTTGTCGGAAAGCGCCGCATGCCGCTGTCGGACGTGCGCCGATTCGTGTCAGTACACCTTGCCCGGGCCAGCCGCCGGGATTACGCTCGGGGTATTGGTTTGAGACAATACGGGCGTAATCTGTTCCGGACAATTGGAGGAGCATCATTTCATTCGAATCTGAAAGGAGTTCCATGCCTCACGTGATCATCGTCGGTTGCGGTTTCGGCGGCCTCGCCGCGGCACGCGCACTGGCCGGTGCCAAGGTCGACATCACCATGATCGACCGCAGCAACCATCACCTGTTCCAGCCGCTGCTTTACCAGGTCGCTACCGCGGGCCTGTCGGCGCCCGCCATCAGCGCGCCGATCCGCAGCATTCTCGCGGAGCAGCGCAATGTCACCAGCCTGATGGCTGCCGTCGCCGATATCGACGTGGCGCGCAAAACGGTCGTCCTCGAAGACGGCAGCGAAATTGCCTACGACTACCTGATCGTTGCCGCAGGTTCCACGCACAGCTATTTCGGCCACGATGAATGGGCCCCATTGGCGCCCGGCTTGAAAACGCTGGAAGATGCCTTCGATATCCGGCGCCGCATCCTGATGGCGTTTGAATACGCTGAACGCGAAGATGATCCGGTGCGCCGCGCGGAATGGCTGACCTTCACCGTCATCGGCGCCGGCGCCACCGGGGTCGAAATGGCGGGCACGCTGATTGAGATTGCGCGCCATACCTTGCGCGGCGAATTCCGCCGCATTGATCCGCATCAGGCCAATGTGGTGTTGCTGGAAGGCTCCGACCGCGTGCTGGCAGCTTTTCCACCTGACTTGTCGGAAAAGGCGCGCATGCAGCTGGTCAAGCTCGGCGTCGACGTGCGCACCGGCAGCCGCGTCACCGGCATCGACCAGGAATGCGTACGTTACACCGACCGCGACGGCGACCAGCGACTCGCATCGCGCACCGTGATCTGGTCGGCGGGTGTGGCGGCATCGCCGCTCGGCAAGGCGCTCAACGTGCCGCTCGATCGGGCGGGCAGGGTGCCGGTGGGCGGCGAGCTATCGATTCCCGGCCATCCGGAAGTATTCGTCATCGGCGATCTTGCCGCGGTGACTTCCGAAGGCAAACCGGTGCCGGGCGTATCGCCGGCCGCGAAGCAAATGGGGCGTGTCGCCGCGCGCAATATCCTCGCCCACATTGCCGGCAAGGCGCCGCAGAACTTCGTTTACCAGGACTATGGATCGCTGGCCACGATCGGTCGCAAGGCCGCCGTGGCGATGGTGGGCAAGCTGAAATTTTCAGGCTATCCGGCGTGGTTGTTCTGGTTGTTCATCCACGTCTATTTCCTGATCGGCTTCCGCAATCGCTTGATGGTGATGACGGACTGGGCGTGGGCTTACCTGACCTTCAAGCGTAGTGCACGCGTGATTTCCAGCGCCATCGACACACCGCCGTCGAAGCCGCGCGACGAAGCGCCGACATCGTAATTGACGCGCCAATGAAAAGGCCGGCATAGGGATGCCGGCCTTTTTTTCGTCTGCAGGTCGTTTGCAGTTCGTCTGCTTCGTCAGTCTTCCAGCGCCAGTAGCGCGAAGCTGGCAAGCCAGTGACCGCCGCTGTAATGGCTGCCGACGACGTGGTCGACGCTGGCTTTCAGGTGGCGCGCGATCGCGCCCGACAATGCCGCTTGCGCCGGATGACCGGCCGGCAGATGCCGGGCGATGTGTTTCATGCACCAGGCGCGGCTCAGGTTGAGACCGTCGAGGTGGGCGATCTTTGGATCGGTGCGGTCGCTGACTTGCGCCGGTTGCATCAGGCGCTCGGTCTTGTCGATTTGCGGCAGGAATGTATCGAACCATTCCGGGAATGCGGTGGCGTCAAGGACCTTGCTCATCAACAGCGCTTCCGTCAGCGCTGCGGAGATATATTCGTCGCCGCCCGGTTCGTAATGCGCCGGATAGTTGACGTCCTGGCCGTAGTAATTCCGTGAGGCCTGAACGATGGCGCTTTCAAGCTCGCTGTCACCTGCGGCGCGGGCGTAGTCCAGCGCCAATGCCAGTGCGAACGCCGTGTTGTAATGCGTGCCGACGCGAATCGGGTAGGTCAGCTTGCCCAGATATTCCAGCAGGCGCTTGCGGATTTCCAGCGTCAGGGGTTGCATCGCGGCCTGCCAGGCGGCTGCGCGCGGATGCGAAGATGCCGCGAGTTCCTGCGCCAGGCCGAGGATCCAGCCGAAGCCGTAAGGACGCTCGAAGGAAGCGCGGCCGCCGACCTGGAAGTAGGCGGTTTCCTGTGCCATCAGTTCGGGCGTGAAGTGTTCGTCGAAGATCGCGGTAATCTTGTCTTGCGTCGGTAGCGCCGGATACAGCTTCGCGCAGCGCAACAGCAGCCAATAGCCGTGGACCGCCGAGTGCCAGTCGTAGCAGCCATAGAACACCGGATGCATGGCGCGTGGCGACAACACGTCTTCGGCGCCGTGGAGCACATGCATGATGTGGTTGGGATATTCCTGGCGGAGGTAGGTCAGCGGCATCTCGGTGTATGCGGCGGCCAGTTCTATAGTGAGTTGCATGAGAATTTTCCGATTTTCAGATCAGGGCGGCAGAGCGTGTTTTTCCGGCCATTTGTTGCGCGCGGCCGGCGCAACAAATGGCCGGCCGCGATTAGCATTAATGGAAGACAAATTAACGGAACACGATGAAATACATCAGCAGGATATTGGCTGCCAGTAGCGTGATGCCGGTAGGAATTTGCACCTTGATGACCTGGTACTTGTCCTTGAGCTCCAGCAGCGCCGCCGGCACGATGTTGTAGTTGGCGGCCATCGGCGTCATCAGCGTGCCGCAATAACCGGCCAGCATGCCGATGGTTACCAGCGGCGCCGGATCGGCATGTTGACCGACGATGATGAAGGGCAGGGCGATACCCGCAGTCATGACAGGGAAGGCAGCGAAGGCATTGCCCATGATCATGGTGAAGAGCGCCATGCCGACGCAGTAGATCACGATCAGCATGAAACGATTTTCAGGATTGACGAACAGGCCGACAACCTGCTGTACTGATTTCCCGGTTTGCGCTGCCACGAAGACGCCGCCGAGCATCGCCAGCATTTGCGGCAAGACCGCAGCCCAGCCAATGGCGTCGAGCAGCCGGCGCGATTCACGCACGGCATGCAGCGGCGTGCCGCCGGTCAGTTTCCAGCCCGCCAGGATGGCGCAGATACAGCCGACGCACAATGCCGCCAGTGTCAGTTGCTTCTGGTCGAGCAGATAGACACCGCCGATGGCCACGCCCTTGAGCAGAAGGGTGCACAACACCGTCACCACCGGAATCAGGATGGCCGGGACAAAAATCCAGTTGCCGTACTGATTGGCCGAGGCCTGACGTTGCTCGGCGCTGCGCTGCTTGTAAGTGCCGATCGACAGCAGGCCGAAACCGGCAATCAGCGAAAGCAGGATGACCACGACGCCGATGATGCGGTAAGCCAGCGGTTTGCCCAGCGAAGACACCAGCAAGTCGCTGAACAGGAATACCGAGCCGAACAGAAACCAGAACAGCGCGGTGGTCAGGCGTTTGGGGTTGCCTTTGTCGCGCAATGTCATGCCGACCAGCAGCATGACGATGACGCCGATGAGGTAGTAGATTTCGTTGATCGTGATAAGGGTATTCATGCTGTCACCTCTTTTCCTTCGGATTTTTGCCAGGCATTGACGTCGCGCTGAATGCCGGCATCGAGACGCACCAGGCGGAACATGTGAATGGCCAACGCCGCAATCGCGGTTGGGATGGCCCACAAGCCGAGATGCAAGGGTTCAACGTTGGTGATGCCGTTTTCCTTGAGGAAGGCGTCGATCAGCAGCACCGCACCGAAGGCGAGGAAAATGTCTTCGCCGAAGAACACGGCGATGTTGTCACAGGCTGCGGAGTGGGCGCGCAGTTTGTCGCGGATGTGTTGCGGCAAGTCGCCATAGCGCGCCGTCGCAGCACCCTCGACCATGGGGGCAAGCAGAGGCCGCACGGTTTGCGCCTGGCCGCCGATATAGGTCAGGCCGAGTGCGCCAAACACCTGGCGCAGGATGAAGTACAGCATCAGGATGCGGGCCGACGTCGCGCTCGCCATGCTGGATATCCAATCTTGCGCGCGCTCCTTCAGGCCGTAACTTTCCAGCAGGCCGATGATCGGCAGGATCAGGACATACACGGCCAGCGAGCGGCTGTTGATGAACTTCTCGCCGAAGGTCTCCAGCAGCATGCCGAAATCCATGCCGACTGCAAGGCCGGTGGCGAGACCGGCGACGGTAACGACCAGCAGTGGATTGAAACGAAAAGCGAAGCCTGCAACGACGATCGGAATCCCGATCAACGGTAGCAAAATCGAGCTATCCATGGACTATCTCCCAAGTAGGAATGGTTATTGTGAATTGACTGCTGACGACGAAAAATCCAGAACGACAAAACGACCAAAAACGACGGTGGAACGAAATCAGGACGGCGCACGGATCGCGATGTGCTCGCTGCCCAGGCGCGTGCGAATCTGGCGGGCAAATTGCAAGGCATGCGCACCGTCGCCATGCAGGCAGACGGTCTGCGCGTTGACCTTGACTACGCTGCCGTCGATGGCGGTGACCTGCTTGTCCTTGACGAATGAAATCGTTTGCGCGATGGCTTGCGCTTCATCCTCGATCATGGCGCCGGGCAGCGTGCGGCTGACCAGGCTGCCGTCGGCGTTATAGGCGCGATCGGCGAACACTTCTTCTATCGCAGTCAGGCCGGCTTGTTTTGCCGCGCTGATGAGTTCGCTGCCGGCCAGGCCGAACAGCGCCAGTTCCGGATTGAAGGTGCGGATCGCGGAGCAGATCGCGTGCGCCAGCACAGGGTCCCGGGCGGCCTGGTTGTAGAGCGCGCCATGCGGTTTGACGTGCACCATGCGGCCGCCTTCGGCGCGCACAATGGCGTCGAGCGCACCCAATTGATACAGCATGGCGCTGATGATTTCTTCGGGCGACAGGTTCATGGCGCTGCGGCCGAAATTTTCGCGATCGGGAAAACTCGGATGGGCGCCGATGGCGACGTGGTTCCGGATCGCCCAGCGCACGCTTTGGCGCATGGTGTTGGCGTCGCCGGCATGCCAGCCGCAAGCGATGTTGGCCGAGCTGACCAGGGTCAGCAGCTGTTCGTCATTGTCGCAGCCTTCGCCGAGATCGGCGTTGAGATCGATGTGCATGAGCTGTCCTTGCATGAGCTGTCCTTATTTGCGATATTGCGTGGCGCGCGACCAGTCGAGCGCGGCGACGGTTTGTTCGACATGGGCCAGATAGCGCTGCTGTTCTTCCCATGCATGCAAGGCCTGTTCCAGATCGCAGAGTTGCAGTTGCAACAAGCCGTTGAGCGGGGCCTGCGCCAGTTTCCACATGTCCGCCGCAATGACCACGCCGATCTTCGGATAGCCGCCGGTGGTTTGCGCATCGCCCATCAGGATGATGGGTTGGCCGGAAGGCGGCACCTGGATCACGCCCGGCACCACGCCGTGCGAGAGCAGGTCGCGGCTTTGCTTGCGCTTCAGTTCCGGGCCTTCCAGCCGATAGCCCATGCGGTTGCTGTTGGGCGTGATGCGCCACTTGTCCTGACACAGCGTGTTGCGGGCGGCGACCGTGAACTGTTCGAATTCGGGGCCGGGTAGTACGCGCAGCGTGGTCAGTTTGCTGCTGTCATTGGATTGCGCGCTGAGGCCGCTCCACTGCGGCGAACGCACGCCGAAGGCGGGGCCGCTGGCTTTGACGCCGGCATCGCCCAATGGCAGGCGATCACCCTTGCGCAATGCGCGGCCTTGATGTCCGCCAAAGCCTGCTTTCAGGTCGGTGCTGCGCGAGTCGAGAATGACCGGCACATCAATGCCGCCCGCGACCGCGAGGCAGGTGCGCATGCCTGGGGTGCCGCCACGACCGACGTGCGCCAGGCGCAGGGTTTGGCCGGCGCGCACCGGCATGCTCCAGTATGGCGCCAGCGGTTTATCGTCGAGCCGCGCGTCGAAATCGTCGCCTCCGAGCGCAATGCGCGTATCGGCGGTGAAGCGCAGTTCGCAGGCTCCCATGGTGATTTCCAGGCCGGCTGCGCCGGCGTCGTTGCCGACCAGCAGGTTGGCGGTGCTGAGCGCCAGTGGATTGAGTGCGCCGCCGGGATTGATGCCGAGCCGGCGATGGCCGGGACGCCCGAGGTCTTGCACCGACGTCAGCACGCCGGGTTGGATGATTTCCATCATTTTGCGATCCGTTCTACGGTGAAGCGGACGCGATCGCCCGGGCGCAACAGGGTTGGTGGATTTTGTGTCGGATCGAACAGCGACAACGCCGTGCGTCCGAGCAGTTGCCACCCGCCAGGCGACGCCAGCGGATAAATCCCGGTCTGTTCGCCGCCGATGCCGACGGAGCCGGCGGGAATCGTCAGGCGAGGTTCGTTCTGGCGCGGGGTGGCAAGTTGCGGATCGAGGCCGCCCATATACGCGAAGCCGGGCATGAAGCCGATGAAGTAGACGACGTATTCGCCTTCGCTGTGGCGGCGGATGACTTCCGCTGTCGAGAGGCCGGTATGGCGAGCGATGACGTCGAGGTCCGGGCCGTCGGCGCCGCCATACACGACCGGGATGTCGACGTCGCGGCCGCTCAGTTGGCCGGCGTCGACATGTTTCCAGCTGGAGAGGATGCGCTTCGAGACGGCGTCCATGTCGGCAACCGGCCGGCGCAAGATCAACGTCAGGTTGTTCATGCCGGGCACGACCTCGGCCACCTCCGGCCATTGCGTCGCTGCATCGGCAATGCTCCAGATACGTTGTTGATGCGCCAGGGTGGCCGGCGGCGGCAGATTGCACAGCAGTGCGCCGTCGCCGAGGAAGTGGAGTTGGGGTTGAATCATTGTCATCCGAATCTGGCTGGAAGGCTTGCGCCCGTTAATCCCGAGGGATCATACATTTCGGACAAGGTATAGACAATATATAGATAAATTATTTATTTAAGATTGCTATATAGTGTCGTGGTTGTACGAACATTTTCACGATAGAAAAGCCCTTATGAGCGACAAATCCCTTAAAAACACGCCGGAACAGGCCGTGACACAAAAATCTCCGACCAAAATCGTCTCTTCCAATCATCTCGTTTCCGAGCGCAGCGCAGAGCTGTCCGAGCTGGAATATGCCCTGATCATGGCAGGCAATGCGTTCAATCGCTGGATGATGCGCTGCATGATGGCTGCGGGTGCTAAAGATATGACGGCAATCGAGGTCTCTTTGTTGCATCACGTGAACCACCGCGAACGCAAGAAGAAACTCGCGGACATTTGTTTTGTCCTGAATATCGAGGATACGCATGTTGTCACTTATGCGCTCAAGAAACTGGTCAAGGCCGGTTACGTGAAGAGCGAAAAGGCCGGCAAGGAATTGCTGTTCTCGACTACCGACGAGGGCCAGCAGCTTTGCATGCGCTACAAGGAAGTGCGTGAGCGCTGCTTGATCGAGGTGCAGGTCGACAGCGGCATCCAGAACCAGGCGATCGGCGAGGCCGCGCAATTGTTGCGCAGCGCCTCCGGTTTGTACGATACCGCCGCGCGCGCGGCCGCATCGCTGTAAACAGTCGGTTCGTCATTGCTGACGCCGTCGCGGCGTCAAAGGAAAAACATGCGGGCAATTGAAATTACCGAATTCGGCGGGCCTGAAGTACTGCAGTTGTGCGAACGGCCACTGCCGCAGCTTAAAAACGGCGAAATCCTGATCAAGGTCCATGCCGCCGGCGTCAATCGTCCGGACGTATTCCAGCGCCAGGGCAACTATCCGGTGCCGCCGGGTGCTTCGGACCTGCCGGGGCTGGAAGTCGCCGGCGAAATTGTGGATGGCGACCTCAGCGGCAGCACGTTCAAAAAAGGCGATCTGGTGTGCGCGCTGGTGCAGGGCGGCGGTTACGCCGAATACTGCGCTGCGCCGCTGGCGCAATGCCTGCCCGTGCCGCAAGGCCTGAGCGCGCTGCAGGCAGCGGCGCTGCCCGAGAATTTTTTCACCGTCTGGAGCAACGTGTTCGAACGGGCGCGCCTTGCTCCAGGCGAAACCCTGCTGGTGCAGGGCGGTTCGTCGGGCATCGGCGTGACCGCGATCCAGATTGCGGCGGCGCTGGGGCATCGCGTGTTCGCGACCGCCGGCTCGGATGACAAGTGCCGCGCCTGCGAAGCTCTGGGAGCGGAACTGGCCATCAACTACCGTACCGGAGATTTCGAAGAAGCCGTCAAGGCGGTCACCGAAGGCCGCGGCGTCGACGTCATCCTCGACATGGTCGGGGGCGATTACCTGCCGCGCGAAATCAAGACCCTGGCCGACGACGGCCGGCTGGTCATCATCGCCTTGCTGGGCGGCGCCAAGGGACAACTGGACATGAGCCAGATCCTGCGTCGCCGCCTGACGGTGACGGGTTCGACCTTGCGCCCGCGTCCGGTGGAGTTCAAGGCGTTCATCGCTCATCAATTGCAGGAGCGCGTCTGGCCGCTGCTCGCCAGCGGCAAGGTGAAACCGGTGATCTACAAGACTTTCCCGCTGGCGCAGGCGTCGCAGGCGCACGCGCTCATGGAATCGAGTGCGCATGTCGGCAAGATCATGCTTGCGCTGGATTAAATAAAACTGCGGAAGGGCCAGATACCCCGGCGTTTGGTTTGACCGGGTTTGCCGCGGCGCGATAGAATGCGGGGTTATTCAGAATTCTCCCCTTAATTCGTCCTTTGGCTCTCCCTTTTATGCGCCGTAAATTAGTTGCCGGTAACTGGAAAATGAATGGCAGCCTCGCTGCCAACGCCGCTCTGGTCGCCGATATCCGGGCCGGTCTCGTCAGCGCCAATGCCGATGTCGCCGTATGCGTGCCTGCTCCTTATCTGGCGCAAGTGCAGGCGGCCGTTGCCGGCTCCTCGCTTGCCTTGGGCGCGCAAGACGTTTCCGCCCATGCAAGCGGCGCCTATACAGGGGAAGTGTCGGCAGCCATGCTGGCTGAATTCGGCTGTAAATATGCCATCGTGGGCCACTCCGAGCGTCGCGCCTATCACGGCGAAAACGACGCGGCGGTCGCCGCCAAGACGGCGGCGGCGCTGAAGGCAGGTCTGACGCCTGTGGTCTGCGTCGGCGAGACGCTGGCGGAGCGCGAAGCAGGGCGCACCAACGACATCGTCGGCGGCCAGCTCGATGTGGTGCTGGCGGCGCTGGATGTCGCCGACGTACAAAAGATTGTGGTGGCGTACGAACCGGTCTGGGCCATCGGCACGGGCAAGACGGCGACGCCCGCCATGGCGCAGGATGTGCACGCGATGTTGCGCACACGCCTGGCTGCGAAAAATGCTGACGCCGCCGTCAGGGTGCAAATCCTCTACGGTGGTAGCATGAAACCCGATAACGCCAAGGAACTGCTGGCCATGTCGGATATCGATGGTGGTCTGATTGGTGGCGCGGCTCTGAAAGCGGCGGATTTCCTGGCGATTGTCCAGGCTGCCCAGGGCAACTGATTGTTTGTTGTTTTAATTTAAGATGGCTATATGAATACTTTATTTACTGTTATTGTTGTCGTTCAGGTGCTCGCGGCGCTGACTATCATCGGTCTGGTTCTGCTGCAGCACGGCAAAGGGGCGGATATGGGGGCGGCGTTCGGTTCGGGCGCGTCGGGCAGCTTGTTCGGCGCCACGGGTTCTTCCAACTTCTTGTCGAAGTCGACCGGCATCGCTGCCGCGATCTTTTTTGCGGCCACTCTCGCGCTGGCATTCGTCGGCAATCATCATGTTTCGCAATCCGGCGGCGTCATGGATAATCTGCCTGCTCCGGCAGCGGCAATTCCGGCAACACCGGCTGCATCGGGCGCTCCCGCCGCAGCTCCTGCTAATCCTGCAGATCAATCGAATCAGATTCCGAAATAGTCTTTTGCGCAGAGTGTAATAATGCGCAAAACTTAAAGCAGTTTGTGAAGTTTTAGTGCGATTGTGCATTGAACAAGAGCATCAAAACGGGTTACAATTGCAGTCTCAAGCCGACGTGGTGAAATTGGTAGACACGCTATCTTGAGGGGGTAGTGGCGAAAGCTGTACGAGTTCGAGTCTCGTCGTCGGCACCATGAAATACCGAGAAAAGCCAGCAAAGGACTAAGTCCCGAGCTGGCTTTTTGTCGAGGAAAAAGCTGTTTGATATTGAGAATCATTCCGCTAATTATCAACAAACCTACGCCAAATCGTGAACCTCGAAAATTACTTTCCAGTTCTGTTGTTTATCCTAGTCGGCATCGGTGTTGGTGTCGCTCCTCAGTTACTCGGTCGTTTGCTCGGTCCTCACCGGCCTGATGCGCAAAAGACCTCTCCTTACGAATGCGGCTTTGAAGCTTTTGAAGATGCCCGCATGAAATTCGATGTGCGGTATTACCTCGTCGCCATCCTGTTCATTCTGTTTGATCTCGAAACTGCATTTTTCTTCCCGTGGGGCGTTTCCATGCGCGACCTGGGCTGGTCTGGCTACATCACGATGATGGTGTTCATCGCTGAATTTGTTGTCGGTTTTTGGTACATCTGGAAAAAGGGTGCCCTGGATTGGGAGTGAGCCATGTCAATTGAAGGCGTATTAAACGAAGGGTTTGTTACCACCTCGCTGGATAAGGTAATCAACTGGACCCGTACCGGCTCCATGTGGCCGATGACCTTTGGTCTGGCGTGCTGCGCGGTTGAGATGATGCACGTCGGCGCATCGCGCTACGACCTGGATCGCTTCGGCATCATGTTCCGTCCGTCGCCGCGTCAGTCCGATGTCATGATCGTTGCCGGCACGCTGTGCAACAAGATGGCGCCGGCCCTGCGCAAGGTGTACGACCAGATGGCCGAGCCGCGCTGGGTGATCTCGATGGGATCCTGTGCCAACGGCGGCGGCTACTATCATTATTCGTATTCCGTCGTGCGCGGTTGCGACCGCATCGTGCCGGTCGACGTGTATGTTCCAGGCTGCCCGCCGACAGCTGAAGCGCTGCTGTATGGCGTGATCCAGCTGCAAAATAAGATCAAGCGCACCAATACCATTGCGCGCTAAGAGAGTGGAAGGGTCAGTATGACTACAAAATTGGAAACTCTCGAAGCTGCCTTGCGCAATGCGCTTGGAGGGTATCTTCAGAATTTGACAGTGTCTTTGGGTGAGATCACGGTAGTGGTCAAGTCCACCGATTATCTCTCGGCGATGCGCGTTCTGCGCGATCACGCCGATACCCGTTTCGAAGAATTGATGGACCTGTGCGGCGTCGACTACTCGACGTACGGCGACGGCGTCTGGGATGGTCCGCGCTTTGCGGTGGTCTCGCATCTGCTGTCGCTCACGCATAACTGGCGCGTTCGCGTGCGCGTTTTTGCGCCGGACGACGAGCTGCCGCTGGTGGCCTCGGTCATGAACATCTGGTCCGCCGCCAACTGGTACGAGCGCGAGACCTTCGACTTCTTCGGCATCCTGTTCGACGGTCACGACGACTTGCGCCGCATCCTTACCGACTACGGCTTCATTGGTCATCCGTTCCGCAAGGACTTCCCGGTGTCGGGATATGTCGAAATGCGTTACGACGCCGAGCAGAAACGAGTGATCTATCAACCCGTAACGATTGAGCCGCGTGAAATCACGCCGCGTGTCATTCGTGAAGAAAACTACGGGATTAAATAATGGCTGAAATCAAGAATTACACGCTGAACTTTGGTCCACAGCATCCGGCGGCGCACGGCGTGCTGCGTCTGGTGCTCGAGCTGGACGGCGAAGTCATTCAGCGCGCCGACCCGCATATCGGTCTGCTGCATCGCGGCACCGAAAAGCTGGTCGAGCAAAAAACCTACCTGCAATCGGTTCCGTACATGGACCGTCTCGATTACGTGTCGATGATGTGCAACGAGCACGCCTACGTCATGGCCATCGAGAAGCTGCTCGGCATCGAAGTGCCGCTGCGCGCCCAGTACATCCGCGTCATGTTCGACGAAATCACCCGCCTGCTGAACCACCTGATGTGGATCGGCGCACACGGTCTGGACGTCGGCGCGATGGGCGTGCTGCTGTACGCCTTCCGCGAACGCGAAGACCTGATGGATTGCTACGAAGCGGTGTCCGGCGCACGGATGCATGCAGCCTACTATCGTCCGGGCGGCGTGTATCGCGACCTGCCGGACACGATGCCGCAGTACAAGGCGTCGATCATCCGCAACGACAAGGCCATCAAGCAACTCAATGAAAACCGCCAGGGCTCGATGCTGGACTTCATTGAAGACTTCACCAACCGTTTCCCGAAATACGTCGACGAGTACGAAACACTGCTGACCGACAACCGCATCTGGAAGCAGCGTCTGGTCGGCGTCGGCGTGGTCTCGCCGGAACGTGCGATGGCAATGGGCTTTTCCGGTCCGATGCTGCGCGGTTCGGGCATTGAATGGGATCTGCGCAAGAAGCAGCCGTACGAAGTCTACGACTTGCTCGATTTCGACATCCCGGTCGGCAAGAACGGCGACTGCTATGACCGCTACCTGGTGCGCGTGGAAGAAATGCGCCAGTCGAACCGCATCATCAAGCAATGCGTCGAGTGGCTGCGCAACAACCCGGGTCCGGTCATCATCGACAATCACAAGATTGCACCGCCGCCGCGCGTGGACATGAAGTCCAACATGGAAGACCTGATCCACCACTTCAAACTGTTCACCGAAGGCTTCCACGTGCCGCCGGGCGAAACGTATGCAGCGGTTGAACATCCGAAGGGCGAGTTCGGCATCTACCTCGTGTCGGACGGCGCCAACAAGCCTTACCGCATGAAGATCCGTGCGCCCGGTTATGCGCATTTGCAAAGTCTCAATGAGATGGCCAAGGGTCACATGATTGCCGATGCCGTAACCATCATCGGCACGCAAGACATTGTGTTTGGTGAAATCGACCGGTAAAGCCGGTCTCTGGATGTTTTTGAAAACCCATTAGGTTCTGGGGAATATCCGATAAACCCGCGCGGGTTCTCAAAAAACCATGCGCACGGATGGCCAACGATATGCTGTTAAGTCAAGACGCTCTAAAGAAAATCGATCGCGAACTCGCGAAATACCCGGCGGATCAACGCCAGTCGGCCGTCATGTCCGCGCTGCGCATTGCGCAGGACGAACACGGCTGGCTGCCTGCCGAGCTGCAACAGGAAATCGCCGACTACATCGGCATGCCTGCGGTGGCCGTGCAGGAAGTCGCCACGTTCTACAACATGTTCAACACCAGCCCGCAGGGCAAGCACAAGATCACCGTCTGTACGAATCTGCCATGCCTGCTGTCTGGCGGCGACCGTGCGGCGCATCACCTGAAGCACACGCTCGGTGTCGGCTACAAGGAAACCACCGCCGACGGTCAGTTCACGATCGTCGAAGGCGAATGCATGGGCGCATGCGGCGACGCACCTGTCATGCTGGTCAATAATCACCGCATGTGCAGCTGGATGTCGAACGACAAGATCGACGCGCTGCTGGAGGAACTCAAGAAATGACTTGTCTGCACGATCGTCATATCAAACCGCTGATCCTGGCGGATCTGGATGGCCAGAACTGGCACCTGGAGGATTACGTCAAGCGTGGCGGCTACGAGTCGCTCAAGCGTATCCTGGCTGAAAACATCACTCCTGAACAAGTCATCGCCGAGCTCAAGTCTTCGGGCTTGCGTGGTCGCGGCGGTGCGGGTTTCCCGACCGGCCTGAAGTGGAGTTTCATGCCGCGCCAGTTCCCAGGACAGAAGTACCTGGTCTGCAACAGCGATGAAGGCGAACCGGGCACGTTCAAGGACCGCGACATCATTCGCTACAACCCGCACTCGCTGATCGAAGGCATGATCATCGGCGGCTACGCAATGGGCATCACGGTCGGCTACAACTACATCCACGGCGAAATCTTCGACGCGTACCTGCGTTTTGAAGAAGCGCTGGAAGAGGCGCGCGCTGCGGGCTTCCTGGGCGACAACATCCTCGGCACCAATTTCAGCTTCCAGCTGCACGGCCACCATGGTTACGGCGCCTATATCTGCGGCGAAGAAACTGCGTTGCTGGAGTCGCTGGAAGGCAAGAAGGGCCAGCCGCGCTTCAAGCCGCCGTTCCCAGCCAGCTTCGGCCTGTACGGCAAGCCGACCACGATCAACAATACCGAAACCTTCGCAGCTGTCCCGTTCATCTTCAAGATCGGCGCGCAAGCCTACGCCGACATCGGCAAGCCGAACAACGGCGGCACCAAGATCTTCTCGATCTCCGGTGACGTCGAGCGTCCGGGCAATTATGAAATCCCGCTCGGCACGCCGTTCTCGACGCTGCTGGAACTGGCTGGCGGTATGCGCGGCGGCAAGAAGCTCAAGGCGGTGATTCCAGGCGGTTCGTCCGCTCCGGTGATCCGCGGCGACGTCATGATGGAAACCACCATGGACTACGACGCCATCGCCAAGGCCGGCTCGATGCTGGGTTCGGGCGCGGTCATCGTCATGGATGAAACGCGTTGCATGGTCAAGTCGCTGCTGCGCCTGGCGTATTTCTACTACGAAGAATCCTGCGGTCAATGTACGCCGTGCCGCGAAGGCACAGGCTGGATGTACCGCATGGTCGAGCGTATCGAAAACGGTCACGGCAAGCTGGAAGACCTCGATGTGCTCAATTCGGTTGCCGACAACATCCAGGGCCGCACCATCTGCGCGCTGGGCGATGCGGCGGCGATGCCGGTGCGAGCTTTCATCAAGAACTTCCGCGAAGAATTTGAGTATCACATCGAGCACAAACACTGCTCGGTGCCGGCTTATATTTAAGCGGCAAGCAGCACGGCAAGACATGCGAACGGCGACAAGGCAGGGCGCATGTCTTCAAGGTCAAAAGAATACTTAGCTTGGGCAAAAAGCCATGGTTGAAATCGAAATAGACGGCAAAAAAGTTGAAGTGCAAGAAGGCAGCATGGTTATGGATGCTGCCAACAAGGTCGGCACTTACATTCCTCATTTTTGTTATCACAAAAAATTATCCATTGCGGCCAACTGCCGCATGTGTCTGGTCGACGTCGAAAAGGCGCCGAAGCCTTTGCCTGCCTGTGCGACCCCGGTCACGGCGGGCATGATCGTTCGTACCGCGAGCGACAAGGCGGTCAAGGCGCAAAAAGGCGTCATGGAATTCCTGCTGATCAACCATCCGCTGGATTGCCCGATCTGCGATCAGGGCGGCGAGTGCCAGCTGCAGGATCTGGCGGTCGGCTACGGCAGTTCCACTTCGCGCTACGAAGAAGAAAAGCGCGTCGTGCCGCCGAAGGACGTCGGTCCGCTGATCTCCATGAAGGAAATGAACCGTTGCATCCACTGCACACGCTGCGTGCGCTTCGGCCAGGAAGTCGCCGGCGTCATGGAACTGGGCATGCTGGGTCGCGGCGAGCACTCCGAGATCACCACCTTTGTCGGCAACACCGTCAACTCCGAACTGTCGGGCAACATGATCGATCTGTGCCCGGTCGGCGCGTTGACATCGAAGCCGTTCCGCTACGCTGCGCGTACGTGGGAATTGTCACGCCGCAAGTCGGTCAGCCCGCATGACAGCCTCGGCGCCAACCTGATCGTTCAGGTCAAGGGCGGCAAGGTCATGCGCGTTCTGCCGCTGGAAAACGAAGCAGTCAACGAATGCTGGATTTCCGACAAGGACCGCTTCGCCTACGAAGCGCTGGACAGCGAAGAGCGCCTGACCAAGCCGATGCTGAAGCAAGACGGCAAGTGGCAGGAAGTCGAATGGCAAGTTGCACTGGAATACGTCGCACACGGCCTGCGCAATATCCGCCACGAACACGGCGCCAGCGCCATCGCGGCGTTGGGTACACCGTATTCGACGCTGGAAGAACTGACATTGCTGCAAAAAGTCGTGCGCGGCCTGGGTTCGGAAAACATCGATTTCCGCCTGCGTCAATCCGACTTCGCGCTGGACCACCAGGTCAATCCATGGCTGGGCATGTCCATCGTCGAATTCTCTGAACTGAATCGCGCCCTGATCATCGGCTCGTTCCTGCGCAAGGATCATCCGCTGCTGACCGCGCGTCTGCGCCAGGCAGTCAAGAGCGGCGCCAAGATCAGCGTCCTGCACGCCGCCGACGACGACCTGCTGATGCCGGTCGCCAACAAGATCATCGCGGCGCCATCCGCATGGCTGGCAGCACTGAGCGGCGTCGTTGCCGCCGTGGCGCAAGCCAAGGGTATAGCTGCTCCGGCCGGCTTCGAGAACATCGAAGCGTCGCAGGAAGCCAAGCAGACCGCAGCCAGCCTGCTGTCCGGCACGTCCAAGGCCGTGTTGCTGGGCAACGCCGCTGCGCAACATCCGCAAGCATCGCAACTGCACGCCGCCGCGCAATGGATCGCCGAACAAACCGGTGCCAAGCTGGGTTACCTGACTGAGGGCGGCAACGCCGTCGGCGGTTACCTCGCCAACGCGATCCCAGGCAAGGACGGCGCCAACGCGCTGCAGGCTTTCGCGCAACCGCGCAAGGCCTACTTGCTGCTGAACGCCGAACCGGAACTCGACAGCCACGATGCGCAGGCCGCCGCCGCCGCGCTGAAGCAAGCCGAAATGGTCGTCGTGATGTCGGCATTCAAGCACGGCGCCGATTATGCCGACGTGTTGCTGCCGATCGCACCGTTCACCGAAACTTCGGGCACTTTCGTCAACGCCGAAGGCCGTGCGCAAAGTTTCAACGGCACCGTCAAGCCGCTGGGCGACGCCCGTCCGGCATGGAAGGTGTTGCGCGTCCTGGGCAATCTGCTCGGTCTGCAGAATTTCGACTACGAAACGTCGGAATCGATTCGCGCCGAAGTCATCGGCACTGAAACCGATCTGTCGGCTCGCCTGAACAACCTCGCCAAGCTGGCCCCGCAAGCAGGCGGCGTTGCCGCCAACGGCGCGCTGGAACGCCTGGCCGACGTGCCTATCCATTTTGCCGATGCCATCGCACGCCGTTCGCCGGCGCTGCTGCAAACGCAAGACGGCCAGGCGCCGAAGGCATGGCTGTCGTCGGCCTTGTCGCAAAAACTCGGCATCGCCGCCGGCGATCGCGTCAGCGTCAAGCAAGGGCAGGGCAGCGCGCTGCTGACTGCAGCCATCGACAAGACCTTGCCGGAAAACGTCGTACGAGTAGCAGCCGCCCATGCAAGCACCGCCAATCTGGGCAGCATGTTCGGCGCAATCGTTGTGGAGAAAGCGTAATGGATCAACTGATTGCCAACATCAACGCAGTCGGCCCCACGTATCTGGGTACGGCCTGGCCGTATGTCTGGACCTTCGTCTGGAGCCTGCTGAAGATTCTGGTCGTGATGGTGCCGCTGCTGGGCTGCGTTGCTTACCTGACGCTGTGGGAGCGCAAGCTGATCGGCTGGATGCACGTCCGTCTCGGTCCGAATCGCGTCGGTCCTGCCGGTCTGCTGCAACCGATTGCCGATGCGCTGAAACTGATCTTCAAGGAAGTGACCACGCCGGCGCGCGCCAGCAAGGTGCTGTTCTTCATCGCGCCGATCATGACCATCATGCCGGCGCTAGCCGCCTGGGCGGTGATCCCGTTCGGACCGGAAGCGGTCATCGCCAACGTCAATGCCGGTCTGCTGTTCGTCATGGCGATCACTTCGATGGAAGTCTACGGCGTGATCATCGCCGGCTGGGCGTCCAACTCGAAGTACGCGTTCCTTGGCGCCATGCGCGCCTCGGCGCAGATGGTGTCGTACGAAATCTCGATGGGCTTCTGCCTGGTCATCGTGCTGATGGTGTCCGGCAGCCTGAACCTGATCGACATCGTCACCAGCCAGGGCAAGGGTTACTTCGCCGATCACGGCCTCGGTTTCCTGTCGTGGAACTGGCTGTCGCTGCTGCCGATTTTCGTGATCTACATCGTCTCGGGCATCGCTGAAACCAACCGCCACCCGTTCGACGTGGTTGAGGGCGAATCCGAAATCGTGGCCGGTCACATGATCGAATACTCGGGCATGTCGTTCGCGATGTTCTTCCTGGCCGAATACGCCAACATGTGGCTGATTTCGATCCTGACCGCGCTGCTGTTCCTGGGCGGCTGGGCATCGCCGCTGAGCATCCTGGACTTCATTCCGGGCTGGATCTGGCTGGGCATCAAGACCTTCTTCATCGTGTCGCTGTTCATCTGGGTGCGCGCATCGTTCCCGCGCTACCGCTATGACCAGATCATGCGTTTGGGCTGGAAAGTGTTCATTCCGCTGACATTGGTGTATCTGGTGATCGTTGCGACCTGGATGCAGACCTCGTGGAATATTTGGAAGTAATGTAAAGGCTGAGGTGAGAAGCATGGAAGCTATTAAGGATTTTTTCGGCAGCCTGATGTTGCGGGAGCTGTTCAAGGGCCTGGCCCTGACCGGCCGTTACCTGTTCGCGCGCAAGATCACGATTCAATTCCCGGAAGAGAAGACGCCGCAGTCGCCGCGTTTCCGCGGTCTGCACGCCTTGCGCCGCTATCCGAACGGTGAAGAACGCTGCATCGCCTGCAAGCTGTGCGAAGCGGTTTGCCCTGCGATGGCGATCACGATCGAATCGGAACAGCGTGATGACGGTTCGCGCCGCACCACGCGTTACGACATTGATCTGACCAAGTGCATTTTCTGCGGTTTCTGCGAGGAATCGTGCCCGGTCGATTCGATCGTTGAAACGCACATCCTGGAATACCACGGTGAAAAGCGCGGCGATCTGTACTACACCAAGGAAATGCTGCTGGCCGTTGGTGATCGTTACGAAAATGAAATTGCCGCTGCACGTACTGCAGACGCTGCATATCGTTGATTGAGTTCGGGACGGCATGCGTGCAGGTTGGTGCGTGCCGCTGAGATGATCGGGTCTGAGGCTCGTTGGATAGCCTGATCGATGGATCGGGCGATCGAATGATCTGATGCTGGTTTAGCCAACTTTTTGGTTGATTATGGAATTTAAAACTGTCTTGTTCTATGCGTTTTCGGTGGTCCTCGTGCTCGCCGCATTACGCGTCATTACGGCCCGCAATCCGGTGCATGCGGCCCTGTTCCTCGTGCTGGCCTTCTTTTCTGCGGCCGGTATCTGGATGTTGCTGAAGGCGGAATTCCTCGCCATCGTGCTGGTGCTGGTCTACGTCGGCGCGGTGATGGTGCTGTTCCTGTTCGTGGTGATGATGCTCGACATCAATCTCGACAAGATGCGAGAGGGCTTCTGGGGATACTTCCCGCTGGCCGCGACCATCGGCGTGATCATCGTCCTGGAAATGGCGGCGGTGCTGCTGCGCAGTTTCTGGGCGCCGGAAGCGCAAGTGCCGGCTGCAGCCAATACCATCGGCACCACCAAGGCGCTGGGCATGCAGATCTACACCGAATACGTCTACGCCTTTGAAGTCGCTGCCGTGATCCTGCTGGTCGCCATCGTGGCCGCCGTGGCGCTGACGCTGCGTCGCCGCAAGGACAGCAAGTACTTCTCGCCGGCTGATGCAGTCAAGGTCAAGAGCACCGATCGCGTTCGCTTGGTCAAGATGAAGGCAGAATCCACCCGCAACACCGGCGACGATGCACAGGCATCGGGCGCGGAACAACAATCCTAAGGGGCGCGCAATCATGACTCTCTCGCTCTCGCATTATCTGATCCTCGGCGCGATCCTGTTCGCGATCTCGATCGTCGGCATTTTCCTCAATCGCAAGAACGTCATCGTGTTGCTCATGGCAATCGAACTGATGCTGCTGGCGGTGAACATGAACTTCATCGCCTTCTCGCATTACCTCGGCGATGCGGCAGGGCAGATCTTCGTGTTCTTCATCCTCACGGTCGCGGCTGCGGAATCCGCAATCGGCCTGGCCATCCTGGTGGTGCTGTTCCGTAATCTGGACACCATCAACGTGGAAGATCTGGACACGCTCAAGGGATAAGCGGATCGGTTGAGCTTGGTTTTGAGTGTTGGTGCATTCGCAGTGCACATGGATTGAATGTAAATTTCATTTAAAGATGGGTGTTCTCCGAGAATCTTCCCGATTCGAAGAGAACCCAAATAGCGATAAGGTTCATCATGGCGGGGCAACTTAACCCACATCTTCTTTTGGCCGTACCACTGGCGCCGTTGGCCGGTTCTGCGATCGCAGGCCTGCTCGGGACGAAGTTCTTCGGCAATGTAGTCGGCCGCAAGGTTTCGCACACGGCGACCATCCTCGGCGTGTTGATCGCACTGATCATTTCCGTCCAGACCTTGCTGGCGGTAATCGACGGCGCGACCTACAACGGCACGCTGTACACCTGGATGACGGTGGCCGGACTGAAGCTGGAAGTCGGCTTTCTGATCGACAGCCTGACGGCGATGATGATGTGCGTGGTGACCTTCGTGTCCCTCATGGTGCACGTCTACACCATCGGCTACATGAAAGACGATGACGGCTACAACCGCTTCTTCTCGTACATCTCGCTGTTCACGTTCTCGATGCTGATGCTCGTCATGAGCAACAACTTCCTGCAACTGTTCTTCGGCTGGGAAGCAGTGGGCCTGGTTTCCTATCTGCTGATCGGTTTCTGGTACACCCGTCCGACCGCGATCAAGGCCAACATGAAGGCCTTCCTGGTCAACCGCGTCGGCGACTTCGGCTTTATCCTCGGCATTGGCCTGTTGCTGGCCTACGCCGGTTCCATGAATTACGGCGAAGTGTTTGCCAAGCGCGGCGAGTTGGCTCAGCTGACGTTGCCGGGCACCGACTGGATGTTGCTGACCGTGGCATGTATCTGCCTGTTCGTCGGCGCGATGGGCAAGTCTGCGCAGTTCCCGCTGCACGTCTGGCTGCCTGATTCGATGGAAGGCCCGACCCCGATTTCCGCGCTGATTCACGCGGCGACGATGGTGACCGCCGGCATCTTCATGGTGACCCGCATGTCGCCGCTGTTCGAACTGTCCGACACTGCCTTGTCCGTGATTCTCGTGATCGGCGCAATCACCGCGCTGTTCATGGGCTTCCTCGGCACCATGCAGACCGACATCAAGCGCGTGGTGGCATATTCGACACTGTCGCAGTTGGGTTACATGACCGTCGCGCTGGGCGCCTCGGCTTATTCGGTCGCCGTATTCCACCTGATGACGCACGCATTCTTCAAGGCGCTGCTGTTCCTCGGCGCCGGTTCCGTGATCATCGGCATGCACCATGACCAGGACATGCGCAACATGGGCGGCCTGCGCAAATACATGCCGATCACCTGGATCACGTCGCTGCTGGGTTCCCTGGCGCTGATCGGCACGCCGTTCTTCTCCGGTTTCTATTCGAAGGACAGCATCATCGAAGCTGCCGCCGAATCCCATCTGGCGGGTTCCGGTTTTGCCTACTTCGCCGTGCTGGCCAGCGTGTTCGTGACCGCGTTCTATTCGTTCCGCATGTACTTCATGGTGTTCCATGGCGAAGAGCGTTTCGGCAAGGCCGATGCACATGGCCATGATGATCATCATGCACCTGCTGCTGCACACGGTGCGCACGACGATCATGCACACGATGCGCACGGCCATGATGACGATGCGCACGACGACCACGAACATCACGGTCTGGCCCCGGGCCAGAAGCCGCACGAGTCGCCGCTTGTGGTGACATTGCCGCTGATCCTGCTGGCCATTCCATCGGTCATCATCGGTTTCTTCGCGATCTCGCCGCTGGTCTTCGGTGATTTCTTCAAGAACGTGATTTTCGTCGGCGAAAACCACAAGGCTCTCGAAGAGCTGGCGCATGAATTCCATGGTCCGATCGCGATGGCGGTGCATTCGCTGACATCCGCGCCGCTGTGGCTGGCGATTGCCGGCGTGGTGACGGCGTACTACTTCTACATGGTTAACCCGCGCGTTCCTGCCTGGTTCAAGGACAAGTTCAGCGCGATCTACACCTTGCTGGACAACAAGTACTACATGGACAAGTTCAATGACGTCGTATTTGCCGGCGGCGCGCGCATGCTGGGCTCCGGCCTGTGGACTATCGGCGACAAGGGCCTGATCGACGGCCTGGTCGTCAACGGCAGCGCCAAGGTCGTCAACTGGTTCTCGAAGGTCACGCGCCTGTGGCAATCCGGTTACATCTACCATTACGCTTTCGTGATGATTATCGGGGTGCTGGGTTTCCTGGTTTGGTTCATGCCGTTTCCGTTTGGCAAATAAGCTGTAAGAAGATAACAACCATGATGCAGTCAACTTTTCCTCTCCTTAGCCTCGCGATCTGGTGTCCGGTCGCGTTCGGCGTACTCGTCCTGGCCGTGGGCCGTGACGACAATCCATCCATCGCGCGTTGGCTGGCGCTGCTCGGCGCCGTCGTCAGCTTGCTGGTGACTATCCCGCTGGTGCTGCATTTCGATGCCGCCGCCCACGGTTACCAATTCGTCGAAAAGACGCCCTGGATCGATCGTTTCAACATCAGCTACTTCCTCGGTATTGACGGCCTGTCGCTGTGGTTCATTCCGCTGACCGCTTTCATCACCGTGATCGTGGTGCTGGCCGGCTGGGAAGTGATCCAGAAGCGCGTCGGCCAATACATGGGCGCATTCCTGATCCTGTCGGGCCTGATGATTGGCGTGTTCTCGGCACTCGACGGCATGCTGTTCTATGTGTTCTTCGAAGCGACCCTGATCCCGATGTTCATCATCGTGGGTGTGTGGGGCGGCGCCAACCGCGTGTATGCGGCGTTCAAGTTCTTTCTGTACACCTTGCTCGGTTCGCTGCTGATGCTGATCGCGCTGATCTATCTGTACATCGTGTCCGGCGGCAGCTTCGAAATCCCGACATGGCATCAACTGCCGCTGTCGATGATCGAGCAAAAACTGCTGTTCTTCGCATTCCTGATGGCGTTTGCGGTCAAGGTGCCGATGTGGCCGGTGCATACCTGGCTGCCTGACGCCCACGTGGAAGCGCCTACCGGCGGTTCGATCGTGCTGGCTGCGATCATGCTGAAGCTCGGTGCTTACGGTTTCCTGCGTTTCTCGCTGCCGATCGCTCCCGACGCCAGCCATGCGCTGTCCGGTTTCATGATCACGCTGTCGCTGGTCGCCGTGATCTACATCGGTCTGGTTGCGCTGGTGCAGCAGGACATGAAGAAACTGGTGGCGTACTCGTCGATCGCCCACATGGGCTTCGTCACGCTGGGCTTCTTCATGTTCAACGACATGGCGGTGCAGGGCGGTATCGCACAGATGATTTCCCACGGCTTCGTGTCCGGTGCGATGTTCATGTGTATCGGCGTGCTGTACGACCGCATGCATACCCGTGAAATCGCCCAGTACGGCGGTGTGGTCAACAAGATGCCGCGCTTCGCAGCGTTCTTCATCCTGTTCTCGCTGGCCAACTGCGGCTTGCCTGCGACCTCCGGTTTCGTCGGCGAATTCATGGTGATCCTGGGCGCAGTCAAGTTCAACTTCTGGATCGGCCTGCTGTCGGCAACTGCCCTGATCCTGGGTGCGGCTTACTCGCTGTGGCTGACCAAGCGCGTGATCTTCGGCGCGGTGACCAATCATCATGTGGCGGAACTGACCGACGTCAACAAGCGCGAATTCTTCATCCTCGGTCTGCTGGCGATTGCCGTGCTGGTGATGGGTCTGTATCCGGCTCCGGTGACGGACACCATGCAGACTTCGGTTAGCGATCTGTTGAAGCACGTGTCGGTCTCCAAGATCAGCAATTAAAGCAACAAAGCGACGGCGCTGCTGAAGCATGCAGCGCCGGCGCCAGGAAGCAATTCGGTACGACGTTTCGAAACAGGCAGGGCAGGCGAAGTGCAGGCCCGCTGAAAACGGCGGCAACGGTAAGCGGACAAAATACGCGGACGAAACTAAGCGGTAACTAAATGAACAACATGAATCTGATCCCTGTCTATCCGGAAATATTTCTGCTGATTGCGACTTCCGCAATCCTGCTGATCGATATGTTTTTGCCGGATGCAAAGCGCGTCATTACCTACGTGCTGTCCCTGCTGGCGCTGGTAGTGTGCGCGGTGCTGACCTTCACCAACTACGCGAGCGGCGAAACGGTCTACACCTTCAGCAACATGTTCGTCTCGGATCCGCTGTCGAGCCTGCTGAAACTGTTCTCCTATCTGGCCATCGGCCTGACGCTGATCTACGGCCGCCAATACAACACTGACCGCGGCATCGTCGGCGGCGGCCATCTCGGCGGCGAATTCTATGCGCTGGCGCTGTTCGCGCTGCTGGGCCAGATGGTCATGATCTCGGGCAATAGCTTCCTGTCCATTTACTTGGGCCTGGAACTGATGTCGCTGTCGCTGTACGCGCTGGTCGCCCTGCGCCGCGACAATGTCGGTTCGACCGAAGCCGCGATGAAGTACTTCATCCTCGGCGCGCTCGCTTCCGGTTTCCTGCTGTACGGCATCTCGATGCTCTACGGCGCCACCGGTTCGCTGGAACTGAACGACGTCTTCCGCGCCATCGTCTCGGGCACCGTCGACCGCAATGTGCTGGTGTTCGGCATCGTGTTCGTGGTGGCGGGCCTGGCGTTCAAGCTGGGCGCCGTACCATTCCACATGTGGGTGCCTGACGTCTATCACGGCGCACCGACGCCGATGACGCTGCTGATCGGCGGCGCGCCCAAGCTGGCTGCGTTCGCGATGGTCTTCCGCATCCTGGTCGAAGGCCTGCTGCCGCTGGCGATCGACTGGCAACAGATGCTGATGGTGCTGGCCGTGCTGTCGATCATCATCGGAAACGTGACGGCGCTGGCGCAGACCAACATCAAGCGCATGCTGGCATACTCGACCATCTCGCACATGGGCTTCATGTTGCTGGGCATGATGTCGGGCGTGGTCGACGGCAACCTGTTCCAGGCCGTCAACGCTTACAGCTCGTCGCTGTTCTACGCAATCACTTATGTACTGACCACGCTGGGCACCTTCGGCGTGATCCTGCTGATGGCGCGCTCCGGTTTCGAAGCCGACACGCTCGACGATTTCAAGGGCCTGAATCAACGCAGCCCATGGTTCGCCGGCATCATGCTGGTGCTGATGTTCTCGCTGGCGGGCATTCCTCCGATGGTCGGCTTCTACGCCAAGCTGTCGGTGCTGCAAGCGGTGCTGGGTACCGGCCAGATCTGGCTGGCCGTGCTGGCCGTGGTGTTCTCGCTGGTCGGTGCGTTCTATTACCTGCGCGTGATCAAGAACATGTACTTCGATGATCCTGCCGACAACGGCAAAATCACCGCCAGCTTCGACGTGCGCATCGCGCTGAGCCTGAACGGCTTGGCCGCCCTGGTGCTCGGTCTGTGGCCCGGCCACCTGATGGACGCTTGCACCAATGCCATCGTCACCACGCTGGCGACGTTCCTGAGCAAAGTCATCGCGGCGTAAAGCGAAGCCGCCGGTGAACGTTTCCCTACTAAGCTGGTGTGTCATCGTGTTGGCGGTCCTGGCCGCCAACCTGCCTTTCTTCAATCAGCAGTTGTTCGCGCTGATCCCCCTGAGCAAGTCGCCCGATTACCGCAAGCCGGTATGGGTGCGCTTGCTTGAGTTGGTGGTACTGTATTTCGTCGTGGGCGCGCTTGCGCATTTCTTCGAAGCCAATATCGGCAACGCCTTTACCCAGCGTTGGGAATTTTATGCCGTCACCGGCTGTCTGTTCCTGGTGTTGGCGTATCCGGGCTACGTCGTGCGCTATCTGCGCAAGAGCCACGCCTGAGCTGCGCGATCCTGTGGTCCGACATGCCTGCATGTCGCGGCCACAAGCTTTTCTTCCTCCTCCACGTTTATTGATTGCCTGATCTCCCATGGACGCACATCCGGACGCACATCTCAAAGAAAGCAAGGTAGACGGCAAGCTGGTCTACGAAGGTCATTTCCTCAAGGTGCAGCGCGACACGATTCGCCTGCCTGACGGCAAACAGGCGGTACGCGAACATATCCGCCATCCGGGCGCAGTGGTGATCCTGCCATTGTTCGACGACGGTTCGGTGTTGCTGGAGCGCCAGTTCCGGTATCCGCTCGACCAGGTCTTCATCGAATTCCCGGCCGGGAAGATCGATGCCGGCGAAGATCACCTGGAGTGCGCCAAGCGCGAGCTGCGGGAAGAAACCGGCTACACCGCGACCGACTGGCAATTCGTTTGCACCATTCATAACGCGATTGCCTATTCGGACGAGCACTTGGACATCTATCTGGCGCGCGGCTTGACGGCAGGCGAGCGCAAACTCGACGACGGCGAGTTCCTCGACATCTACAAGGCGCCGCTGTCGGAATTGCTGGAACAGGTCAGGCTGGGCAAGGTAACCGACGTCAAGACGGTCATCGGCGCGTTCTGGCTGGAGAAAATCATCAACGGACAATGGACATTGCCAAGTGCGTAATCCTTTGTTCACGCATGCCGCAAATTGTCGTCAATAAAAAAGGCTTCGATATCCATCGAAGCCTTTTTCATTTGTGATTCCAGGGATCAGCGTTGCGGCAGGGCTTTCAGAAAGTCGCCGACTTGCCGCGCATAGAATTTTGAAAAGCTGGTCGTTCCATGCCCGCGTGTTTCCGCACTTGCCGGGATCAGATACAACTCCGCGTTCTTCAGTTGCTTCAGCGCCGCCGTCATCGTGCCGGTCTCAGGTGGATTACGTTCGTCATCGGCCGAATTGATCGCCAGCAGAGGCGCCTGGATGCGTGCCAGGTTCGGCATGGCATTGAAATCCGACGACGATCCCCATTGATAGATGAAGTCGTTGGCGTCCGCCGTCACCGGGGCAGCCAGGCGGTCATCCACGATCTTGTCGGCCTGCGCGCGCGTCGGCGCCAGCGCCTGATAGGCCAGGGTGCCGCCGGCAGTGGCAATGCCGAACATGGTGTTGGCCAATCGCAGCGACGGTGGCTGCGTACTGTAGTTGCCGCCGTTCCAGGCCGGATCCTGTTTGATCGATTCGACCAGCACGCGTCGCATCATCCAATTGCGGCTCGCCATCTCGATCGGCTGCGACGCCATCGGCACCAGCGCATCCATCATCGCCGGATAGGTTTCTCCCCACATCCAGGTCTGCATGCCGCCCATGGAATTGCCCATCACCAGGCGCAGGTGTTTGATGCCCAGGCCTTCCGTCACCAACCGGTATTGCGCCAGCACCATGTCGGCGTAATTGTATTGCGGGAATTTCGCACGAAGTCCGTCGGATGGCTTGGCCGATTTTCCAGCCCCGATCGCGTCCGGCATGATGAGATAGTACTTGCTCGCATCAAGCGGCTGCCCGGGGCCCAGCATCTCGCCCGCGAAATCCTTGCCGACCATGTCAGCGCCGCTGCGATAGGTGCCGTGGAGCAGCAACACCGCCGGATTGGCCGGATCGCCGACTGTGATGTAGTGCAGCTTGAAGTTGTTCAGCGTTTCACCGGTATGAAAGGTGAAGGAGGGCGCAATCCAGTCGGCTTCGCGCTGTTGCGGATAGCCGGCGGCGTGCGCCGTGGCGGATAGCAGGGAAGATGAAAGCAGCAAGGGCGCGACGATGCCCAGGGTAAGTCTCCGTATCATTTTTATGGTCCTCGTAAGAGAAGGTGGTCTTATGGGAGAGACCATACTAAATGAAATCCGCTCGCCTCGCAGCGACGGCCATGCCGAAACAAAAACGGCGCTTCGTTTGATCGAAGCGCCGTTCTTGTTTGAAGCGAAAGCCAATTACATGTTCGAGTAGTTCGGCCCGCCACCGCCCTCCGGCGTGACCCACACGATGTTCTGCGTCGGGTCCTTGATGTCGCAGGTCTTGCAGTGCACGCAGTTCTGCGCGTTGATCTGCAGGCGATCAGTATTGTCGTCATTCTTCACGAACTCATACACGCCGGCCGGGCAGTAGCGTGCTTCCGGACCGGCGTACTTCGCCAGGTTGACGCCGACCGGCACGGAAGCATCTTTCAGCGTCAGATGGATCGGTTGGTCTTCCGCGTGGTTGGTGTTGGAGATGAACACCGACGACAGCCGGTCGAAGGTCAGCTTGCCGTCCGGCTTCGGATACGCGATCGGCGTGAAGTCGGACGCCGGCTTCAGGCATTCGTGGTCGGCGTGCGAATGATGCAGCGTCCACGGCGCCTTGCCGCCGAACAGCACCTGGTCGATGCCGACCAGCAGTGTGCCGGTGTATAAACCCTTGCTCATCGACGGCTTGAAATTGCGCGCCTTGTACAGTTCTTCGTGCAGCCACGACTTCTCGAACGCGGCGCTGTAGGCCGTCAGCTCGTCGAACTGGCGACCGTCGTTCAAGGCCGCGAACACGGCCTCGGCGGCCAGCATGCCGGTCTTGATGGCGGCATGGCTGCCCTTGATGCGCGACGCATTCAGGAAGCCGGCGTCGCAGCCGATCAGTGCGCCGCCCGGGAAGGTCAGCTTCGGCAGCGATTGCAAGCCGCCGGCCGTGATCGCACGCGCGCCGTAGGCAAGACGCTTGCCGCCTTCGAAGAACTTGCGGATTTCCGGATGCGTTTTATAGTGCTGGAATTCTTCGTAGGGAGACAGGTAAGGATTCTCGTAGGCCAGGCCGACGACATAGCCGACCGCGACCTGGTTGTTCTCCAGGTGGTACAGGAAAGAGCCGCCGTAAGTGCCGCTGTCGAGCGGCCAGCCGGCGGTGTGCACCACCAGGCCGGGCTGGTGCATCTTGGGATCGATTTCCCAGATTTCCTTGATGCCGATGGCGTACGTCTGCGGGTCCTTGCCGGCGTCGAGTTTGTAGTTGGCGATCAGTTGCTTGCCCAGATGGCCGCGTGCACCTTCGGCGAAGAAGGTGTATTTGGCGTGCAGTTCCATGCCCAGCTGGAATGCGCCGGTCGGCTCGCCGTGGCGGTCCACGCCCATGTTGCCGGTGGCCACGCCCTTGACGGAGCCGTCGTCGTTGTAGAGCACTTCGGCGGCGGCGAAGCCGGGGAAGATTTCCACGCCCAGCGCCTCAGCCTGCTGGCCCAGCCAGCGGGTGACGTTGGCCAGCGAGATGACGTAGTTGCCATGATTCTGGAAACAGGCCGGCAGCATCCACGATGGTGTCTTGTAGGCCTTGCTGGCGGAGAGGAACAGGAAACGGTCTTCGGTGACTTTGGTATTGAGCGGCGCGCCGCGTTCTTTCCAGTCGGGGAACAGTTCGGTGATCGCCTGCGGGTCCATGACGGCGCCGGACAAAATGTGGGCGCCGACTTCGCTGCCTTTTTCCAGTACGCACACCGAGACTTCCTTGCCGGCTTCAGCGGCGAGCTGCTTGATGCGGATGGCCGACGACAGGCCGGCCGGACCGCCGCCGACGACGACCACGTCGTATTCCATTGCTTCGCGCGGGCCGTATTGCGCCAGCAAATCTTGAGGTTGAGTCATGGAGTGTCCCGTATGGTTTTGGTTGGAATATTTTGCGAACGATCGTGCTATTGTTCAGTATTTTGCGAGAGAATGCTAGTCTGCAACGCAAAATATGTTCGCGATGCCAAGTATTTTATGTGATTTCCCTCTTATAAGTATGGAAATGGACTCCCGCCTATCGATATGAAACGGCAAGGAATGGATCGAGACCTGGTGCAACCTCCACAGGAAAGATGAAATAAATTCAACAATGGATGAATCGCTTTAGCGCCCAATGAAAGGCAAGCCCCCGAATGACCGACAAAATACTGATTCACACCTCGCGCATGGACGTGCGCTGGGGCGACATGGATGCTTTCAACCACGTCAACAACACCGTCTACTTCCGCTACATGGAGCAGACCCGCATCGAGTGGCTGGAAGTCATCGGCGTCGGCATTGAAGCCGACGGGCTGGGGCCGGTGATCGTCAACGCGCATTGCAGCTTCCGGCGTCAGCTCAAGTACCCGGCCGCCATCGAGGTCCGGATGTACGCAAGTCCGCCCGGCCGTTCTAGTGTGGAAACTACCTACGAAATCCGCCGTGTCGACCAGCCGGAAATCATTTATGCTGATGGCGGCGCAAAGATCGTGTGGGTTAATTTCAAACAAGAAAAATCGGTTCCGCTACCTGAAAGCATCCGTCAGACCCTGACAGGTTTGTAAGTTTCGAGAAAGGTAGATGCGACAGAATCAGCCCCGATACCGATGCTGCGGAGAACCCGCGGCAGAGGAGAGTTAGTCCACAACAAGATGGTCTGGCCACATAATTAAACCCAGGAGGAAGACAAATGACTTACAAGACCCAAGCTCTGGTTGCAGCAGCATTGCTGAGCCTTTCCCTTTCCAGCCAAGCTGCCGACCCGATCAAGATCGGGGTGTCCGGTCCGTTCACCGGCGGTTCTGCACCGATGGGCGCATCCATGCGTGACGGCGTCAAGCTGGCCGTAGCCGACATCAACGCCTCCGGCGGTGTGCTGGGTCGCCAGCTGCAACTGGTCGAACGCGATGACGAAGCCAAGAACGAACGCGGTGTGCAAGTTGCGCAAGAACTGATCAACAAGGAAAAAGTCGTCGCCACCGTCGGCTTCATCAACACCGGTGTTGCACTGGCGTCGCAACGTTTCTATCAGGAAGCCAAGATTCCTGTGATCAACAACGTTGCCACCGGCAGCGTGATTACCAAGCAGTTCGACAAGGACAAAGACAACTACGTCTTCCGTACTTCGGCTGCTGACGGCATCCAGGCCAAGATGATCGCGGATGAAGCCGTCGACAAGCAAAAATTCACCAAGGTCGCGATCCTGGCCGACTCCACCAACTACGGGCAGCTCGGTCGTGAAGATCTGGAAAAAGTCCTGGCCTCCAAGAAAGTCACTCCGGTCGCCGTCGAGAAGTACAACATCAAGGACGTCGACATGACTGCGCAATTGCTGAAGTCCAAGCAAGGTGGCGCACAAGTCGTGCTGACTTACGGTATCGGCCCTGAACTGGCGCAGATCGCCAACGGCATGGAAAAGCTGAACTGGCACGTGCCTATCATCGGCAGCTGGCCGCTGTCGATGGGCAACTTCATCGACAACTCCGGCAAGAACGGCAACGGCGCCCGCATGCCGCAAACTTTCATCCAGGACGGCAATACGCCTAAGCGCAAAGCCTTCATCGAAGCCTATCAAAAAGCCTACAAGGTTGACCGTATTCCTTCCGCAGTTTCGGCTGCCCAAGGCTACGACTCGATCTACCTGCTGGCCGCTGCAATCAAGCAAGCCGGCACCACAGATGGCGAGAAGGTCCGCGCAGCGCTGGAAAACCTGAACACCAAGGTTGAAGGCGTCGTGACTACCTATGAAAAACCGTTCAGCCACACCGACCACGAAGCGATCAAGCCAAACATGGTCGTCATGGGCGAAGTGAAAAACGGCCGCGTCATTCTCGGCAAATAAATCTGACGGCAGTGTGATTCGTCGTTAAAGCATAAAGGCCAGTCCTTGCGATCCGGGGACTGGCCTTTTTCGCAGAGTTTGTTGACGATTTTTTAACTTGTATCGGAAGTGAAGGAATGTCGCAGTGGGCGAAGACGCTGACCGGCTGAACGGGCCGCGGCAATCGACGCCTGCAATGTGATGGCGAGAGCAGGGCGCAAGCCCCGCTGATCAGCCGACACGTCATTCAGCCTTCTCCTATATTTGATTGAAAATCCCGGCTGACTCAACCCGCCATTCAATGGCAAGCCGCCTCTTGGGTAGAAATAATGGATATTCTGTTACAGCTGGTTTTCAGCGGCATCGCGCTAGGCATGATCTACGCAGTGATCGCCTTCGGTTATCAACTCACTTTCGCCACCTCCGGCACTCTGAACTTCGGGCAGGGCGAAGCGTTGATGTTGGGCGCTCTGGTCGGCCTGTCCGTGGTCGGCAACATACATGGCGGTCCCTATCTCAACTATTGGCTCATGATCCCCATCGTGCTGGTCTTCGGCGCGCTGCAAGGCATGTTCGTCGAATGGATCGGCGTGCGTCCCGCCATCAAGATCAAGTCCGAATTCGGCTGGATCATGTCCACCATCGCACTGGCGATCATCTTCAAGAACGTCGCGGAAAACATCTGGGGCAAGGATGACTTGCCATTCCCGAGCCCGCTGTCGGGCGCGCCGTTCCAGATTCTCGGCGCCAACGTGCAGCCGATGCAGGTACTGGTCGTGGTCGGCGCGCTGGCCATGATGCTCGCCGTCGAAATCTTCAACCGCAAATCGATCTACGGCAAGGCCGTGGTTGCTACCTCCAACGACCGCGATGCCGCCGGCCTGATGGGCATCAACACCAGCGTGGTGATCACGTTCTCCTACGCCTTGTCGTCGGCCACCGCAGCCTTCGCAGGCGTGCTGGTGGCGCCGCTGACGCTGACCGGCGCGACCATGGGCGCCGCGCTCGGCCTCAAGGCGTTTGCCGTGGCCATCATCGGCGGACTCACTTCGGGCATGGGCGCCATTGTGGGCGGCCTGATCCTCGGCATCGCAGAAACCGTGACCGGCTTTTACATTTCGACCGGCTACAAAGAAGTCCCCGGGCTGCTGTTGCTGTTGCTCGTGCTGGCGGTCAAACCTGCAGGCCTGTTTGGCAAAACTGCGATCAAAAAGGTCTGATGAACATGAACAAGAAAATCCTCTTCATTTCCGTACTCGGCATTGCCGCACTGGCGGCGCTGCCGCTGGTCGTGCGTAATCCTTACTACCTGCATCTGGCCGAAACCATCCTGATCTACGCCATCCTGCTGTTCGGCCTGGACATCGTGGTCGGTTATACCGGCCAGGTATCGCTGGGCCACGCCGGCCTGTTCGGCATCGGCTCGTACACCGCAGGCGTGCTGTACTTCAAGCTCGGCCTGCCGTTCCTGCTGGTCCTGCCGGGCAGTATCGCCGTGACGGCGATATTCGGTGCGGTGCTGGCCTTGCCGGCCTTGCGCGTGACCGGACCATACCTGGCGATGGTCACGCTGGCCTTCGGCACCATCATCCAGATCCTCATCAATGAAATGACCTTTCTCACCGAAGGTCCGATGGGCATCAAGGTCGCCAAGCCGATGCTCGGCGCGGACAAGATGACGGAAGTCCAGTTCTTCTACGTCGTCGCCATCCTCATGGTGCTGTCGCTGATCGTAGTCCATCGCATCCTGCGCTCCAACCTCGGCCGCGCTTTCCAGGCATTGCGCGACAGCCCGATCGCATCAGACTGCATGGGCGTGTCGGTATATCGCTACAAGGTCTACGCCTTTATCATCAGCGCCGCGCTGGCCGGCCTGTCGGGCTGCCTGTACGCGTATTCGGAAGAGTACATCTCACCCAATACCTACAACTTCGAGCTGACTATCCTGTTCCTGCTGGCGGTCATCATGGGCGGTCGCAAATCGCGCATCGGTTCGCTCATCGGCGCGCTGATCGTGGTCATGCTGCCGAGCCTGCTGTCGGACATCGAACTGTTCCGCCAGATCGCCACCGTGGCGGCCGTGATCGTCGTCCTCGGCGCCATCGTCTCGGTCGTCAAGAAGACCAAGACTCCGCGTGAAATCGCCGTGCCGGTGATCGCCACCGTGCTCATGGCAGGCTTCTCCTACAAGCTGGAAAACATCACCGACTGGCGTCTCACCATCTTCGGCCTGATGACGCTGTTCGTGGTCTATTACCTGCAGGACGGCATCGTCGGTTTCTGCCGCGCGCTGTTCGGCCGCATGCTCAGCAAACGCGTTCCGCTGGCCCAGCAAATCGCCGGTGACAAGACCGAAGCCGTCATCACCACCGATGCCGTCAAGGAAGTCGGCGCAACCCTGCTCAAGGTCAACCAGGTGCTGATGCAGTTCGGCGGCCTGAAAGCCCTGAACAAGGTCGACCTCGACGTGCGCAAGGGCACCGTGCATGGTTTGATCGGCCCGAACGGTTCCGGCAAGAGCACCATGATGAACGTGCTCACAGGCATCTACCGTCCGACCGATGGCGCGGTTGAATACGACGGCCGCACCATCACCGGCCAGCCGCCGTCGCTGATCGCCCTGGGCGGTGTCGCGCGCACCTTCCAGAACGTCCAGCTGTTCGGCGAAATGTCCGCAACGGAAAACGTCCTGGTCGGCCTGCACCACACCTTCCGCAGCAACGTCGCCGACGTCATGGTGCACAGCCCGCGCTACCAGCGCGAAGAGCGCGCCGCACGCGAACGCGCCGCTGCGATCCTCGAGTTCGTCGGCCTCGCCGATCTCGCCAACGAAGAAGCGCGCAACCTGCCGTACGGCAAGCAGCGCCTGCTCGAAATCGGCCGCGCACTGGGCCTGAATCCGAGCCTGCTGCTGCTCGATGAACCGGCCGCCGGCCTCACCGCGCCCGACATCAAGGAACTGGTCGCCATCATCCGCAAGATCCGCGACGTCGGCATCACCATCATCCTCATCGAGCATCACATGGACGTCGTCATGTCGATCTGCGACACCGTCACCGTGCTCGACTTCGGCCAGAAGATCGCCGAAGGCAAGCCGGCCGAAGTGCAAGCTGACCCCAAGGTGATCGAAGCCTATCTCGGCGGCAGCGCCGGCGATTCCACCCCAACCACCGCGGGAGCTTGAGATGTTGACGATTTCGAATTTGCAGGCCGCTTACGGCAAGGTTGAAGTGCTGCACGGGATTTCGATGGAAGTGCCGAAAGGCAAAGTGGTCACCCTGATCGGCTCCAACGGCGCCGGCAAGACCACCACGATGCGCGCCATCTCCGGCATGATCAAGCCCAAGGGCGGCACCGTCACCCTGGGCGGCAAGGACGTCACCGGCCAGGACTCGCACAAGATCGCACGCGCCGGCCTGGCGCACTCGCCCGAAGGCCGCCGCGTCTTCGCCACCATGAGCGTCACCGACAACCTGCTGCTGGGCGCTTTCCCGCGCTTCACGCGCGCACGTCCCAAGGGCGACATCGCCCACGACCTGGAACGCGCGCTGGAACTGTTCCCACGGCTCAAGGAGCGTCAGACCCAACTGGCCGGCACCTTGTCCGGCGGTGAACAGCAAATGCTCGCCATGGCGCGCGCCGTGATGCTCAATCCGGAAGTGATCCTGCTCGACGAACCATCGATGGGCCTCGCTCCCATCCTGGTCGAAGAGGTGTTTCGCATCATCTTGCGTTTGAAGGAACAGGGGATTACGATGCTGCTGGTGGAACAATTCGCCGCCGCAGCATTGAACGTCGCCGACTACGGCTACGTACTGGAAAACGGCAAGATTTCCGTACACGGCCCGGCCGACAAACTACAGAACGACCCGGCGGTGCAGGCAGCATATCTCGGCGGCGGCGCACATCATTAATTATTAAAACGCCAAGCCGGCAACCGGATACCCGGACGTCCAGCATGCTGGACGCAGGGTATATTAAGGAGGAGACATACCTCTGAGACCTGACTAGGGTGCGCCGCGGCGCACCTTTTCTTTTATGAGGACGGAAAGAGTTCATATCGACAGACGGACATGCCGATGCAGCCTTTTCACCGCAGCGATTTGTTCTCGTCCCCATGCGCCTGTTTGCAAACAAGCGTATTCTAAGTGCCTGACGCCGACGTCCGCCGCCTGAATGCAGGGGATGTTCCGGATGTCTCCGATCCGACAGACTGAAGAAACGAGATCTTGCGAAATATCGATCCATTTTCCGTTCGATTGTTTTTGGCAATTCTGGAAGAAGGCAGCATTGCCAAGGCCGCCGCGCGCGAGTGCATTGTCGCCTCCGCCGTCAGCAAACGCATCGGCGAGCTGGAAGCGCTATTCCGCGTTCCCCTGCTTGAGCGCAGCGTCAAAGGCGTGACACCGACGCCCGCCGGAGAGGCGCTGCAGCATCACGCGCGCATGCTGCTGCAGACCATGGAACGCATGTACGGCGAAATGTCGGAATACGTCGAAGGCGTGCGCGGTCGCGTCAAAGTGCAGGCCAGCGTGTCGTCGCTGTCGTCGCGCCTACCGGGGGATATCCAGGATTTTGTCGGCGTCCATCACGGTATCAAGATCGAACTGGAGGAATCGTCCACGCCGGTCATTTTTCGCGCCGTGGTGGAAGGCAACGCCGATGTCGGTATCGCACCGGAGATTTCCAGCCTGGAAGGTTTGCAGACCTTTCCCTATCGCACGCTGACTCTTGCCGTCGTGATGCCGATCGGCCATCCTCTCGCGGCGCACAAGCAGATCGCCTATGTCGATACGCTGGAATATGAGCAGGTCGAGTTGTCCCGCGCCAGCGCCATGGCCTCGCTACTCGATCATGCTGCGCTCAATTTCAACCAGCCCAAGCACACGCATATCCGGGTGATTTCGTACGAAACCATCTGCCGCATGGTGGCGTGCGGCATGGGCATAGGCGTGGTGCCACTGTTCTTCGCCCATTCTCACGGCCAGACCTTCGGCCTCAAATTCATCCCGCTCAGCGACGCCTGGGCTCGCCCCATGATCTGTATCGCCGTGCGCGAAGGTGCACAACTGACGCCCGCCGCCAAGGCATTTGTCGAGCACATGAAACAGCGCGGCGTCGAAGAGCGCTTCCAGCACAGCCTGTTCGACGTCATGAACCTTCATCGCGTGTAAGCAGGCAAGTAACTCCCGGTCGTCCACTGGCGGCTTTCCCCAGGTCGTCTCTCTCCCTCGCCATCCGGTTCGCAACTCGTCGTTTCCGTTTCCCAGCCATCTCGTTTCGAGAGGGGGGGATTTCTGAATGATTGCTTGTTGCTCCGAAGGGCAAGCCACAAAATCCCTCCATGCCCGCTGTCCCGACAGCCGGCTGTGAAATCCAAAAAGAGCGGCGGGTGGCGAAATGCTGCACTGCCAATCACACATTATTTCGAGACAATTTCACTGTGAGGAGTCCCCATGCTGACCTTGACGCCAGACGACGTCGAATTCATCGGAAACGATATCGAACGCGGAGAATGCATACTTGCCACCAGATCCGGCGATCTGTTTTTGCCGGACCGCCGCGGCGGCATCAACATCATCCATCCCGACGGCGCCACCGACCGCACGATGGCGCGCGGTGCGCCGGAAGGATTCTTGCCCAATGGCATCGCCTTGCTTCCGAACAGGGACTTCCTGATGGCCGACCTCGGTCCGGGCGGCGGCGTCTGGCACATGTCGCGCACCGGTGAAATGTCGCCGCTGTTGCTGGAGTTGAACGGTCGCAAACTGGAGCCGACCAACTTCGTCGGTATTGATCGTCTGGGGCGGACCTGGGTCACCGTCAGCACTCGGCTGGTGCCGCGCGAGCAATCGATGAAGAAGGGACATGCCGACGGCTACATCGTTGTGATCGACGACCGTGGCGCACGGGTGGTCGCCGAAGGCATCGGCTTTACCAACGAGGCAATCGTCGACCCGAGCGGCAAGTGGCTGTATGTCAACGAAACCATTGCGCGCTGCACCAGCCGTTTTCCGATCCGTGACGATGGCAGCCTCGGACGCAAGGAAGTCTTCGCCCAGTACGGCGCCGGCACCTTCCCGGATGGATTCACTTTTGATGAAGAGGGCGGCATCTGGATTGTCAGCGTGGTCAGCAATCGGGTCATTCGCGCCACGCCCGACGGCAAGCAGCATACGGTGCTTGAAGACGTTGACCGGGTCTGGCTGGATGAGGTGGAGCAGGCTTTTCAGAACGGCACCTACACGCGCAAACATCTGGATTCCGGTGGCCAGCGCAAGATGGGCAATCTGTCCGGCATCTGCTTTGGCGGCCCTGATCTGAAAACCGTTTATCTGGCTTCGCTGTTCGGCTCGCGCGTGGCCAGTTTCCGCTCGCCGGTCGCCGGCGCGGCGCCGGTGCACTGGGAGTTCTGAACACCACTTGCGCCAGCGGCCGGTACAGGCAGCGACGCAAGGTTTTCCCCACCCGCATTCCATAAGCGGGACTACAGACCAGCAAGGAGACGAAAATGCGAAACAAATTGTTCGTAGGCTTATTTGCAGCCCTCATCGGGGTAGCGGCGCTGTCCGGCCTGAGCGGCCGGGCCGAGGCGCAAACTCAGCCGAGGACCATCAAGATGGCGACCATTGCCATCACCAACAGCCCCTGGCATAAAGCGTTGCAGCACTTCAAGGAACTCGTCGACAAGGAAAGCAAAGGGCGCTATTCAGTCAGCCTCTATACCGACGGCCAGCTCGGCGACATTCCTCAATTGCTGTCGGCCATGCAGGTCGGGACCGTGGACATGGGTTACTTCGGCTTGTCGTCGATCAGCTTCGTGCGCGGCGGCGAACCGCTCAACATCATTTACGTTCCTTACCTGTTCAAGAACGGCGAGTGGGCGGAAAAGATACTGAACAACGCCGAATTCAACGGCATCTACGAAAAGGTCGCGGGCTCTTCGGGCGTGCGCGTGTTCGGCGCGTGGGGTCAGCGCTCTGCGCGGGCCCTCCAGACCACCAAGGGACCGATCCGCAAGCCGGAAGACCTGCGCGGCATGCGGTTGCGGATTCCCACCATTCCTATCCTGAAAGCGTCGTTCGAGCGCATCGGCGTGCAGGTGACGCCGATGGGCATGATGGAGATCTACAGTGCGCTATCGCGCGGCATGATCGACGGCCAGGACAACGGTTTCGACCTGTCCATTCCAGCCAAGTATCACGAGACCGCGAAGTTCTGGTCGGCCACCGATCACGTCTATGAGATCGTCGGCTTCTTCGTTTCAGAGCGGCTGTGGAAGACGCTCTCCGAAGCCGACAAGGCCATGTTCAAAAAAGCCGCGCAGGAAGCCGGCGCGGTGACCACCGATCTGACCAAGAAGTTTGAAAAGGAAAGCATCGACACCCTCAAGGCTGCCGGCGTCACTTACGTGGTACCCGACAAGGCCGCGTTCCGTGCGGCATTCGCCGGCGTGGAAAAGAGCCAGGACGGCAAGCTGTGGCCGGCCGGTCTGGTCGATCGTGTCCACAAAGAACAGGGCGACTGATCATGAACATTACCGATCCACTGGAGGCGGTCATGATCAAGCAGCCGATCAGGATGCGCGATGGAGATGAGCGGGAGGAAGCGACGCGCCGCGATCGCAATGACAGGCTAACCGCGCCACTGCCGGTCAGAGTGCTGGACATGGCTACGCGCGTGGTCCTGGTGACGGCGCTGGCGGCGGTGCTGATATTCACCGTGGGCCAGGTGATCGATCGCTACGTCGTCAAGTCGACCTTCGATGCCTATGACCAGTATGCCCGTGTCGGCCTGATGTGGCTGACTTTCATCGGCATCGCCGCAGGCGTGCGCGATCGCGTCAACATTCGCATCGAACTGTTGAGCCATTTTGCTCCGCCGCGTTTCTGCAATGCGATAGCGATTGTTCTCGACCTCGCGATGCTGGCGGTGTCGGTCATCATCCTGATAGTCGGCTTGCCTTTGCTGGAAGTGGGCGGCTTTCAGGTCATCATGGGCACGTCGATGACTTACGAGATGATGTATACCGCCTTGCTCAGCGGTATGGGCCTGATGATCGTGTTTCTGCTGCTGCGCCTGGCCGACCGTTGCACCGGCGGCCGCTTCCGTTTTGCTCCCAAGGAGGACGACGATGATCATCATCATTAGCGTATTGATGTTCTTCCTGCTGCTGATGATCGGACTCGACGTCGGCTATTCGATGATCGTCGCGGCGCTGGCAGGGATGTTTTTCCATGCCGGCAGTCCAGTCGATCCGGTGATGGCGCCGATGACGCTGATGTCGAACGTCGACAGCGCAGCACTGGTAGCGGTGCCGCTGTTCGTACTGGCCGGCGAGATCATGAACCAGGGTGGTCTTACGCGCCGGCTGGTGGAATGGGCCACCGCCATGGTCGGCCATTTCCGTGGCAGCCTGTCGCAAGTGGCGATGACCACCAATCTGGTCATGGCCGGCATCTCCGGTTCCGCCGTGGCCGACGCTACCGCGACCGGAGCGATGCTGATCCCGGCCATGAAAAAGGAAGGCTACAAACCGGGCTACGCCGCCGCAGTCATCGCCGCCGGCGCTTTACTGGGGCCGATCCTGCCGCCATCGATCCCGATGGTGGTCTACGCCGTCATCGCGAACATTTCCGTCGCCAAGCTGTTCCTCGGCGGCATCGTGCCGGCCATGATGTTATTCGGCGGTTTTGTGACCATCTGTTCTTACACCGCCAAGCGCCATCACTACCTGGCCAAGCCCCGCGTGCAATGGCGTGAACAGGCGCGCAGTACGCGCATCGCCATCTGGGCGCTGATGGTGCCGCTGTTGGTGATTGTAGGCATTCGTTCCGGCTGGATTACTGAAACCGAAGCCGGTGGCGCGATCTGCATCTACGCCATCGTGGTGGGCGTGCTGATCTACCGCGACCTGCGTTTCCGCGATCTGGCCAAGGTGTTTTTCTCGGCCGGCAAGACGTCGGCGGTGATCATGTTCCTGCTGGCAGCGGCGGGGCCATTTTCCTGGCTGATGAGCGAGGCGCACATCGCGACCGCGATCGCCCACGCCGTGCTGGGTATTTCCAAGGATCCGCTGGTGGTCCTGCTGGTGGTCAATGTCATGTTGCTGCTGGTGGGCATGGTGTTTGAACCGCTGCCTGCGCTGGTGATGTTCGTGCCTACGCTGTTGCCGATCCAGGCTGCGCTGGGCATCGACCCGATCCATTTCGCCACGGTAGTGATCGTCAATCTGATGATCGGCATGCTGCATCCGCCGGTGGGGTTGCTGATTCTGATCACCTCGGCCATCGGCAAGGTGCGCATCTGGTCGGTGGCGGTCGAGACTTTGCCGTTTCTCGGATGGTCGTTGGCCGTGCTGTTCCTGATCTCCGTGTTTCCGCATCTGGTGACGTGGTTGCCGGCGCTGTTGGTCAAATGAGCGGCACACCCTGATTGCAATCGTTTTTTGAATGAATCTTGAGTAAAGGAAAGACCATGAAAAACCCTTCCGCAACGTCCTCCGGCAAACCGGACAATTGGGTCGACATCATCGAAGTCGGTACGCGTGACGGTTTGCAGATCGAGGCGAAGATCATCCCTGCGGCCAAGAAGATCGAGATCATCAACGCCATGATCGATAGCGGCTTGCGCCAGTTCGAAGTGACTTCGTTCGTCTCGCCGAAGGCCGTGCCGCAACTGGCGGATGCGGTTGAAGTGATGGCGGGTGTCAAGCGCCGCGCCGACACTTGCCTGATGGCGCTGGTGCCCAACGTCAAGGGCGCAGAGCGTGCCGCTGCGACCGGCCTCGATGCCGCAGTGCTGTTCTGCTCGGCCTCCGAAACGCACAACTTCAAGAATCTGAACCGCCGCATCCAGGACAGCATCGACGGCTTCGCTCCCATCATGGAAACCTTGCAGCAGGCCGGCATCGGTGCGGTCGGCGCGGTGGCGACGGCGTTCGGATGTCCGTTCGAAGGGGAAATCGAAACCGTCAACATGTTGCGCATCGTACGCGCCTACGTCGCGCTCGGCATTGATCATTTGACGCTGGGCGATACCACCGGCATGGCCACGCCCAACAACGTGCGGTCCACCGTGCGCATGCTGCAGGACCAATTCCCTCAGCTCAAGATCAGCCTGCATTTGCACAATACGCGCGGCGTCGGCCTCGCCAATGTCGTGGTCGGGCTGGAAGAGGGGATACGCCGTTTCGATTCCTCGGTCGGCGGCCTCGGTGGCTGTCCCTTTGCGGCCGGTGCGACCGGCAACATCTGCACCGAAGACCTGGTCTACCTGCTCGCCGAAAGCGGCTATGAGACCGGCGTTGACCTGCGCAAATCCATTGACGTCGCACTCATGATGGAACAGGCGCTGGAAAAGCCGTTGCCGGGCCAGGTGATGCGGGCGGGCGAGCGGCTCAAGCTGCATCCGAGCAGCGCCGTACCGACAGCGGCAGGCTAGGAGATCAACGATGCAACAACCTCTTTCCGGCATCCGGGTGGTCGATCTCACGCGTATTCTTTCCGGCCCGTTCTGCACGATGCTGTTGGGCGACATGGGCGCGGATGTCATCAAGATCGAAGGCCCGGCAGAAGGCGATCCGATCCGCAAAGCCGGTGCCGGCGTCAATGGGTTCAGCTGGTATTTCGCCTCGTTCAATCGTAACAAGCGTTCAATGGCACTGGACTTGCGCTCCGACGCAGGCAAGGAAGTGCTGCTGAAGTTGCTGCAAAGCGCCGACGTGCTGGTGGAGAACTTTCGTCCCGGCGTACTGGCGGAAATGGGTTTCGGCGAGGAGCGCCTGAAACAGATCAATCCCCGGCTGGTGGTCGCCAGCATCACCGGCTATGGCTCCAGCGGACCCTATGCGGAGCGGCCGGCATTCGATTTCGTGATCCAGGCAATGAGTGGTTTCATGAGCACCAACGGGGCCGAAGATCAGCCGCCGTTGCGCTGCGGCCCGCCGATCACCGATCTGGTCGCCGGCTTGTACGCCGCCTATGGCGTAGTCAACGCACTGCGTGCGCGTGACCAGAGCGGGAGGGGACAGCATGTGGATTCAGCCATGATGAACGGCATGCTCAGCATGTTCGCGTACCTGACGTCCGACTATCTCGCCACCGGGGAACTGCCGGTGCGCACCGGCAACGATCATCCCATCACTTCGCCATATGGTTTGTTCAATACCAGTGACGGCGAAATCGCCGTCGCGCCGAGCACGGACGACATCTTGCGGCGCCTGTTGGGCTTGTTGGATCTCGGGCATCTGATGTCGGACGCGCGTTTCAATACGAACAAGCTAAGAATGTTGAATCGGCGGGAATTGAATCTCTTGCTCGATGAGCGATTCAGCACCGACACCCAGGCCAGCTGGATTCAGCGCCTGAACGAGGGCGGTGTTCCCTGCGGCAAAGTGCAGAACGTCGGCGAGGCATTGAGCGATCCGCAGATACTGCATCAGCAAATGGTGCTGGAGGTGGAGCATCCGGGACGTGGCGCCGTGAGGATGGTCGGCTTTCCGGTCAAATTGTCGGCATCGCCTTGCCTCGTCAGATATCCTGCGCCTGAACACGGCGTGCATACGCAGGAGATACTGGCTGAGCTGGGATTGACATCAGCCAGGGATGCTGACGTACCTGAAAATATGGAATGAAGAGTCGCATGCGCGGCCGTCGAGTTCCGGCAACTCCTTGCATCCGGTCCGGCCGATCAAGTATCGGAATCCTCCGGACACGGATGCAAAGGAGCATCTTCTCTGGTCGGGAAACAGGCTTATCTCGCTTGCGCCAGATAACGTTTGCGCCAAGGCTTCAACACCACTAACGCCAACACCGCAGCCAGAATATCCAACGTAATAGCCGTCCCGAACACCGGATGCCAGCTGCCGGTCTTCTCATGCATCAGTGCCGCCAGCGGCCCGCCCAGAATCGATCCAATCCCTTGCGAGATATACAGCCAGCCGTAGTTGGCCGTCGCGTTGCGCGTGCCGAAGGTATCAGTCAGCGTCGACGGGAACAGTGAAAAGATCTCGCCCCAGCCGAAGAACACCACGCCCGACAACAGCACGAACAAGACCCCGTTATCGCGCGTCATCAGCCACAGCGCCATGGCGACGCCTTCCAGTGCGAAGGCGAAGAACATGGTGTTTTCACGGCCGAAGTGATCCGATACCCAGCCGAAGAACGGGCGCGTCAAGCCATTGGTCAGGCGGTCGATGGTCAGCGCCAGCGGCAGGGCGGCGAGGCCGAACACCATCACGCTGGCGACGCCGAAGTCGCGTGCGAAGCTGGCCATTTGCGAGGTCATCATCAGGCCCGAGGTGGACATCATGGTCATCATGCAGAACATCAGCCAGAACAGCGGCGTGCGCAGCATCTGGCGTGGCGTGAGATCGTTGCCGGTGGACTGCGCGACGCGGGTTGCCGGCAGTGCGGTCATCGGGTCGGGCGAACGCAATGCTTGCGAAGCGATCACGCCGATCACGGCGAAGATCAGGCCGAACTGCCACAGCGTGCTTTCCAGTCCCTGGCCGGCCAGCGCCGACGAAATCGGGAAGGTGGTCAGGATTGCGCCCATGCCGTAACCGGCGGCCACCATGCCGACCGCGAAGCCGCGGCGATCGGGGAACCAGCGCACCATCTGGCCGACCACGCCGACATACACGATGCCGGTGCCGAGTCCTCCGACCAGCCCGTAGCTCAGGTACAGCATGCCGATGCTCGAGGCTTGCGAGGCGAGCACCCAGCTCAGGCCTGACATCAGCGTGCCGATCGAGATCAGCCGGCGCGCGCCGAAGCGTTCGATCAGACCGCCCTGGAACGGCGAGAAGAAAGTCTGCAGGACGATCAGCATCGAGAACGTGATCTGCAGCTCCGACAGGGGCACGCCAAGCTTGGCCGAGAGCGGCTTGGTGAAGAGCGTCCAGACGTACTGCGGGCTGGAAATCGCCATCATGCAAATCAGGCTGATCAACAGCTGGAACCAGCGATTCTGCAGCAATCCTGTCGCGCCGAGAGGCGCTGAGGTATTGGTCAGGGTGCTCATGTTTTTCTCCTGGAATAAGTGGGAACGGCGGGGATGGCCGGAAAATGGCGCTTTGCAGGCCGTTGTCAATTTATGTATGCATAAATTTCAAAGGCAAAACGAATGCAGGAAACGTGCCATTGGGCATGCATTGCTCCAGAGCGATGAAAGAGCGCTGCGCATGCCGGAGAAATACGGCGGTGGCAGGATAAAAGCGGGAGATGATCGGTCGGAAGTGCCGGCTGGGCGTGACTTTCAGCGCCCAGTAAGCCGCACTAAATGCGTGCTTCAGCCGAAGCGTTTGCGCCGTGCGGGTGCCGGCGAGGGGTGTTGGGCCATCTCGGTGCGGACTTGTTCCAGCCGGTCGATGGTGATTTGCTGGACGACTGCGTGGCTGTCCTGGATATGCCGTTCGGCCAGCGCGCCGGCGCGTACGGCGTCGCCGGCGGCGATGGCGTCGAGGATGGCGATGTGTTCGTCGTAGGTGTCGCCGATGCAGTCGCCGTAGGCGAAGTCGAGGCGGCGCATGATGCGGATGTGGTCGGTGACCTGGCGATAGACGGCGTCGGTTTCCGGATTGCCGGCGGCGGTCACCAGCGCCAGATGGAAGCGTTCGTCGAGCGCAGCCACCGCGAGGCCGTCGCTCAGGCGTTCGGCCGGTGTTACGCGCCAGACGGCGTCGGCTTGTTCCAGCAAGGCGGCGCGCGCGGGGCCGGCGGCGGCCGTGCAGATGCGCCGCACCGCATGCAGTTCGATCATCTCGCGCAAGTCGTAGAGCGCGGCAAAGCGAGAGAAATCGATCGGCACCACCTCCCAGCCGTTGCGGAAGTAGCCGCGCACCAGGCCTTCGCTTTGCAGCCGCATCAGCGCTTCGCGCACCGGCGTGCGCGAGACTTGCAGCCGCTCGGCGACGTCGTTCTCGGCGAAACGGTCGCCGGGCAAGAGGCGGAACGCGAAGATGTCGTCGCGCAGCTTGTCATGGACGGCCTCGGCCAGCCGCAGGGCGGGGCGCCGGAGCGGCGCGTCGGCAGATGGCGGTGCGGCTTTCGATGTCATGCGTCGGTGTGTGCGGAGTGGAACGTGGCGTCAATGGTAGCGCATGCGATTTGCGTGTGCCGCTTTATCTGCGCCGCCATGTTCGCCATTCACGCTATGCCGCCGTCGCTGCCGTTGCCGCCGCCCGGCTCATGATGTTGCGGTTGAGCCGCCATACCAGCATCAGTGCTACCAGCGAAGTGCCGACGATGATGTAGCCCACGGTATCGAAATGCTGCAGCTTGCCGTCCACGCCGAACGACACGATGTGCCCGGCGATGAGCGAGGCGATGCCGCCCGACAGTTGCTGGATGGACGCGCTGATGGCGTTGAAGGAGCCGCGCTGGGTCGGTGCCGGCACCGACGACACCAGCGCCTGGAACGGGATCATGCGCGAGAAAATCCCGAGGAACAGCACCACGTTCACCACGATGATCACCGGCATGGTGATGCGGCCGAGGTGGGTGTAGACCAGCACCATGATCATCGACAGGCAGGTGCCGAACAGGAATACGCGAAACTTGCCGACGCGGTCGGCGGCGCGGCCGATCAGCGGGCCGAACACGATGGTGCACAGGCCGGTGATCAGGTACACGGTGGGCAGATGCGCGATGTCGATACCGAGGTTGGCCACCAGGTAGGCGCTGCTGAACGGCATCAGCATGAAGCCGCCGGTCATCAGCAAGGCCGTCGTGGCAAAGGCGATCAGGTAGCGCGGCTCGGTCACGGTGTGGAACAGATGCATCCACGCGGTGTGTTCCTGCTTGAGCTTGAGATGCTCGGCCACCGGCTGCAATTTCCAGAACACGATGAGGCCGCCGACCAGGCCCATGCCGGCCATGGCGATGAAGGGGATGTGCCAGTTCCAGCGGCTCGACAGATACAGGCCGATCGGAATGCCGAGCACCTGGCTCGCCGCGAACGCGGTCTGGATCATGCCCATCACGCGGCCGCGCATTTGCAGCGGGAACAGGTCGGTCGAGATCGCCAGCACGATGGAACCGATCACGCCGCCGAACAGGCCGGTGACGATGCGCGCGATCAGCAGGCTTTCAAAGGTCTGCGCCAGGCCGCACCACAGCGTGCCGATGATGAAGCCGGTATAGAAAAACAGCAGCAGTTTCTTGCGGTCGAAGCGGTCGGCGAAGCCGGCAGTGAGCAGTCCGGAGGCGCCGGCGCTGAAGGCATAGGCGGACACCACGAGGCCGAATTGCTGCGGCGTGATCTGCATGTCCGGCATGATCAGCGCGCCCAGCGGCGACATCAGCATGAAGTCGAGGATCACGGCGAATTGCAGGAAGGCCAGCACGCCGACGACGAATTTTTGGTAAGGGGAAAACTGTAAAGGAGCAGCAGGAGTTGCAGGGGTTGCAGGAGTCATGTTCTTTTCTTTCTTGATGGGGCGGGCGTGTATGCGCCGCCATATTGCATGTGCCGGTCGACCGGCGCGTGAGCGGGGTTCAATCGGCAAATCGACGGCAGCCACGGTGGGAGCGTGGGGCCGGAACCCGGGTCGGGTAGCGATGGGCAGGATGAAGACGGATCATGAGGGAAAATATTGTAGCCGAGACGAGAAATATTTCGCAGCGCCATGAGACGCCACGTATGCATGCCGCAACAAGCATGACACGATTACAATGCGTAGCTCCCTGATGGAAGGCAAGAACCGCACATGACTGCACTGAACGACATCCACGCCGCGATTTGGAAAGCGCTCGCCACCGGCGCCGGTCCGCAACGTTCGCCGTTGACAATGTGGCAAGCCGCGACCAATGGCATCGGCGAGGCCGCCGGCATGCCGCAGGTGCGTACCGTGGTGCTGCGCGATGCGGACCAGACGGGCGGCGCAATCTCTTTCCACACCGACGTGCGCTCGGCCAAGGTCGCTCAGTTGCGCGCCGATCCGCGCATTGCCCTGACCGGACTCGACCTCGGCAACTTGCTGCAGATCCGGCTCGAAGGCCGTGCGCAGATCTGTGCCGATGAGGCCGAACGGCGCGCCGTCTGGAACGCCGCGCGGCAGCATACACTGATTCTGTACCGCACGCCGTTTGCGCCGGGGACGCCGCTCGGCACGCCCGAAGCGGGCCATGTCGACGCACGGGGCGATGATGATGGTGATGGCGACGGCTATGCGAATTTTTGCGTGGTCCGTGTCGTGCTGGACCGGCTCGAGTACCTCGACATCTCGCCCGATGGCCACCGGCGCGCGGTATTTCGCCGCGACGACGGCTGGCATGGCGCCTGGATTGCTCCTTGATGGTCTCATCATTTCTTTTCGGTAACGCCGATTTTTGAGGAATCGCGCATCTCGGGTTGACTAAGCGGAGCTGGCAATATACTGTATATAAACACAGTATTCAATGCCTTATGCCTTCGCCCTTCATTAACATTATTGATAGTCCCCAAAGCATCCACAACTCCCTCTGGCTCGCGTCGCAGTTGGCGCAGGGCGGCGCGCGCTGCATCGATACCGGCTTTGCCGGCTTGTCGGCGGAGTTGCCGGGGCGCGGCTGGCCGGTCGGGGCGCTGATCGACTTGCTGTTGCAGCAACCGGGCGCGGGCGAATTGCGCTTGCTCGGTCCCGCCTTGAAAGCGCTGGCGCCGCGCCGCATTGCGCTGGTGCAGACGCCGCACGCGCCACAAGCCATCGGCTGGCGCCAGCTCGGCGTCGACGTCGAGCGCCTGCTGTCGGTGCGCGCCGCCACCAGCGCCGACGCCGCCTGGGCCGCCGAACAGATCCTGAAGTCTGACAGTTGCGCGGTGCTGCTGTTCTGGCAGCGCCATCTGCGCAAGGAGAGCGTGCGCCGGCTGCATCTGGCGGCGCAGGGCGGCAATACCTTGTTCGTCATGCTGCGTCCGCTCAGCTGCGCCCAGGATGCCTCGCCGGCGCCGTTGCGGCTGTCGCTGATGGCCGCTGCGGGCGGCGTCGATATCGGTTTCGTCAAGCGGCGCGGTCCGCAGCGCGACACTCCCTTGTTTGTATCACTGCCATCTCTGAATCTTTTGCATCATGCGTCTGTGGATCGCCGTACACCTGCCCCTGTTGCCGCTGGAAGTGTTTTATCCGAACTGGTCGGATGAGACCGCCGCGGTCGTGCTGGAGCACACCCGCGTCATGGCGGCGTCGCAGTCGGCCTGCGACGCCGGCGTGCACTACGGCATGCGCCGCGGCGGCGTGCTGGCCTTGCTGCCGCGCGCCCACATGCACGAGCGCGCCATCGAGCGCGAAGCGCAGACGCTGTCCGGCGCCGCCACCGCGCTGCTGCAATACACGCCGCAGGCCGCCTTCAGCGACGACGCCACCATCGTGCTCGACATCGGCGCGAGCCTGCGCCTGTTCGGCGGCATCCGCGCGTTATGCCGGCGCGTGCACGGCACCGTGCGCCGGCTCGGCCTGACCGCCGCCATCAGCTGCGCGCCGACGGCAGCCGGCGCCGCCTTGCTGGCGCGTCATCGCCATTTGTCCGGCCATCGTCATCCGCGCACCTTGAGTACGCCGCGGCTGCAGCACCGCCTTGATCGCTTGCCGGTCGATGCTTTGCCGGCGACGCTGCCGTATCTTGATTGGCTGAAGGGCGTCGGCTGCCGCAACCTGGCCGACTTGCGCCGTCTGCCGCGCGCAGGTTTGCAGCGGCGCGGCGACACCCGCATGCTGGATGCGCTCGATTGCGCCTACGGCGAAGCACCGGAACTGCATGCCTGGATAGAGACGCCGCCGAGCTTCCGCCAGCGCATCGAACTCACCGAGCGCATCGAACATGCCGACGCCGCGCAGCACACCGTGCAAGCCTTGCTGGCGCAGCTGTGCGGCTGGCTCACAGCGCGCCAGCTGGCGGTCACGCAGGTATGCGTGCAGCTGGAACACGAACGCGGCCGCCAGGCCGTCGCGCCGACCGTGATCGAACTCGCGCTGGCCGAACCGGCCTGGCAGGATGCACACCTGGTCCGCCTGCTCAAGGAGCGGCTGGCGCAACTCGAGATCAGTGCGCCCATCATCGCCGTGGTGCTCGAGGCTGCGCGCACCGAAGCGATGGCGCCGGCCAGCGAGAGCCTGTTTCCCGAGCCGGGCGGTGCGCCGGAGGATTACAAGCGCCTGCTCGAATTGCTGGTGGCGCGGCTGGGCGCCGAACACGTGCTGCAGCCGTCGCCGCTGGCCGACTACCGGCCGGAGCAGGCCAACCGCTGGGTGTCCGTGATGGAACCTGCTGCGCCGCTCGAGGCGCGCCCGCTGCCGCCGCGTCCGGGCTGGCTGCTGGAAAAACCGGTAGCCCTGGTCATGCGCCAGCACCGGCCGTATTACGGTTCGCGCCTGCGCCCGGTATCGCCGCCCGAACGCATCGAAGCCGGCTGGTGGAACGGCCTGCTGGTCACGCGCGACTATTACATCGCTGCAGGCGCCGACCATTGCCATTACTGGATCTACCGCGAGCGTATCGGCGACGTCGACGGCGTCGAACCGCATTGGTATCTGCACGGCGTGTTCGGCTGAGGGAGGCGCGCCATGCTTGAGACGCCGACGAAAATTCCTGATTACGCCGAACTGTTCTGTCTGTCCAACTTCAGCTTCCTCGAAGGCGCCTCGCACGCCGAAGAGCTCGCTGCGCGCGCGGTGCAGCTCGGCTACACCGCGCTGGCGGTGACCGACGAGTGTTCGCTGGCCGGCGTGGTGCGCGCGCATATGGAAGCCAAAAACGCCGGCATGAAGCTGATCATCGGCTCCTGTTTTCGGATCGAATGGGAAGCAGGACAGCCGCCGCTTACGCTCATTGCATTGGCGCAGAACCGCGAAGGCTACGGCAACCTGTCCGAACTGATCACACTGGGCCGCACGCGCGCCGACAAGGGTAGCTACCGCATCGGCATAGAGGATTTCTCTTCGCCGCAGGAGTCGCATGCCCACCTGCGCGGCTTGCCCGATTGCCTGCTGGTGCTGGCGCCGCATTATCCCGCCGACGGCGCCTTGCTGGCGCAGCAGGCCGACTGGCTGGCGCGCACGTTTCCGCAGCGCGCCTGGCTCGGCCTGACCCAGCTGTACCGGCCGCTCGACGACCTGCACCGCGGCGCGATCCAGGAGGCCGCCGGACGCTGCGGCCTGCCGGTGGTCGCGCTCGGCCAGGTCAACATGCACGTGCGTTCGCGCAAGCCCTTGCAGGACACGCTGACTGCGATCCGGCTCGGAAAGGCGGTCGGCGATTGCGGCTATGACCTGGCCCCGAACGCCGAACAGCATCTGCGTTCGCGTCTGAGGCTGGCGAATATCTTTCCCGCGGCGGCGCTGGAAGAAACCCTGCGCATCGCCTCCCTGTGCCATTTCAAACTGGACGAACTGCGCTACGAATATCCCGAGGAACTGGTTCCCGAGGGGCAGACGCCCGCCGCTTATTTACGGCAGGAGGCTTATCTCGGCGCCCACCTGCGCTATCCGGCCGGCATCCCGGAATCGGTCTCCGGCCAGATCGAGCATGAGCTGACGCTGATCAACGACATGGCCTACGAGCCGTACTTCCTGACGGTCTACGACATCGTGCGCTTCGCCAAAGACAACGGCATCCTGCGGCAGGGCCGCGGCTCGGCGGCCAATTCGGTGGTGTGCTATTGCCTCGGCGTGACGGAAGTCGATCCGACCTGTTCGACCATGCTGTTCGAACGCTTCATCAGCAAGGAGCGCGGCGAGCCGCCCGACATCGACGTCGACTTCGAGCACCAGCGACGTGAAGAAGTGATCCAGTACATCTATCGCAAATACGGCCGCATGCGCGCCGCCATCGCCGCCGCCGTGCATACCTATCGGCCGCGCGGCGTGCTGCGCGACGTCGGCAAGGCGCTTGGCGTGGACGAGTCCATCGTCGACAAGGTAGCCAAGTCGCAACAATGGTTCGACCACCGCGACAACCTGCTGGAACGCTTCGCCGAATGCGGTCTCGATCCGCAGTCACCGATTGCGCATCAGTGGGCCATCCTGGCGCGGCAATTGATCAACTTCCCGCGCCATCTGTCGCAGCACAGCGGCGGCTTCGTGATTGCGCGCGACAAGCTGTCGCGGCTGGTGCCGATAGAAAACGCCGCCATGCCGGACCGCTCGGTGATCCAGTGGGACAAGGACGACCTCGAATCGCTCGGCCTGCTCAAGGTCGACGTGCTGGCGCTGGGCATGCTGTCGGCCTTGCGGCGCGCGCTGGAACTGGTCGGCAAACGGCGCGGCGTGCCGTTCGAGCTGCCGGATATTCCCCGTGAAGATCCGGTCACCTACGACATGATCTGCCAGGCCGACACCATCGGCGTATTCCAGATCGAAAGCCGCGCCCAGATGAGCATGCTGCCGCGCCTGAAGCCACGCCGTTTCTACGACCTGGTGGTGCAGGTGGCGATCGTGCGGCCGGGGCCGATACAGGGCGGCATGGTGCATCCTTTCCTGCGACGACGAGACGGAGATGAACCGGAAATCTATCCCAATCCGATCCTCCGCGAGGCGCTGGAGCGCACGCGCGGCGTACCGATTTTCCAGGAGCAGGTGATGCAGATCGCCGTGCTGGCGGCCGGTTTCACGCCGGGCGAGGCCGATGGCCTGCGGCGCGCGATGGCGGCTTGGAAGCGCAAGGGCGGAATGGAAAAATACCAGAAGCAACTGATCGACGGCATGCTCGAACGCGGTTACACGCAAGAATTCGCCGATGCCATATTCCGCCAAATCCAGGGCTTCGGCGATTACGGTTTCCCCGAAAGCCACGCCGCCAGTTTTGCCCTTTTGGCGTATGCCAGCAGCTGGATCAAATGCCACGAGCCGGAAGCCTTCCTGTGCTCGCTGCTCAACAGCCAGCCCATGGGTTTTTACTCGCCGTCGCAATTGATCCAGGATGCGCGCCGTCATGGCGTACACGTGCTGCCGACGGATGTGACACGCAGCAATTGGGAAAGCACGCTGGAAGAGACCGGCGCCGAACGACCTGCAGTGCGGCTGGGCCTGTCGCTGATCGGGAGCCTCAAGGAGGAGCCGTCCTTGCGCATCGAGCGCGCGCGCCTGGAACAATCTTTCAGCGATTTGCAGGACTTGGCGCGGCGCGCGAACCTGCACAAGCGCGACCTGCAGGCGCTGGCTGCGGGCAATGCATTGGCGGCGTTGAGCGGCCACCGCCGTGAAGCCTTGTGGCAGGCGCTCGACGCCGCGCCCGCCAAAGACCTGCTGCGCACTGCGCCGTCCCGCGAAGAACGGCTGCAACTGGCGGCGCCGTCGGAAGCCGAAGACATCGTTGCCGATTACCGCAGCGCCGGCATGACGCTGCGGCGCCATCCGCTGGCCTTGCTGCGCACTATCCTGAGCAAGCAGAAGTTCCTGCCGCATGACGTGATGGCGACTTTCCAGGACGGCCAGTTCGCGCGCGGCTGCGGCATCGTCACGGTGCGCCAGCGTCCCGGCACCGCCAAGGGGGTGCTGTTCATCACCATCGAAGACGAGACCGGTTCGACCAACGTCATCATCTGGCCGTCGCTGGTCGAGAAGCAGCGCAACGAAGTCCTCAACGCCTCCTTGCTGGGCGTCTACGGTATCTGGCAGACCCATGCCGGCGTCAAGCATCTCGTCGCAAAGCGGCTGGTCGACCTGTCGCACCTGCTGGGCGAGATCAACGTCCACAGCCGTGATTTTTGCTGAGTTATCTTTTGCGGATGTGGCAGGCGTCAACGCAACAAAGCCCGCTTGAGAGCGGGCTTTGTTGCGTTCATACGGTCATGCCGGTCAGGCGGCGGCGCGCAACATCCTGGCGGCCGCCACCATGTTGTTCAGCGCAGGCAAGACTTCCGCCCACTGGCGGGTTTTCAGGCCGCAATCCGGATTGACCCACAGGCGTTCCGCCGGAACCCGCTCGGCTGCTTTCTTCATCAACTGCACGATATGCTCCCGGGTCGGAATATTGGGCGAATGGATGTCGTACACGCCGGGACCGATTTCGTTCGGGTAGTTGAAGTTGTCGAAGGCGTCCAGCAATTCCATGTCCGAGCGCGAGGTTTCGATCGTGATCACGTCGGCATCCATGTCGGCGATCGAGCCGATGATGTCGTTGAACTCCGAATAGCACATGTGGGTGTGGATCTGCGTGGTGTCGCCGACGCCGTTGGCGGTGATGCGGAAGGATTCGACCGCCCAGTCCAGGTACTCTTGCCACTGCGATTTACGCAGCGGCAGGCCCTCGCGCAGAGCCGCTTCGTCGATCTGGATGACGTGTACGCCGGCTTTTTCCAGGTCCAGCACTTCGTCACGGATGGCCAGCGCCAGCTGCTTGCACGATACCGAGCGCGGCTGGTCGTCACGCACGAACGACCAGTTCAGGATCGTCACCGGACCGGTGAGCATGCCCTTCATGGGTTTGGCCGTCAGGGATTGCGCATAGGTGATCCATTCGACCGTCATGGCGCGGGGACGACTGATGTCGCCGAACAGGACAGGCGGCTTCACGCAGCGCGAACCGTAGGACTGCACCCAGCCGAACTGGCTGAAGGCATAGCCTTGCAGTTGTTCGCCGAAGTACTCGACCATGTCGTTGCGCTCGGCTTCGCCGTGGACCAGCACGTCCAGGCCCAGGGTTTCCTGCTCGCGGACGCTGCGTTCGATTTCAGCTTGCATGGCCGTCTTGTAGGCGGCGGTATGAAGCCGTCCCGCCTTGAATTCGCTGCGGGCATGGCGGATTTCCGCCGTCTGGGGAAACGAGCCAATCGTAGTGGTCGGATACGCCGGCAGTTTGAGCAGGGCAGCCTGCTTGCTTGCGCGCTGCGGATAGGCACTGTCGCGCTGGCCCAGTTTGGCGTCGATACCGGCGACGGCAGCCTGCACCGCCGGGTTGTTGACGCGCGGCGATGCGCGGCGGGCGGACAGGGCGGCCTGGTTGGCGGTGAGTTCGGCTTTCACCGCGTCGCGGCCTTCGCGCAAGGCCTTGCCCAGCAGGCGCAGTTCATCCAGTTTTTGCTGCGCATACGCCAGCCAGGATTTGATTTCGGCATCGAGTTTCTGTTCGCTGTCGAGGTCGACCGGCACGTGCAGCAGCGAGCACGAAGGCGCCACCCACAGGCGCTCGCCGAGGCGTTTTGCCAGCGGTTCGATCCAGTCCAGCACGGCGTTCAGGTCCGTCTTCCAGATGTTGCGGCCATTGATCACGCCTAGCGACAGCACCTTGTCGGCGCCCAGCAGATCGATCAACGGCAGCACGTCGTCGCGGCCGTTGATGGCGTCGATGTGCAGGCCGGCGACCGGGAGGTCGGCGGCGAGCTTCCGGTTTTCCAGCAACTGGCCGAAATAGGTCGCCAGCAGCAGTTTGACGCCGCCGTTCTTCAGTTCCGCGTAGGCGGTGTTGAAGGCGTCTTGCCAGGGTGCGTCGAGTTCGGTGACCAGCACCGGTTCGTCGATCTGCACCCATTCCACGCCTTGCGCGGCCAGCGCCTCCAGCAATTGCACGTAGAGCGGAAGCAGGCGCGGCAACAGCGCCAGCTTGTCCGAGTCGTCCTTGGCCTTGCCCAATGCCAGGTAGGAGACCGGGCCGACGATGACCGGCTTGGCCTTGACGCCTTGCGCCCTGGCTTCCGCCAGTTGTTCCAGCAGACGCGAGGTGTCCAGCCTGAATTCGGTGGTCGCGTTGAATTCCGGGACGATGTAGTGATAGTTGGTGTCGAACCACTTGGTCATCTCGCCGGCGGCAACACCGCCGCAGCAAGCGCCGTGGTCCTCAGCGCCTTGGGCCGAACGGCCGCGCGCCACGCGGAAATAGTTGTCCAGCGCATCGCCGTGGAAATCACGAACACGCTCCGGCAGGTTGCCCAGCGTGAAGCTCATGTCCAGAATCTGATCGTAGAACGCGAAGTCGCCGACCGGAACCAGATCGAGGCCGGCCTGGTTATCCCAGTGGCGCCGGCGCAGTTGTGCACCCAGGTTTTTCAGTTCGTCGCGCGACGATTCGCCTTTCCAATAGGACTCCAGTGCGAACTTCAGTTCGCGCTTGGCGCCGATGCGGGGGAAACCCAGGTTGTGGATCGTGGTCATGATCTGTCAATTCCAAAAAGTGAAGAATGAGCAGATGGTAGACGCCGAATTCCATGAAGTATAATGGTATTAACTCAGTAATCCATGAGTTTTACTCATTTGAAACTGGTGAATAATGTTAGAGCGCATCCATCTCGCCGTCGTCCAGGAAGTCGAAAAACAGGGGTCCCTGACGGCCGCCGGCAATGTTCTTTGCGTGACGCAGTCGGCGCTGAGTCACAGCATGAAGAAGCTCGAGCAGCAGCTGGGGACGGATATCTGGCTGCGCGAAGGGCGCAATTTGCGATTGACGCAGGCGGGAGAATATCTGCTCGCCGTCGCCAACCGCGTGCTGCCGCAGCTGAACCAGGCCGAAGAACGCCTGCGCCAGTTCGCCCAGGGTGAGCGCGGGGCATTGCGCATCGGGATGGAGTGCCATCCGTGTTATCAATGGCTGCTGAAAGTGGCGTCGCCATATCTGGCGGCGTATCCCGACGTTGACGTCGACGTCAAACAGAAATTCCAGTTCGGCGGCATCGGTGCGTTGTTCGGCTACGAAATCGATTTGCTGGTCACGCCGGATCCGCTCTACAAACCGGGCCTGAAGTTCGTGCCGGTATTCGACTACGAGCAAGTGCTGGTGGTCGCGCGCGATCATCCGCTGGCAACAGCAAAATACGTCAAGCCGCAGCAGCTCACCAATGAAATATTGATCACCTATCCAGTCGCTACCGACCGCCTCGATATCTACAATCAATTCCTCATGCCGGCAGGCGTGACGCCCAAGCGCCACAAGGCGATCGAGACCACCGACATCATGATCCAGATGGTCGCCAGCGGCCGTGGCGTAGCCGCCTTGCCGCGCTGGTTGGTGGAGGAGTATGGCAGCAAGGTCGATATCGTGCCGATTCGCCTGGGCGCCAACGGCATCGCCAAACAGATTTTCCTCGGCGCCCGCGAAGGTGATCTGGAGATCGACTATTTGCAGGCGTTCATCGAACTGGCGCGCAAGCCGGCGGCGTTCGCAGGGGAGTAGCCGTGCACGCGGTCAATGCCTGATTGTTGGTGAAAGTTTGCCCAAGGGCCGGATTTCTTCATGTGGTGGTGCTCTCCGGACGGGCAAATAAAGAATGGTCAGTGTTTTGTCAGATACCTATGCAAACATTCAAAACGATAATGAAAAGCAATGTTGCAGTATCCCGAACAAGTCGAAACAAGACCGCACACGCGGCAGCGCTTGTAATCAATAAGGGACACAGGCGAAATAAAAGAAAACAAATCGGGGGAGGGAACAAGCACGCCATAACAATAAAACAAACATAAGCCGCGATAAAAATAGGGGCCGCTTCCTGCGGATCTCAAATCAAAAAACGGATGCTTGATTCATGTTTAAAAAAATCCTGTTCACCTCCCTCTTTCTGGCGGTGCTGTCATCGCTGTCAGGATGCGCAGTCAATCGTGCGACGGCAAGCGTCACGCCGGGCAGCAACCTGGAGGCCATGAAGACCTTCTATGTTGTGAAGTCTCCCAAGGATGAAAAAGATGTTGATCAGCTGATCAAGGACTTTCTGGTCAAGAAGGGCTATTCGGTGACGACCGGCCCTGAATTGACGCCGCCTTACCAGGCCGATGGAGTTGTCACCTACATCGACAAATGGTTCTGGGACATCACCATGTACATGCTTGAGTTGACCATCAACATCAGACAGCCGACCAATAATTTTCCTGTCGCCGTTGGAAACTCCTTCCATACCTCTTTGACCAGAAAATCACCGCCCGAAATGGTGGATGAGGTACTGACCAATATCTACAAGAACGCCAAATAACTTACGGGGAACACAATGAACTTTTCGCTGAAATCTGTTTTATCCAATCGTCTTTTTGCTATTGCTGCATTGGTGCTGGCATCGGCCGTGCTGGGCGGTTGCGCTACTCCTTCCACATCGGCGGGCATGACGCCTACCGAATTTCAGGTCACCAACAAGCACACGCAGTCGGTAGCGCTGACGGTGGATGGCGGCAAAGAAACCGGCGCCTTGGGAAAGTCGCAAATCCCGAACGACGCTTTCGCACAAGCGATCACTGACGCCATCACCAATTCAAAAACCTTTTCCAGCGTTGTGAAAGGCAGCGGCGGCGACATGTTGCTGACGGTCAGCATTTTCAATATTGACCAGCCGTCGTTCGGCCTCTCCTTCACGGTCAAAATGGAAGCCGGATGGACGCTGAAGCGCGCCGATACCGGCGCCGTCATCTGGCAGGAATCCATCAAGTCGGAACACACGGCAACGGTGAGCGATGCATTTGCCGGCATAACGCGTCTGCGCCTGGCAAATGAAGGCGCTGCGAAGGCAAACATTGCGCAGGGACTGAGCAAGATATCAGCGTTGAATTTTTAATTCCTGGCTGTCGTCGTGCACTAAAAGACCGGTTTATGTTGACCGGTCTTTTTTTTGCTTGCGATCAGAACAAACAAAGACAACTTGAGTTTTTTCATCCCGGCAAGAAAACGTTCGGCGCGTGATGGGCTGTTCGCTTGCGAGCATGGCCGTGTAGCTGCCCATGCTGATGTAGCACTTGCCGGTGCGGTGCTTTCTGTCTCATGATGCGGAACAATTCGTTTTGATCACTTGTAAAGTAATACGGAGACATTCAACGGCATGAACTCAGGCATCCGCACGCTGCACATCCCCGATCCCGATCCCGAGCGCGGCGCAAGCGCGCCGTGCGTGGTTCAATACCCGACGTTGGCTGCAGCCGTGCAGACGACCATCGGTCCCTATGTCTTCGACGCCGCGCCGGATGCGCCGATTGCGCCGGGACGGTTTCCCGTGTGCGTGGTGTCGCATGGAGGCGGTGGATCGCATCTGCTGTACCGTAGCATCGCCGGCCACCTCGCCGCAAACGGCTACATCGTCGTCAGCCCGGAACACGCCGGCGACAATCGCAACGATCGCCAGCTGTCGAACACCGATGCAGCCGCCATCGGGCGTCCGGGCCAGACATCGCGCGCACTCGACGCCGTGCTCGCGGACGCTTTTTTCCAGGCAGCGGCGGATGCGGATCGCATCGCCATGCTGGGCCATTCGATGGGCGGCTATACCGCACTGGCCCTGGTCGGCGGGCATCCGTGGTCGCGGTCGGGGGCTGCGCTGCCCGTCGTCGCGGATGCGCGCGTCCGTGCCGCCGTGTTGCTGGCGCCGGCTACCGACTGGTTCATGGCGCCCGGCGCGCTGGACGACGTGCATGTACCTTTGCTGGCGCTGGCGGGAGAACATGATCCGATCACGCCCGTGCAGAGCATCCGGAAAGTCTTGTCGCAACTGCCGGCAAGCACGCCGCTGGAATTTTCTGTAGTGCCGGGCGCCGGGCATTTTTCTTTCCTGACGCCTTTTCCCGAGGCCATGCAGCGGCCGAATTTTCCGCCGTCCCAGGATCCGCCGGGTTTCGACCGCGAACAGTTCCACCGCGAGCTGCCGGAAACCGTCCGCGTGTTTCTGGCCCGTACTCTCGGCACAAGCTGAAACCCGTGCAGAACATCGGTACAATCCGCCCATCATCCACACAGTGAGCCCGCCATGGAAATCAACCTGCTCCCGCACGCACTCAACATCACCACGCTGGCGCTGTTTGCCGTCGTCGCGCTCGTGACCATCGCCACCCCCGGTCCGACCGTCTTGCTGGCGCTGGCAAACGGCGCGCGTTATGGCGTGCGTCGTTCCTTGCCCGGCATGCTGGGCGCGGTGTCGTCGGACTTCGTGCTGGTCGGATCGGTGGCGCTCGGCCTGGGCGCGGTGCTGGCGGCGTCGGAGTTCTGGTTCTCGGTGGTCAAGTGGATCGGTGCGATTTACTTGGCGTGGCTTGGTATCCGGCTGTTGCGCTCCAAGGGCGGACTGGATCTGTCGCGTACGCAGGCCGACGACGGCGAAGCGGCGCCGATGCGTATCTTCGCCAAGTCTTTCCTGGTGGCGGTGACCAATCCCAAAGGCTATCTGTTCTGCTCGGCGCTACTGCCGCAATTCATCAACGCGGCCGAACCGCAGTGGCCGCAATACGCAGCCATCAGCGTCGTGTTCGCGGCGCTCGATTTCTCCGTGATGCTCGGCTACGCCATCATCGGTGCGCGCGCCGTCAGCTTGTTGCGCCGGCGTGCAGTGCTGTGGCTCGATCGTTCCTGCGGCGCCATCCTGCTGGCGCTGGCGGGCACCATGGCGTTTTATCGACGCAGCGCAAATTGAAGATGCTGAAGATGCGTTGACGATGCGACACTGAACGCGCAAAAAAACCGGCATGAACCATGCCGGTTTTTTTATTGCCGCATTGCCTTGAGACTTATTGTTTCAGCAAGCTGCACTTCGATTCCGCAACAGTCGTGAACGCCTGTTCGCCTGGGATCGTTTCCACCAGTTTCAGGTAGTCCCACGGCTTCTTCGATTCGGCCGGCGACTTGACCTGATACAGGTACATGTCGTGGATGTTGCGGCCATCGGCGCGGATGTAGCCCTTGTTGTAGAAGTCGTCGATCTTCATCTTCTTGAGCTCGGCCATGACCTTGGTCGAGTCATCCGTCTTGATCGCCGCGACCGCCTTCAGGTAGGTCGTGGTGGCGGAATAAGCCGCGGCCTGGTGCGTGCTCGGCATCTTCTTCATCTTCAGGAAGAAGCGGTTGGCGAACTGGCGCGAGGCCTCGTCCTTGTCCCAGTACCAGCTGTCGGTCATCATCAGGCCCTCGGCGTTGTTCAGGCCGAGAGCATGGATGTCGTTGATCACCATCAGCAGGCCGACCAGCTTCATGGTCTTGGTGACGCCGAATTCCTTGGCCGCCTTGATCGCATTCACGGTGTCGTCGCCCGCATTGGCCAGGCCCAGGATCTGCGCTTTGGAGCCCTGCGCCTGCAGCAGGAAGGATGACATGTCGGAGGCGAACAGCGGATGTTTCACCGAACCCACCACCGTACCGCCATTGGCCTTGACCACGGCACCGGTGTCGCTGGCCAGCGCATGGCCGAAGGCGTAATCGGCCTCCAGGAAGAACCACGATTTGCCGCCTTGCTTGAGGACCGCCTTGCCGGTGCCCTTGGCCAGGGCCACCGTATCGTATTCATAGTGCACCGTGTAGGGCGTGCATTCTTCATTGGTCAGGCGCGCCGAGCCGGCGCCGATGTTGATGTAGACGCGCTTCTTTTCCGCCATCACCTTGTTGGTCGCCAGCGCGGTGGCCGAATTGACGCCGCCGATCAGCATGTCGAGGCCGCGCTGGTCGGCCCATTCGCGCGCCTTGGTGGCGGCGATGTCGGCCTTGTTCAGGTGGTCGGCGGACATTACTTCGATCGGCTTGCCCAGGACCTTGCCGCCGAAGTCGGCCACCGCCATGCGGATTGCTTCGAGGCCGCCGGCGCCGTCGGTGTCGGCGTAGGGGCCGGACATGTCGGTGATGAAGCCGATGCGCACGGCGTCGTCCGACACTTGCGCCTGCGCGGCGCCAGCTCCGGTGCAGACCAGTGCGGAAGCCGCGATCAGGCGGGCGAGGGTGTTCAGTTTGAATTGTGCTTGCATGTTGTCTCCTGGTTATCGATGCTTTCTGATGAAGCGATCTTTTTTGTGTTGCGGGTGCTTCTTGTTTGTTTTTTATTTGGTGTTTATTTTCCGCGACGCTGGTTGAGCAGCTTAACCGCAAAATCGACGCGCACGTCCTTGGCGGCGACCATTTGCTGCACTACCCAGTCCATCTCGTCTGCGGAGGCGCCCGCCGCCAGACCGATATTGCGCGCGTGCAGCGCCATGTGGCCGCGCTGGATGCCTTCGGTGGCGAGCGCGCGGAGGGCGGCCATGTTTTGTGCGAGGCCGACGGCGACGGCGATCTCTGCCAGTTCCTGCGCCGACTTGACGTCCATCATCTTGAGCGCCAGGCGCGCCAGCGGGTGCGTCTTGGTGGCGCCGCCGACCAAGCCGACCGGCATCGGGATTTCCAGCGTACCGACCAGATGGCCGTCGTTGCCGATTTCCCAGGTGGAGAGAGAAGTGTAGTGGCCGTTGCGGCAGGCGTAGGCGTGCGCGCCTGCTTCCACTGCGCGCCAGTCGTTGCCGGTGGCGACGATGACGGGATCGATGCCGTTCATGATGCCCTTGTTGTGCGTGGCGGCACGATAGGGATCGACGGCAGCGAAGGTGTAGGCGTCGACGATGCGGTTGATGACGTCGGCGCCGTCGTAGTCGGCCGTGGTCAGCGCTTCAGGCGAGACGCGCACATGGGCGCGTGCCAGGCGCAGGTCGGCCAGGTTGGACAAGATGCGCAGGCGCACCTTGCCGCCGGTGATCTGTTCGATATGGCCGGCCACCGCTTCGGCCATGGTGTTGACGGTGTTGGCGCCCATCGCGTCGCGCACGTCGACGATCAGGTGCACGATCACCATCGCGCCGCGCGCGGTGTCGGGGAACACGTGGACTTCGATATCCTTGCAGCCGCCGCCCAGGCTGATGAGCAATTGGTCGCGGCTGTTGGCGATGTCGATGATGGCCTGGCGGTCCTTGAGAATGGCCAGACGCGCGCCGTAAGGATCGCTCACGCCGATCACTTGCACCTGGGCGCGCATCAGCGGCGCGCTGCTCGAGGTGTGGAAACCGCCGCAGTCGCGGATCAGCTTGGCCATGAAGGAAGCGGCCGCGACTACAGACGGTTCTTCCACGGCCATCGGCACCAGCACGTCCTTGCCGTTCAGCTGGAAGTAACCTGCCACGCCCATTGGCAGCTGAAAGGTGCCGATCACGTTTTCGATCATGCCGTTGGCGACTTCCAGTGGCAGTGCGGCCGGGTTGGCGAGCAGGGCGACTTCGTCGGCGGTCAGGTTGGCGCGCTGGGCGATCTGCTCCAGGCGCTGCTGCGGGTTGAGCGAACGGAATTGCGGGAGTCGGGAGTCGACGGTCATGTGAACCTCTGCCTTTTTGTCTCAGTGTTGTCTTGGTTTTATGCGCCGGCAGGCGCCGGATGGAATGCAGCAAGAATAGCAGGCTGTACCCAATTTATTTGGTACACTTTTGACGAACAGTGCAGTAACTGTACCCAAGACACTTGTCCTGCGATGCAACATCCGCCCGGAGCCGCCATGCCCAGCGTTTCACCTTCTTCTTCCATTCCTTCCACGCTAACTCAGCGACTGGTCCAGCTGATACGCCGCCAGATCAGCGAAGGCGTTTACGCTCCGGGGACACGCCTGCCGTCGATCCGCGACATGGCGAAGACCCATGACTGCGCCAAGAACACTATCGTCAACGCCTTCGATTACCTGACCGCGCTGGGCGTGCTGGAGCCGCGTCGCGGATCCGGTTTCTTCGTCTGCGCGGCGGCGCCGGCGATCAAGGACGACGACGAAGCCTCGTCGCTGAGCCGCGCGATGGATGTGGTCTGGCTCATGCGGGAACAGTTGAAGAGTGATCCCGAGCACTTGCGACTGGGCGACGGTTTTCCGCCGGTGGACTGGCTCAACGAAGTGCGGCTCGACAAATTCCATCAGAAGGTGGTGCGCACCGGCCTCGGCGCCTTGTTCGGCTACGGCAGCCGCTTCGGCTACCAGCCGCTGCGCCAGCATCTGGTGCACCGGCTTGCGAATCACGGTATCGAGGCCTCGGCCAGCCAGATCGTGCTGACGCACGGCGCCAACCAGGCGCTCGACATCGTGATCCGCAATTTCGTCAAACCGGGTGATCGCGTGCTGGTCGACGAGCCCGGCTATTACATGCTGTTCGGCAAGCTCAAGCTGGGTGGCGCACGCATCGTCGGCATTCCGCGCCTGGCCGACGGGCCGGACCTGGAAGCGCTGGAGCGCGAACTCAAGATCGGCAAACCTTGCCTGTTCTTCACGCAGACGCTGGCGCACAATCCGACCGGTTCCGACACCTCGCCGCACAAGGCGCACAAGATCCTGCAACTGGCCGATCGCTACAACGCCATCATCGTCGAGAACGATACCTTCGCCGATTTCAAGCCCAACGCCGCGCCGCGCATTTCCACGCTGGATCAACTGCGGCGCACGATCTACGTCGGCAGTTTTTCGAAGTCGGTGTCGGCGGCTTTGCGGGTCGGCTTCCTGGCCTGCCATCGCGATCTCGCCAGCGACCTTGCCGATATCAAGATGCTGGTGCACGTAAGCAGTTCCGAATACTGCGAACGCACGCTCGACGTCATCCTCAGCGAAGGTCATTACAGCCGTCACGCCGCGCGCCTGCGCGACCGCCTGACCCACGCCACGGAGAGCGCACGCCGTCTGCTCGAGAACATGGGCGCGGAACTGTTCTGCGCACCGGCGCAGTCGATGTACCTGTGGGCGGCAATGCCGGGTTATCCGGATTCCAAGACGCTGGCGCAGGCCTTGATGCGGCAGAACATCGTCACGGCGCCGGGCAGCATTTTCCATATCGACACCGAAGCGCCGTCGCGCTGGTCGCGCTACAACGTCGGCCTGCTCGGCGATCCGCGTTTCGCGGCGGCGATGCAGGGCTTGCTGCGCTGATGTGTTTAGATATATGAATCCATTTTTTTTTGAAAAAACTCAGTGAACGTTGAATGCATTTGTAGATGATTTTTTCTTGTCCTGCGATTTTCTTCACGGGCTGATTTCCTTAGAAGAAAGCGGCATAGAATCCTCGCTCTTCACGGCCTTCCGTCATGGCGGGCGAACGGAACGACTTCTTTGTTGGACTTAAAAAGGAAATTCCATGCCATCGTCTACCCGCTTTCGATATCGTATTTTTTTCATGGTGCTGCTGGTTGCGGTCATTAACTACATTGATCGTGGCGCACTTTCATATGCCTCGCAACACATCCTGAGCGAATACGGCTTTGACAAGAAAGAGTGGGGCGCAGTATTGGGATATTTCGGTTACGGGTATATGTTCGGTGCATTGGTCGGCGGTGCCTCAGGGGATCGCTTCGGCCCCCGTAAAGTCTGGCTGTGGGCTGGCGTTGCCTGGTCAGTGTTCGAAGTCGCCACCGCTTTCGCAGGAGATTTGGGACTGGCTTTTTTTGGTGGCTCGGCGCTGGCCGGGTTCGCCATGATTCGCGTCATGTTTGGCTTCTGCGAAGGCCCGGCCTATTCCATTATTAACAAGACCGTCTCGAACTGGGCTACGTCCAGAGAGCGCGGTTTTGTGGTCGCCCTCGGCTTACTCAGTACACCTTTGGGGGCGATGTTGACCGCGCCGGTATCCGTATTCTTGTTGACCGTCACCGGAAGTTGGCGGTGGATGTTTGTCGTACTGGGTGTGACAGGTTTGCTGGTACTCATATTATTCATGAAGATATTCACCAATCTTCCAGAGCAAAATCCGCGAGTCGGTGCGCTGGAGCTGGCGGAGATCCATGCCGGACGAAATCCCGCGCAGTCCGCAGGCCGCACTGCGACGGCAGGCGAGGCGTCTGTATCGTGGAAGGATTTCTTCCGCAGCCGTACATTGATGTGCAATACGCTTGGTTATTTTTCCTTTGTCTATGTCAATTTTCTGTTGCTGACATGGACGCCAAAGTACCTGCAGGATCAATTTCATTTCAGTCTGTCGTCTCTTTGGTATCTGGGTATGATTCCGTGGATCGGCGCCTGTTTCACGGTACTGCTGGGAGGACGATTCTCTGACTGGATGCTTCGCAAGACCGGCAATCTGGTCTATGCACGCAGCTGGTTTGCCGCGTTGTCGCTATTGTTGACGACGGCAACTTTTCTGCTGGTGTCGCAGGCGGAGAGTGCGACAGCGATTATCTTGCTCATGACGATCGCCAACGCCTTTAACGCCTTGCCTAACTCGGTTTACTGGGCAGTTGTGATTGATACATCGCCATCTTCTACGATTGGCACGTTTAGCGGCATGATGCATTTCATGGCGAACATCGGTGTAGTGCTGGCGCCCACATTGACGGGATATCTGGTGACCGCATTTGGTTATCCGGCGATGTTTATCGCCGCGGCGGTGGCGACTTGCGTAGGCATGGCAGCCATGTTGCTGGTGCGGCCGGGAAAACTTTAGGAGAAACAGAATGAGTCATCTTCCAAAAATCGCCATTGGATCGTTGGGTGGCACCGTAAGCATGACAAGTTCCCAGCCGGGAGAAGGCATCAGCTCGCGCCTGACAGCCGGGGATTTGACTGCCGCTGTGCCGGGCTTGGGGGATATTGCGCAGATTCAGGCAGCTTCGTTGCTGCAACTGGCCAGCGGATCGCTGAGGTTCGACAATTTGCTTGCATGTTTGCACTGGGCCGAGCAGCAACTTGCCGAAGGCGCGGACGGCGTCGTGATGACGCAGGGAACCGACACAATGGAAGAGACGGCATTCTTCTTCGATCTTTTCTGGCGACATGAGCAGCCCTTGGTGATCACCGGTGCCATGCGAGGGCCGCAGCAGGCCGGAGCAGATGGCCCTGGAAATTTGTTCGCGGCTGTTGTTGCCGCAGCCGCGCCAGCCAGCCGGGGGCGGGGCGTGCTGGTTGCAATGAACGACACCTTGCATGCGGCGTCGCGCGTGCGCAAGACGCATACGCTGGCAACAGAAACATTCAGTTCGCCAGTGTCGGGACCATCGGGAGTCGTAGTCGAAAAGCAAGCACTCTATTTTTCTCCTCCCCGTGTGCGTCAGCCAATTCCATTGCCGACATCGGCGGGAATACGCGTTGCCCTCCTTGAGTCGTGTCTCGATGCCGACACAGGATTGCTTGATGCCGTGTTGGCAGCGGGTTATAACGGTCTGGTAATCAGTGCCTTCGGCGCTGGTCATATCGCCGCGGAATGGGCGGTTAAGCTCAGCGAGCTATTGCCCCGCATGCCGGTGATCGTTGGCTCTCGAACCGGCGCCGGCGGCACTGCAACAAAAACCTATGATTATCCCGGCAGCGAAATGGATCTGCAACGGCGCGGCGTTGTGCTGGCAGGTTGGCTATGCCCGCGCAAGGCGCGTATTTTGCTGTGGGCGCTGCTTGGCAACGGATGCGCTATTCATGAGCTGAAAGCTCGCATTGACGCGTATGGTCCGATGAGTACAACGACCGCGGCCGCGTGAGCGGTTTTCCAGTCTGTACCCGGATGTTGTTTTCCGGCGGAAAGATTGCGTGCCGGACGGAGGGCTGTTCCGGCGGTAGTGTCTTGGTTTGCACTAGAATGGATGCCTTTCCAGGGCAATCACTTACCTTCCTATGCTAGTCAAACCACCACTGCTGAGCGTCGCCGAAGCATTGAAATTCCTGCTCAAGTCGGCCGTGCCGCTGAGCGAGGCCGAAACCATCTCCACGCTGGAAGCCAACGGCCGCGTGCTGGCGGCGGCGCAGGTATCGCAGATCAACGTGCCGGGCATGGACAATTCGCAAATGGATGGCTACGCCGTGCGTGCGGCCGAATGCGTGAGCGGAGAGACGCGCCTGCGCGTGTTGCAGCGCATTCCGGCCGGCCATGTCGGCATCGCGCTGGAGCCGGGTACGGCGGCGCGCATCTTCACCGGTGCGATGGTGCCGCCGGGCGCCGACGCCATCGTCATGCAGGAAGCCTGCGAGATCATCAAGGATGCCGACGGCGACCATGTGATCGTGCGGCATGTGCCGCAAGCGGGCGAGTGGATCCGTGAAACCGGCGAAGACATCAAGGTTGCCGACACCATCCTGCCGGCGGGCGTGCGCCTGCGTCCGCAGGCGCTGGGGCTGGCCGCATCGGTCGGCCTGGCGAGTGTGCCGGTGCTGCGCAAGCTGCGCGTGGCGGTGTTTTTCACCGGCGATGAACTGACCATGCCGGGTGAAGCGCTCAAGCCCGGCGCGATCTACAACTCCAATCGTTTCCTGCTGCGCGGCCTGTTGGAAAACCTCGGCTGCGAGGTGAAGGACTTCGGCATCGTTCCCGACCAGTTGCAAGCCACGCGCGACACCTTGCGCGCGGCGGCGGCCAGCCATGACCTGATCATCACCAGCGGCGGCGTCTCGGTCGGCGAAGAAGACCACATCAAGCCCGCGGTCGAGGCCGAAGGGCGTCTCAACATGTGGCAGATCGCCATGAAGCCGGGCAAGCCGCTGGCCTTCGGCGAGATCAATCGCAGCAGCGGGAGCAATGGCAACGGCAACGGCGGCAACAAGGCATTTTTCCTTGGCTTGCCGGGGAATCCGGTGTCGACCTTCGTCACTTTCCTCGTGTTCGTGCGGCCGTTCCTGCTGCGCCTGCAAGGCGTGGACAACGTCGCGCCGCGCGCATTGACGCTGCGCGCCGATTTCAACTGGCCCAAGGCCGACCGCCGCCAGGAGTTCCTGCGCGCGCGCTTCAATGACGCCGGCGGCCTCGACCTGTTCCCGAAGCAGGGCTCGGGCGTGCTGACTTCAACCGTCTGGGGCGATGGCCTGATCGACAATCCGGCCGGCAAGACCATCGCCGAGGGCGACCTGGTGCGCTTCATTCCCTTCGATCACTTGCTGAACTAAGCACACGATATTCTTCAGGACCTGAAACACATGAAAATAGAACTCCGTTTTTTTGCCAGCGTGCGTGAAGCGCTTGGCGTTACGCAAGAGATCGTCGACTTGCCCGGCCACGTCAAGACCGTCGGCGACGTGCGCGCTTTCCTGATGGGGCGCGGCGGCCTCTGGATGGAAGTGCTGTCGCCGGAGAAGGCGCTGCGCATGGCCTACGACCACAACATGGTCGAGCCGGATACGCTGATCGAAGAGGGCGGCGAAGTCGCGTTCTTCCCGCCCGTGACCGGCGGCTGATGTGGCCCTGAGCAAAGACATGCCATTGCCGAAGGAAGAACTCGAACGCATTGCCGGCGGTACGCTGGCGCACTATGAAGGGCGCGCCGAGGACTTTCGCGAAGGCACGCGCGACCATGACGTCAGCCAGAACATCAACGCCTTGCTCGACGCCATCGCACAGTCATCGTCATTATCACTGTCGGCGCCGCTGACGATACTCGACTTCGGCTGCGGTCCCGGCCGCGACCTGAAAACCTTCAGCAAGCTGGGTCACCGCGCCATTGGCCTCGACGGCACCGCGAGTTTCGTCGAGATGGCGCGCGCCGATTCCGGCTGCGAAGTCTGGCACCAGAACTTTTTTGAACTGGACTTGCCTGCGGCTTTCTTTGATGGCTTGTTCGCCAACGCCTCGCTGTTCCACGTGCCGGCCGCGGAGTTGCCGCGTGTGCTCGGCCAATTGCATGCTGCGCTGAAGCCGGAGGGCGTGCTGTTCTGTTCCAATCCGCGCGGCAGCAACAGCGAAGGGTGGAGCGGCGGACGCTACGGCTCCTATCACGATCTCGACGCGTGGCGCGGTTTCATGACGGCGGCGGGGTTTGTCGAAATCCGGCACTATTACCGTCCCGACGGCCTGCTGCGTTCCGAGCAGGCGTGGCTGGCCACGGTGTGGCGCAAGCCTTCCTGATCCATCGCAACCGGAAGCCCGACCATGACGCTGCAAACTTTCTTCCTCTATCTCGCCGCAGTGTTCGTGCTGACCGTCACGCCCGGTCCCAGCGTACTGATGTGCATTACCAACGGCATTCACCATGGCGTCCGGCGCGCATTTGCCGGCGCGCTTGGCAGCGTGACGGCGGTGTGCCTGATCATGGCGGTGTCGGCCGCGGGACTCGGCGCCATTCTTGCAGTTTCGGAGAAAGTGTTTCTCATTTTGAAATGGTGCGGGGTCGCCTATCTCACGTATATTGGCGTGCGCACTTTTTTCTCGGCCCAGAGCACGATAGAGGCAGGTCGCGATGGCGATGCCGAACGCACACGGAAATCGCGTGCAGGTTTGTTCTGGCAAGGATTCCTGGTCGGCGGCAGCAACCCCAAGGCGCTGCTGTTCTTCACCGCGTTCTTCCCGCAGTTCATCAATCCGCACGCCGCGCAGTTGCCGCAGTTTTTGGTGCTGGGTGCGACCTTCGTCTGTTTTGAATTGTTCTGGCTGACGTTCTATGCCCACTTCGCCGCGCGCGTGGCGCCGTGGTTGCGGACGCCGGGCCGGGCGAAGATGTTCAACCGTATTTCCGGCGCGACCTTCATCGGCGCCGGGGCCTTGCTGGCGACAGTCAGGCGCAGTTAAAAACAGCCTGGCGCCAACGTAGCGCACGGCAAAAAAACGGCAGGAAAAACAGGTGAGGAGACGCTCATATGCTTGAAGACAAGGAGATATCTTGCACCTGACCACTGAAATTGCCGCCTGGGCGGCCCAGGACACGCGCCTGCTGCTGTCCGTCCTTATTGCGCTGATCGCCATCGTCGTGCTGATCAGCGTACTCAAAATCGCTCCCTTCCTCTCGATCCTGCTGGGAACCTTCATCGCCGGCACCGGCGCCGGCTTGCCGCTGGAAAAGATCGCGTCCGCGTTCAGCAAGGGCGCCGGCAGCATCCTCGGCGAGGCCGGCATCATCATCGCGCTGGGCGCCATGCTGGGCGCGCTGATGGCCGACTCGGGCGCGGCCGACAAGATCGTTACGACGCTTTTGCGCTATGCCCGTGGCGCGGCGATTCCGTGGATGATGGCGCTGGTGGCGCTGGTTGTCGGCCTGCCGCTGTTCTTCGAAGTCGGGCTGGTGATGATGGCGCCGATCATCTTCGTGATGGCGCGCCGTTCACAGCAACCGATCCTGCGCGTGGCGATTCCGGCGCTGGCCGGCATGACCACCTTGCATGCCTTGTTGCCGCCGCATCCGGGGCCGCTGATCGCGGTGAGCGCCTTGCATGCCGATCTCGGCACCACCATGCTGCTGGGGTTCGTGGTCGCGATTCCGGCGGTGATCCTCGCCGGTCCGCTGTACGGTATGTGGCTTGCGCCGCGCATGCCCATCGGCGAACCGGAGCAGATCGGCGCCTTGTTCAAGGGCCAGCAGGCGCCGGAGATGCAACCCGGTTTCCTGCCGTCGCTGATCACCATCCTGTTGCCGGTGGTGCTGATGCTGGGACGCACCGTCGCCAAGATCTGGATCACTCCTGAGACGACGTTGTTCGAGATGCTCAACTTCTTCGGCGAGCCCATCATTGCGCTGACCGTAACGGTGCTGTTTGCAGTGGTGGTGCTGGGTTGGGGACGCGGCGTCAGCCGCACCGACGTCGGCGCCATCCTGCGCAAGGCCTTGCCCCCGATCTCCGGGCTGCTGCTCACCATCGGCGCGGGCGGCGGCCTGAAGCAAGCCCTCTTGACCGGCGGCATCAGCGACACCATCACCAAGGTGGCGACCGGCACCCACATCCCGCTGATCCTGCTGGCCTGGCTGATCGCCGTGGCCTTGCGCCAGGCCACCGGTTCGGCCACCGTGGCTACTACCGCCACGGCCGGCATCGTCGCGCCGCTGGTGGCGAGCCTGTCGGGTACGCACAATGCGCTGATGGCGCTGGCGATCGGGGCGGGTTCGGTGTTCTTCTGCCACGTCAACGACGCCGGCTTCTGGATGGTCAAGGAATACTTCGGCCTCGATCTCAAGCAGACCTTCGCCACCTGGTCGGTGATCCAGACCATCGTGTCGGTGGTCGGACTGGGCATGACGCTGTTGCTGTGGGGCGTGCTGGCCTGAACATCGTTTCCTCGCTTTCCTCGTGCAGCGCAAGTCCCGGCAAGTCCGGGACTTGTCGTTTCTGCGGCAGGGGATGCGGCCACTTTAGGTACAATGGACGCGATTCCAATTTCCCGCTTCTTCCATGCCGATCCGCGTCCAGACTGCCGACTTTGACCTCAGCGCCGAGATCGCCGCGCTGCGCCTGGACAATCCCAAAGTCGGGGCGGTTGTGAGCTTCGTCGGCACGGTGCGCGACCTTAACGACGGCGCCAGCGTGCAGGAGATGGAGCTCGAACACTATCCCGGCATGACCGAAAAGGCCCTCGAGCAGATCGTCGTCGACGCCAAGGCACGCTGGGAGATTTTCGATGCGCTGGTCATTCATCGCGTCGGTCCGCTGCAGCCGCTCGAGCAGATCGTGCTGGTGGCAGTGACGGCGAAGCATCGCGGTGTGGCGTTCGCCGCCTGCGAATTCATCATGGATTACCTCAAGACGCAGGCGCCGTTCTGGAAAAAGGAACAGACGCCCGAAGGCGCACGCTGGGTCGATGCGCGCGAGAGCGACGACCAGGCGCTGGCGAAGTGGCAATCCGGTTCTTCTCCTTCCAATGCCGACTGAGCTTTTCCTCCTCCAACAATAACAATATGTTTCGCCTGCCGACCACCGCCACCGCACCGTTCTGTCCCTCCGAAGTATCCGGCAGCGTCGCCGTCCCTCCGCACGCCACCATCTGGCAAAAACTCAAGGTCTACGTCGGCCCCGGCCTGCTGATTTCGATCGGTTACATGGACCCGGGCAACTGGGCGACCTCGGTGCAGGCCGGCTCGCAATTCGGCTATCAGCTGCTGTTCGTGGTGATGTTGTCGAGCCTGGCGGCGATCGTGCTGCAATGCCTGTGCGCGCGGCTGGGCATCGTCACCGGCAAGGACCTCGCGGTGCATTCGCGCGAAAACTATCCGCCGGCGGTCGGCAAGGGCATGTGGGTGTTCGCCGAGTTGTCGATCATCGCCTGCGACCTGGCCGAGGTGCTCGGCTGCGCGCTGGCGTTCAAACTCTTGCTGGGCGTGTCGCTGCCGGTCGGCGTGTTGCTCACGGCGCTCGATACCGTGATCGTGCTGGGCTTGCAGGGCCGCGGATTCCGCCAGGTGGAAGCGATCATCCTCGGGCTGGTGGTGACGATTGCGGTGTGCCTGTTTGCGCAGCTGGCGTTCGTGAAAGCCGACTGGCAGGCCGTAGTGCAAGGCTTCGTGCCGTCGCTGGCGGCGCTGTCGAGCCGCGAGCCGCTGTATCTTGCCATCGGTGTGCTCGGCGCCACGGTGATGCCGCACAACCTCTATCTGCATTCCTCCATCGTGCAGACGCGCGCGGTGAAACGCGACCGCGCCGGCCTGCTCGAAGCAATCCGCTACACGCGCGTCGACACCACGGTATCGCTGCTGATTGCGATGGCGATCAACGCCGCCATCCTGATCCTGGCGGCGTCTGCCTTCCATCGCAGCGGCCGCACCGACGTGGTCGATCTGGACGTTGCCTATCATCTGCTCGATCCGATCACGGGCACTTCGCTGGCGGCGATCCTGTTCGGCGTGGGCTTGTTTGCTGCGGGACAGAGTTCGACCTTCACCGGCACGATTGCCGGCCAGGTGATCATGGAAGGCTTCCTGAAACTGAAAATCCCGTGCTGGCAGCGCCGCCTGATCACGCGCGGGCTGGCGCTGATTCCGGCGTTGATCGGCGTGGTGACGCTGGGTGAACATTCGGTCGGACGCCTGCTGGTGCTCAGCCAGGTGGTGCTGAGCCTCCAGCTGCCGTTTGCGATGTTCCCGCTGATCCGGCTGACCGGCAGGCGCGACCTGATGGGCGACTTCGCCAATCCTGTCTGGCTTGCCGCGCTGGCATGGATGTTGTTCCTGGGGATCGGCGCGGCCAATACCTGGCTGGTGGTTCAGCTTTTCATTTGACGTCTTTGCGGCTGCCGGGCTCCAGCGTCACGGTGCAGGTCAGGCCCGCGGCCAGCAATACATCCTTTGGCACTTCATCAATGTGGATGCGTACCGGAATGCGCTGCGCCAGCCTCACCCAGTTAAAGGTCGGATTGACATCGGCCAGCAACTCGCGGCTCTGCGGATTGTCGCGGTCGTAGATGCCGTGCGAGATGCTGTCGACGTGGCCGCGCAAGGTGGCGCCGTTGATCAGCTGGATTTTTGCCTTGTCGCCGACGGCGACGTAGGGCAGCTTGGTCTCTTCAAAATATCCGTATACCCAGAACGAATGGCTGTCGATGATGGCGATCTTGGCGGCGCCTGCGCTGGCGTAGTCGCCGCGGCGCACGCTCAGGTTGGTGATATAGCCGTCGACCGGTGCGATTACCTTGGTGCGGTCCAGATTCAGGCGGGCGCTGTCGCGCTGGGCGATGGCAACCTGGTATTGCGCTTCGGCACCGGCGACCTGGCTGCCGGCGTCTTCACGGTTTTCGCGGGACACCACCAGGCTGTCGAGATCGGCACGGCGACGCGCTTGGGCGCGGCGCATGTCGAGGTCGGCCTTGCGCGCGGCGAGGGCGGCTTCGGCCTGTTGCAGCGCCAGCTGGTAGCGTGCAGGATCGATCTGCATCAGCAGGTCGCCCTTGTGCACCAGCTGGTTGTCGCGCACGGGCAGGTCGACTACCTGGCCGGCGACATCCGGCGCGATGTTGACGACGTCGGCGCGCACGCGGCCGTCGCGGGTCCACGGCGACACCATGTAGTGCTGCCACAGGCTCCAGGCGAGGAAGATCGCCGCCAGGAAAATCAGCGCCGTGATGAGGAAACGAAAAATCGATTTGACCGACATGATGGATAACTCCCGATGAATTCTGTATCTGTTGTTTTATCTGGAAACGCTTAACGGTAGATGGCGAGTCCGAGCAGCGCTGCGATGCACGTGAACAGGCTCACGCGAAACAGCGCCGGATGCCACACCAGGTTGTACAGGCCGATGCGCACCAGGATGCGATCGGCGACCAGCGCGATGACGCCGGCGGCAATGACTGCCAGCAGCAGCGTCGGCACGTAGGCGTCAAAAAATGAGATTTCACGCGGCATGGTTGACTCCTGAAGTGGCGGCAAGGGCGGTTCCGCCCTGATGCATGGGTTGCAGCGGCGACTGCGGATCGAGCAAGGCGGTGCGGATGAAGTGCAGGTAGCTCAGCGTGCGTTGCAGGCGATGGCGTTCGCTGCGTTCGCGGTAGTGCGGGCCGATGGCTTGCTGGACTTCGGCGATGGTGCGGTTGTTGGCGTCGAGTACGGCCGCCAGCGTGGCCGGCGTCGGCTGTTCGAACAGCGCCGGCAGCGTTTCGCGCAGGCGATCCAGCGCGGCGTAGGCGGCCGGCGACAGCAGGCCGGGATTGCCGCTGCGGATGCCGTGCAGCTCGGTGCGCAGCTCGATGACGGCGTGGCCGATTTCCAGCGTGGCGAACATCCAGCCGAAGGCGTCCTTGCGCAATGCAGGACGGCTGCCGGTGAGCATGGTGATCTGGTGCATCAGGTCGCGCGTGCCGCTTTCGAACTGCAGCGTCAGGTGTGCCAGCCGGGCGAAACAGGCTTGCACGACCTGCTTGCGCAATTGTTTTTCGAGATGGCGCACGGTCCAGTTGGTGGTGGGCGGCAACAGCACCATGAAAGCGCCCGTCGTCACGATCAGCGACACCATCAGCGCGATCGATTCGTTGAGGTAACCGGCGGCGTTGAAGTGGGCCAGGTTGTCCGGCACCGCCACGAACGGGAAGAAGATGCAGATGCCGAGACCGTAACCGGCCAGCGTCGGCCTGGTGGTCAGCAGCACCGCCAGCATCAGCACCGGCGTCAACGCCGCCGCCAGCATCCAGAAACCGTCCAGCTGCGGCACGATGTGGAACGTGTAGAAGTAACCCAGCACCACCGCCAGCGCCACGCCCATGGTGACGGTGCGGGTGGCCTTGGCGGGATCCGGCGCGGCCGAGGTGATGGCGCAAAAGGCGGCGGCATTGAGGGCTGCGACATCGCCGCTGGGCCAGCCGCTGAGGATCCAGAACGTCGACAGGCCGATCAGCGTGATGGCGGCACGGGCGCCGGCGACACTCGCGGTGACCATGCTGGTCTTGGGCGCATAGGCGTGCTCCCATTGTTCGCGTTCGTGGCGGCGTTGCACCAGCGAGGCGTAGGTCAGGGTGTAGGCGTGCAGCTCTTCGATCACGCGGTACAGCAATTCGGAGGCGGTGTCGAAATCCAGCACGGCGTCATCGTCGAGTTTCTGTGCATGGGCATTGCGGGTGGCGCGCACGCGGCGCGGCAATTCCCGTTTGTAGCTTTCCAGCTTGAGCGCGGCGTCGGCGGCGTCGACCGCAGTCATCACCGGTTCGCCGCCGCTGCGGGTCAGCAGGGGCTGGACTTCGCGGAAGTAAGGCGAGATCGCATCGATGACCAGTTGCGCCGACGGATTGCGGCTGTCGTGCAGGCGGTTCATCAACTGGTGCAGCCCGTGGACGCGTGTCGACAGCGCCATGAACTCGCTGTTCATGCGCGTGAGGCGGCCGCTGCGCAGGCGGATTTCCGGATCCTCGAAGATGGCCGAGCTGCGCAGCGCTTCGAGGCCGATGATGTCGCCGACGAAGCGCGCATTGGCGGCTTCCAGCGCCTTGCGGTCGGCGCTGCCGCCGAGCGTGCTGCCGATCAGGTCGACGAAGGCGGTGAAGCGGCCGCGAATGACGCGCACCAGGCCGGGTGCGCTGGCTTGCGGGAACACCAATGCGCTGACCACGCCGGCGCAGACGATGCCGACCGTGATTTCGGTCACGCGCGTCATGACCGAGTCGAAGGTCAACGCCGGATTGAGCGCCGCGGGTATGCCGATCAGCGCCACCGTATAGCCCGACAGCACGAAGCCGTACGAGCGGAAATTGCGGTTGAGCGCCGAGCCGAACGTGCACAGGCCGATCCAGCAGGCGGTGGCGAGTAGGAACAGTTCCGGCGTCTGCGCGAACAGGCCGACGAAGACCACCACCGCGACCGAACCGACCAGCGTGCCGATGACGCGATAGAAACTCTTGGCGAGGATCATGCCGCTTTGCGGCTGCATCACGATGAAGACAGTGATCAGGCCTGAGCGCGGCGACTCGAGGTCGAGTGCGTAGCCGATGCCCAACGCCAGCAAGCCGGCGAAGACCATCTTGAACACGTAGATCCAGTTCGGGAAATCGGTCTGCCACCAGTCGGCGGCGGCGTCGTGCAATTGCCGCCCGAACGATTGTGGCGCCGTAGCGTCGGCCGTGGCAGGAGAGACTGAGGTGTTCACTGCGCAGCTCCAGTTTGCAGCGGCGCGGCAGCATCGGTCTCAGGCACCGAAACTTCCAGTCCGCCGCCGAGCGCGACAGTGAGGCTGGCGTAGGCGGTCAGCTTCTGCGCCAGCAATTGCTGCACGACTTGCTGCTGGTGCTGCCATTGGGTCTGCGCGGTCAGCACGTTGACGTAGTTGGTCAGGCCGCGCTGGTAGGCGCGCGTGGCGATGTCGATGTTCTTTTGCGCTGCCGCTACAGAGAGGTCGGCCTGCGCCTGCTGGCGCTGGATCGCCTGCAGCGTGACGATCTGGTCGGCGATGCTCTTGAGCGCCTGGCTCAGGAGCAGGTTGTAGTGCTCCACATCCATGTCGTAGCCGGCGGTAGTGGCGCCCAGCTGGCCACGCAGGCGGCCGCCTTCGAAGATCGGCAGCGAAATCGCCGGGCCGTACGTGGTGGTGATGTTGGGTGCGCTCAGGAAACTCAGCAAGCCGCCGCCGGCTGCAGTCGGACCGATGCTGGCCAGCAGGTTGATATTGGGATAGAACGCCGCCTTGGCCACGGCGATGCCCTTGACCGAGGCTTCCACGCGCCAGCGCGCCGCGCTGATATCGGGGCGTCGGCCGATCAGTTCGGCCGGCAGGGCGCTGGGCAGTCCCAGCGCGGCCTGCAGGTTCATGACCGGGCGCGTGATGCGGTCGCCGGCGCCGGGGCCTTCGCCGAGCAGGGCCGCCAGCTGGTTGCGGGTGAGGGCGATATTTTCATTGAAGACTTCGATCTGGCGACGGGTTTCCGGCAGCGGGACTTCGGCCTGGGTGATTTCCATCTGGGTGCCGATGCCGCCCTTGAAGCGGCGATTGGCGAGATCGAGAATCTGTTGTTCCTGTTTCAGCGTGTCGACGGTGCTGTCGAGCAGGCCATATTGCAGCGACAGCTGGATGTAGGTGCGCACCACGTTGCTTTCGAGCTCGAGCTGGGCGGCGCGGGCATCGGCGGCAACGGCGTGGAGTTCATCCTGGGCGCGTTCGGTGGTGTTGCGGTTGCGATCCCACAGGTCGAGGTTGTAGGACAGGCTCAGCACTGCGGTGTTGTTCCAGGTCAGCTTGTCGCGGAAGCTGGCGCCGTAATAAACGTTGTCGGACCAGTCCTTGCGGCCGACGGCGGCGTCCAGCTGCGCCTGCGGCAATTCGCCGGCATGCGCGACCACCGCCATGGCCTGGGCCTGGCGCACGCGCGCGGCGGCAATCGCCATGTTGGGATTGCCGGCGACGGCAGCGGCCACCAGGCGATTCAGTTGCGGATCGGCGTAGTTTTCCCACCAGGCGCGCTTGGGCCAGCCGGCTTCCGCGCCGGCCTGGCGGATCGCATTGCCGACGTCGAGCGCAGCGGGTTGCCGCACGGCCGCCTGCGGCCGGATGCCGCCATTGTCGGCGCAGCCGGCCAGGGCGAGGCAGAGCGCCATCATCATGAGCGGCGCAACAATGCGGCGGTTGTCAGCAGAGGTGTTCATCAGACTATCCCAAAAAATGCAAATATCCAGCTTTTGTTATTCTATTTGGTAAAGATCTTCAGAAAAACTGCAGGGAACACAAAGGGTCTTTTCAATTACTGCAATAATGATTTTGCCGTTTTGGGTAACAATGCAGCTTCCGGAGCCGCGTTTTGTTGCTATCCACGCGCTTTCATGCGATGCGACCGGATTGAAGACAGGAAGATATGGATACTTTGCAAAACATGCGCATTTTCATGCGTGTTGTCGATGCTGGCAGCTTTACGCTGGCTGCGCAACAAATGGAATTGACCACCGCCCACGTGTCCCGCGCGGTGGCAGACCTGGAGCGCCATCTGCGCACCCGGCTGCTGAACCGCACCACGCGCCGCATTGCCTTGACCGAGGCGGGCGAACGCTACCTGCTGCGCTGCGAACAGATCGTGTCCTACGTGCGCGAAGCCGAAGCCGAGGCCAGCGACGCCTATGTCAGGCCGTCCGGGCGGCTGCGCATCCACACCATGACCAGTTTCGGACAGCGCTATGTGATTCCGGCGGTGTCGAGCTACCAGAAGCGCTATCCCGATGTCGCCATCGAGCTGACGCTGGCGCAGCGCGTACCGGATCTGCTGGAAGAGGGCTTTGACGTCTCGCTGGTGCTGGCGCGCGAGTTGCCGGATTCCGGGTTGATCTTTCGCCAGCTCAGCAGCATCTACAGCATCCTGTGTGCGTCGCCGCTGTATCTGGAGAAGCGCGGCGCGCCGCAAAAGCCGCAGGAGCTGCTCAATCACAGTTGCCTGCAGCTGGTCAGCCCGGTGTCGCCGCTGGACGAATGGGCGATGCAAGGTCCGGACGGCAGGGAAGTGGTCGCCATCAAATCCAACTTCCACGTCAACGTCGCCGAAGCCATGCTGCTGGCCCTGAAGGAGGGCATGGGCATCGGCGTGCTGCCGCTCTATTCTGCGGTGGACGCCTTGCGCGCCGGCACCATCGTGCGCGTGCTGCCGCAGTACCGCATGCAGGACATGGGCGTGTACGCGCTGTATCCGTCGCGTCAGTACCTCGACGCCAAGATCAGCACCTGGGTCGACTGGATGCATGAAAGCGTGGACAAGGCCTTGCAGGATGATCATCAGGCGCTTGACCGACTTACAATTCATTCGCCATGATCGCGTATTGATAAAAGATAACAAAAAGGAGTGACGATGCAATGGATTGCGGTCGGAATGGGGGCGGCGCTGGGCGCTTGGCTGCGCTGGGGACTGGGCCTGTGGCTTAACGTTGCCGGTCAGGCGTTGCCACTGGGGACGCTGGCGGCCAACTGGGGCGGCGGCTTCGTGATCGGCTTCCTGGTGGCGTTTTTTGAAGGACACCAGGGCTTGCCGGTGGAGTGGCGCCTGTTCCTGATCACCGGTTTCCTGGGCGGCCTGACAACATTTTCCACCTTCTCGGCGGAGGCCATGCTGCTGCTGCAACGTGGCAACTATGTCTGGGCGATCGCACATTCAGGGCTGCATCTGCTGGGTTCGGTGGCCTTGTGCGCGGCGGGTTTTGCGGTGTATCGCGCGGCGTTTTCCTAGCCGGATTTGATTTGGATCAATTCCACTGCTGATTTGCAATTGCAAGCGCGGACGATTCCTTGAAATATGTCCGTACGTCCCAATTTTCCTAGTATTCAAAATTCGGAGCGAAAGCACATCATGCGTCTCGACAAACTCACCACGAAATTGCAGGAAGCTCTGGCGGATGCCCAGAGCCAGGCTGTCGGCAACGACAACCAATACATTGATCCGGTCCACCTGGTGCTGGCCTTGCTGGCCCAGGACGACGGCGGCGCACGGTCGCTGTTGCAGCGCGCCGGCGTCAACGTGGCCGGACTGAATTCGGCATTGCAGCACGCCTTGACGCGCCTGCCCAAGGTCTCTGGCACCGGCGGCGAAGTCCAGATCGGCCGTGAGCTGGTGGCCTTGCTGAACCTGGCCGACAAGGAATCGCAAAAGCACGGCGACCAGTTCATCGCCAGCGAAATGGTCTTGCTCGGCCTGGCCGAGGACAAGTCCGACGCCGGCCGCGCCGCGCGCGAGAACGGCCTGTCGCGCAAGTCGCTGGAGTCCGCCATCAGCGCCGTGCGCGGCGGCGCCAGCGTATCCTCGCAAGAGGGTGAAGGCCAGCGCGAGTCGCTCAAGAAATACACCCTCGACCTGACCGAGCGCGCGCGTGCCGGCAAGCTCGATCCGGTGATCGGCCGCGACGATGAAATCCGTCGCGCCATCCAGGTGCTGCAACGCCGCAGCAAGAACAATCCCGTGCTGATCGGCGAACCCGGCGTCGGCAAGACCGCCATCGTCGAAGGCCTGGCGCAGCGCATCGTCAGCGGCGAAGTGCCGGACAGCCTCAAGTCCAAACGCGTGTTGTCGCTCGACATGGCGGCCTTGCTGGCCGGCGCCAAGTACCGCGGCGAATTCGAAGAACGCCTGAAGGCCGTCCTCAAGGAGATCGCCCAGGACGAAGGCCAGACCATCGTCTTCATCGACGAGCTGCACACCATGGTCGGCGCCGGCAAGGCCGAAGGTGCGATGGATGCCGGGAACATGCTCAAGCCTGCGCTGGCGCGCGGCGAACTGCATTGTGTCGGCGCCACCACGCTGGACGAATACCGCAAATACATCGAAAAGGATGCAGCGCTGGAGCGCCGCTTCCAGAAGATCATCGTCGACGAGCCGAGCGTGGAAGCGACCATCGCCATCCTGCGCGGCTTGCAGGAAAAGTACGAGGTGCATCATGGCGTCGACATCACCGACCCGGCCATCGTGGCGGCGGCGGAGTTGTCGCACCGCTATATCACCGATCGCTTCTTGCCGGACAAGGCGATCGACCTGATCGACGAAGCCGCCGCCAAGATCAAGATCGAGATCGACTCCAAGCCGGAAGTCATGGACAAGCTCGACCGTCGCCTGATCCAGCTCAAGATCGAGCGGGAAGCGGTCAAGCGCGAAAAAGATGAAGCATCGCAGAAGCGTCTGACGCTGATCGAGGAAGAAATCGCCAAGCTCGAGCGCGAATACGCCGATCTGCAAGAAATCTGGAAAGCCGAAAAAGCCACGGTGCAGGGCAGCCAGCATCTGAAGGAAGAAATCGAGCAGATCCGCTTGCAGATGGATGAGGCCACCCGCAAAAGCGACTGGCAGAAAGTCTCCGAGCTCAAGTACGGCAAGCTGGCCGAGCTGGAGAAGGCGCTGGAAACGCAGAACAAGCAGGATGCCGCCAGTGAGCAGACTGTCGGCAAGCCGCGCCTGGTGCGCACGCAGGTCGGCGCGGAAGAAATCGCTGAAATCGTGGCGCGCGCCACCGGCATCCCGGTATCGCGCATGATGCAGGGCGAGCGCGAGAAATTGTTGCACATGGAAGAGGTATTGCACGAACGCGTGGTGGGGCAGGACGAGGCGATTGTTGCGGTCTCGGATGCAATCCGCCGCTCACGCGCCGGCCTGGGCGATCCGGACAAGCCTTACGGCTCGTTCATGTTCCTCGGCCCCACCGGCGTGGGCAAGACCGAACTGTGCAAGGCGCTGGCGTCCTACCTGTTCGATACTGAAGAGGCGATGATCCGCATCGACATGAGCGAATTCATGGAGAAGCACTCGGTGTCACGCCTGATCGGCGCGCCTCCGGGTTATGTCGGCTATGAAGAAGGCGGCCACCTGACCGAAGCGGTGCGGCGCAAACCGTACAGCGTGATCCTGCTCGACGAAATCGAGAAGGCGCATCCGGATGTGTTCAACGTCTTGCTGCAAGTGCTCGACGACGGCCGCCTGACTGATGGGCAAGGCCGCACGGTGGACTTCAAGAATACCGTGATCGTGATGACCTCCAACCTGGGATCGCACAAGATCCAGGCGATGGAAGACAGCGATCCGGCGGTGGTGAAGATGGCGGTGATGGCCGAAGTCAAGCTGCACTTCCGTCCGGAGTTCATCAACCGCGTCGACGAGATCGTGGTGTTCCATGCGCTTGATGAAAGGAACATCGGTGCGATCGCCAAGATCCAGCTGCACATCCTCGAGGAACGTCTGGCCAAGATGGATATCGGCCTGGTCATTACCGACGCCGGATTGCAGAAGATTGCAGAGGCGGGCTTCGATCCGGTGTATGGCGCGCGACCCCTGAAACGGGCGATCCAGCAGGAAATCGAGAACCCGTTGTCGAAGCTGATCTTGCAGGGCAAATTCGGTCCCAAGGATGTCGTCCATGTAAGTGTCCAAAATGGCGCACTTTCGTTTGAGCCGAACTGAAATGTCTTGATTAACTCTTTGTAATTATGCTATCTAGTTCCCTGAGCTCCTGAGTGAAATACTTCGATAAAACGGGTATTTTTCAGGATTCAGGGAATTTTTTTATATAAACGATTAAACTCTTTGGTTCCGTGCCGGATGCGCGAAATGAGGCGCAAAATGACGCCAAGTCATGTATAAAAAAACAATAAAGCACGTGAAATAACAGTTCAAGACGATCGTGGTCAGCGTGGCATAAGCAAGGGGTGAATTCTGAAGCAATCTTCATTACAACGGCTGTTCATTCTGCCGTTTGTATTTCTGATGTTATGCCTGGCGGTGACGATAGGCTGGTTTCTGTATCGCGCCGGCGATGATGCCACCGAGGTGCTGGCGCGTAATGCATTGATGGACACCATGAACCGTGTCGGCCAGGCGACCGACCGGCAACTGCTGGGCGCGCGCGAGACGCTGCGCGTGGTGGCGCCGGATCCGATTCCGCCGGCTGAAAAGGGCGGTCAGCCGATCTACATCCCGTTTCCCAAGGACAAAGCTGCACTGGAAGAGCGCCTGTGGCTGGCCAACAGCCTGTTCGACGATCCCAGCTATGTCTATTTCGGCGGCGCCGACGGCAGTTTCCTCGGTGTGAAGCAGGAAGAGATGAACCTCTTCATGTACAGCACCCGCGATCCCCAGGGCAAGAATTACGTCTACCATTTGCGCGGTCCCGGCACTACGCCCACCCTGATCGCCACCCAGGATTACGAGCCGCGCAATCGTCCCTGGTATCGCCAGGCCATCGAGCGCAAGAAGGAAACCTGGTCGCCGGTGTTTACGGATTTTCGTCTCAAGTTCCTCGGCATCACTTTGTCCAAGCCGGTCTATTCGCCCGAGCAAGTCTTGCTGGGCGTAGCCACCAGCAGCATCGGCCTGCTCCGCCTGAGCGAGTTCCTGCAAGCTTTGCCGCTGACGAAGAATGGCGTCGCCTTCATCGTCGAGATGTCGGGCGACCTGATCGCCACCTCGGTGAACGAGCCTATCCATAAGGTCGACGGCGCCAACTTCGTGCGCCTGAATGCCGGCCAGAGCACATCGCCGATCGTGCGCCAGGCATTTGCCGATCTGGGCGCCTACATGAAGACGCAAAAGCTTGAGCCGGGCAAGCTGGTGATCCAGTCGTTGCAGACCGACGGCCCCAAGACCGAACTGGCGTTCCGCCTGCATCATGACGATGCCGGTCTGGACTGGGTGGCGGTCAGCGCGGTGAGCCGCTCGGACTTCCTCGGTTCGGTGACCGGCGGCGTCTACCAGACGCTGCTGCTGGGTTTCATCGCCGTGTGCATGACGTTCGTGCTCGGCTTCGCAATCCTGCGCTGGGTGCTGCGCGACATCCGCAAGCTGACGCTGGCGGCCAAGAGCATCGGTAACGGCGAGCCTTTCCCGTCGCTCAATATCGACCGCCGCGACGAAATCGGCCAGCTGGCGCAGAGCTTCCAGGAAATGGAACGCAACCTGCGCACCGACCGTCTGACCAACGTACTCAACCGCGATTCCTTCATCGCGCAGATCGACTTCCGCCGGCGCAAAGGCACTGAAGTGACGCCGTTGCAATTTGCGCTGCTGTTCATCGATCTCGACAAATTCAAGGCGATCAACGACCAGTATGGACATGACGAAGGCGACAAGGTCCTGATTTCGGCGGCGTCGCAATTGCAGCACGCCTTGCGCAAGGACGACTCGGTGGCGCGTTTCGGCGGCGACGAATTCGTGGTCTACCTGCATGGCGTGACGGATGAGAACATCGCCAAGTCGATCGCCGAAAAGATCCGCAACTTCCTCAACCAGCCTATCGAGGGGCGCGACGGCAACCAATACCACGTCGATGCGTCCATCGGCGTGGCCTTGTTCCCGCAAGACGGCCTGGATATCGAAACGCTGTTGCGCGTCGCCGACGAGCGCATGTTCGAGCAGAAGCGCATGCATCGGATTCTTTCGTATGACGGCAAGGACAAGTAGTAAGCGGCGCGTGAACCAAACCGTGCCCGGCACTAATGCCGTTTAGTTAAGGTAAAAAAGCGCGCTCCGAATCATTTCGGAGCGCGCTTTTTCATTGTTTCAAGCCGATTTGGGGAATCGTTTCGAACAAAAATGGGGGATAGCTTTTGAATTGGCTGTAGCTGTGTTCGTCCGAATCGAACTTTTATATTTTTGTGGCAACTAAATCATGTAACGTTTGACGTTTAACGTTAAACGTTATAGTGTGTCACCATGATACTTAGCTTCCAATGCAAAGATACCGAGTCCTTTTACCAAGGGCAGAGCGTTGCGAGGTTTGCAAATTTCAGAAACACAGCTGAACGCAAACTGCAAATGCTTGACTCCGCAGTAACGTTGGACTTTCTCCGTTCTCCACCGGGAAATCGGTTGGAGGCGCTCATCGGCAATCGTGCCGGGCAGCACAGTATCAGGATCAACGATCAATTCCGTATCTGTTTCGTGTGGACTGATAAGGGACCAACTCAAGTCGAGATCGTGGATTACCACTGAGAGGCAAGACATCATGACTAAATTAATTAATCGTATGCGCCCGGTTCATCCGGGCGAAATTCTTAAAGAAGACTTTCTTGCTCCTGCAGAGTTGAGCGCCAATGCATTGGCTATTGCCTTGCACGTCCCTGCTACGCGTATTGGGGAAATCATCAATGAACGCCGAGGTATTACTCCGGACACCGCCTTGCGACTCGCGCGCTTCTTTGGCGGCGACGCCCAATCCTGGCTGAATCTGCAGCTCGCTTACGATCTCAAAATAACTGAGATGGAAGTGGGCGAACGGATCGAACGAGAAATTCAGCCTATGGCGCAGGCTGCATAAGGACCGGTAAAAAGCCGCTTTTTGCTACGGTTAGTAGGCTGGTTTAGTCCCGGGCTTGCCGGTATCGGGATTTGCATTGCCCTTCGTAGACCAGTTATTGAGCTTGGTATCGTCCCGAGTGGATCTATTGTGCTGATCAACATGAGTGCCGTTACTTTTGTTATAGCTGCTTACATGCGAGCTTTCGGTCTTTGAGCCTGTGCCGTAGCCGGAAGAATAGGAATGGCTGCCGCCAGAAGAATGGCCGCCGGCACCACCTTTTGCACTTGCCAATCCCACGGTTCCCAGGATCAGTGCCAAGGCTGCAATTTTTATCGCTATTTTCATCGTCTCCCCCTTAATGGATTGTTATAAATTATTGTCAGGAACTATAGCAGATGCGTAAAAAAGCCCGCGAGTGTGGGCGCAGAGGACGTAAAAAACATGCCGTTCAGTAAGGTAAAAAAGCGCACTCCGAATCATTTCGGAGTGCGCTTTTTCATTGTTTCAAGCCGATTCAGGGAATCGTTTCGAACAGAAAATCCTCTTAACTGAACGGCATTAATGCCCGGCACGGTTTTTTTCGTCTGTCACCAGGCGCCGTCAACGCCACATCAAAGCAATTCGACGTTGGGCAGATTCAGGTAGCTGGTTTCGCGTGTGGATGCGACGAAATCGGCCAGATACGATTTTCCCGACAGTTCCGGCAGGCATGCCGCATACAGTCGTCCGGTCAGGCCGTCCGGGGTGATGCGCTTGGCCAGCACATAGTCCCGCTTCAGATAGTTTTGCGCCGCCCATAGCGGCAGCGTGGCGATGCCGCGCCGGCTGGCGACCAGTTGCAGCATCGCTACCGTGAGTTCGGTGGTGCGGCGCTGGGTGGTGACGCCGGCCGGTTTCAGCACCTGGCGCACGACGTCGAGCATGTCGTCCGGCACCGGGTAGGTGATCAGCGTATCGGTCGCAAAGTCCTGCGCGGTCAGGTAATCCGCGCCTGCCAGCGGATGGTCATGCGCCAGCAGCGCCACGATCTCGAAGCGGAACAGCGCGTGGTAATCGACCGGCTCGTCGGCGTCGATTTCAGCCACGATGGCGACGTCCGCGCGGTGTTCGTAGAGCAAGCCGACGGGGTCGGCCTGGAAGCCGGAAACGATGTCCATGTCGACCTCCGGCCAGCGCATGCGGAACACATCCATGGACGGCATCAGCCAGTCGAAGCAGGTATGGCATTCCACCGCAATGCGCAGCTGTCCGGCTTCGCCCTGCTGCAGGCGGGCCAGATCGCGTTCAGCGTCGGCAATGCGCGGCAGCACCTCGTCGGCCAGCCGCAGCAGGCGGTCGCCGGCCGGGGTGAACCGGACCGGCACCGATTTGCGCTCGAACAGCTGGGTGCCGTGATGGTCTTCGAGCTGCTTGATCTGGTGCGACAGCGCCGATTGCGTGACATTGAGCAGGGTGGCCGCACGCAACAGGTTGCCGGCTTCCCTGAGGGCTTGCAGGGTCTTCAGGTGACGCAATTCGAGGAGGGAATGCATTATTAGTAAAATTCAAGTTGATTCTAAAAATATATCGTTTGAATCATAGTCCATGTTCGCTCAACATGCCAACCATCGGGATGGTGTGGCAATCGGTTGCACCATCCCCCGTCATATTTAAAGGGGAATGGACGATGGCCGGTTCTGCAGCGCAGGGAGAATATGTCGCGCACGTGTTGGGTTTTCCGCGCATCGGTGCACAGCGCGAGTTGAAAACAGCGATGGAGTCGTTCTGGAAAGGCGAGTCCGACGAAGCCGGACTGCGCGCCACCGGCAAGGCATTGCGCGCCCGTCACTGGCAGGTCCAGGCGGCGGCCGGCATGGACTACGTTACCGTGGGCGATTTCGCCTGGTACGACCACGTGCTCGGCACGCTGGCGTTGCTGGGTGCGCTGCCGGCCCGCTTCGGGTTGGACTCCGGCAAGCTCGACCTGGCTGCGTACTACGTCATGGCGCGCGGCGACAAGGACCACTTCGCCATGGAAATGACCAAGTGGTTCGATACCAACTATCACTACCTCGTGCCGGAATGGACGCCTGATCTGACCTTCGATCACGGCGTCGACTGGCTGTTCGACGAGGTGGCCGAAGCGCAAGCGCAGTCGCATCAGGCCAAGGTGGTATTGCTGGGGCCGCTGAGCCTGCTGTTCCTCGGCAAGATCAAATCGGGCCTGTCGCACAAGCTGGAGCTGTTGCCGAAAGTCGTCGCCGGTTATGAAAAGCTGCTGCTGCGTCTGCGCGGGCAGGGCGTGACGCTGGTGCAGATTGACGAGCCGATCCTGGCGCTGGAGCTGGGACGCGAATGGCTGGATGCCTTCCTGCCGGTCTACCTCACGCTCGCCAATGCCGCGCCGTCCTTGCTGCTGACAACCTATTTCGACACGGTCAGCGCGCATGCCGATCTGTTGCGCAGCCTGCCGGTGGCAGGCGTGCATCTGGACGGCGTGCGCGGCGTTGCACAGTTGCAGGAGTTCGCCGACAAATGGCCGCAGGACAAAGTACTCTCGGTCGGCATCGTCGACGGCCGCAATATCTGGCGCTGCGATCTGGACGCCGCACTGGCGACGCTGAAGCCTTTGCACGACAAGCTGGGCAAGCGTCTCTGGGTGGCGTCGAGCTGCTCGCTGCTGCACGTGCCGGTTGATCTGGCGAACGAACACAAGCTTGATGGCGAGATCAGGCAATGGCTGGCGTTCGCCACGCAAAAACTCGATGAAATCTTCGTGCTCAGGCAAGCGCTCAACGGCAGCGCCGACGTCGTTGCCGGCCAGTTCGCTGCCGCGCGGACGGCGCTGGCGGGTCGCCGCAGTTCGCCGCGCATCCACAACGCATTGGTGCAGAAACGATTGAAGGCGGTCACGGCCGCCGATGCCGACCGCAGCTCGGCCTTCCCGGCGCGCATCGCGACGCAGCAGAAGCGCTGGAAGCTGCCGGCGTTCCCGACCACGACCATCGGTTCGTTCCCGCAGACGCCGCAGATACGCGCGGTCCGCGCCGCCTACAAGCGCGGCGAAACCGGCCATCTGGATTACCTCAACCGCATGCGCGACGAAATCCGTTTGGTGGTGGAGCGGCAGGAACAACTCGGCCTTGACGTGCTGGTGCACGGCGAGCCGGAACGCAACGACATGGTGGAGTATTTCGGCGAGCAGTTGTGGGGCTACGCCTTCAGCGCCAACGGCTGGGTGCAAAGCTATGGCTCGCGCTGCGTGAAGCCGCCGTTCATCTATGGCGACGTGTACCGGCCCGAAGCGATGACGGTGGGCTGGAGCCAGTTCGCGCAAAGCCTCACGCAAAAGCCGATGAAGGGCATGCTGACCGGGCCGGTGACGATGCTGCAATGGTCATTCGTGCGCGACGACCAGCCGCGCTCGACCACGGCCTTGCAGATTGCGCTGGCCTTGCGCGACGAAGTCTGCGACCTGGAAAAGGCCGGCATCGGCATGATCCAGATCGATGAGCCGGCCTTCCGCGAAGGCCTGCCGCTCAAGGCCGGCGACTGGAAGGAATATCTGGACTGGGCGGTGCGTGCCTTCAGGATCAGCGCCGCGGGCGTGAAGGACGAGACGCAGATCCACACCCACATGTGCTATTCGGAATTCAACGACATCCTGCCGTGGATCGCCGCGATGGACGCCGATGTCATCACGATCGAGACCTCGCGTTCCGGCATGGAGCTGCTGGACGGTTTCGGCCGCTTTCAATATCCGAACGACATTGGCCCGGGCGTGTACGACATCCATTCGCCGCGTATTCCGCAGGCCGGCGACATGGTGCGGCTGATGGAGAAGGCGCGCGGCGTGATTCCCGACGAGCGCCTGTGGATCAATCCCGATTGCGGACTGAAGACGCGCAACTGGCCGGAAACCTATGAAGCCTTGTCGCACATGGTGCAGGCGGCGCGCGAGTTGCGGGAGCGTGCACGAAGCAAGCCTGCTGCCGCCTGAAGCGAAGGAGGCCGGGCAACCGGGGTTAGTGTTTCTGAACGGTATTCCTGCCGTTGTTCATGCGGCCTCCGCTTTGCGCAGGATGCTTTCGATGGCGCCGGTTTGCGCCACGATCTCCTGCAGGTCGTTGTCGAGCAGGGCGGAGCGGCGTCGGAAGGTATGCCAGCCGGACCATTCGGCGACATCGGGCTGGATCGCCGGCGCGATGTCTTCGGCAGCCGCAGTTTCCGCCAGCGGACCGGCGGGTACGACTTCTTCCACCGGCACGGTCGCGGCTGCTGCTGCAGCGCCGCCGGGGCCGGCCAGGATGCCTTGCGCGTGCAGCAGGTGGGCGGTGGCGTTTTGGTAGGTCTGTTCGATGAGCTTGTTGACCGGGTCGCGCGGCAGGCCTTCCGCATGGCGGCGCAGCAGGATGCGCAAAGCGGCGATATGGGCGGCCACCAGATAGTTCTGCACCACGAAACGATTGATCTCGCGCACCGCGCGCTGCTTGCTGATCGGTTCGTCCATCATGCGCACCTGCGCCGAAATCAGCGCCGACAGGCTGTCCATGAATCCCTTGCGGCAGACGCGGTAAAAGAAATCATCGCCCACTTTGCCTTCCAGCATGTCGCGGCTGGCCTTGATGTAGCGATGGCTGGCGTGCAGCACGTTCTTGAGCAGGCGCGGCAGGTCGCGGTACTCCCAGCTCGGCAGCACGTAGCTGAAGATGGTCGCGATGGCCACGCCGATGATGGTGTCGATCAGGCGTTCACTGACGACGCTGTGATGGCCGGCCGGCAGCAGCAAGTTGAGCAGCATCAGGATCTGCACCGAGGCCGCGATCGCGGTGTAGCGGTATTTGACGTAGGTGAAGGCCGGCGCCGCCACGCTGGCGATGAACAGCACCGCCAGCAAGCCCATCGGATCATGCACGAAGCGCAGGATCAGCGCGGTCAGCAGGCAACCGATGATGGTGCCGATCAGGCGGTCGCTCATGCGTTGCTTGGTCGAGCTGAAATTGGGCTTGAGGATGATGACGATAGTCAGCACGATCCAGTAGCCGTGCGACATGTACGGCAGGTGCGCGGCGATCCACAAACCGGTCGAGACCGCCAGCGCCACACGGATGGCGAAGCGGAAGATCGGCGATTGCCAGCGCAGGTTGGCGATCAGGAGGCCGGCCTTGTACTTTTGCTGGGTCAGGAACGGGGTCATGTCGGACCCCGGCAGGATGGGGATCGCATCGATCGGGGTTTGCGTGGCCAGGTGCAGTTGCGAGATCAGCTCGATGATGTCGAGGATCTTGTTGTAGGTGACACGCAGCACGGTGATGGCTTCGTCGGGGATGTGGCCGGCCAGGTTGTCCTGCTGCAGCTGCTGCATTTCGTATTGCACGGCGCGCAGCTCCGCCTTGTAGTTGACGGTGGGTGTCGAGACGCGCTTGCGGGTGACGGCATAGGCGATCGATTCGATGTCTTCGGCGGTCTTGTTGGCCAGGTCGCGCAGGAAGATGATGACGTCGGAGTCGCCGAAATGGCTGCGCAGCAGGGCGTAATCGGCATGCGTCGACAAGACCTGTTCGTACAGCTCCAGCATGCCCAGATGGACGTGCACCAGCAAGCCGTCCTGTTTCGTATGCATATCGCGCAACACCAGGTCGCGCGACGCCTGCAGCTTGTCGGCCAGCACGATCTGCTGGCGCACCAGCGTCGTGAACTGCGTCTGCAGGTCGCTGCGCACGTCGTAGAAATCGGCCTTGATGCGCAGATAGCGCGCCAGTTCGAACAGCGCCTCCGCCAGCACCTGCTGTTTGACGCGTCGCCGCAAAAAATAGGACACGATCATCGAGTAGGTCAGGTAGCCGAGACCGCCGGCAAGGAAGAAGCCGGCATGCAGGAAGGCTTCGTCAACCGGTACGCTGTTTTCCATCGACAGCGTCATCACCATCAGTGCGGCGAACTGCAGCGGCAGGGTCTTCTTGCCGTAGACCACCATCATGCTGGCAAGGAAGCTCACCAGCACCATCGCCACGCTGACCAGCCAGTGGATCGGCGCGCAGAGGCTGATGACCAGCATCACCAGCGTGCATAGCAGCACGCCGGCAAGCATTTCATTGAATTTGTGGCGCAGCGGGCTGGGCAGGTCCATCAGGCTGGTGCACAGTGCGCCGAGGAAGACCGTCATGGTGGTCTGCATGTCGGCCATGTTGAACACCAGCATGGTCAGGCCGACGACGCCGGTGGCAATGCGCAGGCCGGTATAGAAATAGTGGCTGAAGAGGAAGGTGCGTATATCCAGGGCGTAATGCATGGGGGCGTCGGCTGATTTCTATTAGCGCCATTCTGACTCTTCTGCCTGCAATAGACAACCGATAGGCAACCGATAAGCAATCGATAAGCAATCGATGCGTGTCGGACGGCTGCTGAAAGAGACGTGGGGCTCTTCGGCAACCGTCGTGCGCCACGTTACGGCAGCGGGAACACCAGGCAGGTTGTCGTCGCGTGCGCATAGATCTTGCCGTCGGCATCGACAATGCGGCCTTCGGCGATGCCGATGCGATTGCCGACCTGGATCACCTTGCCTTCGGCGCGCACCGGTCCGGTCTTCTCGGTCAGGGCGCGGATCAGGTTGACCTTCAGTTCCAGCGTGGTGTAACCCATCCCTTGCGGCAGGACGGAATGCACCGCGCAGCCAACAGCCGAGTCGAGCAGGGTGCAGAAGTAGCCGCCGTGCACGCTGCCCAGCGGGTTGTAATGCTGTTTGCCGGGCGTGCCCTGGAATACGATGCGGCCCGGCTCGCCTTCCACCGGAATGAAATCCATGGTTTCGCCGATCGGCACCGACGGCAACTCGCCGTCCCAGATGCGCTGGAGGAAATCCATGCCGTTGCCGGCCTTCAGGTCATCCATCGACGCTACGCCGGGCGCAGCCAGTTTGGCGCGCACTTCGGCTTCGCGGGCTTGCCATTGACGCAGTGTCTCTTCTCTGTTGGTGGTGGGGTTCATGGAGGTCCTTATTGTTTATATCGTTATGAAATGGCGATCAAAACGGCGATCGTTTTGCATTGATGTTTGATGCGTGACTTTTATGATGAAAGACAGAATGCATTATGCCCCGGCATCCGCGCCACGGCAAAAGGGGCAGATCCGGCCCGGTTTTCATGATGCAAAAATGTTGTTTCACATTGTGAAAAACTCGATTGCGCAGCATCATGAAAGCATTTCATTTTCAGAAATTTCATTTCGTATCGCAAAAACTGAATATTAACTTATTGAATATTAATGATAAAAATTTATTGATATGTCTTATATAAGACATTGTTGCTCTGCACCGAAAAGCCTACTATGAAGTCATGGATTTCACTTTCTGACCTCCATTTTCTGATTACCTTAAGGAGATTGACCATGACGACACGTGAACAACAAATTCAGGCACTGGCTAAAGACTGGGCGGAAAACCCACGTTGGAAAGGCGTCAAGCGCAACTACTCGGCCGACGATGTGGTGCGTCTGCGCGGCTCGGTGCAGATTGAGCACACGCTGGCCAAGCGCGGCGCCGAAAAGCTGTGGAATCTGGTCAACAACGAACCCTTCGTCAACGCGCTCGGTGCGCTGACCGGCAACCAGGCGATGCAACAGGTCAAGGCCGGCCTGAAGGCGATCTATCTGTCCGGCTGGCAAGTCGCCGGCGACGCCAACCTGGCCGGTGAAATGTACCCCGACCAGTCGCTGTATCCGGCCAATTCGGTGCCGATGGTGGTCAAGCGCATCAACAATACCTTCCAGCGCGCCGACCAGATCCAGTGGTCGGAAGGCAAGAACGACATCGACTTCTTCGCGCCGATCGTGGCCGATGCGGAAGCCGGTTTCGGCGGCGTGCTGAACGCCTATGAACTGATGAAGTCGATGATCGATGCAGGCGCCGCCGGTGTCCACTTCGAAGATCAGTTGGCATCGGTGAAGAAGTGCGGCCACATGGGCGGCAAGGTGCTGGTGCCGACCCGTGAAGCGGTCGAGAAGCTCAACGCGGCGCGCCTGGCTGCCGACGTCTCCGGCACCACCACGCTGGTGATCGCCCGTACCGATGCAGAGGCGGCTGACTTGCTGACGTCCGACGTGGACGACAACGACAAGCCTTTCCTGACCGGCGAGCGTACCGTCGAAGGTTTCTTCAAGACCCGCCCGGGCATCAACCAGGCGATCTCGCGCGGTCTGGCCTATGCGGAATACGCCGATCTGGTCTGGTGTGAAACCGGCAAGCCGGACTTGGCCTTCGCGAAGAAATTCGCCGAAGCCATCCATGCGAAGTTCCCGGGCAAGATGCTGTCGTATAACTGCTCGCCGTCGTTCAACTGGAAGAAGAACCTGGACGACGCCACCATCGCCAAATTCCAGAAGGAACTGGGCGCCATGGGCTACAAGTTCCAGTTCATCACGCTGGCCGGCTTCCACGCGCTGAACTATTCGATGTTCAACCTGGCGCACGGCTATGCGCGCAACCAGATGTCGGCCTTCGTGGAACTGCAGGAAGCCGAATTCGCCGCTGCCGACAAGGGTTTCACCGCCGTCAAGCATCAACGCGAAGTCGGTACCGGTTATTTCGACGCGGTCACCCAGGCGATCCAGCAAGGCCAGTCGTCGACGACCGCCTTGCACGGCTCGACCGAAGATGAACAATTCTTCGACGGCAAGGAAAAGAAGGTAGCGTAAGAATTTTGCCTAAAGGCGATTGAAGTTTCAGGAGGTACCCACCTCCGTCCTGCGGGAGCCGCACTCCACAAGAGTGCGGCTTTTTTATTATGGACGGGAGATCATGCCGTCGCGCACCTCGAACACGGCGTCGCCGAGCACCTCGACGTCGGCGGGATCGTGGGTGATGATCAGCATCGGCACGCGCAGCTGCTGTTGCAGTTCGCTGAGTTCGTGACGCATGCGTTCGCGCAGCGACAGGTCGAGCGCGGAGAAGGGCTCGTCCAGCAGCAGGATGTCGGGTTGCGCCACCAGCGCCCGCGCCAGGGCGACGCGCTGGCGCTGGCCGCCGGAAATTTGCGAGGGATAACTGGCGGCGGTGCCTTCCAGGCCGAACGCCTCCAACCAGCGGGCGACCGAGGGATGCGAAGCCGGCCTGCGCAGGTTGAAGCAGCCGCGCTGCAATCCGAAGGCGATATTTTGCGCCACCGTCAGGTGCGGGAACAGCGCATAGTCCTGGAACAGATAGGCAACATTGCGTTGCTGCGGACGCACGTTGACGCCGTGTGCGGCATCGAACAGCGTGCGCTGGTTCAGCGTGATCCTGCCTTCGTCGGGCGTCATGAGACCGGCGACGGCCTTGAGCGTCAGGCTCTTGCCGGCGCCCGAAGGACCGTACAGCACGATGCGGTCGCTGTCGGAGACAAAGTCGATGCTGAGCCGGAAGGTGCGGTCGTCGGCGCGCAACTCCTTGCGGATGTGGACGGCGACGCTCATGACAGGTCCGCCCGGCGCGTGTGTCCCGGCATCAGGCGGCCGGCGATCAGCAACACGGCGACGCAGGTGACCGAGGTGATCACGACCAGCAGGGTAGCGGTGGAGTCGTCGCCGGCCTGCACCGCTTCGTAGATGGCGACCGAGAGCGTCTGCGTGCGCCCCGGCAGATTGCCGGCGATCATCAGGGTCGCGCCGAATTCGCCCAGCGCGCGTGCAAACGCCAGCAGCACGCCCGCGGCAATGCCGCGCGCCGCCAGCGGCAGGCTCACGCGAAAGAATACGCCGGCTTCGGACACGCCGAGCACGCGCGCGGCGTTTTCCAGCTGCTTGTCGACATTTTCAAAGGCGGCGCGCGCCGACTTCAGCACCAGCGGGAAGGCCACGATGGTCGAGGCGATCACTGCGCCTTGCCAGGTGAACACCAGCTCGATGCCCATGCCCGAGAGCCAGGCGCCGAAGGTGCCGCGCTTGCCGAACAGCACCAGCAGGTAATAGCCGAGCACGGTCGGCGGCAGCACCAGCGGCAGGGTGAGGATCGAATCGATCAGGTCGCGCAGCGGCGAACGCCACCGCGACAACCCGTAAGCCGCCGCGACGCCGAAGAAGAGATTGAGCACCGTTGCCCAGCCCGCGACCTTGAGCGAGAGCAGCAACGGGGTCCAGACTGCACCCATAAGAGACGTGATGGAGAGTTGATCAGCCCGCAGCGTATCAGGGTTTGAGGAAGCCGTAACGCGCCAGTACTGCCTGGCCGGCGACCGATTGCACATAGGCGAGGTATTTCGCGGCCAGTTCCGCCTGCGCGGTGCTTGCCGTCACCGCGATCGGATAGGTGGCGGGCGTATCAGAGGGAATGCGGATGGCGACCTTGACCTTGTCCGGCATGACGGCGGCATCGGTGGCGAAGACGAAGCCGGCTTCGACTTCACCGCGCGCGACGTAGTCCAGGCTCTGGCGCACGTTTTGCGCCATGACGCCCTTGGCCAGCACGGCGTCCCACAGGCCGGCGCTTTCCAGTGCGGTCCTGGTGTAGCGGCCGAACGGCACCGACGCCGGATTGCCGAGTGCGATCTTCCTGACGGCGGGCCGGGTCAGGTCCTTCAGGCTGGCCAGCGGCAGGGTGCTGTCGCCGGGAACGATCAGGACGATCTGGTTGGCGGCGAAATTCCTGCGCGTGGACACTTGCACGGCCTTTTCCGCAACAGCCTTGTCCATTGCAGTCTGGTCGGCCGAGGCGAAGACGTCAGCCGGTGCGCCGCGCACGATTTGCTGCATCAGGATGTCGGAAGCGCCGAAGTTGTTGATCACCTTGACGCCGGGATTCTGTTGTTCAAACGCCGTGCCCAAGTCCTTGAACGCGTTGGTCAGGCTGGAGGCGGCGGAGACGACGAGGTCTGTCGCCTGCGCCGTTGCGGCCATGAAAGGCAGCGCCGCCAGCACGACCGCTGTGATCGCTGTGGTCGCGGCGAGCCGGCGCATGGCATGGGCGGGGAAGGGGGTGGGCATGGGAGTTCCTGTTTTTCTGATGGAGTGAAGAATCTTGTCGGAATATACGTAAGGATATAACGATAGTCAATTCGCTGCCGCATAGTCATGTAATTTGCTCGGAGCCCTTGCTACAATCGCGGTCATGACAAATTCCAAAACCGTACGCCTGCGCGTAATGCAGGGCGACACGATCGCCTTCGGCCCCGGCAAAGCCGCCTTGCTGCTGGCGATCGACCGCACCGGATCGATTTCCGGGGCGGCGCGGGAAATGGAAATGTCATATCGGCGCGCGTGGCTGCTGGTCGAAGAAATGAACCGCTGCTTCAAGCAACCGCTGGTGGCAACCGCAACCGGCGGCGCCAAGGGCGGCGGCGCCAGCATCACCGAACTGGCGCGCGAGGTGGTGGCCTGCTACCAGCACATGCAAAAGAAGGCCGACAGCGCCGTCGAAAAAGACATGCAGCACCTGCAATCGCTGATCGCCGGCAAGGACTGAACGCCGACCGATGCGCAACGCCCTACTCAAATACCGGTTCCGCCTGCAAAACTGGCTGCGCATGTCGGAGAGCCATGCGATGCTGCTGTGGGCGGCCGTGATCGGCTTCGTCGGCTCGCTGGCGACGATCGCTTTCCGTGAATGCATCGAAGCCGTGCAATATCTGCTGACCGGACATAGCGGCAGTTTTGTCGAAATCGCCAAGGGTTTGTCCTGGCAAATGCGCGTGCTGTTGCCGACCGGCGGCGGTGTGGTGGCCGGTCTGATTCTGCTCTGGGCCAAACGCATGCCGGCCGGCGCCGCCTCGGACTACATGGAAGCAGTGGCCATCGGCGACGGCCGGATCCCGATTCGCCACACCTTGCTGCGCAGCCTGTCGTCGCTGGCCACGGTCGGCTCTGGCGGCTCGATCGGGCGGGAAGGGCCGATGGTGCAACTGGCGGCCTTGTGCGCCTCGCTGGTCGGCCGCTTCGCCCACTTTCCGTCGTCGCGCATGCGGCTGCTGGTGGCGTGCGGCGCTGCGGCCGGGATCACCTCGGCCTACAACGCGCCGATCGCAGGCGCCTTCTTCGTCACTGAAATCGTACTCGGCGCGCTGGTCATGGAGAGCTTCGGTCCGGTGGTGGTGGCGTCCGTGGTGGCGAATATCACGATGCGCGAGCTACCGGGTTACAAGCCGGCTTACGAGATGCCGTATTTCCCGGAAGTGGCCGGCGTCGAGATCATCCTGTTCGTGGTGCTGGGCGTGATCGCCGGATTGCTGGCGCCGCAATTCCTGCGCCTGCTCGAGTTGAGCAAGGCCCTGTTCCGGAAGACACGCCTGCCGCTGCCGTTGCGGCTTGGCCTGGGGGGGCTGCTGGTCGGCCTGTTGTCGGTGCGCGTGCCGGAAGTGTGGGGAAACGGCTACAGCGTGGTCAATTCGCTGCTGCACACCGACTGGCTGTGGTCGACGGTGCTGATTGTGATGATTTACAAGATCGTCGCGACGGCGCTGACCACCGGTTCGGGCGCAGTCGGCGGGATTTTTACCCCGACCTTGTTTGTCGGCGCGGCCATCGGTTTCCTGTTCGGCGATGCGGCGCATATGTTGTGGCCGCATGCGATTTCGCAGCCGTTCGCGTATGCCATGGTGGGCATGGGCGCGTTCCTGGCGGCGGCGACCAATGCGCCACTGATGGCGATCCTGATGATCTTCGAGATGACGCTGAGCTATCAGGTGGTGCTGCCGCTGATGCTGTCATGCGTGGTGGCGTATGTCATCGCGCGCAGCCTGGACGGCAATTCGATGTACGAAATCACGCTCAAGCGTCATCGCGACGCCGCGGAACGCATCCGCCTGCGCGGCACCCACATGAGCGAGCTGATCAAGCCGGCCGAAACGGTATTACCCAAGGATGCGCCGTTTTCGGAGGTGACCCGCATCTTCCTGCAATATCCGGTCAAGTACATCTACATCACCGATCAGGAAAACCGCTACCTGGGCGTGGTGGCCTTGCAGGACGTGACCTCGCTATTGCTCGACAAGGACGATATCGGGACGAAGTGCGCCGGGGATTTCATGCGCACCCACTTCCTGCATGAAGTGACGCCGGACATGTCGCTGGGAGAAGCTTTGCAACTGTTCCTCGATCATCAGGGCGAACGCTTGCCGGTGATTTCCAGCACCGAAGATCCTCGCCTCCTGGGCGTGGTGTTCAAGACGTCGTTGCTGGATGCGTATTTCCGCCTGGATCGTTCGGACGAGTAGGTTGCTTAAAAAGTTGTTGATGGCTTTGTAACATTCGGGAGCCGGCCGACTATTCGGCAAGCAACCTTGTTAGAATGCGAAATTAAATGTGAGAAACTACCAAATTACGCGGTTTTTTGCGTGATCTTGGTACAAGCACTGCCATAGCCGATAACGGCCACCACCATTTCAGGGATTCGAACGATTTTATGCTGAGTTACCGCCATGCCTTCCACGCTGGCAATCACGCTGATGTGCTCAAGCACATGGTGACGATCCAGTTGATGCGTTATCTCGGCCAGAAAGACACTCCCTACATGGTGATCGACACCCATGCCGGCGGAGGCGTCTATGCGCTGGACGGGAACTACGCCAGCAAGAACGCCGAATACGAAACCGGCATCGCCCCGCTGTGGGATCGCACCGATCTGCCCGAAGCCGTTGCCGACTACGTGCAACTGGTGAAAGACCTCAATCCCAGCGGCAAGATGCGTTACTACCCGGGTTCGCCGTATTGCGCCAATCAGGTAATGCGCGAGCAGGATCGCCTGCGGCTGTTCGAGCTGCATACGACCGAAAGCAAGGTGCTGGCCGACAATTTCCGCAAACTCGATGCGCACGCCGCCGAGCAGGGCAAGCGCCCCAGCGCGCGCGGCAAGCGCGTAATGATCGAGCGCGGCGACGGTTTCCTCGCGCTCAAAGCCTTGCTGCCGCCGCCGTCACGGCGCGCGCTGGTGCTGATCGATCCGCCTTACGAAGACAAACGCGACTACCAGAAGGTCAAGGAAGCCCTGCAGGATGCGCTGGTACGCTTCCCGACCGGCACCTATGCGGTCTGGTATCCTGTGCTGCAACGGATTGAGTCCAAACAGTTTTCCGACCGCCTCAAGCGCCTCGGGGCCAAGAGCTGGATCAATGTCACGCTGTCGATCAGTTCGCCGTCGCCGGATGGCTTCGGCCTGCACACCAGCGGCATGTTCGTGCTGAATCCGCCCTGGACGCTGCTGGCGACCCTGAAGGAGGTCATGCCGTACCTGGTGAAGGTGCTGGGTCGCGACAGCGGCGCCGGTTTCCTGCTGGAATCGGGAGAGGCCTGAATGTACCGTTCCGACGAGGCTTGCGCCGGCATGTTTTGCCGCCGTCTCATCTGTGAAATGTTTTTTGGTAGCGACGATGCATCAGGGCATACAATAGAAGATCATGCCAAAGTTTCATTGCCTGCCGAAAGTGCCGGGGTTATTCAAAACAAGAAATCATGACCGACTCGTCTCCTGATCACGGCGCCGCCCCGGCGCATCATGCCCATGATTTTTTCCTGGCCCGACAACCGATCCTGAACCGTGAACAGGAACTGATCGGTTACGAGCTGCTGTTCCGCAACGCCGCGTTCGGCCCGGCCAACGTCAATGATGACGTTTCCGCCACCGCATCCGTCATCGCGCACGCGTCGGAACTGGGCCTCAACAACGTCATCGGCAGCCTGCACGGCTTCATCAACGTCGACGCCACCGTGCTGATGAGCGACTTCATCAATTTCCTGCCGGCCGACAAGGTCGTGCTGGAAATCCTCGAAACCGTCAAGGTCACCCCCGAACTGGTCAAGCGCGTCAACGAATTGGTCCGCGCCGGCTATGTATTTGCGCTGGACGACGTGATCGCCGAATCGGAAGACATCGCGCAACTGCTGCCGCTGGTCAAGATCATCAAGATCGACGTGATGGAGCTGGATTCGAGCAAGCTGCTCAAGCTGAGCGTGCACTTCAAGCGCGCGCAAAAGATGCTGCTCGCCGAAAAGGTCGAGACGGTCGAACAGTTCCGCGATTGCGTGACCTTCGGCTTCGACTACTTCCAGGGCTATTACTTCGCCAAGCCGGTGATCCTGCAGGGCAAGAAGCTGGAAGCGTCCAAGATCGTCATCATGCACATCCTGACGCTGCTGGTGCGCAACGTCGACAATGGCGAGATCGTGCGCTACATCAAGCGCGACGTGGCGCTCAGCCTGACGCTGCTGCGTCTGGTGAATACCCCGGTGTACGGTTTCATGAAGCATATCGATTCCCTCGGCCAGGCGCTGATCGTGCTGGGCCGTCGCCAGCTCAAGCGCTGGATGCAGATCCTGCTGTTCGCCAATACCGAAAAGGACAAGGCGCATACGCTGTCGCCGTTGCTGATCCTCGCGGCCACGCGCGGCAAGATGCTGGAACTGATTACCGAAAAGATTCGTCCCGGTCGCCGCAAGATGTCCGAAATTGCGTTCACCGTCGGCATCATGTCCCTGGTTGACGCCTTGTTCGGCATGCCGATGGAAGCCATCCTCACGCAGATCACGGTCAGCGCTGAAATCCGCGATGCGCTGCTGTTCCGCACCGGTTTCTACGGCGAGATACTGCAACTGGCTGAAGCGACCGAGAAAGCCGACAAGACGCCGGAACAGATGCTGGAATTGCTCAACGGTCTGCAACTGAGCGCAGAGGATTTCTACGAGGTGGAAACTCAGGCGTTCGAGTGGGGCAATAACATTTCCACCAACATGGGACATGTGCCGGAGAAGAAAGTCGAAGCCGAAGCCGGCGCCGGCAATGTTGCCGAGCAGGACAGCTGATTCACTGCCGCCGACGCCATGTCGGCGGACGCATCCTCATACTTGTTCCCCGGTTATTCCCGATCACGCCGCCTTGCGGCGTATTTTCTTATCATGCGCGCCAGGCGATTGCCCTGGCCGCTACGTCCGTTACGAGCGCCCAAACGCTCTTTGACCGATGCCCACCAGCGCCGTCGCGCCGCCTTGAACGTCGCGAGTCCGGCCTCGACCTGCTGCCACGCGCGCGTTGCACGCAGTTGCGCGATCATGCGGTCCTTGAAGCGCAGCACGATATCCCGATAGCGGGCAAACCACGGCAACGACAGCAACGCTTTTTGCGTCAGCGTATACAGGCGCGCCACCAGCGCCGTGCCGAGCACCTTGGCGCTGACGATGATGATCAGGCCCAATGTCGGATGGCCGTGAGCAATCGACATCAGGGCCAGGATTTTGACGGGAAGCAACAACAGGCTGGGCGCCACAAAAATAACCAGGGCGACGTAGGGCGGAACGCCGGCTATCCAAGCTTCCAGGCGCGCCACAAAGGGAATCAGCGGCAGCCGGGCGAAGAGGCGCTTGCTGGCGTTCCACAGCCATTCTTCGAGCAGCAACAACAGTGCAGCCGTGTAGACGAAGGGCGCCAGCAGGTATTTTCTGATCTTGTGCGACAAGGAAGTCCTCAAGGATGCGCGAAGGCCGCTACAGGCATATGTTGGGCGGGCGCGCCAAAAACAAGCCGGACTTGCCTCAGGGAATTCCTTGCGCGCGTTGCGCGGGTCAGCGCACCTGGCGCTGGTTGATCAGGGTGAGCCAGCGATCGCCCCATTTTTCATCGCTCATGCAGGAGGCGTAGCCGGTCACGGTGCGTGCGGCGCGTTCCAGCAGCTGGATGTCGGCTTCGTGCTGGCGCGCCACGTGCGGGTCTTCCAGGAACAGCACGCGGCGGCATTCGTGTTCGAGGATCAGCTCGGCGATCTGGGCGTCGCCACCCAGCGGACCGCTCAGGAAAGGCTTGACCCAGTTGCGGCCCGCTTCGCCCTTGATCTTGACGGCCAGCTCGTTAAGCAGCCCGCCGGTGGTGCCGGTGGCGCAGCGGAAGCCGAAGCTGTCGAGTACGTCGAAATGGCGTTCGGCCAGTTGCAGCATGCGCGTTTTCATCGAATCGTGGGCGATCAGGGCGATGCCTTCGTCGGCCAGCCTGAACGAGCCGTCGCGAGCCGGGTCGGGCGCAGCGCCGCCGGCGATTGCCTCCAGCTCGAACCATTCCTGCGCGCCGGCCAGCGTCGACAGGAAGGGTTTGCCGTGAATCACGCACTGGCGCTTGAGCGCCACCGCTTCAGGGAAGGTCGAGGATGGATCGACCGGATCGATCAGGTAAATGATGGCGTCCAGCATGCGCGCTGGGTCGCTGTCGACCACGCGCGACACCAGCTTCATCAGGCCGCCCTGGCGCCCGTAAGGGAAACGCTCGATGTGCGGATAACCCGGCAGCAGGCCGAGATGGCCGATGGCGTCGAGCGTGCGTCCGACCACGACCAGTTCCGGTTGCAGCGCTTCGATGCGCGCGCGCGAACCCTGGAGCAGTTGCACCAGCGCAGAGTTGGGGGCGTCCTGATGGGCGCGGTTGGCGGCCAGGCCGATACGGTAGCGAGTCGTGGAAGAAGTCATGGAAAAGGCGGAAGAAGTCTGTGCGGGGGGCTTAGCGTCGGCGCAGTGTAATTGCGCTCTCGGGGACTTTAACATACCGCTACAATGATGGACAGGTTCAAGACTTGGACCAGATCGAATATGCAAGCGAGAACATGAATAAAGCATTCGTAAAAGAATCCGACGGCGACGACGACGAGGAACTGGCGTTGCCAGCCATCCCTGCGGGCACCAAGAACTACATGACCCCGGCGGGGCACAAGCGCATCAAGGACGAGCTGTTGCAACTGATCGATGTCGATCGTCCGGAAGTGGTGCGCATCGTGCACTGGGCCGCCTCCAACGGCGACCGTTCGGAAAACGGCGACTACATCTACGGCAAGCGCCGCCTGCGCGAGATCGATCGCCGCATCCGCTTCCTGACCAAACGCCTCGACATCGCCGAAGTGGTGGATCCCAGCATCCATCACGGCAACGACCAGGTCTTTTTCGGCGCCACGGTCACGTATGAGAACCAGGATGGCATCGAACACACCGTGACCATCGTCGGCATCGACGAGCTCGATCCGCTCAACGGCAAGATCAGCTGGATCTCCCCTGTGGCGCGCGCCTTGACCAAGGCCCGCGAAGGCGACGAAGTCACGTTGCAGACGCCGGCCGGTGTGGAGCAATTGACCATCCTCGACGTCAGCTATCCGGCGCCGGGGAAGTGAGCCGTCCTTGAGCCGTCCCTGAGCCGGTGCGTTGCCGGTCCGGCCGCACAGCGCTTGGAACGGATTCTGCTTCCGGTTCCTGCAGCGACCTCGTATCGATTTCCCGATTTCTTCCGATCAAGTCAAAGGCCCGTCCATGTCCATCGTCTACGCCAGCCTGAATCATCCGCAACGCGTGGCTCTTGCCGCGGAAGTGCATTCGCGGCCGTTCCTGCACCTGAGCGCGCCGGAAAGCCTGACCCATCTCGCGGTCTACCTGCGCGACCAGGACGGCGCAGGCGCCAGCACCGACGCCAACCATCACGTCACTTTCCAGCATGCCTTGCTGTCGGACCTGTGCCTGCATTTTGGCGTGACCGCGCCGGGCACGGATGCCAAGCATTTCTTCCATGACTTCGGCCGTTTCCGCCTCAAGTGGGAATGCCATACCGAATTCGCCAGTTACACCTTTGCGCAGAGCCATGACGCGGCGCTGACGACCGATGAAGCTTTTGCCGCCGCGCCGCTCAGGCATGTACCGCAGCAGTGGCTGCTGGCGTTGCAGGGAAAAATCATGGTTGCCGCACACGTGGTGCTGGAACGTGCGCCCGAACATGACGCCGCCGCAAGCATGGCGCGCCTGTTCGAAGGCAAGCTCTTGTCCTCGAGCAAGGTATTGCAGGGCGGTGAAATCTGGACCGATTTCGTGATCCAGGCGGACGGCTTCAGCCGCTTCGTGGTGCGCGATATCGACTTGCGCGACCTGCAGGGCGGACGCCTGGTACAGCGCATCCTGGAAATCGAAACCTACCGCATGATGGCCTTGCTGGGCTTGCCGCATGCGCTGCAGGCCGGACCGGTGCTCAACGCTATCGAAAGCGACCTGGCCACGCTGACGGCGGCGATGGTGGATGCCGAACATGGCGGCGGCAATACCAGCGCAGGGCACGCGGAGGACGAGCGGATCCTGCGCGAGATCACCGGACTGGCGGCGCGCATCGAAAAGATGTCGCTCGAGAACAGTTATCGCTTTTCGGCGTCGCAGGCGTACTTCCGGCTGGTCAAGGCGCGTATTGAAGAGCTGCGCGAAACGCGCGCGGAAGGCGTACCCACCATCGGCGAATTCATGGAGCGCCGTCTCGCCCCTGCAATGGATACCTGCACATCGGTGGCCCATCGTCAGAAAGCATTGGCGGAACGGATTGCGCATACCAACGATCTGCTCCGCACGCGCATCGGCATCGTGCAAGAGCAGCAGAATCGCCAGATCCTCGAATCGATGAATGCCCGTGCGGCGCAGCAGCTGCGCCTGCAACAGGCGGTCGAGGGTTTGTCGGTGGCGGCGATTTCCTACTACATGGTGGGATTGTTCGGCTATCTCGGCAAAGCGCTCAAGGCGGCCGGTGTGCCGATCAATCCGGACGTGGCCACAGGGCTGATGGTGCCGGTGTTCGCGGTCGGCGTGTGGTTCGGCTTGCGGCGCTTGCACAAGAGCGTGCATGTACCTGAAATGAACTGAAAAATACGCAGGCGCAAAAAAGCCGGATCGTGATGATCCGGCTTTTTTGCCTTCGGAAAGCCGATCAGACGAGTGCGCTGATCTTTTCCTGTGCTTGCGATACGGTCTGCCTGGCTTTTTCTTCACCCATCGATACGCCTTCGGCGGCGATCAATTCAACGTCGGTGATACCCAGGAAACCCAGCACGCTGCGGATGTAAGTGCCGTTGAAGTCCAGCGGTTGCGCAGGACCTTCGGAATAGACGCCGCCGCTGCTGAGGATCACGACGGCGCGCTTGCCGCTCAGCAGGCCGGTGGGTCCGTTTGCCCCGTACAAAAAGGTGCGGCCGACGCGGCTGATATGGTCAACCCATGCCTTGAACGCCGATGGCGGCGCGAAGTTGTACATCGGCACGCCGATGACCAGCGTATCGGCGGCGATCAGTTCGTCCACCAGCTTGTCGGATTCGGCGATGATGGCTTGCTGTTCCGCGCTGCGCTTATCGGCAGGCGTGAAATACGCGCCGATCATGGCTTCGGTGATGTGCGGCAGCGTCTGGCTTGCCAGGTCGCGTCGGACGACTTTGCCGCCGGCGTTCCTGGCTTGCCATTGCTCGGCATAGGCAGCGCTGAGCTGGCGGGTGAGGGAGCCGGTGTAGCGGGCGCTGGAGTCGATGTGCAGAAGAGTGCTCATATTGTTTCCTTGGAAAGTTGCCTTGAATTATCGGGTCGCGTTGGATGGCGATGAAAGGAATATAGAGGCTTTCCAATAACTTCAATAGGTGGGAGAATCTGCTTTCACCAGTCCATTTTTAGGATGAATGTCATGTTGGATCTGAACGATGTCTCCGTTTTCGTCGAAGTCGTGCGCGCCGGCAGTTTTGCCGCCGCAGGGCGCCGCCTTGGCATACCTTCGAACACCATCAGCCGGCGCTTGCAATTGCTGGAGGAAAACCTCGGTGTGCGGCTGCTGCAGCGCTCGACGCGGCAGCTGAACATGACGGCGGCGGGGCGGGAGTTCTTCGACCGCTGCGCGCCCGGCATCGAAGACATCCAGCACGCCGGCGCCAGCCTGTCAGAAGGCAACCGGGAGCCGAGCGGGGTCTTGCGGGTGGCGGCGCCGGCGGACTTTTTCGACAATTTCGCCATGGAGTGGATGGCTGAATTCATGCAGCGCTATCCGCGCGTGCATCTGGAGTTTCAGCTCAGCGACGAGCGCGTCGATCTGATCGCCGAAGGCATTGACCTGGCTTTTCGCGCCGGACAGTTGCCCGACTCCAGCCTGGTGGCGCGCAAACTGGGCAACAGCCATCGCGGGCTGCTGGCCAGTCCTTCGTATCTGGCCAGGCACGGCGCACCGGAATCGCTGGAAGCGCTGGCCCGGCACGACTGCCTGGCCGCCTCCAATACCCCGCAAGCCGCGATATGGCGGCTGGAAGGGCCGCAAGGAGTGGAAAGCATCCGTGTAACGCCGCGCCTGTGCATCAACACCGCACAGGGATTGCTGCGCGCAGCCAGGGCAGGACTCGGCATTGCGTTGTTGCCGATGCTGGTGGCCTCGGAAGATTTGCGGCGCGGCTCGCTGGTCAGCATCTTGCCGCAGTACCAGCGCGATATCAGCGGCATGTACGCGGTGTATCCGAACCGGCGCCAGTTGTCGCTGGCGGTCAGCGCCCTGATCGAGTTCGTGGCGGACAAGGTCCGGCACGGCGCGTGCAACGGTGAGCAGAGCATGGAGTTTGCCGTGCCGGAGACACAGGCGGCACTGGCATAAGGTCTGATGAGGTCTGTGCAGGCCGATAGCGCCATCCGCGGCGGGTGATGCAGCCTGCTCGACAACAAATGATCCATTTTTTGTATTCGCAAGTGACGGCATTCGTATCTCTTTGAGTTCTTCACGGTTTTTCAGACTTGTTGACGCATCTGGTGCGGTGGCCCAAACAGCGGGGGTTAAGATATTTTTTTGACGATACGCGATACCGTCAAATACCCGTGATGTTTGTCAATGGAATGGAGAAGCCGCTGCAATGATCTCGAAAATGATTTTCCCGACGGTGCTGTCCGTTATCGTCGCCTTGTCTTTGCATGTTTCAGCGCAGCCGACGGACGGCAGTCTGCGATTGCAGCAAGTGCTCATGTTCAGTCGTCACAACCTGCGCGCGCCGTTGGCCGACAACGGCAGCGTGCTGGAACAATCGACCAGGAAACCGTGGCCGCAGTGGGAAGTGCCGGGCGGCCATCTGACCGCCAAGGGCGGGGTGCTCGAAGTCTATATGGGGCACTACACCCGCGCGTGGCTTGCGCAACAGGGATTGGCGAAAAAGTCGGAGTGTCCCGCGCCTGACGATGTGCTGGTCTACGCCAACAGCTTGCAGCGCACCGTTGCCACCGCGCAGTTTTTTGTCGCCGGCGCTTTTCCCGGTTGCGAGATTGCGGTGACCCATCAGCGCAAGATGGGCACGATGGATCCGACCTTCAATCCCGTTGTCGCCGATGGCAGTGAGGGTTTCAATCGAAGCGCCCTGGCCGCCATGAAGAGTGTGGAAGAGACCCTTCGCCTGGGATCGGCCTACGAGCATCTGGAAAAGATCATCGATTACAAGAGTGCGGCAGCGTGCGAAGGAAAGCCGGACTGTTCGCTGAGCGGCGGCATGCCGAACAAATTCAGCGCCGTCAGCGGCAAGGAGCCGGCGGTAAGCGGGCCGTTGAAGGTGGGGAATTCCCTGGTGGATGCGTTTACGCTGCAATACTATCAAGGCTTTCCCGAGGCGCAGATTGCCTGGGGCCAGATCACGACGCCTGAGCAGTGGCGCGCGTTGTCGGAAATCAAGAACGGCTACCAGGATGCGCTGTTCACGTCGCCGCTGATGGCACGCGAAGTCGCCGCGCCATTGCTGGCATATATCCGCAAGAGCATGATCGACCAGGATAAAACGCGCGCACCGAAAGTGATCCTGATGGTCGGTCACGACTCCAACGTCGCATCGCTTCTCAGCGCGTTGGATTTCAAGGCTTATGACTTGCCGGAGCAGAACGAGAAGACGCCGATTGGCGGGATGGTCGTCTTTCAACGCTGGCATGACGCCAGGAACAATAAAGCGCTGATGAAGGCCGAATATGTCTATCAGAGCGCCAGGCAGCTTCGCGACGCCCAGCCCCTGAACATGGAAAATCCGCCGAAGAGGGTAGTCTTGCAGATGAATGGCTGTCCGGTGGACGCCGACGGCTACTGCGCTTGGGAAGCCTTTGTGCAAGCCCTCAATCGGGCGCAAAAAGAGACTGCGCTGCCTTAGCTTAGTTAGCTTAGCTGCGTTCGCGCAGGATGCGCGCGACGCTGTCGATGCTGCGGATGCCACGCATGGTGCGGGCAAGGTGGACGCGGTCTTCGACCTGGATGGTGAAGCGCAGATGCTTCATCGACGGATCGCCGTCGTCGTCCATGCTGACCGAGACGATATGGGCATCGGCTTCGCCGATTTCGGCGGCGATGCGCGCCAGCGTGCCTTTCTGGTTATGCGCCAGGATGGTGATGCGGCATTCAAAGCGGCGGTTGAGCTCGCCCGCCCAGGTGACTTCGATCCAGCGGTCCGGTTCTTTCTCGCGATGCCGTTTGGCGGTTTCGCAATCGTCGACGTGGACAATCAGCGCCTGATCGTGTTTCAGATGGCCGATCAGCTTGTCGCCCGGAATCGGCTGGCAACATGTCGCCAGCTGGACGGTTGCGCCTTCGTTGCCGGTAATGACCACCGGATCCGGTTTGCTCGGCAGCATATGGCCTTCGACATCGAGCTGCGGCACTGCGCCGCCATTCTCGGTCATCCCCATGATGTGACGCGCCACCAGCGGCGCCATGCGTGTACCGATGCCGATGTCGGCATATAGCTCATCCATGGTCTTGGCGCTGGATTCGTTGAGCAGGCGCTCGATCAATAGAGTCGGCAGATCAGGATCCAGTCCGAGCGTATTGAGTGCGTTGGTCAGCAGGCGCTTGCCGAGAGCTTGCGACTCGGCCAGGTTGACCGTGCGCAGGCGATGGCGGATCGCCGAGCGCGCTTTGCCGGTGCGGACATAGCCGAGCCAGTTCGGGCTCGGGCGCGAGGACGGCGAGGTGATGATTTCGACGATGTCGCCGTTGTGCAGTTCGGTGCGCAATGGCGCCGGCTCGTGGTTGATCACGACCGAGGTGGTCTGGTCGCCGATGTCGGTATGGATGTTGTAGGCGAAGTCCAGCGCCGTGGCACCGCGCGGCAGGGCGATGATCTTCGACTTCGGCGTGAAGACATAGACCGAGTCCGGGAACAGGTCGACCTTGACGTGTTCGAGGAATTCGGCCGAGTCGCCGGTCTGTTTCTGGATGTCCAGCAGCGATTGCAGCCAGGCGTGGGTGCGTTGCTGCAGGTCGGTCAGGCTGCCTTCGTCGTCCTTGTACAGCCAATGCGCGGCGACACCCGATTCGGCCACGCGATGCATGTCTTGCGTGCGGATCTGGAACTCCACCGGCGTGCCGTAGGGGCCGATCAGCGTGGTATGAAGCGACTGGTAGCCGTTCAGCTTGGGAATCGCGATGTAATCCTTGAACTTGCCCGGCATCGGCTTGAACAGCGAATGCAGCGTACCCAGTGCGACGTAGCAATTGGCGAAGCTGTCGACCACCACGCGGAAGCCGTAGACGTCCAGCACCTGGGAAAACGTCAGGTGCTTGTTGCGCATTTTGCGGTAGATGCCGTACAGGGTCTTTTCGCGGCCGTCGACCTGGGCCGGGATGCCGGCGGCGATTAGCGTGCTGGTGACGGATTCGAGAATCTTGGTGACCACTTCGCGGCGATTGCCGCGCGCGGCCTTGACCGCCTTCGACAATGTCTTGTGGCGCAGCGGATGGAGATGCGAGAACGACAGTTCCTGCAGCTCGCGGTAAATATTGTTGAGACCGAGGCGATGCGCGATCGGCACGTAGACTTCCATCGTCTCGCGGGCGATGCGGCGCTTTTTCTCGGGAATCATCGCACCGAGCGTGCGCATGTTGTGCAGGCGATCGGCCAGTTTGACCAGAATCACGCGCACGTCGCGCGCCATCGCCAGCAGCATCTTGCGGAAGTTTTCCGCCTGGGCTTCGATCTGGCTCTGGAATTCGATCTTGTCGAGCTTCGACAAACCGTCGACCAGCGAGGCCACCGGCGCGCCGAAACGCTCGATCAGTTCTTCCTTGCGTACGCCCTGGTCTTCCATCACGTCGTGCAACAGCGCCGCCATCATGGCTTGCGCGTCGAGCTTCCAGTCGGCGCAAATTTCAGCGACCGCGAGCGGATGCGAGATGTAGGGTTCGCCCGACTTGCGCATCTGGCCCAGGTGCGCCTCATCCGAGAAGCGATAGGCTTCTTTGACCTTCTTCAGTTCGGAAGGCGTGAGGTATTCCTCGAGCTTGTGCGTCAGATGGGTAAACGTCGCCACGCCGCTGTGCAAAGCGGGAGCAGGAGGTGTCGCGGGAGATTTTGGGGAGTTCTGTTTTGACGCCGAGCGTCCGGAAGACGCTCGGGGAGTACCGTTGCTGCCAGTCGTACTAGTTGCGGATAACGGAGAACCGAGGGTTGAATCTGGGGGAATCAGGCTCATACGTTGGCGTTATCGGCAGCATGGACGAGAGTGAAACTCAGGCAGGCACTTTTTTCAGCATCTCGATGCCGACCTTGCCGGCTGCGATTTCGCGCAGGGCCGTCACGGTTGGCTTGTCCTTGGCGTCCACTTTCGGGGTGTGGCCTTGCAGCAGCTGGCGTGCGCGATAGGTTGCGGCCAGGGTCAGCTGGAAGCGGTTAGGGATTTGCTTGAGGCAATCTTCGATGGTGATACGGGCCATAAAAACTCCTGATTTCGTGTTGCTTGGTGATTCTGAATGATTCTGGTGGTTCCGGTTCAGCCGGCGTCCGCATTTTCATCGGATCCGGCCAGAGTGGTGCGCCTCGGGAGCGATTTACTCATCAACTCAGGTGATGGCATGAATGCCGAGCTGAGTGAACAGGAAGGTGTTGCGTGCAGCCTGTTGCGGGAAGCGGCAACGTGCTGCTTTCACAATTGCCGTCAATTCCGACAAAGCGACTGCAAACTCTTGATTAATAATAACATATTCGAACTCCGGCGAGTGGGCGATTTCGCCGCCGGCGGCCAGGATGCGCCGCGTGATGACGTGCGGTTCGTCCTGTCCGCGCTTTTTCAGGCGCTCTTCCAGCGCCGCGATCGATGGCGGCAGGATGAAGATGCCGATGGCGTTGGAGAACTGCTTCTTGACCTGCTGCGCACCTTGCCAGTCGATTTCCAGCAGCACGTCGGTGCCGTTGGAGATCTGGTCGGCGATCATCAGGCGCGAGGTGCCGTAGTAGTTGCCGTGCACTTCCGCCCATTCCAGGAATTCGCCTTCCGCCTGGCGCTTGAGGAAGTCGTCGGCGGTGGTGAAGTAGTATTCGCGGCCGTGTTCCTCGCCCGGGCGCGGCGGGCGCGTGGTGTAGGAAATCGACAGCTTGATCTCGGGTTCCTGCTTCAGCAGGGCGTTGACCAGCGTCGATTTGCCGGCGCCGGACGGCGCCACGACCATGAACAGGCTGCCGGAGGTTGGATTCTTGTTTGCCATGGGATGCTCTCTCGTGTCTGAATGTCGGGATCGGTTATGGTTATTCCAGGTTCTGCACCTGTTCGCGCATCTGGTCGATCAGCAATTTTAATTCCATCGACGCGTCGGCGAGCTCTTTCATGGCGGCTTTCGAACCGACCGTGTTGGCTTCCCGGTTGAGCTCCTGCATCATGAAGTCGAGGCGCTTGCCAACCTGGCCGCCTTTTTTCAGGATGTGGCGGGTCTCGGCCAGATGCGCCGACAGGCGCGCCAGCTCTTCGGCGATGTCGATGCGGATGCCGTACAGCGTGACTTCCTGGCGGATGCGTTCCAGCACTTCTTCGCGCGGCAGCGACGCAACGGCGCCGTCTTTGCTCGCCAGACCCAGTGCTTCCTGCATGCGTTCGGTGGCCTTTTGCTGGAATTGCGCCACCAGTTGCGGCACCAGCGGCGTGATGCGCGCGACGATGGCTTCCATGGCATCGATGCGGGTTTCCAGCACCGCCTGTAGCGCCGCGCCTTCACGTGCGCGGCTGTCGAGGAAGGCGGTCAGGGTTTGCTGCAGCGTCGCCAGCACGTCGGCTTGCAGCGTGTCCTGGCCGATTTCGGCCTCTTCGATGACGCCCGGCCAGCGCAGCAGCTCGGCCACGCTCAGCGGCGCCGCATCGATGAATTGCGCGCGCACCTGGCTTTGCAATTCCGCCAGCGTCGCCAGCAGGGCCTGGTTGAGCGCCTGGCTGGCCCCTTCGGCGGTCTTGCGGCCGAAGCTCAGGCGGCATTCGACCTTGCCACGCACCAGCTTGCTGATGATGGCCTCGCGCATGGCGGGCTCGACCGCGCGCAGGTCGTCGTTGACGCGGAATTGCAGGTCGAGGAAGCGCGAGTTGACGCTCTTGAGTTCAACGGTGATGGCGCCGGCGGCGGTGTCGCGCTTGGTGACGGCGTAGCCGGTCATGCTGTAAATGGTCAATCGATTCTCCGGATGTGGCGGGCCGCAGCTTGTGGCCGGCGACGTGAATGATGTGCAGGGAAGGCCGGCAATGCCAGGCTTCCTTTACAAACCGGCAATTTATCAAGACAATGCCGGTAAAAATTTAGCTCACCAACTTCAATAAGCTCATTGAGCTCGATGAGGCGTGATTGTATTTGGGTTTGGATAGCGCATTGTAAAAAGTTTGCTTGCCGCGCGCCATCAAAACCTCTTCTCCGGTTCTGCCCGGCCAACATGGCCCCAAGGCGTCCGTCACCGATTCCATAGGAAAAACCATGACCGCATTCCAACGTCCCAGCGGACGCGCCACCGCCGATCTGCGCACCGTCCGCCTGACGCGCCACTACACCAAGCATGCCGAAGGCTCCGTACTGGTCGAGTTCGGCGACACCCGCGTGCTGTGCACCGCCAGCATCGAAGAAAAGGTGCCGGGTTTCCTCAAGGGTAAAGGGCAGGGCTGGATGACCGCCGAATACGGCATGCTGCCGCGCTCGACGCATACCCGCATGGACCGCGAAGCCGCCAAGGGAAAACAGTCCGGCCGCACCCAGGAAATCCAGCGCCTGATCGGTCGCGCCCTGCGCGCCGCATTTGACCTGGAAGCCTTCGGCGAGCGTACGCTACACCTCGACTGCGACGTCCTGCAAGCCGACGGCGGCACCCGCACCGCAGCCATTACCGGCGCCATGGTCGCCGCCTATGACGCGTTTTCCGTGCTGCAGGGCCGCGGCCTGATCAGCGCCATCCCGGTCAAGCATTTCGTCGCGGCGATTTCGGTCGGCGTCTATCGCGGCGTGCCGGTGCTGGACCTGGATTACGTGGAAGACTCCGACTGCGACACCGACATGAACGTCGTCATGACCGATGCCGGCCATTTCGTCGAAGTGCAGGGCACCGCCGAAGGCGCCGCCTTCGATCGCGCCACCCTCAACAGTCTGCTCGACATCGCCGACAAGGGCATCAAGGAGTTGCTTGCCTTGCAGAAAGAAACGCTGGGCCTGGTCAAGTAACGACGCACCATCGTCTTGCGCAAAAAAAGGACGCCCGGCCAGCAGCCGTGCCCAAATCCTTTTACAATCCCGCTATGCCATGTCCGCGCCCTGCGGGCATGGCGTTTTTACTTGATCTCTTGCTATTTCCCGCCATTCAATCGTCATGACCCAAAAAATCGTCCTCGCCTCCAACAACCCCGGAAAACTCCGCGAATTCGGCTCCTTGCTCGGCGAAATCGGCCTGGACGTGCGTCCGCAAGGCGAGTTCGATGTGCCCGAAGCCGAAGAGCCCTTCGCCACCTTCGTTGAAAACGCGCTGGCCAAGGCGCGCCATGCCTCGCGCCTGACCGGCCTGCCGGCGCTGGCTGACGATTCCGGCGTTTGCGTCAACGCCCTGGGCGGTGCGCCCGGCGTATGGTCCGCGCGCTACGCCGGCGAGCCGAAGTCGGACGCCGCCAACAACGCCAAGCTGATCGCCGACCTGGCCGGTCACGACGACAAATCGGCTTATTACTACTGTGTGCTGGTCTACGTGCGCCACGCCGACGATCCGCAACCGGTCATCGCCGACGGTTCCTGGCACGGTGAAATCGTCGAGGAAGCGCGCGGCGCCGGCGGTTTCGGCTACGACCCGTATTTCTGGCTGCCGGCGCTGAACCGCACCGCCGCCGAACTGAGCAGTGCCGAAAAGAACGCCCACTCGCATCGCGGCCAGGCTTTGCGCGCGCTGGTAGAGAAGCTGCGATGATCATTCCGATCAAGCCGGTCAGCGTGAATCTGCCGTCGCTGTCGGGACAGTCCGCACAGCAGGGCGGCCCGGCCCAGGCCGCGCTGGCCTTTCTCAAGCCGGGCAGCCTGCAATTGTCGGCCCTGCCGCCGTTGTCGCTGTACGTGCATTTCCCGTGGTGCGTGAAAAAGTGCCCCTATTGCGATTTCAATTCGCATGAAGTCAAGGGCAGCTTTCCCGAAGATAGTTACCTGGACGCCTTGCGCGCCGACCTCGAGTCGGCGCTGCCGCTGATCTGGGGCCGCAAGATCTACTCCGTTTTCATCGGCGGCGGCACACCCAGCCTGCTGTCGGCGGCCGGGCTCGACCGTCTGCTGTCGGATATCCGCACCTTGCTGCCGCTGGACATCGACATCGAAATCACGATGGAAGCCAACCCGGGCACCTTCGAAGCCGAGAAATTCAAGTCCTACCGGGCCAGCGGCATCAACCGCCTGTCGATCGGCATCCAGAGCTTCAACACGGCGCACCTGGCCGCGCTCGGCCGCATCCATGACGGCGACCAGGCGCGCAAGGCGGTCGAGATCGCACACGCCAATTTCGACAACTTCAACCTCGACCTGATGTACGCCTTGCCGTCGCAGAGCGTGGAAGAGGCGCGCCGCGACATCCGGACCGCCATCGACTGCGCGCCGCCGCACCTGTCGCTGTACCACCTGACGCTGGAGCCGAACACGCTGTTCGCCAAATACCCGCCGCAGGTGCCGGACGACGACGCCAGCGCAGACATGCAGGACATGATCACCGAGCTGACCGGCGCCGCCGGCTATCAGCACTATGAAGTGTCGGCCTACGCCAGGCCGAAGCGCCAGGCGCGCCACAATCTCAATTACTGGCAGTTCGGCGACTACCTCGGTATTGGCGCCGGGGCGCATTCCAAGTTGTCGTTCCCGCACCGCATCGTGCGCCAGGCGCGCCACAAGCATCCACAGACTTATATGGAAAAAATGCGCACCGGCAACGCGATCCAGGAAGAGGGCGAAATCGGCCGCGATGCGCTGGGCTTCGAGTTCATGCTCAATGCGCTGCGTCTGGAAGACGGTTTTCCCGTCAACCTGTTCAATGAGCGCACCGGCATGAGCATCAACGCCATCGACGCCGCGCTCAATGACGCGGAGAAGAAAGGCCTGCTGTATCGCGACCACGCCATCATCCGTCCGACCGAGCTGGGACGCCGTTTCCTGAACGATTTGCAGGAAATGTTCCTGTTTGAATGAACATTTAGGCAAGTCCAGTTTTCTCAGGTATATTTGGTAAATATTTGGATTTAGATAAGAATTCTTTTCGGAAACTTGCTTATTTATTTTTCATAACTAATTAGAAATATTGCGGTTGCTCCCCGCAATCCACACACAAAATGGCTGTCCAGGATAAAAGCATCCCTTTTCCTCTCGTTTTTCTACAGCCCGTTGCAGACGTCCATTACCTGTGGACGGCGCTATCGTTGCATGTGTCACCGTTCGATGAGAACGGTTGTGACCTGTTTTCCCGACTTTTCAACGAATTCGGCCTCGGCGAAGCGCTCGGCCGGCTTTCGTGCATCCTCACGGTTCCGAATCCCGACAAATTCGCCGGCGAGTTCGGGGCGCCGCCCAAGGACACCCAGCTGATCTTGCGCGTGCCGGTCGAATATTGCGCCGATCCGGCGCGACAACCGTTGCTGGAACGCCTCACGAAAATGGGCTACGGTCTGATCGCCGACGGCATTCCGCCGCGCACGGCCTTGTTCCCAGATTTCATCGAATCGCTGTCGCTTGATTGCAGCGCCGGCATTCCCGCTGACGCGAGTGCCTGGCTCACGCGCATGCGCGGTCCTCATCTGGCCGAAAACGTGCCCGATCCGGTCAGCTTCGATGCCTGCCGGGCCGAAGGCTTCCGCTGGTTCAGCGGTGAATATCCGTTGCTGCCGTCATCGAACGTCGCGCAAAAGGATGCGATTTCGCGCGGCCGCCTGGTGAAACTGCTGGAGCTGGTCTCGCACGATGCCGATGCCCCTGCGCTGGAAGGCTTGCTCAAGCAGGATCCGGCCTTGTCGTACCAGTTGTTCAAGCTGGTCAGTTCGGCGGCGTTCGGCTTCTCGGCGCACATCACCAATTTCACCCAGGCCATCAACCTGCTGGGCCGCCGCCAGCTGCAACGCTGGCTGCAGCTGCTGCTGTATGCACGCTTCCCCGGCGACGAATCGGCCAATCCGCTGCTGCCGCGCGCTGCTGCACGCGCCGCCATGATGGAGGCCATGTGTCACCAGATCGACGGCGACCGCGACGAGCAGGACCGTGCTTTCATCGTCGGCATGTTCTCGCTGCTCGACGTATTGCTGGCCATGCCGCTGCGACTCATCATCGAGCCGCTCAAACTGCCGCAGGACATCGTCGACGCGCTGATGCAGCGCCGCGGTCGCCTCGGTCGTCTGCTGGACGTGGTGGAGCGCGCCGAATACGGTCGCATTCCCTTGCGCCATACCGATCTGGCAGCGGCCGGCGTTACTCCCGAAGGCTATTGCCGCGCACTGATCCAGGCCTACCGCTGGGCTTCCAAAGTCAGTCACGAGGCTTGACGCGATGATCGCCACGCTCAGCAGCAACGATCTGGCCTGCTGCTCGGCACTGCTTGATGCGGTGCTGGGCCTCGAAGGCATTGCGTTGCATGAGGCGTTAAGCAATATCGTATCGAGTTTCCTCGGCCGCCCGGGCGGCCGTTATTTTTCCGACATCGCCAATGCGCTCGATACGCAGCAGCTGATGCAGTCGGTGGCGCACGAGGGCCTGAGCTATGGTCACTACATCTTTCCCGAGCCCGCCGATAGCTACACTGAAGCCGAAGCAGGGCGCCTGGCGTCGTTTGCCGCGCTGACCGGCCGCCTGCTGCAAAATCGCGCCGACACCGAAAAGCGCAGCCGCGCCCTCGACCAGATCGAATCCAAGCTCGAGCAGCAGGCGCAGATCCTCAATCAGATGCACGAGTCGGTGATCACGATGGACCAGGCCGGTTTCATCACCAGCTGGAATCGCGGCGCCGAGCAATTATTCGGCTATACCGCGATCGAGGCGATCGGCCGCAACGTGTTGTTCCTGTATGAGAACGAAGACGAGGATGACACCTCGCTCAACGACGTGTTCCTGGCACAGGGCGGGCGCGAGATGGAAGTGCGCCGCCGCAAGAAGTCGGGCGAAGCCTTCTGGGCCAGCTTGTCGCTGTCGGTCATGCGCGACCAGCACGGCCAGCCGATCGGCATGATCGGCTACCTCAACGACATCACCGAACGCAAGAACGCAGAAAAGCTGATCCATCACCTGGCGTATTACGACTCGCTGACCGGCCTGCCCAACCGCACGCTGCTCACGCGCACGGTCGATCAGGCGCTGCTGGCCGCGCAGCAGGACAATATCTACGGCTGCATCATGTTCATCGACCTGAACCGCTTCAAGCCGATCAACGACACGCTCGGCCATGTCGCCGGCGACATGCTGCTGGTCGAAGTCGCCATCCGCCTGCGCAAGGCCTTGCGCGATGAAGATGTGGTGGCGCGCCTGGGCGCCGATGAATTCGCCATCGCGCTGTTCGACATCGACAAGGATTACCACGCCGGCTTCGTCGCACAAAAACTGATCGCGCTGTTCGACGAACCGTTCTTCATCGACGGCCATGAACTGCGCGTCGGCGCCAGCATCGGCATCAGCATGTATCCGCAAGACGCCGCCGACACCGAAACCCTGCTGCGCCTGGCCGACATCGCCATGTACCGCGCCAAGCAAGGTGGTGAAAACAATGAAGGCGGCTACGCGTACTACAGCGAAGAGATGAACCGCAACACGCTGGATTTGCTGCGCATCGAAACCGGCTTGCTGCACGCCTTCGAGTACAACGAATTGCTGCTGTACTACCAGCCCAAGATCGACTTCGCCCAAGGCCACATCACCGGCGCCGAAGCGCTGGTGCGCTGGCAGCATCCCGAGCGCGGCCTGCTGGCGCCGGGCGACTTCATCCCGATTGCGGAAGAGACCGGCCTTATCGTCCAGCTCAGCGACTGGGTGCTCGAAGCCGCGTGCGCGCAGGCACGCCAGTGGAAGGAAGCCGGCCTGGAGCCGATCCGCATCGCCATCAACGTGACGGCGCGCGAATTCACGCGGTCGTTGCCGGACCGCGTCAGGGCGGCGCTGAGCCGCCATCAGTTGACCGGCGAATGGCTGGAGCTGGAGATCACCGAAAGCATGCTGATGCACAGCACCGATCGCGTGATTTCAATCATGGAGAAAGTCTGCCTGCTCGGCGTGACGATTTCGCTCGACGATTTCGGCACCGGCTATTCGAGCCTGTCCTACCTCAAGCGTTTTCCGATCAACACGCTCAAGATCGACCGTTCATTCACCACCGGCATCCCCGGCGACACCAACGATTGCGCCATCGCCAGCGCCATCATCGGCATCGCCAAGCAGTTGCGCCACAAGGTCATCGCCGAAGGCGTGGAGAACATGGCGCAGTTCAATTTCCTCAAGGAGGCCGGCTGCAACGAATTGCAAGGCTACCTGTTCTCGCGTCCGGTCCCGGCTGCGGATTTCCATCTCATGCTGACGGAGGGCCGCAAGTTCTCCGCCGTCGTGTAACGCAGCTCATCTCCCGCAGTAAAACTCTTCGGTCTCAATCTTTCAGGTAATGCGGAAAGCGCTCCCGGATATCGTCCAGATGCGACAGGGTATTGGACAGATGCGCGCGCAAGGCCTCCTGCGCGGCAACCGGATCGCCTGCCGCGATAGCCTCGACGATCGCGGCGTGATCGCGCAGCACCGCGCGCGCCTTGCCGGGAATCGGCACGTGCAGCGCGCGCAGCCGGTCCAGGTGGCCGCTGTGCCGGCGTACCATGGTCCACAGATCGGGGATGTTCGCGGCTTCGTACATCTGGCGATGGAAGGCCTGATCGGCTTCGACGAATTCGCTGTAATCCTCGCTGTCGGCCAGCAGCGTTTGCTTCGCGATGCTGGCCCGCAGCCGGGCAATCAGGGCCGGGTTGGGCGCGGCCGCCAGGGTATGGACGATTTCCAGTTCAATCGAACGGCGCAGGAAATGCGCCTGCCGCGCCATCGCAATATCCACCGCGCGCACCACGGTCGCATGCTGCGGAAAAATATCCACCAGGCCTTCTTCACCCAGCTTCATCAGGGCGTCGCGTATCGGCGTCTGGCTCAGGCCGAACTGCAAGGCCAGCTCGGCGCGCGAGAGGACGGTGCCGGGCGTTAGCTGCATCGTGATGATGGCTTCGCGCAGGCGTTCGAATACCTGCGGCGCGGCATGGCGCGAGCGGTCGAGCTGATGTTGCGGCACTGGCGAAAGGCTATTCATGGCAATCGGAATCCGGTACGTCGAAAACAATAAGTGGAAAGAAATCGGAGCGCTACGCATGTCGATCAACGGGGAGATATCCGGACCGATGGCGACAAGCATGCAAAAGATAAGGCACGATAGCCGCGCAATCTCCTTTGTTATCGGCATGATAAAGCAATTGGATCGCATTGACACACTAATATATTAGTGTTTTAATGTTTTGATTGAAAGGGAAACGCTCTTTCTTCGATAAAAACCGCAGGAGACAAGCAGTGACTACAGCGCAGGCAGCAGGGCGGGCATTGTCGCCGCTCGACAGGGCGGTATCCAGGATCAAGCAGCGTGTGTTGCCGCTGTTCGTGATCATGTTCATCGTCAATTACATCGACCGCGTCAACATCGGCTTCGTGCGCACGCACCTGGCCGCCGACATCGGAATCGGCACCGCCGCGTACGGTCTGGGCGCGGGCTTGTTCTTCGTCGGCTACGCCATCTTTGAAGTGCCGTCCAACATGCTGCTGCAAAAGTACGGCGCCAAAGCCTGGCTCACGCGCATCATGCTGACCTGGGGTATCGCCGCCACCGCAATGGCCTTCGTGCAGGGCGAGACGTCGTTCTACGTGCTGCGCTTCCTGCTCGGCGTGGCGGAAGCCGGCTTCTTCCCCGGCGTGATCTATTACTTCACGCAATGGCTGCCCAACGGCGAGCGCGGCAAGGCGATGGCGATCTTCCTGAGCGGCTCCGCGCTGGCGTCGATCCTGTCGGGACCGATTTCCGGTGCGCTGCTGCAGATCGAAGGCGGCGGCCTGCACGGCTGGCAATGGATGTTCATCATTGAAGGCCTGGCGTCGGTGGCGCTGTGCGGCTTCGTCTGGTTCTGGCTCGACTCGCGACCGGCTGACGCCAAGTGGCTGACGCAGAGCGAACGCGATCTCATCGGCAACGCCATCGCCGCCGAACAGGCCGAGCGCGAGAAGACGAAGCCCGCTCACATCTCCGCCTGGACGCTGCTGCGCGACAGCCAGATCGTGATCTTCTGCTTCATCTATTTTTCGATCTCGCTGACCATCTACGGCGCGACCTTCTGGCTGCCCAGCATCATTCGCAAGATGGGCGCGTATTCGGACTTCCAGGTCGGCCTGTTCAACTCGATCCCGTGGATCATCTCGATCATCGCCATGTACCTGTTCGCCAGCCTGGCGGCGCGCTTCAAGTTCCAGCAAGCCTGGGCCGCGGCGGCGCTGATTATCGCGGCCATCGGCATGTATGTGTCGACCTTCGGCGGACCGGTGTTCGCGTTCGTCTCGATCTGTTTTGCGGCGGTGGGATTCAAGGCGGCTTCCTCGCTGTTCTGGCCGATCCCGCAGTCGTATCTCGACGCGCGCATCGCTGCCGCGGTGATCGCGCTGATCAACTCGCTCGGCAACCTCGGCGGCTTTGTCGCGCCGACGACCTTCGGCTTCCTCGAGCAGAAAACCGGCTCGATCCAGGGCGGCCTGTATGCCCTGGCGGCGACTTCCGTGGTGGCGGCGATTGTGGTGTTCTTTGCCCGCACCACGGCGCACTCCGCAGCGATCGCCGGCAACAAATAACTCATTGCTGATACCCGGAAAAAGACATGAAAATCACCCGCGTCACCGTCACACCGATTGCATTCAAGGATGCACCTCTGCTCAACGCCAGCGGCATCCACGAGCCCTACGCCTTGCGTTCCATCATCGAAGTGGAAACCGACAACGGTCACTTCGGCCTCGGCGAAAGCTACGGCGACGCCGCAGCGCTGGCCGTGCTGGACAAGGTAAAAACGCAACTGATCGGCCTCGATCCGTTCAACCTCAATCGCCTGCGTGCCATCGTCAAATCCACTGTTGCAGGCATGGCGCCGGCAGGAAATAGTGGCGCCGAACTGGCGCCCGGTTCGCATGCCAGTAAAGCCGTGAGTAATGCCTACTCAGCATTCGAAGTCGCCTTGCTCGATGCTCAGGCGCGTTACCTCAACGTGCCGCTGGTCGACTTGCTGGGCGGCGCGGTGCGCACCGAGATTCCGTTCAGCGCCTATCTGTTTTTCAAGTATGCGGAGCACATCGACAGCCCTTATGAGCCGGATAGCTGGGGCGAGGCGCTGAGCGAGGAGCAGATCGTCGCCCAGGCGCGCCGGATGATCGATGAAAACGGTTTCAAGAGCATCAAGCTCAAGGCCGGCGCACTCGATCCGGAACATGAAGTCGCCTGCATCAAGGCGCTGAAAAAAGCCTTCCCCGATGCGCCGCTGCGCATCGACCCCAACGGCAACTGGTCGCTGGAGACGGCGGTGCGCATGGCGGAGCTGCTCGGCGACGATTTGCAGTACTACGAAGATCCGACCCCAGGTCTGGAGGGCATGGCCGAATTGCACCGACGCACCGGCCTGCCGCTGGCAACCAACATGGTGGTGACCGACTTCGACGAATTCCGCCGCAGCGTCGCGCAGAACAGCGTGCAGATCGTGCTGGCCGATCACCATTACTGGGGCGGCTTGCGCGACACGCAGATGCTGGCGCTGATGTGCGACACCTTCGGGCTGGGCGTGTCGATGCATTCGAATTCCCACCTCGGCATCAGCCTGATGGCGATGTCGCATGTGGCCGCAGCGGTGCCGAATCTGTCCTACGCCTGCGACACCCACTATCCGTGGCAGGAGGCCGACGAAGAAGTCATCAAGGGCGGCAAGCTGTCGATCCGCAACGGCTGTGTCGGCATCACGCGCGCGCCCGGCCTCGGCGTGGAGCTCGATCGCGATCAGTTGGCCAAGTTGCACGACCTCTACCTGAGCTGCGGCATCCGGTCACGCGATGACGTGCGGCAGATGCGCAAGTACAAACCGGACTGGAAAACCGTCAAGCCGAGGTTCTGAGCGGAGAAATGTTTCAGTCGGACGGTGTGAGGGGATCACACCTCTGAAGCCGCGGCAAGCAGCCTCAGCGCCGCCGCTTCCACGCCTCCAGAAACACCAGCGTCACCTTCGCCTCGTTGGTCTCGGCCAGGCCGCTGCCGAAGAAGGCGCCGACATCTTTGAAGTCGTTGCCGCCGGCCAGATCGGAGACGCTGCGGAACGCGATGAACGGCACGCCGTTTGCATACGCCACCTGCGCAAAGGCGGCGGTTTCCATATCCACCAGCTGCGCCTGCAGTGTCTCATACAGATAAGTGCGATAGCCGGCATTGGCCAGGAAGGCCGTGCCGGAGATCCCGCGTCCGCCGACTTTCAATGCCGGCTGCGTGCTCACGCACAGCGCCGGATTTTTGGGGCCGCACGTCGCCAACGCGGGTTGGAGGGTGCGGGCCAGCGCGAGCATCTGCGCATCGGCCTGGAACTCGAAACGGAATTCGCCGCCTGGCGCAGTGGCTGCGCTCATCACGAAACTGTCGCGCATGAACATCCCGCTGCTGACTTTGCCGCCGGGCGTATCGAACCGGTAGTCCGGACGCGCCTGGCCATTGTCCGTCGCCAGCTTCAATCCCAGGCAAGCGACGTCGCCGGCGTTGCCGCATGCGGCCGGCAGGCTGCCGTCGCCATTCCAATACACCTCCATCGGCATTGCCCAGGTGGCAGGCGCCACCACGTCCCCAACATGATTTGCGGGATTCACGCCACCGGCAATGCCGCTCATGAGCAGACGCTCCACATGGAAATGATCGAGCATCAGCTGCGTGACCATCGTGGCGTTGACCATGCTCACGCCGCTGAGCACGATGACCACCGGATTGCCGCGCAATACGCCGGTCGTGAAGCGATTGCCGTTGATGCGCCAGTCGCGTTTCCCTTGGGTCTGCTCAAGCAGGATGTCGGCCTCGGCGCCGAATGCAGACACGATGCCGATGCGCGGCTTGCAGTCGCTGAGGCAGCGCTTCCGTTCGGCGTGGGCGGCGCCGGTAGTGAGCAAGGCGGCAAGCGCCAGCAGCGCACAGGCAAGTCTGTTCATGGATATTCCTTTTGCAGGGGGGAGTCTGGTGAGACAGGCAAGCCAGAGCATGCCGAAGAACCCGGAAATTAGCCAGGGTTGTCTGAATGTCAATGTGGGCGCGGCTTGCGGCGGTGCTTGTTCAACCGAAAAATTGCCTGTTGGCTATATTGGGTATATGATTGCCGCAAAGAAATAAGATAAATCCCCCTCGGAGACATTCATGCGGCCGTTCCTGCTTTTGATCCTGTGCACCCTCGCCATCAGCGGCTGCAGCCGCTCACCCGCCGAGCAACTGGCTTACCGCCATGCAGAGGAGCAGTACCAGATCAACATGGAACGCTCTGCGCGCTACCGCCAGTCGCTGGAACAGACCGAGGGCGAAAGCCCGGCGCCGATCGTCGTCACTTCGCGGCCGGCCGGCTGAGCGGCGGAATTTCTTTCTTCGGCGAGAGGACCGTAGCGCTTCTCCTCCCGCAACTCAGGCCGTCTCCTCCGCCCGCGTCTCCACCAGCAACTTCTTGATCTCCGGCACGCAAGAGCCGCAGTTGCCGCCTGCCTTGAGGCAGGCGGTGACTTCCGCAACCGTCTTCAATCCCTGTTCACGCACCGCACTGCAGATCGTGTTGCGGCCCACGCCGAAGCACGAGCACACGGTCGGGCCGGTGTCGGCGCCTTTCTCGATCGGCTGGCCGATCAGCAGGCCGACGCGGTCGGCTTCTTCCAGCTGCTCCTTGTCGAACAGACTCGCCAGCCAGGCGCGCGAGGGCAGGTCGGGGCGTTTGGACAGGAAGATGCACATGTCGATGCGCTCATTCTCGACATGCACCGCGCGATAGACGCCGGCGGTGCGGTCTTCGTATTCGAGCCAGTCGGCCTCGATGTCATGCACGCCGAGCAGCTTGCGCGCCCAGGCGCTGTGGTCGGCGATGGTGCTGCGGCCGGCCAGTTCGTAGCGCGCGAAGTCGCGGCCCTGGATGCGCGTCCAGTGCGTGATTTCATCGAGCGCCAGCGTCTTGCGGCTGAGGATGAAACCATGCCAGGACACGCCGAATTCTTCGATGCTGACCGGCGTGTGCTTGAACTCGGGTTCTCCCGATAGCGGATCGACCACCGGATTGACCAGGGCCCCCACCCGCGCGTCGGAGGCGGTCTGGTTGCTCCAGTGGATAGGCACGAACACGCTGCCGCGCGCGATGCCGCCGCTGTGCTGTACGCGCGCCACCATCGCGCCCCAGCGCGAGCTGATGCGCGCCAGGCTGCCTTCGCGCACGCCGTAACGCAACGCATCTTGCGGATGCATGTCGATGAAGGATTCCGGCACGTGGTCCGCCAGGCGCGCCGATTTGCCGGTGCGCGTCATGGTGTGCCACTGGTCGCGCACGCGGCCCGTGTTGAGCGTCAGCGGGAATTCTTCATCGGGCAGATGCGCCGGACCGCGCGGCGGCGTCGCCACGAAGCGCGCCTTGCCGTCGGCATGTGCATAGCGCTGATTGCCGAACAGGCGCGCAGTGCCGGTGACATCGCCGCTATGTTTGTCGCGCGTCACGGGCCACTGGATCGGCTGCAACTGGTCGAACTGCTGTTTGCTCATGCCGGTCAGGCCGTCGAGATTGAACACGCGCATGCTGTTGCCGGCGATCTGCGGCGGGCCGTTGCGGTAGCTGCTCAGGCGCGCGTGTTCGTCGAAGACGGCATGCACGCCGGCGAAGTCGAAGCCGCGATAGCCCATGCGGATGGCGACGTCGCAGATGATCTGCCAGTCCGGACGCGCTTCGCCCGGCGCCGTCAGGAAGGCGCGCTGGCGCGAGATGCGGCGCTCGGAGTTGGTGACGGTACCGTCTTTCTCGCCCCAGCCCAGCGCGGGCAGCAGCACGTGTGCGAAGGCGTTGGTGTCGGTGCCTTCAACGATGTCGGAGGCGACCACCAGTTCGCACTTCGACAGTGCGCGCTGGACCACGTTGGCGTCGGGCATGCTGACCATGGGATTGGTCGCCATGATCCAGACCGCCTTGATGCGGCCGGCTTCGATCGCGTTGAACAGGTCGACCGCTTTCAGGCCCGGCTTGTCCGCCATGTGCGGTGAGCCCCAGAAGGTCTGCACCGTGTCGCGATGCAGGGCATTGTCCAGATCCATGTGCGCCGCCAGCATGTTGGCCAGGCCGCCGACTTCGCGTCCGCCCATGGCGTTGGGCTGGCCGGTGATCGAGAACGGACCCATGCCGGGCTTGCCGATGCGGCCGCTGATCAGATGGCAGTTGATGATGCTGTTGACCTTGTCGGTGCCGGCGCTTGACTGGTTCACGCCCATCGAAAATCCGGTGATGACTTTCTCGGTATCGGCGAACAACTGGTAGAAGGCCAGCAGGTCGTTGACGTCGACCTTGCAGATGCGCGCGACTTCGTGCGGATCGGCGCAGTCCGCATCGGCAATCGCCAGCGCTTCGCCGAGGCCGCTGGTGTGGGCGTCGACGAAAGCGTTGTCGCGCGCGCCGCGATGCGCAAGGAAACTCATCAGTCCGTTGAACAGCCAGACGTCAGTGCCGGCCTTGACCGGCAAGTGCATGTCGGCCAGCTCGCAGGTGGCCGTGCGGCGCGGATCGATGACGATCAGCTTCATCTCCGGCCGGTTTTCCTTGGCTTTGGCGATGCGCTGGAACAGGATGGGGTGGCACCACGCCGTGTTGGAGCCGACCAGCACCACCATGTCGGCCAATTCCAGATCTTCGTAGCTGACGGGCACCAGGTCTTCGCCGAACGCGCGCTTGTGGCCGGCCACGGCTGACGACATGCACAGGCGCGAATTGGTGTCGATGTTGGCGCTGCCGACGTAGCCCTTCATGAGCTTGTTGGCGATGTAGTAGTCCTCGGTCAGCAGCTGGCCGGAGACATACAGCGCGACCGAATCCGGACCGTGGCGGTCGATGATATCGCGCAAACCGCCGGCGACCTTGTCGAGCGCAGCGTCCCAGCTTACGCGCTGCAATGCGCCGTCGGCGTCGCGCACTTTCGGATGCAGCAGGCGGCCGTCCAGGTCGACCGTTTCCCCCAGCGCCGAACCCTTGACGCACAGGCGGCCCTTGTTGGCCGGATGCAGTTCGTCGCCCGTGACGGCGATGACACCGTCGGCCTGCATGGCGGCGCGCACGCCGCAGCCGACGCCGCAATAGGGGCAGGTAGTCTTGGTGCCGACGGTCGAAAGCGGAGCTTGAGAGAGGTTCACGATAGTTTCCTGGTCAGGCTGCCTGGATGGTTTTCGTCTGACGTTGAGTATCACTCTGAGTCTGGCCGGAGATGGCCTGACCGAACAGCAGTTGATGACGGATGGCGGAAATGTCGCCGCCTTTCTGGATCAGGTCGAAGTACCACGGGCCATCCTTGACGTCACCGTACAGTACCGCACCGATCAGCCGGCTGCCTTGCAGCACCAGCCGCTTGTAAATGCCGCGGCGCGGATCGCGCAGCACCAGGTCTTCGGTGTCTTCGGCGCCGATGAAGTCGCCCGCCGAATACAGATCGACACCGGTGACCTTGAGCTTGGTGGCGGTCGCTTGCTGCACGTAGCGGCGATGTCCGGCGCCGGCCAGATGGGCGCCGCACACGCGCGCCTGGTCCCAGATCGGCGCCACCAGGCCAAAGGTGGCCTTGCGGTGCTGCACGCATTCGCCGACGGCGTAGATGCGCGGGTCGTAAGTCTGCAGCGTATCGTCGACCACGATGGCGCGATCGCAATGCAAGCCGGCATCCTTGGCCAGGCTGATGTTGGGGCGCACGCCGGCAGTCATCACGACCAGGTCCGCCGGAATCTCCGAGCCATCCTTGAAACGCACTGCCGTGACGCGATCTGGTCCGACGATTGCGTCGGTCTGCGCATTGAGCAGGAAGCGCAGGCCCTTCATCTCCAGCGCCTTTTTGAGCAGAGCAGCGGCAGGCTTGTCGAGTTGCTGGTTCATGAGGCTGTCGGTGACATGCACCACGGTCACATCCATGCCTTGGCGGAGCAGGCCGTTGGCCGCCTCCAGGCCGAGCAGGCCGCCGCCGATCACTACCGCATGGCGATGGTTGCGCGCCGCGTCGAGCATCGTCTGGACGTCCTGAATGTCGCGGAAGGCGATCACGCCCGGCAGTTCATGGCCCGGTACCGGGATGATGAACGGCTTGGAGCCGGTCGCCAGCAGCAGGCGGTCGTATTCGATCTCGATGCCGGCTTGCGAGCGCACGATGCGGCGGCGGCGATCGATCCGCTCGACCGGATCGCCGGCATGCAGCGTGATGTTGTTCTGCACGTACCAGTCGCGCGTGTTGAGCATGATGTCGTCGATGCTCTTGTCGCCCGCCAGCACCGGCGACAGCAGGATGCGGTTGTAATTGCCGTGCGGCTCGGCGCCGAAGACGGTGATGTCGTAGAGGTCCGGCGCCAGCTTCAACAGTTCTTCGACCGTGCGCATGCCGGCCATGCCGTTGCCGATCACGACCAGCGACGGCTTCTTTGCAGAAGCGATTGGAAGCTCGGCAGGTGCCGGAACGACCGTCATGCGCCCACCCAGACCTTGCCGTGTTCGACGCGCGCAGGGTAGGCGCTGACCGAATGTTCGGGTGCTTCAATGCACTCGCCTGTCTGCAGATCGAAGTGCTGCTTGTAGATCGGCGAAGCGACCACGATGCGTTCGCCGATGCTGCCGACCAGGCCGCGCGACAGCACCGAGGCTTCCGCATTCGGGTCGTAGTTGCCGATGGCGAACACCCGCGTCTCGTTGTGGGCGCCATCGATGACATGGAACACCGCCACCTGTTCGCTGCCGATCAGCGCGCAGACGCCGGTGTTGGGCACGATGTCGGCGATGTCGCAGACTTCGGTCCAGTGTTCGCAATGATTGAGTTGTCGGTCGCTGTGCATGCTCATGTTCTCCATCAAGGTCAGATTGCTTCCGCCACCACAGGGATATCGATCAGCTTGCGCTCGGCAACCGTGGCCGGGCGAATCTGGCCGCGCTCGTCGACGAACTTGACGTTCTGGTCGGCTTCCTTGCTGTTGACGAAGTGGCGGAAGCGCTTGCGTGTCTCCGGATCGGTGACGGCCTTCTTCCATTCGCATTCGTAAGTGTCGACCACGTGCTGCATGTCGGCTTCCAGTTCGGCGGCGATCGCCAGCTTGTCGTCGATGACCACGCTCTTCAGGTAATCGAGACCGCCTTCGAGGTTGTCGCGCCAGGTGCTGGTGCGTTGCAGGCGGTCGGCGGTGCGCACGTAGAACATCAGGAAGCGGTCGATGTAGCGGATCATGGTCGCCTTGTCGAGATCGGAGGCGATCAGTTCGGCGTGGCGCGGCTTCATGCCGCCGTTGCCGCAGACGTACAGGTTCCAGCCTTTCTCAGTGGCGATGATGCCGACGTCCTTGCCTTGCGCTTCGGCGCATTCGCGGGTGCAGCCGGACACGCCGAACTTGATCTTGTGCGGCGAACGCAGGCCCTTGTAGCGGTTTTCCAGTTCGATTGCCAGGCCGACGCTGTCGTCCACGCCGTAGCGGCACCAGGTCGAACCGACGCAGGATTTCACCGTGCGCAGCGACTTGCCGTAGGCGTGGCCGGTTTCAAAGCCGGCGGCGATCAGTTCTTCCCAGATATCAGGCAATTGCTCGACGCGGGCGCCGAACAGGTCGACGCGCTGGCCGCCCGTGATCTTGGTGTAGAGGCCGTATTTCTTGGCGACCTGTCCGACCGCGATCAGGCCGTCCGGCGTGACTTCGCCGCCGGCCATCCGTGGCACCACCGAGTACGTGCCATCCTTCTGGATGTTGCCGAGGAAGTAGTCGTTAGAATCCTGCAGGCTGGCGTGTTCCTTCTTGAGCACGAAATCATTCCAGCAGGAAGCCAGAATGTTCGCCGCGACCGGCTTGCAGACGTCGCAGCCGAGGCCCTTGCCATGCTGCGCCAGCAAGTCGCCGAAGCTCTTGATCTTGTTCACGCGCACCAGGTGATGCAGCTCCTGGCGCGAGTAAGGGAAGTGTTCGCAGACGTGGTTGTTGACGGCCAGGCCTTGTTTTTTCATCTCGGCCTTCATCACCTGCGTCACCAGCGGCACGCAGCCGCCGCAGGCGGTGCCGGCCTTGGTGCAGCTCTTGAGTTCGCCGATGGTGGTCACGCCCGAGGCCACCGCTGCGCATAGCTGTCCCTTGGAAACGTTGTTGCATGAACAGATCTGTGCGCTGTCGGGCAGGGCGTCGACGCCGAGGCCGACCTTGGCCTTGCCGTCGGCTTGCGGCAGGATCAGGAACTCGGGCGATTCCGGCAGTTCGATGCGGTTGAGCATCATCTGCAGCAGCGTGCCGTATTCGGCGGCGTCGCCGACCATCACCGCGCCGAGCAGGTGCTTGCCCGATTCGGAGACCACGATCTTCTTGTAGATCTGCTTGCGTTCGTCGGTGAACTGATAGGAGCGCGCGCCGGCTTCCTTGCCGTGCGGGTCGCCGATGCTGGCGACGTCCACGCCCATCAGTTTGAGCTTGGTGCTCATGTCGGCGCCGTTGAATTGCTGCACTTCGGCGGCGTCATTCAGGTGTGCCAGCATGTGCTTGGCAGCGGTGCGCGCCATGTCGTAGCCGGGCGCCACCAGGCCGAAGATCTTGCCGTTCCACAGTGCGCATTCGCCGATGGCGTAGACGTCGGGATCGGAGGTGATGCAGCTGTTGTCGATCACGATACCGCCGCGGTCGCCGACCTTCAGGCCTGACTCGCGCGCCAGTTCGTCGCGCGGACGGATGCCGGCCGAGAATACGATCATGTCGGTGTCGAGGTGGGTGCCGTCCTCGAAGTTCATGCGATGCGTGCCGGTCTTGCCGTCGACGATTTCCAGCGTGTTCTTTTGCGTGTGGGCGGTGACGCCGAGATCCTGGATCTTCTGGCGCAGGATGCGGCCGCCGCTCTCGTCGACCTGCACCGCCATGAGGCGCGGGGCGAATTCGACCACATGCGTTTCCAGGTTCATGTCGCGCAGCGCTTTGGCGCATTCCAGGCCGAGCAGGCCGCCGCCGATCACCACGCCGGTCTTGGAACGCTTGCCGCACTCAAGCATGGCTTCGAGGTCTTCGATGGTGCGGTAGACGAAACAATCCTTGCGCTGGTTGCCCGCGACGGTGGGGACAAAAGGATAGGATCCCGTGGCCATGACCAGCTTGTCATAGGCGAGTGTTTCCACGGCGCCGTTGATGTTGACCGTGACGGTCTTGCCGGTGATGTCGATGTTCTGCGCCTTGGCGTTGAGCTTCAGGTCGAAGTCGACGGTGCTCTTGCCGGCGTCGAAGAAGCCCGGTGCAACCAGTGACAAGTCGTCGGCGGATTTGCCGGCGAAGAATTCGGACAGGTGCACGCGGTCGTAGGCCGGACGCGGCTCTTCGCACAGTACGGTGACTTTGAGGTTGGCGGCGCCGCTTTCAGCCAGCGACTCCAGGAATTTGTGACCGACCATGCCGTGGCCAATGACGATGATGTTCATGATCAGGTTCTCCTCAGGCGGGAATATTGTTGGCGCCGACGGCCAGTGCCGGCTCGTCGTTCTTGTCGCTGGCGGTGAAGCGCACGGCGACCGCGCACAGCGCCGAGATCGTCACGAGCACGCCGAGCATGCTCAGGGTCTGCTGGGTGTCGCCCAGTCCCTTCATCAGGAAGCCGGCCAGCACCGCACCGACGTTGCCGCCCGCGCCGATGATGCCGGCCACGCCGCCCAGCGCCTTGCGATCGATGAACGGCACCAGCGCATAGGTCGCGCCGCATGCCATGTGGGTGAACAGGCCGAAGCACAGCATCGCGATCACTGCCAGCGTGACGCTGCCGGCATGGGCAAACCACAGCAGGCCGAGGCCTTCGCCGAGCATCATGACGAACAACAGCGTGGCGCGGCGGTTGAGGCCGCCGCTACCGCCGACCCGGGCAACCTTGTCCGAGATGATGCCGCCCAGCGCGCGTGCAAACAGCGCCAGCAAACCGAAGCTGGCGGCGGCGATGCCGGCGCTCTTCAACGACAGGCCGAAGTGATCGACGTAATAGATGGCGGCGATGTTGTGGATGAAGATTTCCACGCCGAAGCAGGCGCCGTAGGTGATGAACAGCATCCACACGCGGTAGTTGGCGCTGGCGGCGCGAAAACTCGCCCAGCCGCCTTTTTTGCCGCTTTCGATGACGATGCCGGCGGCGCGCAGTTCGTCGAAGTTGCCTTGCGGGCAATCCTGCGTGAAGTGCCAGTAGACTGCCGCCATCGCCAGCATCATAAGGCCCGGCACCAGCAGCGCGACGCGCCAGCCAAGGTTGTCGCCCACGCCCAGCATCAGCATCGCGGCCAGCAGCAGCGGCATCAGGCCTTGCGCCACACCGCCCCCGGCATTGCCCCAGCCGGCGGTCGCCGCATTGGCGGTACCCACCACGTTGGGCGCGAACATCACCGAGGTATGGTATTGGGTGATTACGAAACTGGCGCCGACCGCGCCGATGCACAGGCGGAAGAACAGGAAAGTTTCATAGGTCTGCGCGAAGCCGACACCGATCACCGGCAGCGCACCGATCAGCAGCAGGCCGGTGTAGGCCTTGCGCGGACCGTAGCGGTCGCAGAGCGGGCCGATCACCAGGCGCACCAGGATGGTGACGGCGACGGCGGCGATGTTGATGTTGGCGATCTGCTGCACGGTCAGGCCGAGCTGGCCCTTGATGACCGGCATCAGCGGCGCGCAGGCGAACCAGGCGAAGAAGCAGACGAAGAAGGCCATCCAGGTCAGGTGGAAGGCGCGCATCTGCGGCGAACTGAGGGAAAAGAGCTGAATCTTGCTCGCCTTGCTGGTGCTGTTTTGAGTGTCAGGAGTTGCGGCCATTTTTATCCCGTTAAAAACAAAAAGGCGCCCGCTCAACAAGGCATGAATGCCAAGCTAAGCGGACGCCGTTGTCCTGCAGATCCGTCTTTAGATCGGCATTAAAAATAGTGAAAACCGGTGGATCGTCGTTGATCCATGCGAGGACATATGCAAAGCCTGTGCCAGAAGGTCTGAATCGCCGGCTGGACAAGGATCGCGGGGTGATTCGCGGGCGTCTGCGGGGAGCCGGGACGGGGATACGTTGCAACCATATATGTCATGTTGTGATGTGTCGCGGTGCAGCCTGCCCGTAAATGGTGCGGTGCACCGGGCGTTTTTGGACCGCCCTCTTGGCGGGGGCGCAGACTTGCCGTATTGCAAATGGTCGCACCAAAAATCCTGTGCTTTGCAGGATCAGGCAATCGTGCGGCAGCATTGGTCTACCGTTGCGGATGGCGTGGCTCTTACCATGGCCTCACGTCATTCACAGGAGTCGACATGCAACATATCAACGAGATCTACATCAACGGCCGCTTTGTCCAGCCGCACGGAACCGAGGTGATGGAACTGATCAATCCGTCCGACAAGACCGTCATCGGCGCTGCGCGCCTGGCCGACGAAGAAGACGCGCGCCAGGCCATCGCTGCCGCCAAGGCCGCCTACAAGACCTGGTCGCGCAGCAGCAGGCAGGAGCGCGCCGCCTATCTGCAGGCCATGCACGACGCCGTCCAGCGCCGCGCACCGGAACTGGTCGACGTCATGATCCGCGAGTACGGCGGCACGCGCCGCATGTGCAGCGCCACGGTGGCGCGTTCGGCCAACAGCTTCCTGCTGGCGATCGAATTGCTGGAGACTTTCGACTTCGTGCGCCAGGCCGGTACCGCCCGCGTGACCATGGAGCCGCTCGGCGTGGTCGGCCTGATCACGCCATGGAACGCCAACTACGGCTTCATCTGCAGCAAGCTGGCGACCGCGCTGGTGGCGGGCAGCACCACCGTCATCAAGCCCAGCGAATTGAGCGCCATGCAGACGCGCCTGCTGACGCAATGCCTGCATGAAGCGGGCCTGCCGCCGGGCGTGTTCAATATCGTCACCGGCCGGGGCGACACCGTCGGCGCCGAAATCACGCACCATCCCGACATCGCCAAGATTTCCTTCACCGGTTCCACCGCGGTCGGCAAGCAGATCGCGCGCGGCGCGGTCGATACCATGAAGCGCGTCACGCTGGAACTGGGCGGCAAGTCGCCCAACATCCTGCTCGACGATGCCGATCTGGAGACGGCGATTCCGCAGGCGCTGACCGCTGCGTACTTCAACAACGGACAGGCCTGTCTGGCGGCGACGCGCCTGATCGTGCCGGAACGGCGCCTGGAAGAGGTGAAGATGCTGGTCAGGAAGGCCGTGGCGGCGATAAAGGTCGGCCATCCCGGCGACGAAGACACGATGCTCGGTCCGCTGGTCACGCAAAAGCAATACGAGCGCGTGCAAAGCTACATCCGTCTCGGCATCGAAGAGGGCGCCGAATTGCTGACCGGCGGCGAAGGGCATCCGGAAGGAATGGACCATGGCTATTTCGTCAAGCCAACGGTCTTCGTCAACGTCACCAACGACATGCGCATCGCCCGCGAAGAAATCTTCGGCCCGGTGCTGTCGATCCTGACTTACCGTACCGAAGAAGAAGCGATCGACATTGCCAATGACACGGTGTACGGTTTGCATGGCTATGTCAGCGGCGCCGATAGGGAACGCGCCAATCGCGTCGCCTCGCAGATCGTCGCCGGGCGCGTCTTCATCAACGGCCTGTATGACGAACCGCGTGCGCCGTTCGGCGGCTTCAAGCAATCCGGCATCGGCCGCGAATTCGGTCCTTATGGCCTGGAAGCTTATGTTGAACCGAAAGCCATCATTGGTTACGATGTCCCGGTCCATGAAAACACCCAACGCTGACATCCTCGCCGCGCCATCCACTTCTTCCGATCTGCTGTCGCAGCTGCGGGCGGAGGTGGCTGCGCATTTCGCGAACGTGCCGGTCACGCAGCGCGACGTTGCCACCACGATTCCCTATCTTTCCTTCATCCGCATTTGCCGGCCCACGGATCTGAGCCGCGGCATGCTGCAGCCGTCCATGTGCCTGGTGGTTCAGGGCCGCAAGAAGGTGCTGATCGGCAAGGACGTCAATGACTATGGCAGCGGCAGCTATGTGCTGTCGGCAATCGACTTGCCGGTCTCCGGGCAGATCGTGGAAGCGGATGACGCGGCACCGTACTACGGCGTGCGCATCGATCTCGATCCGAAGGAGATCGCCGCCTTCATCATTGAACTCAACATTCCCGCGCCGCCCAAACGCGGCGTCCGCGTGGGCGCCTAGGTGGAGGCATCGGGTGCCGAGCTGCAGGAGGCTTTCTTGCGGCTGATCCGCCTGTTGAACAAGCCGCAGGACATTGCGGCGATGTCGCGCATCCTCAAGTTGGAAATCATGTATCGCCTGATCACGGCGCAGAACGGCGACGTGCTGTACCACACCGTGTTGTCGCACTATCAGGAGCGCGGCGTCAACGACGCCATCCAGTGGATCAAGCAGCACTATGCCGAGCCGATGTCGATCGAGAAGCTCGCCCGGCAGGTGCGCATGAGCGTGTCGGCGCTGCATCACCGCTTCAAGGCGACCACGGTGATGAGCCCGCTGCAGTACCAGAAGCAGACGCGCCTGCTGGAAGCACGCCGCATGCTCATGGCCGGCGGCGTCGAGGCCGCTACGGTGGCGTATCAGGTCGGTTACGAAAGTCCGTCGCAGTTCAGCCGCGAATACCGGCGCCTGTTCGGCGCATCGCCGTTGCAGGACGTCGAATACCTCAGGCAGCACGTGGTGGAATAGGCGGCAAGCAAAGCGGCCGCCAGGCGGACTCGGACTACCAGCGCAGCAACGCCGGTCCCAGCAGCCACCCCGTCACGGCGGGAATCAACATGCCGGCGAGATACCAGATCCCCCAGAACGGCACGCCCATTTCCGGACAGTGGAGGCAATAGGCGACGGTCGCCACCGCTCCCGCCAGCAGGCCAGCCATGGCGCCGGCCGCTCGCAGGCGGGTGGGCGCCAGCTGGCGCACCGCCCAGACGATGGTCGCGCCGCACGGTAATGACAGCAGCGCGATATTGAACGGGCAACGGCGCCAGGTGAAGCCCATGATCAGGTTCAGGCGTTCGCTGTCCGGCGCCGCGGCCAGCACCGCCAGCGCGGCGATCCAGATCACCAGCACCGGCGCAGCCGGCGCCAGCCAGCGCTTGCCCACGCCTGCGCCGGGGCGGCTCAGGCGCGCCAGCAGCCACAGCGAAGCGACCGCCACCGAAAAGGGAAAAGCCATCTTGAACCAGAACAGCGGCGTCACCAGCATCGTAGAGATATCCGGACGGATGCCGAAGCGCAGCACCATCAGGATGAACGCGCCCGTGCCGCCGACGATGATGGCCTGCGCAAAACGCCTGGCCTGCACGTGACGATCCACCGGCTTGACGCCGGTAGCGAGCATGGAAATGAAATCGTCCGTCTTCATGAAAACAATCTTATCTTTGCAGCCAGCGATTTGAGGCCGCGGTGTATGCCTATTTTAACGGCGGATTCGGACAAGCCGGTCAGTTGTGCGGTTTCCGTCACCGACATGCCTTGCAGCTTGACGTGCATGATCGGCAGGCGCTGCTTGTCAGGCAGTTGCTCCAGCAGCACGCCGATGTCGCGCTTGGCATCGTTGGCCGGTTCTTCGTCGGAGCTGGAGAAGATGTCGACATAGTCGTCCAGCGGCTCGTTGAAGGCGTCGTGGCGCGAGCGCATGCGCAGGAAATCCATCAGCTTGTAGCGCGCGATGGCATAGACCCATGCCGTCAGAGGTTCTTCCGCGCGATAGGTGTGGCGCGCGTTGTGCACGGCCAGCAAGGTTTCCTGGACGATATCCTCGACCTCGTCGTGCAGATGAAACAGGCGCTTCCTCACATAGGCGCGCAGGCGGCCGCTGAGTTCGCCGAGAAAGGCGTGATAGGCGGTTTCATCGCCGTCCAGTCCGGCCAGAAGCAGCGTCTTCAGACGCTCTTCGACGGACTTCCCCGGATCGGTTTCTGCTGTTGTCGTCAGTCGCTTCATCCGGCGGCCACTGTATGGGTATGGCGAGGGCAATGGTCGATCGCAGACGTGTTCCGTGCTGCGGCTTGTTTTAGATCAATTGTTTTAAAATGATATACTAGCCGCCTCAACTGAGCAATCACGGCAATCACAGGGCTTTCACACGCTGCATGGCACGACCACGCGAATTCGACGAAGCAGCGGCGCTTGACGCCGCCGTCCAGTGCTTCTGGACCCGCGGCTACGAAGCCACCTCGGTGCGCGAGCTGGCCGACAGCATGGGCATCACCGGCGCCAGTCTCTACAACGCCTTCGGCGACAAGCGCGCCCTGTACCGGCGCGCGCTGGACCGCTATGTCGAACAGAGCTTCCTCGACCGCGTTGGCCGGTTCGAGAACCACATGCCGCCGCGCGCCGCCATCGCCGCCTTCTTCGACGAGATCATCAGGCGTTCGCTGGCCGACAAGGATCGCAAGGGCTGCATGCTGGTCAATTCGGCGCTTGAAGTCGCGCCGCACGATCCCGAATTCCAGCGCGTGGTCGCCGACGTGCTGGTGCAGGTGGAATCCTTCTTTCGCCGTTGCGTCGCCGCTGGCCAGGGCGACGGCAGCATTTCCTCCGCGCAGTCGGCGCACGATATGGGACGCTTCCTGCTGAGCACCTTGCTCGGCATCCGCGTATTGGCGCGCACTCGTCCCGAGCGCGCCTTGCTCGAAGGACTGGTGCGACCGGTCGCCGCCTTGCTCGATCCCTGAGTTCTCCGTCTGCAGCACCTTCGCATCCTCTACCAGCGTAACAGGCGCGGGCCGAGCAGGGCGCCCGCCGCCGTCGGCGCCAGCATGCCGATCACATACCAGACGCCCCAGAACGGCATCGCCATTTCCGTGCAATACAAGGTGTAGACCACCACGCCCTGGGCGCCGGCCACCAGCCCGATGCTGGCCCCGGTCAGCATCAGCCGCGTCGGCGCCAGTCCGCGCATGGCCCAGAACATCGACAGGAAAGTCGGCAGCGACAGCAGCGCGATATTCAATGAGCACACTTGCCAGGTCGATCCCAGCACCAGCGCCAGCCGCAGCGATGGCGGCGCCAGCAGCAGGAAGCCGATGCTGGCCAGCCAGATCGCCAGTACCGGCAGGGCCAGCAGGATCAGTCGCTGCGCCCCGAGCAAGGCGCCCGGACGCGCCAGCCGGGCGGTGACGCCCTGTGCCGACACCAGCACCGCCAGCGGAAACGACACCTTGACCCAGAACCAGGGCGTCGTCAGCAATTCCGGCATGTCGCCGCGTATGCCGTAGGCGGCCACCAGCAGCGCGGAGGCGCCCAGCAGGCCGCTCAGCAGCGCCAGTCCCAGGCGCTTGCTCAATATGTCGGGATCGCTGCGCGTGGTTCCGGTTGCCAGCATGGACACCAGATCAGGTGTTTTCATCAGATTCTCCAGCTTGCGTCTTCTGCCCATGGACCGCCACCGGCCCGGCAAGACGCCTTGCCTATAGGTTCGTCGACGCGGCCGATCCGGTTACAGGGTCTGCAAAATAAATATTTCAAATTTATTTTCGAGCGGCTGTAACCGGATCGCCATTCCTTGCGAATTAACCTTCAGATCATCTGCACAACACGCCGTATCGCAGGTATCTGGATACCACCGACGTTCTACTTTCACTTTCCAATCTGAGGAGCACTTCCATGAACACCATCAAACTCGCTACCGCCGCTTTCACCCTGGCCGCCCTGACATCCGGCATCGCCATGGCGCAAAACGCACCGGCCGCCGCCAAGACCGCAGTTGAGAAATGCTATGGCGTCTCGCTGGCCGGCCAGAACGATTGCAAGGCAGGCGAAGGCACCACCTGCGCCGGCACCGCCAAGATGGACTACCAGGGCAACGCCTGGAAGAATGTCCCGGCCGGCACCTGCACCAGCATCAAGACGCCGAAGGGCATGGGTTCCCTGAACGCGGTCTGATTTAGTCCCGGAGCCTGAAATGAAAGCGACACTGGGTGCGGGCCTGGGCCTGAAGCCGCAGCATTTCGACGAAGCGCTGCAGTGCACGCAAGACGACATGTGGTTTGAAGTCCATCCCGAGAACTACCTGATGGCGGGCGGTCCGCGGCTGGCATGGCTGGAAGCGGTACGCAGCCGCCATCCGCTCTCGCTGCACGGGGTGTCGCTTTCATTTGCGGGCGAAGCGCCGCCCGACGAACGCCATCTCAGCCGCCTGGCTGCATTGATGCGTCGCGTCGAGCCGGCGCTGATTTCCGAACATCTGGCCTGGTCGACGCTGGACGGGCGCTATTATCCCGACCTGTTGCCGGTGCCGCGCACCAGCGCCGTGCTGGCGCGCACGGCCGCCAATATCCGGCGCGCGCAGGATCACTTGCAACATCGCATCGCCATCGAGAATCCGTCGCACTATCTGCGCATGGACAATCACGACTGGAGCGAAACCGATTTCCTCGACGAGCTGGTCCGCCGCAGCGGCTGCGGCTTGCTGGTCGACATCAATAACGTCTGCGTCAGCGCCCACAACATCGGTTACGACGCCCGCACCTATCTCGACAACCTGCCTGCCGAGGCGATCCTGGAGATCCATCTGGCCGGTCACGGCATCGACGCCGATGGCGGCGCCGGTGTTCCTCTGCTGATCGATTCGCACGATGCGCCGGTCGCCGAGGCGGTCTGGACGTTGTATCGGCATCTGATCGACCGCATCGGCGAGCGGCCGACGCTGATCGAGCGCGACGACAAGATTCCCGGTTTTGCCGAACTGCTTGCCGAACGCAATCAGGCGCAGGACATCCTGACGGCGCAAGGAGCGCTGAAATGAACGGCATCGGCGACTTCCAGCGTGACTTCATCCGGGCCATCTATGGTGTCGGCTCGGGCGACGCAGCGTCATCTCTGTCGGCATTGACTTCGCAGCCCGGCTTCAAGGTCTATCGCAACACCGTTCTCAAAGCCAGTGTCGATGCGCTCGCCGCGAACTATCCGACCATCGTGCGATTGGTCGGCGACGAATGGTTTCGCTCGGCCGCGCTCATCCACGCCTGCGCCGAGCCGCCTGAAAGCGTTTGCCTGATCGAATACGGCCAAGGCTTCGCCGGCTTCCTCGATGGATTTGGGCCGGCCGCGGACTTGCCGTATCTCGGAGACGTTGCGCGTCTCGACCGTTGCTGGACCGAATGCCACGTCGCCGCCGACGAAGCGGCACTGGATTCTTCCATGCTTGCCGCATTGAGCGAAGCCGATCTGCTGCGCAGCGCCTTGCACCCGCGCGCAAGCGTGCGCTGGCGCTGGGCGCCGTCACAGCCGGCGTTTTCCATCTGGCAAGCCAACCGCGCACAGCGTGCACTTGCCGGCCAGCTGGACTGGAGCGGCGAGGGCGCCTTGCTCAGCCGCATCGACGGCCAGGTCGCGTGGCAAGCCGCAAGCCGGGGCATGTGCGTCTTTCTCGATGCCTGCGCCGCCGGCGATGACTTGCAGAGCGCCACCGGCCAGGCGGTCGCCGCCGAACCGGAGCTCGACGTCGCGCATCTGCTCGGCACGCTGATCAGCGCGCAGGCGTTTGCTTCTCCCTTTTCAATTACCTCAACCACTTCAGCTACCGACTGATATCCGTACGGAGACCGCCATGTCCACTTCCACATCGACCATCGCCGCATCCAGGCCGAACACGCCGGTCGCTTACTACAACCGTGCCGTCGACCGCCTGGCGCCGCTGATCGGCGAGTCGCTACTGGCATTGGTGGCGCGCATCGCGATGGCCGCCGTGTTCTTCTTGTCGGGCCGCACCAAGGTCAGCGGATTCCTGACCATCAAGGACAGCACCTACACGCTGTTCGAGCAGGAATACAAGCTGCCGCTGCTGCCGCCGGAAATCGCCGCGCACCTGGCCGCCTATGCGGAACATTTCTTCCCGTTGCTGCTGGTGCTGGGCCTGTTCACGCGCTCGGCGGCACTGGGGCTGCTGGGCATGACCGCGGTGATCGAGATCTTCGTCTATCCCGATGCCTGGCCGACGCACCTGACCTGGGCCGGCTTGCTGCTGTTGCTGGTCGCGCGCGGCGGCGGCGCCTGGTCGCTGGATCGCCTGTTCGGCATCAAATAATCCACCCTCACGGAATGAGCCTGCCATGTTCGCCACACTGAAGATCCGCACCAGCCTGCTGTTCGTCCTCGGCATTTTTTCGTTGGCGTTATGGACGGCGGTGTTTATCGCCTGGACCGACGCCCGCCTGTCGGCGCGCGCCATGAATGAGCTGATCGAATTGTCCGATCGGCAGATCCAGCCGCTGCACGAAGTCGAGCGGCTGTTTCAGTCGACCCTGATCAACATGGACAACGCCTACATCAACCTGGTGCGCGGCGATCAGGTCAAGGCCAACGACTACACCCGCAAGGCCTCGACCGCATTGCAGGAAGCCAAGAAAACCTTCGATGCCTATCGCAAGGGCGACAAGTCCGAAGCCGGGCTGGCGGAGCGTTCGCGACAGGTCGGCGGCGCCTACGACGCCTACACCAAGGTGCTGGAAGCGCGCGAGGTAGCCCTGTACGATGTCTCGCTTGACGCCTATGCCGCCGCGACCACCAGCGCCGAAGACGCCGACCGCATGTTCGCCGCCACGCTGCGCAAGGTCATCACCCATGCCGAATCGGTGCGCGACCGGCTGAGCGCCGATTCCGAACGCCGCTATGCCATCGCCGCCTATCTGGCCGGCGGCCTGTTCGTCTTTTCACTGTTGCTGGTCGGCTTGTACTGGATGCTGTTCGCGCGCGTGCTGTTGCGTCCGCTGGCGACCACCGGCAGGCATTTCGACCGGATCGCTGGCGGCGACCTGAGCGCGCCCGTGGAAGGCGCATCCAGCAATGAAATAGGCGTGCTGCTCGGTGCCCTGCAACGGATGCAGCAAGGTCTGGTGGAAACCGTCTCATCGATCCGCAGCGGCACCGAGGACGTCAATCGCAGTGCGGGTGACATCGCCCACGGCAACATCGATCTGGCCGCACGTACCGAACAGCAGGCTTCCTCGCTGGAGGAAACCGCGGCGACGCTCGAACAACTGTCCGCCGCCGTCAAGCAGAACGCCGAGAACACGCTCCACACCAACCGGCTGGCCGCCACTGCCGCCGGCGACGCCGTCAAGGGTGGGGAACTGATGATGCGCATCGTCGGCACCATGGATCAAGTCTCCAGCAGCGCCAGCAAGATTTCGGAGATCGTCAGCGTGATCGATGGCATCGCCTTCCAGACCAATATCCTCGCGCTCAACGCCGCCGTCGAGGCGGCCCGTGCCGGCACTCAGGGGCGCGGATTCGCGGTGGTCGCCACGGAAGTGCGCTCGCTGGCGTTGCGCAGCGCCGAGGCAGCCAAGGAGGTGAAAGTGCTGATCGGGGAATCGGCCGCCTGCATCGATCTGGCCTCGGCGCAGGTGATGGAAACCGGCCGCGCGATGGAACAGATCGTCACCTCCGTCAACACGGTGATGAACACCATGAACGACATCTCCGTCGCCACCCAAGAACAGGCGGAAGGCCTGGAGCAGGTCAGCCGGGTTGTGGTCGAAATGGACAAATCCACGCAAGAAAATGCCGCGCTGGTCGACCATACGGCCGCGGCGGCGAATGCCTTGACGCGCCAGGCTGGCAGTCTGTTGGAATCGGTATCGGTGTTCAGTATCGACACCGCCGAACCGTTGCCGCCGGAGACGCCTTTGCTTGCGCCAGGGCTGTCGCAGCCGGATCGCGAACCAGCAGCGGCGTCAATGCGCGCGTTGGGCTATGACCGCGCTCGCGCCTGAGATGTTCAGGATCGCATCGATTGTTTCTGAAATTGCTCGAATCGGTGCAGTTCTTTCTCGATCGCCGCTGTCAGTGATCTGGATTTTTTCTCGATCCAGGTCCACTTCTGCACCAGCAGTTTGCCGCTCTTGCGATCCATCTTGAGATCGAGCGCCGCGACGATGCGGTCGCCCGCCAGCACCGGCAGCGCGAAGTAGCCGAGCACGCGTTTGTCGGCTGGCACATAGGCTTCGAAGCGGTGTTCGTAATCGAAGAACAGTTCCAGCCGCTTGCGCTGGATCACCAGCGGATCGAAGGGCGAGAGGATGTGCACGCGTTCGCCGGATGCCGGCTCGATGGCGGCATCGAGCAGCGCCGGCTCGATCCAGTGCTGCTGCCTGGGCGCACCTTCGATATGCACCGCGACCAATTTCTTGCGCTTGACGGCAGCGGCGATCAGTTCCTTCACCAGCGGCTTGGCCTGCACGCTGCCGTAGCAAATCGAATCCAGGCTGACCATGCCCTGTGCCTTGAGTGCGCGCCGCAGCAGATATTGCGCGAACTGTTTTTCCTTCACCGGAGCAGGGCGTCGAGACCAGTCGAAATGACGGCCGGCGAGATCGTAGGTCTTGAGCATGCCGGTACGCTTGCTGATCACCAGGTCGCCGATGAAGAAGCCCCATCGCAGCGCGCGCTTCGATGGTTTGCGGCTGCCCCAGGGATGGGTCTTTTCTTCCAGCACGTCGTCGTCGATGTCGCGGATCGACAAGCCGCCTTCCTTGCGGATGCGCCTGAGCAGCGCGGCGTAATCGGCTTCGTCCACGCCGGCGAAAGAGGCGTGCGGGTTGAGGCGCCGCCGTTCCATCTCCGGCAGGAAATGCCGGAACTCCGCGGTCGGCACATAGGCCAGCGCATGCGTCCAGTACTCGAACACCGACTTGTCCACCGACTGCGCCTGCTCCAGATCGCGCAGCCGGTATTCCGGAATGCGCGTGTACAGGATGTGATGGTGGCTGCGTTCGATGACGTTGATGGTGTCGATCTGGACATAACCGAGATGCTCGGTCGCCAACTGCACCGCGGCTGCGCCGCTGCCGAACGGCGCAGCCGTGTCGAGGCGCTGGGCGCGCAGCCAGATGGCGCGCGCCTGGGCGGGAGACAGGGAAAACGAAATTGGACTCATCGGTATGTGTGGGGGTATGCGTACGGTCGTCGGAGATGGATGAGATTGTAGAGAATTTGCTTTCCATGCGCCCGGCGTCTGCATTATTCATACGTCCCGAATAGTCAATTCACTTCCCGGCCATTTATCTGTAACGTCGCAGCCGCGATGATGGCGTCTTGCTTCCATCAGCCGGATACAGGTGCTTCATGCAAAAAAATTCTCCGATTACAACGGCGCCGGCTGCCGGCCGCTTCGTCTTTCCTGCGCTGGCGCGCTGGTATGCGCGGGGCGAAGGCGGCGCCTATGCGCTGCTGCGGTTCGGCTACGGCGCCATCATTTTTACCCACGGTTTGCCCAAGGCATTGGGTGTGTCGCACGGCTCCATGGCCAATCCGATGGCAGGATCGATACGCCTGATCGGCGAAGTCATGGGCCTGCCGTTCGCGCCGCAGCTGGCCTTCCTGGTAATGCTGCTGGAGACCGTGGGCGCGGCGATGCTGGCGCTGGGGTTGCTGACGCGGCCGCTGGCCTTGCTGATGCTCATTGAAATGATCGCCATCAGCTACGCCATGGGCCCGACCTGGCCGTGGATCGACCGCGGCATCGAATACCCGGTGTTGCTGGCGTTGACGGCGCTGTACATGGCAGTGCGCGGCGGCGGCGCCTGGTCGCTCGACAGCCGCTTGAGGCGCGAAATATGAATCCGAATCCTCCTTGATCAAGAAAGAAACACCATGAAATTCGTCAACTATCTCGCCTACACCGATAACCGGAAATTGCTGGCTGAACACGCACCTGCCCACAAACGCTATGTCCAGAGCCTGCTCGATGCAGGCAAGCTGGCCTTCGGCGGGCCGTTTCCCGACGGCAGCGGCGGTCTGCTCGTCTATGAAGTCGCGTCGAAGGAAGAAGCCGAATCCCTGCGCGACCAGGATCCGTTTGCCGTGGCGGGCGTGTTCGTGCGGTCGGAGATCAAGCCCTGGCTGTTGCTGGCGGTGAATTCGGAATTGACAAAGCCGCAGTAAGACCAATCTATCGGATCGGACCCTCATCGGGTCGTCTTTTTTCCTCAGCCGAAGTAATTCCCCCTGAAATTCGGATCAGGGAGTAAAACCGGCATGGCGATAGCTGTCGATGATCTCGTCGTAGACGGTTACGTCGCCATGCCCGCGCGCCATCAGCTGTGCGCCGCCGATCGCTGCGAAGATGCTCATCGCCTGGCGTCGCACGGCCTTCTTCGGCTTGGCTTCAGCGGCGCCCTGCGTGAGCACTTCGGTCAGCCAGTCGACGTTGACGTCATTGAAGCGATTGACTTCGGCACGCACTTCCGGGGGCAGGTCGTGGTGTTCCGCAGACATGATGCCGCACAGGCACATGCGATTGTCGTCCACCAGAGCCGCTCGGAAGATCTCCGTATATTTTTTCACGCGGGTGCGAGCATCCTTGTGCGTCTCCATCAGATTGCTCAGATAGGCGATGCCGTCTTCCGTATAGCGGCGGGCGAGCGCGGCGCCGAGGTCGCCTTTGGTCGGGAAGTGGTAATGCACGCTCGCGCTCTTGATCCCGACTTCCGCCGCCAGGTCGCGAAAACTCAACGCGTTATAGCCGTGCGCCTGCACGGTCTTGCGGGCGGCTGCCATGATTTTCTCGCGGGTATCGATTGCGCTCATGAAGAAATAAACCTCTCTATCGGTAGATAGTTGTTGACAGGAGGGATTGTACTCCCTTATTGTCTATCTACCGATAGATAGATAAATTGATTGGTAAGTAACTTCAACGATATCTCGTGAAGCAACCTGAACGCAGATTGATACAACGACAAACAGTCAGAAAAGGAAAGCAGCAATGAAGATTTACGACCGCCCCGGTTTCCCCAATCCCGCACGCATCCGCATCGTGCTGGCGCAGAAGAATCTCGATTCGAAAGTAACGTTCGAATCAATCGACCTGATCGGCGCCGAGCACAAGCAGGCGGCCTTTCTGGCGAAGAATCCCTCCGGCGTGCTGCCGCTGCTGGAACTCGACGATGACACGCTGATCTCGGAAAGCACCGCCATCACCGAGTACCTGGACAACCTCGACGGCAATCCGGTGCTAACCGGCCGCACGCCGAAGGAAAAGGCAATCATCCACATGATGCAGCGCCGCGCCGAGAGCGGTCTGATTGACGCCGTCGGCATCTATTTCCATCACGCGACACCGGGATTGGGCGACGACCTGCAAAAGTACAAGAGTCCGGAATGGGCGCATCGCAAGGAATGGGGCGAACGCGAACGCGCCAAGGCGCTGCAGGGCATGGCGTATTTCGACGGCATCCTGCGCGACAGCAGTTACGTCGCGGGAGAACAATTCTCGATGGCCGACATCACGGTGTTCGCCGGCCTGGCGTTTGCGGATGCGGCAGGCATTCCCATTGCCGCCGATCTGAGCGCATTGCAGGCCTGGCGCGCAAAGGTGGCGGAGCTGCCGGCAGTGAAAAATCGCAGCGGGCAGATGTTTGTTGAGGAAGATTTGCGCCGCATGGGATTCTGAGCCGTCAACCGGCAGCAGGCAATATCGACTGCAGCAGCGGGAAGCGTCGCCCTTCGTGAGAGGGGCGGCGCTTTTTCATGCGTGCTTCGGAAACGGCGATTGCTTCTCCGATCCTGTCATGAAAAGTTGAGACTTGCATTATGAAATTAAGTGACGTATAAAGCAATCTGGTTTCAATTTAAAACCATTTAATTTCGTTCTGGATTTTCATCATCAATTTTCAGGAGAACAGCTTGATTCCCGCACACGCAGATTTTGACAAGACCTTTCCATTCGCACCGCATTTCGAGACGGTCAATGGATTTCAAATGCACTATGTGGACGAAGGAGATCGTGCACGAGAGGTCGTGTTGTGTCTGCACGGAGAGCCGACCTGGGGCTATCTGTACCGGTCGTTGATCACGGCGCTGTGCGGCGACTATCGCGTGGTGGTCCCCGATCACATGGGCTTCGGCAAGAGCGAGACGCCGCAAGACCGCAGTTATTGGCTGCAGGATCATATCGACAACCTCGAAAAATTCGTCCTTCAGCTGGACCTGAACGACGTCACCCTGGTCATGCACGATTTCGGCGGTCCGGTCGGCATGGGGGTGACCGCACGCCATCCCGGGCGCATCAAACGCATCATTTCAACCAACGGCCCGACGCCGTTCGGACAACCCGACGGACTGGAGCGCCTGCTGAAAAATGCCGGCATCGCGCCCTGGTTCCAGTGGATCGTGAAGGCCAATGAAGACGGCAGTCTGGAACAGGTATTGGGGCAGCTCGGTTTCAACATCCTCAGCGCCATGAAAATCAACGGCTTCGAAAATCACGCCGTGATCAGCGACACGTGGATTGCCGCGTACGGGGGGCACTTCAGCACGCCGCGCGATTGCCTGGGAGCGATAGGTTGGGCGAAGGGCTTCGCGACCGGTGTGCATCGGTTCGAAGAACCTGACGCGGCGGCGATAGCGATGATCCGGAGCAAGCCGGCGTTGGCGATCTGGGGCGACGCCGACAAGACGCTGCACGCCGATATTTTCCTGCCGCTGTTCACGGTGCTATTCCCCGGCGCGGACGTGCATCGGATACCGGGGGCCGGGCACTATTGCTTCGAAGACGCGCCCGATCAGATCGCGGACATCGTCAAGAGATTCCTGCAAAACAGCTAGGAAATCGAGTTGGAAATACTTCAGGCGCGAAGTTGCCCGGACGGTCCGAAGGAGGGAGCGATGCTTGAAGATTGATGGGAATTGTCGCGCATGAGCGCCGCGCGACAGCTTTTTGCGGCGGTGTTGACCGCCGTTCGGATTTTCGGCTAAACTCGGCTCCGCAGTTGATTCACCAACTGCCGTAGGCGTTACCGTCATCCAACGCGTCCCCTTCGAGAGGAGCCCAGCAGGGCAGTTCCCGATGATTCAGGACGCCGTTACGATGACCGCATATTCTGCCCTCCCGGGCATACGCCTATCTGAAATTTTCAGATTACAGATTTGCCAGTTTTCGATATCCGCCGCTTGCGCAAAGGATATCGGCTGGACCGTGTTCGCCTTGTCGATTCTTCTCAAGGCGATCCGGAGGGAGAAGCAGGACCTTGCAGGTCTGGTTGGCGGCTTTATCGCAACCGAACCAAAAGGTAATTCAATGAAACTCACCGGCAATACCATTCTCCTGACCGGCGGCACCAGCGGCATCGGCCGCGCGCTCGCCGAGGCCCTGCATGACCGCGGCAATCGTGTCATCGTCACGGGGCGGCGCCAGGCGCTGCTTGACGAGATGGCGAACACTCGCCCCGGTCTGGTCGGGCTGAAAGTCGACGTGGATGATGCGGCGTCATTGGCGCAGCTGTCCGCTCAGATGCGTGAACGCTTTCCCCAACTCAATGTGCTGATTGCGAATGCGGGAATATCGCGCACTGAGGATATGGTGTTGGATGACTGGACTGCGACCGATGCAGAAGCCATCGTCCAGACCAACATCCTCGGCGTACTGCGCGTTGCAGCGGCGATACTGCCGCTGCTCAAAGGCAAGCCCAACGCCGCATTCCTGGCGACCAGCTCCGCACTGGCCTTCGTGCCGCGCGCGGATTTCCCGACGTACTGCGCCAGCAAGGCATTCCTGCATTCCTGGTTGCAGTCGCTGCGGCATCAGATGCGCGCTTTCCCGATCGAGGTGCTGGAGCTTTCACCTCCCTACGTGCAGACCGGCCTGACCGGCGCGCACCAGCTCGACGACCCGCGTGCAATGCCGCTGCCCGACTATCTGGCGGAGGTGCTGCGCCTGCTGGAAAACGGTGAAACGCCGCGCGGAGAAGTACTGCTCGAGCGTGACCTCCCGCGGCGCTGGGCGGAGCGTGATGGCGGCTATGACGCCATGTTTGCGGTCATGAACCCCGCCTGAAGAACAAGCATCCTCATTCCTGAATTTACGAAAGAATTTTATATGACGACTCAATGCACCGGGCCGCTGAATCATCTCAGCCTGCCCACAAAGAACCCCATCGCTACGGCTGCATTTTTTGAGCAGCATTTCGGCTGCCAGATTGTCGCCGTCGGCAAACATATCCTCTTGAAAAGGGACGGTTTCGACATCGTGCTTGACCACACCAGCGATGACGTCAGCTGGCCTGCGAATTTCCATTTCGGATTCGAGATGGCTACGCTGGCAGAGGTGAAGCAACTTTACCGGACCTTCAAGACGGAGGGCGTGCAGATGGAGACGGAGGTATTCAACAATTCACGCGGTTCCCGTTTCTTTTGCCGCATGCCGGAGGGGATCATGATTGAAGTGAATACGCGGGAGGACCGGGAGGAGGGCTGGAAGAAGCTGTTTTGACCTTCACTCGTCCAAAACAGAAAATACCCGTAAAGGGTAATGCCGCTCAGTGACGTTTTTCAGCACGCGTGCGTCATATTTTCCTGGTCTTTCCTTAACGGCCCGGTCGGATTTTCGATCGGGCCGTTGTTCATTGAAATACAAAAACAGATTAATTCGCGTGCAAATCAACAAGGGGCAGGATGCAGGCCTGCAGATACTCTGCTGATCTGCCATTCGGGCTCTCATCGGAAGGATGTTTTTATTGCTCGACGTATCGGCGAATACTGGCCCGGCTTGCATCGCCGCATGCGGCTATTCAGGCTCCGTTGAGCAGCAGGCCGGGCACCTCGTCCAGTCCCCCGACGACAACGGCAGGACTGATGCCGAGTTCGTCGAAAGTATTGCCGCTACGGTTGATCCAGCAGACCGTGAAGCCGTAATGCGCCGCGCCCGCGGCATCCCACGCATTGGACGAGACAAACAGCATTTCCTCCGGAGCCAGAGAAAACGCCTTGCCTGCCAGGGCGTATACGCGGGAATCAGGCTTGAAGACGCCGACGGCGTCCACACTCAGCAGATGCGAGAAAAATGACTGCAGTCCGCTTCCGCCGACCACCTTGCTGATCGAAAAATCGGAGCCATTAGACAATATCGCCATCGGCAGCTTCATCTCCTGCAGCTTGCGCAAGGCATCCGGCACTTCAGGATAGGGCGACAAATTCAGGTAAGCGTCGCAAAGCGTTTCCATCGCTGCAGTATCCAATTCCAGCTTGAAGTGCGCCGACACGAACGCCAGCGCATCCCTGGTCGCCTGTTCAAACGAGATGGTTTGACCCATCAGGCTGCGCAGCCATGAATATTCCAGCTGCTTCTGGCGCCAGAGCACGCTGACTTCCATGCCGCGTCCCGGTGCAGCCTCATCGCATCGCTGAGCGACGGAATGCACGTTGTACAACGTGCCATACAAATCGAATACCACCGCCTTGATGCCTGCCAGCTTGTTCATGTCTCCTCCGTGATTCTTCGTATCAATCATGTATCTGTCTTGTATCGCGATGCCGTATCCGGCGGGCTATAGCGCCGAGTGGTCTTTCACGGCTTCGGAAAGTTTCGGCTTGAGCGTCAGGAAACGCTCGTCCAGCGAAGCAGGATCGGCGCGATTCTGAGCAATCATGTTGGCGCGGACTTCGCCACCCCTGATCACTTGAAACACGCCGTCTTCGATCCCTTGCACCGCCGCTTGCGCGACCGCCTGCGCTGACTCCCGCACAAAGCCCAGATCGGGCCCTGCTTTGGATGAGGCCATCATCGGCGTTTCCGTGGCGCCCGGATAGACGGTCAACACATGCACGCCTTCGCCCTTCAGCTCCCTGCGCAGTGCTTCGCCGAAATGCGAAATGCCGGCCTTGGCCGCAGCGTAGGTGGCGTAAAAAGGAACGCCGACGAGAGCGATCCCGGATGCGACGTTGACCACCATGCCGTCGCCCGACGCACGCAGGTCCGGCATGACGTCGCGCGTCAGCAAGATCGGTGCGATCAGGTTGACTTCTATCATTTTGACGATGTCGGCGTCCGGAGTCTCCTCAAGCCGTCCGGCACGTACTCCGCCGGCATTGTTGATGAGAATATCGATACCGCCCAGCCACGCGCGCGCCAGGCTGATCATGCGTTCCCGTCCCTGGGCCGTCACGACGTCGGCGTCGATGCCCTCGGCCTGTCCACCTTCGCTTTGCAGCAGGCCGATCGCTTCGCGCACCAGTTGCGCGCGCCGCCCGACGATGAATACGCGCGCACCCTTGCGCACCAGTTCCTGCGCCATCGCCAAACCGATGCCGCTAGAGCCGCCCGTCACCAATACACGTTTTCCTTTTACATTCATGGCGCTCTCTCCGGATCAGACGGCAGGATAGTTAGAAGGAAACAAGGCCCGTTGTGCTTCTTCGTCATTGGTCTTCTTGAAATCGATATCGGCGCCGACCTTCCGGGCTCGCGCAGTCGCCGGCCGGGCGTCCATGGCCTGGAACCAGCGCTTGACATTGGGGTAGTCGCCCAGCGGATCTTCCGGTTTCTTGAAAACGTGTCCGGCCCGGTCCACCCATCCCCACGCCGAAATATCGGCGACGGTGCATTCGTCACCGACGATATAGGTGCGCCCCTCCAGCCGCTGGTTGAGCACCTGATAATGCCGGTCGATTTCACGCCGGTAGCGGTTGACTGCATAATCCAGGCCGGCAGGCGCCGCATGCTGGAAATGGACGGCTTGTCCCGAGAAAGGTCCCAGGCCGGTGGCGATGAACATCAGCCAGGACAAGACTTCGCCGCGGTCCTTAGGCTGGCCGAAAAAGCGGCCGGTCTTTTCCGCCAGATACAGCAGAATGGCGGTGGAATCGAAGACTGTTGCCGGCACGCCTCCCGGTCCGTCCGTATCGACGATGGCCGGCACCTTGCCGTTGGGATTGATCTTGCGGAATTCGGGATCGTGCTGCTGTCCCTTGCGCGTATCGACGGGAATAATCTCGTAGTCGAGGCCGGTCTCTTCAAGAAACAGCGAGACTTTTGCCGGGTTCGGAGTGGGATGGAAATAAAAGCGGATCATTAGCGGATGCTCCTTGTTGGAAGTGGACGTTGACGTTCAGGCGCCGGCACGAAGCTAACGGTGCTGTGAGCCGGTGGCCTGGCCGCCACGGAAACACCGGTGGCGATGACCGCGATGGCCATCATGCCGACAGCGCCAAAAACAGTTCACAGAACGTTTGCACAGAAGTCTCCTTGCTGTCGATTATTTTTATACCAATTGGTCTAATATGATCAGGATCATGCCGGATAACCTGATATCCTGCAAACGGAAAATCACGTCGGAGAAAATATTTCATGGGACGCCCAAGAGAATTTGATGAAGCGCAGGTATTGGATGCGGCGGTGCAATGCTTCTGGAAGCATGGTTACGAAGCCACCTCGATGCATGACCTCGTCGCAAGGACGGGCCTGACCAAAGCCAGCCTCTACAATGCCTTCGACGATAAACGCGGCCTGTACGGCCGGGCGCTGGAGCACTACATCGCCGCCAGCTTCGCCGACCGTGTGCAACGTTTTGAAGGGCAACTGCCGCCGCTTGAAGCGATCAGGGCGTTCTTCGCCGAAATCATTCAGCATTCCGTCAATGACCGCCAGCGGCGCGGCTGCATGCTGATCAACTCGGCCCTGGAAACAGCGCCGCATGATCCGGAGTTTCGTGACATCGTCAACGACGTGCTGAGCCAGATCGAAGGATTCTTTTTCCGCAACGTCCAGGCCGGGCAACGCGACGGTTCGATACAGTCAGCGATCCCGGCCGCCGACCTGGGCCGAATGCTGCTGGGCCTGCATATCGGCGTACGGGTTCTCGCTCGCACCAAGCCCGAAAAGGCGCTGCTGGAAGGAATGATCAGGCCGGCGCTGACGCTGCTTGAACCACCAGCTGCGGCGCCGGCGCGAAGAAAATCTGTGCCGTTAAAATGAGCTGACTGAATATCCGGGCCCACACCAAGACCCCGAGAATATTGCACGCGCGAGTGAATTCGCTTTTTGTGGGTAAATTTGTGGGTAGAAATGAAGAACGGGCCTGTAAGGCCCGTTCTGTATGGTGTCTGGCGGAAGGTGTGAGATTCGAACTCACGAAGGGCTCTCACCCTCGCCAGTTTTCAAGACTGGTGCATTCAACCGCTCTGCCAACCTTCCTGCGCAAGCCGGGCATTATACATGACTCTCCCGGCCGTCGTCCTTTTCAGATTTTTAGAAAATACCCGGGTAAGCGCCGCCGTCCATCAGCACGTTCTGGCCATTGATGTAGCCGGCGTGCTTGCTGCACAGGAACGCGCAGGTGGCGCCGAACTCGTCCGGGTCGCCGAAGCGGCCGGCCGGGGTTTCGGCCATGCGTTGCAGGCGGACTTCGTCGGGCGTTTCGCCGGTGAGCTTGGCGGAGCCGACGAAGCTGCTGCGCAGGCGATCGGTTTCGAAACTGCCGGGCAGCAAGTTGTTGATCGTCACGCCGCTCTTGGCAATGTGGCGCGAGACGCCGGCGACGAAACCGGTCAGGCCGGAACGGGCGCCGTTGGACAGGCCGAGGTCGTAACGCGGGGCCTTGACCGAGCTGCTGGTGATGTTGATGACGCGACCCCAGCCGCGCTTGATCATCTGGTCGACGGTGGCCTTGATCAGCTCGACCGGCGTGAGCATGTTGGCGTCGATGGCCTTGAGCCAGATCTCGCGATCCCAGTCGCGGAAATCGCCCAGCGGCGGACCGCCGGCGTTGTTGACGAGGATGTCGGGACCGTGGCCCGGCTCGCCGGCGATTTCATCGACGGCGGCAAGTGCTTTTGCGCGGCCTTCGGGCGTGGCGATGTCGGTGGCGACGGCGATGACCTTGATGTTGCCGAGCGCGCGCAGCTTTTCGGCGGCCTGGTCGAGCGTGTCCTGGCTGCGGGCGACGATGACGACGTGGGCGCCTTCGCGCGCCAGGTGTTCGGCGCAGGCGTAGCCGAGGCCTTTGCTGGCGCCGCAGACGAGGGCGATTTTTCCTTGAAGTCCTAGATCCATGATTCCTGATTCCTTAATGTTGGGGTGTCACATTCTTGCGTGGTCGATACATTGCTGCGCCGGATTAAAAAATTTCATCGGGCGTTTCTGAGCAGATCGCGCGCTTCGCTTGTGACGGCGAAGGCTGGCTGATAAACTGGCGGACAGCTTGAGGAGGGATGGGCTGCGGTGTTGCGGACGATGATGCGTTTATTTTTTCCGGATCAGGTAAATCGCCAGCGCAATGATGATCACCACGCCCGCTTCAAGTACAACTACCAGAACGCCGCTGCTTCCGTTACTCACGCCTATCTCCTTTTGGGTCGCCAGTTCGGCAAGTCCTCTGTGTTTTTACGACGGGACTTGTCCGGCCAAGTGCGTACTTTACACCTATGATGCATTCTTTGTATTTCACCGTCGTGGTCAACTTCTTCCTCGGCGGCGTGCTCGGCGCCATCGGCGGGCTGTTCGGCATCGGCGGCGGGCTGATCGCGATTCCGGTGCTCGGATTCCTGTACGGCATGGACCAGCAACTGGCGCAGGGGACCGCGCTGGTGATGATCGTGCCCAATGTGGTGATCGGTTTCTGGCGCTACAAGCAGCGCAACAAGATCGAGCTCGGTTCGGCGCTGCAGATGGCGGTGCCGGCGGTGTTCACGACTTACTTCGCGGCGCGCTTTGCAACCTCGATCGAGGCGCGCTCGCTGCATCTGGCGTTCGCCTTGTTCATGGTGGTGCTGGCCTTGTACTACCTGTGGACCTTGCTGCGCAGGCAAAAGGAAATGATCCCGCGCGCGCGCCTGCCGCAGAAATACATCTTCCTTATGGGATTGGCGGCGGGTGCATCGGCGGGATTCTTCAGCGTCGGCGGCGCCATCGTGGCGGTGCCGGGATTGGTCGGCCTGTTCGGCATGACGCAGACTGCGGCGCAGGGCCTGGGCCTGGCGATGGTTACGCCGGGGACGCTGGTGGCGCTATGGACTTACGCCAGCGCTGGCCATGTCGACTGGAGTGTCGGTATTCCGCTGGCGCTGGGCGGTGTGCTCAGCATTTCCTGGGGCGTGGCGCTGGCGCACCATTTGCCGGAGCGGCGGTTGCGCATGCTGTTCTGCGGAGCGCTGATTGCGATTGCCGCCTGGATGATGACGCACGGCTGAGCCTTCTTCAAACAACAATCAGGCGGCTTCCTTCTCCACCGGCACCGGCGGCACCTGCGCCGTTTGCTGGCGGATGAATTCCACCAAATCGCGTGCATACAGGGGCAGGGCGTCGAGGCTTTGCACCACCATGCTGCGCTCGCGCACGCTCCACGGATCACTCAGTTCGACCAGGCTCAGCTGCATGGTCTGCTTGTGGCGCAGCGCAGCCGATTGCGGCACGATGCCGATGCCGACGTTGGTCTCCACCATGCGGCACATCGCTTCGAAACTGCGCACCTGGATCCGCAGCTTGAGGCGCTGGCCGCTTTCCGACACGATGCGGTTGAGGAAGTGATGCAGCGTGCTGCCTTCATGCAGGCCGACGTGTTCGTATTCGAGCGTCTCGGCGAAAGTGACCTTGCCGACGCCGGCCAGCGGATGTTCCAGCGCGGTGGCGAGGATCAGCTTGTCGGTTGAAAAATTCAGGATCTCCAGTCCTTCTCCCTGCACCGGTCCGGCGACGATGCCGATGTCGGCCGTGCCTTCCTGGATGCCGCGCATGATGTCGTGGTTCAGCCGTTCTTCCAGCGCCACGTTGACCTGCGGATGCAGCGTGAGGAATTTGCCGAGGATTTCCGGCATGAACTCCGTCACTGCCGTGGTGTTGGCGAAGATGCGGATATATCCCTTGATGCCGTTGTTGTACTGCTGCATGTCGCCCTTGAGACGCTCGACCTGCTGCATGAATTGCTGCGCGTGTGAGAGAAAGGTCTGTCCCGCCGGCGTCAATTGCACACCTTTGCTTTCACGGTAGAGCAGGCGCATGCCGAAGCGTGCTTCGAGTTCCTTGATGCGGTTGCTGGTCGCCGCCAGCGACAGGTTCATGCGCTCTGCGCTGCGCGTGAGGCTGTTGAGTTCGGCGATCAGGATGAACAGTCGCAGGTCGGTGAGGTCGAATAGCATGATGTCTCTCTGAAGTGAGCGCCAGCATGAGGGGCGCCGGTCTTTTTGTCCGCACTTATATTACGCCTAAAACCTGCATGGTTGTGGCAGGTATCCCGATCACCCGGCCAGCACCACCTGATTGCGTCCTTGCTGCTTGGCCTGGTACAGCGCCGCATCCGCCATCTGCAGCAGGCCTTGCGGCGTATCCGACTTGCCCGGAATGATCACGGCGACGCCGATGCTGGCGGTGACGACATGGAAGGGCGAGGCGGCGTGCGGCAAGTTCAGTTGTTCCAGCGCGCGACGGATGGTTTCGGCAATGCCGAGCGCGCTGTGGCTGTCCGTCATGGGTGCGATGAAGGCAAATTCTTCGCCGCCGTAGCGTGCTGCAAGATCGCCCACGCGGCGCACGTTCTTGCCGAGCAGGTTGGCGATGGCGCGTAGGCAATCGTCGCCGCACTGGTGTCCGTAGGTGTCGTTGTAGGCCTTGAAATAATCCACGTCCAGCATGGCCAGCGCCAGCGATTGGCCGCTGCGTCCGGCCCGGCTCCATTCTGCGGCAAACACTTCATCGAAGCGGCGCCGGTTGGCAATGCCGGTCAGGCCGTCGGTCTGGCTCAGGGTTGCGAGCTTGCTGTTGGAATCTTCCAGTTCGTGGGTGCGTTGCCGTACACGCGCTTCCAGCCCGCGTTCGCGCACGCGCAATTCATCCATCAGGATCGAGAAGCCGATGCCGACGATGCACAGCGTCAGGATGAACTCCTGTGCGTGGATGATTTCCAGATGCACCGAGATATCGCCGAAAGGCCGGTTGCCGCTGGTCAACATGATCGATACGGCGAGCGAAACCAGCGCCACCGTCAAGGCCGTCCAGCGCGTCCCGAAGCGCACGGCGATGTACAGCACCATCGGCAACAGCAGCGTCGGCGTCATCGAGACGCCGTTGATGGCGCCGCCGTAAGTCGAAAAGATCACGCCTGCCAGCACGACGATCACCAGCACCGCCAGGGCATCCGTCTTGTGCAGCCTTACGGGCTCATGGTCGGTCTGTGTCAAAGCCAATAGCAGCGGCGCATATATCATCATGCCGAGTGCATCGCCAAACCACCACAGGCGCGTCAGCGTGAGGTACGGCGTGCCGGTCGCCATCTGCGTCTTGAGCACGGCGGCGGCCATCAGGCTCGCCAGCAGGGTGCCGATCAGCGGACCGGCGATGGTGAATTTGCGCAGGTCTTCCACGCGTTTCAGGTCGGACGATGCGCCGGCGCGGCGCATGAGCAAATAGGTGACGGCGACTTCGATCAGGTTGATGACGCTCAGCTGCACTGCGACGGCCGGCGTGAATACGGCCATGTTGGCGAAGGTGTCGGAGCAGAAGGTCAGTATCGCCATCAGCCATCCGCGCTGTCCGCGAAAGCGCATCAGCGCCGCCAGCAGCACCGCGTTGGGCAGCCAGACGACGACTTCGTTCTCGGGAGTGACGGCACAGAAAAAGGTGAGCTTGACGCTGGCGAAGTGGACCAGCGGCAACAGGATATAAAACCACCATCGTGGGCTTTCCCATGCCCGATTCGTATTGTTCATTGCTTCGTTGTAATTGCGCGTACCGGAACGGCACGCGGCAATTGTAACGTCAGAAAACACAACGGACCATGACGGTCCGATGTGTTTGTGTTGCTATTTTCAGGAAGGTTTCCTGATGGCATTTTCCTGCGTTTCGGGAAGCTTACTTGCCCTTGCCCATCGCTTCCATCATGCGCACCGTCAGGTACAGGCGTGGCACCACGCTGTCGAGGTCGGCCCATTCGTCGGAGGAGTGGATGCGGTCGCCGACGATGCCCATGCCGTCCAGCACGATCGGCTTGCCGGTCTTGGGATTGTAGGCGAAGCCGGCATCGGTGCCGTAGCGCATGGAGACCGGCGTGATCGACTTGCCCAGTTCCTTGTAGATGCTGTCGGCGGTGGCGGCCAGGCGATCGCTGTCGGCGTTCTTGCTGAACGGCGGACGGCGGTTTTCCACCTTGACCTTGACCTCGGTTTCGGGGATCAGCTTTTTCTGGATGATCTTGTCGGCATCGGCCTGCACACGCTGGATTTCACCGACGTCGGACATGCGCATGTCGGCGGTGGCGCTGGCTTTTTCAGGAATGATATTGACGCGATCGCCGGCCTGGATCACGGTCCAGTTGACGGTAGTGCCCTTGGCCTGGCTGCCCAGGTCCTTCAGCTGGATGATCTGGTTGGACAATTCCACTGCGGCGTTGCGGCCTGCTTCCGGCGCCGAACCGGCGTGCGAGGCGCGACCCTTGACGTCGAGGTGGACGTAGGCGATGCCGTTGGTGGCGACGGTCACGACGTCGGCTTCAGGCGGTTCGAACACCAGCACGTAATCCTGGTCGGCCGACAGTTTGGTGATCATGTCGCGCGAACCGAGCGAGCTTTTTTCTTCATCGGGATTGAACAGCACGGTCAGCGTCTTGTAATCCTTGAAGCCCCGTTCGCGCGCGATATCCAGCGCGTACACGATCAGCAGCGCGCCGCCCTTGGCATCCGCCACGCCCGGACCGAAGGCCTTGTTGCCCGTGATCTTGAAGGGGCGCTTGCCCGCTTCGCCGATGCCGAACACGGTGTCGTAGTGGATCATCAGCATGATGTTCTTGCTGCCGTTGCCCTGCAGCTTGCCGATCACCATCTTGCCGGCGGCTGGTGGCGCCGCGACGATTTCCACGCTGGCGCCGACTTCCTTCAGGCGCTGCGCCAGTATCGCTTCAACCTGCGCCAGTCCCTTGGCGTCGTCGGTGCCGGAATCGATATTGACCAGCGTGCCTAGATCCTTGACCAGCACGTCCTTGCGTTTTTGCGCGGCTTGCAACAGCGCGTTGTCGGCATTGACCTGAGCGAAGGAGGCGGCCGAAGCGGTACAGGCGAGGGCAGCGATGAGCGACATCAAATGGTTTTTCTTCATGGATCTCTCGTGGAATGTTGATCGAATAATAAACTTTGGCCGCATGGATGGCGGCGTGTCGCCACTATAGCAGCGGAACGGTGCGGCGCAAATGCTGCGTATTGAGGCCAGCGGCGGCGCTGCATTGGAGGAAATCCGGCGGGGAAAATGATGCGCCCGCACATCGATGACTTCACGCCAGACGATGCCCCCCTTCGGAAAATACAGATTGTTTTGACAACTTGCGGCCTTCAGACTCTGCTCCATTCGTGACCCGGCGCTCATCCGCCGCTCACTTCACTGCGATCCTCTGCGAGTATTTCATGAGCCAGCATGACATCGACCTGACGCTGTTGCGTCAATGGGTCGGCAAGACCGAAAGCCGTAGCGACTTCATCCACCCGGGCTTCGCCGCCGCGCTTGCCGCCACGCTCGACCATCCGCAAGTACCGGCCGCAGGCGACGCCTTGCCGCCGCTGTGGCACTGGATCTATTTCTGGACCGCGTGCCGTCAGTCGGAAGTGGGCGAAGACGGCCATCCGCGCCGCGGCGGTTTCTTGCCGCCGGTGCCGCTGCCGCGCCGCATGTGGGCCGGAGGGCGCCTGCGTTTCACGGCGCCGCTGCCGATCGGCGCCACCGCGGCCAAGACTTCGCGCATCGCCAGCGTCGACGTCAAGAAGGGCAAGACCGGCGAGCTGGCCTTCGTCACCGTGGCGCACGAGATCGCGCACAACGGCAAGGTCGCGATCCATGAAGAACACGACATCGTCTATCGCGGCATGCCGCAGCCCGGGGCGGCTCCCGTGGCGCCCCGGCAGGCACCGAAGGAAGCCGACTGGCGTCGTCACATCGAGCCCGATCCGGTGCTGCTGTTCCGCTACTCGGCGCTGACCTTCAATGGCCATCGCATTCACTACGACCGCAGCTACGTCACCGGCATCGAAGGCTATCCCGGCTTGATCGTGCACGGTCCGTTGATCGCCACGCTGCTGGTCGACCTGCTCGGGCGCAACCTGCCGCTGGCGCGCCTGGTGGAATTCAACTTCCGCGCGGTCGGCAGCCTGTTCGACATCGACGCCTTCGAGATCTGCGGCACATTGTCGGACGACGGCAAGCGCGCCGAACTGTGGGCGCAGAACCTGCGCGGCGAACTGGCGATGCAGGCCGAGGCTGTACTGGCCTGAACATGAAATTACGTCACACATTTCACTCAGTTCCACTCATTCATCAGCAGGAGAACCGTTAATGCTTCCTCAGTCGGACGCCTATCAGGACTTGCGCGACGCCGTGCGCGATCTTTGCAACACCTTTCCGCCGGAGTACTGGCGCAAGGTCGATGAAGCGCGCGGTTATCCGGAAGAGTTCGTCGACGCGCTGACCAAGGCCGGCTGGCTGGCGGCGCTGATTCCGGCAGAATACGGCGGTTCCGGTCTCGGGCTGACCGAGGCCTCCGTGATCATGGAAGAGATCAATCGCACCGGCGGCAACTCCGGCGCCTGCCACGGCCAGATGTACAACATGGGCACCTTGCTGCGCCACGGCTCCGAGCAGCAGAAGCAGCTGTACCTGCCCAAGATTGCCAGCGGCGAACTGCGCCTGCAGTCGATGGGCGTGACCGAGCCGACCACCGGCACCGATACCACCAAGATCAAGACCACCGCGGTCAAGAAGGGCGACCGTTACGTCGTCAACGGCCAGAAGGTCTGGATCTCGCGTATTCAGCATTCCGACCTGATGATTCTGCTGGCGCGCACCACGCCGCTGGATCAGGTCAAGAAGAAGTCGGAAGGCATGTCGATCTTCCTGGTCGACCTCAAGCAGGCGATCGGCAACGGCATGTCGGTGCGTCCGATCCTGAACATGGTCAATCACGAGACCAACGAACTGTTCTTCGACAACCTGGAAATCCCCGTCGAGAATCTGATCGGGGAAGAGGGCAAGGGCTTCAAGTACATCCTCGACGGCCTCAATGCCGAACGCACCCTGATCGCCGCCGAATGCATCGGCGACGGGTACTGGTTCATCGAGAAGGCGGCGCAATACGCCAAGGAGCGTGTGGTGTTCGACCGTCCGATCGGCATGAACCAGGGCGTGCAGTTCCCGATCGCCGACAGCTACATCGAGCTGGAAGCCGCCAACCTGATGCGCTTCAAGGCCTGTGAACTGTTCGACGCCCATCAGCCCTGCGGCGCGCAAGCCAACATGGCCAAATTCCTCGCCGCCAAGGCGTCGTGGGAAGCGGCCAACGTCTGCCTGCAAACGCACGGCGGCTTCGGCTTCGCCTGCGAATACGACGTCGAGCGCAAGTTCCGCGAGACGCGTCTCTACCAGGTCGCGCCGATTTCCACCAACCTGATCTATTCGTATGTGGCCGAGCACATCCTCGGTCTGCCGCGGTCTTTCTGAGGAATCGGACATGAGTTCACATCCTTCACGCGTCCTGAGCGAGTTCCTCGCCGGCCTGCGCTATGACGACATCCCGGCGTCCGTGATTGCGCGTACCGAAGACCTTTACCTCGACTGGTTCGCTTCGGCCCTGGCGGGCAAGGGCGCACGCCAGATCGACATCATGGAACGCTACGTCGAGAAGATGGGACCGTCCAGCGGACCGAGCACCATCCTCGTCAATCGCAAGAATAGTTCGCCGTATTTCGCCGCGCTCGTCAACGGCGCCTCGTCGCATCTGGTGGAGCAGGACGACGTCCACAATGGTTCGGTGTTCCATCCGGCGGCCGTGGTGTTCCCGGCGGCGCTGGCGGCGGCGCAGGATCTCGGCAAGTCGGGCGCAGATCTGCTGGTGGCAGCCGTAGCCGGCTATGAAGCGGGCATCCGTATCGGTGAATTCCTCGGTCGTTCGCATTACCGCATCTTCCACACCACCGGCACGGCCGGCACCTTGGCCGCAGCGGTGGCAGTCGGCAAGCTGATGGGGTTCAACGCCGATCAATTCCTGCATGCGCTCGGTTCGGCCGGTACGCAGGCAGCCGGCCTGTGGGAATTTTTGCGCGACGCTGCCGATTCCAAGCAACTGCATACCGGCAAGGCCGCCGCCGACGGCTTGCTGGCGGCCTACATCACGCGCGACGGTTTCACCGGCGCGCAACGCATCCTCGAAGGTGCGCAAGGGATGGCGGCGGGGATGTCGACCGATGCCGATCCGGCCCGGCTGACCGACCGCCTCGGCGCGCGCTGGGCTACCGCCGAGACCTCTTTCAAATTTCATGCTTCCTGCCGCCATACGCATCCGGCTGCTGACGCGCTGCAGTTGCTGATGCAGCGCGAGGGCTTGCAGCACGATCAGATCGTTGCCGTGAATACGCGCGTGCACCAAGGCGCCATCGACGTGCTCGGTCCGGTGGTCAATCCGCAGACGGTGCATCAGGCCAAGTTCTCGATGGGAACGGTGCTGGGACTGATCGCGGTGCATCAGAGTGCCGGACTGGGCGAGTTCGAACAGCATGCGCTGCAAGACGGCAAGGTCGGCGCATTCCGCGACAAGGTCCGGATGACGCTGGACGAGGAGGTCAACACCGCCTATCCGGCACGCTGGCTCGGACGCGTGGAGGTCGACACCGTTGACGGCCGTCATCTGAGCGCCGCCGTCGACGTGCCGAAGGGCGACCCGGACAATACCTTGTCGCGCGACGAGCTGGAAGACAAGGCGCAGCGCCTGATCCGCTTTTCCCGCGCCGCCACGCCGCAGGAAACCGACCGCATCATTGCTCACGCCTGGCAGCTGCATGCGGCGCCTGCAGTGAACGATGCATTGAACAACTTATTCGCGAGATAAATCATGATGCCGTCCACCCGTCCTCTCGAAGGCATTACCGTCGTCAGTCTGGAACACGCCATCGCCGCGCCGTTCTGCACGCGCCAGCTGGCCGACATGGGCGCCCGCGTGATCAAGGTCGAACGTCCCGGCGTGGGTGACTTCGCGCGCGGCTACGACGAGCGCGTCAACGGATTGTCGTCGCATTTCGTCTGGACCAACCGCTCCAAGGAGAGCCTCACGCTCAACCTCAAGGACGCGGAGGGCAAGGCCATCATCGGCAAGCTGCTGGACCAGGCCGACGTGCTGGTGCAGAACCTCGCGCCCGGCGCGGCGGCCGGACTCGGTCTGTCGGCGGCGGTGCTGCACAAGAAGAATCCGCGCCTGATCGTCTGCGACATCTCCGGCTATGGCGAGAACGGCCCTTACCGCGACAAGAAAGCCTACGACCTGCTGATTCAGAGCGAAGCCGGTTTCCTGTCGGTGACCGGCACCGCCGGCGAACAGGCCAAGGCCGGTTGTTCGATCGCCGACATCGCCGCCGGGATGTACGCCTATTCGCACATCCTGGCGGCGTTGATCAAGCGTGGCCGCGACGGCAGCGGCAGCCACATCGATTTGTCGATGCTGGAGTCGCTGACGGAGTGGATGAGTTTCCCGATGTATTACGCGTATCAAGGTGCATCGGCGCCGGTGCGTTCGGGCGCCGAGCACGCAACGATTTATCCCTACGGTCCTTTCACCGCCGGCGACGGCAAGGTCGTCATGCTGGGCCTGCAGAATGAGCGCGAATGGAAAGTCTTCTGCGAATCCGTCCTGCAGGATCCGGCACTGGCGCACGATGCGCGCTTCTCGACCAACTCGCGCCGTCACGAGAACCGCGCCGAACTGCGCAAGCTGATCCTCGACATGTTCGCGCCGCTGACGGCGCAAGAGGTGGTGGCGCGGCTGGACCAGGCACAGATCGCCAACGCCAGCGTCAACACCATGCAAGACCTGTGGGAGCATCCGCAATTGGCGGCGCGCGAGCGCTGGACCGAAGTCGGTTCGCCGGCCGGAAGCTTGCCTGCCTTGTTGCCGCCGGGCGTGAACAACACCTTCGATTTTCGAATGGATGCCATTCCGGCACTGGGCCAGCACACCGACGCCATTCTCGCCAAACTGGGCTACGCGCAGGGCGAGATCGATACCTTGCGCGCACGCGGAGCCGTCTGATGTCTGCGTTTCCGCTCGCGCGCTCCTACCTGTTCGTTCCCGCCAACCGCCCCGACCGTTACGGCAAGGCGTTGGCAAGCGGTGCGGATGCAGTCATCGTGGATCTGGAAGATGCCGTGGCGCCGGCCGCCAAGGTGCAGGCGCGCGACACGCTGGCCGACTGGCTGGCGCAGCAAGCGGCGCCGCAAGAAAAGCTCTGGGTGCGCATCAACGCCGCCGACACCGGCTGGTACGCCGACGATGTGCGCTGTTTCGCCAATGCGCCAATCGCCGGCATCGTATTGCCGAAGGCCGATGACTGCGACGCGATCCGCAACATTGCCCAACATTTCGTCGGCCCGCGCAGCCGTTCGCGCCTGTTGCCATTGATCGAAACCGCTGTCGGTATTGCGCAGATGCGCGATATCGCCCGGGCGCGGCATGTCGAGCGACTGGTGTTCGGCTCGATCGACCTGCAGGTCGATCTCGGCATCCAGTGCGAACCGCAGGAGAGCGAGTTGACGCATCTGCGGGTCGAGATGGTCATCGCTTCACGACTGGCGAACATCGCGCAACCGGTCGACGGCGTCACGACCACGTTCGACGACGCGCCTTTCCTTGAACACGCGGTCAGCCGGGCGCGCCGCATCGGCTTCGGCGCCAAACTGTGCATTCATCCGCGCCAGGTCGGGATCGTCAATCAGGGATTCCTGCCCAGCGCCGAGGAAGTCGTCTGGGCTTGCGCCGTCATGGCGGCGGTGGAGAGGAGCGATGGCGGCGCGATATCGTTGAACGGAAAAATGATCGATAAGCCGGTCATCATGCAAGCCGAAAAATTCCTGCGGCAGATCCGCGAGGAATAGATGATGAGAAATAAATGATTTGATGCAGCAGCGATCCGATACCGCCAACGTAGCCGTGTTCCTCGCCACCGATGCATCGCATTTCCTGACCGGAATGGAAGTGCCGGTCGACGGTGGCCGTATCATCTGAGGATTCATTCGAACCGGAGAAGACAGCATGAAGATCCAGGCAGCAGTATTGAGAGAAACAACCACCGTCGAACCTTTCGCCACCAGTCGCCCTTTGCGCATCGAAGAGCTCGATCTCGACGCGCCCGGACCAGGCGAAGTGCTGGTCCGCATGCGCGCCGCCGGCCTGTGCCATTCCGACTTGTCGGTGATCACCGGTGTGCGGCCGCGGCCGGTGCCGATGGCGCTGGGCCATGAAGCCTCGGGCGAAGTGGTCGAGGTCGGCGCCGGCGTCACCGACCTGCGGCGCGGCGACCTCGTGGTGCTAGTTTTCGTGCCGAGTTGCGGCCATTGCCTGCCGTGCATGGAAGGCCGTCCGGCGCTGTGCGAGCCGGGCGCCGAAACCAACACCAAGGGACAGCTGCTGTCGGGCGCGTTGCGTCTGCGCGCGCAGAACAAGCCGGTCAATCATCACATGGGCGTCTCGGCCTTTGCCGACCATGCCGTGGTGTCGCGCCGTTCCTGCGTCAAGGTCGACGCCGACATCGATCCGGTCGAAGCCGCCTTGTTCGGCTGCGCGGTGCTGACCGGCGTCGGTGCTGCGGTCAATACCGCCGAGGTCAAGGCCGGCACCACGGCCGCCGTGCTCGGGCTGGGCGGCGTCGGCTTGTGCGCCATGCTGGGCGCGCTGGCTTCGGGCGCGCGCGAAGTGATTGCAGTCGACCTGCACGACAGCAAGCTGGCGCTGGCCAAGTCGCTGGGCGCCACGGCGACGGTCAATGCGCGCGATCCGGACGCAGTGGAAAAGGTCAGGGCGCTGACCAGGGGTGGCGTCGACTACGCCTTCGAAATGGCCGGCTCGGTGCAGGCGATGGAAGCCGCTTACCGGATGACGCGCCGCGGCGGCATGACGGTCACCGCGGGCCTGCCTGCACCCGACCAGAAATGGGCCCTGCAGCAAGTCAGCCTGGTGGCCGAGGAGCGCACGGTCAAGGGCAGCTACATCGGATCCTGCGTACCGCTGCGCGACATTCCCCGTTACATCGGCCTGTACCAAAGCGGCCGCTTGCCGATCGACAAACTGATGGGGCAGCGGCTGGCGCTGTCGGATATCAACAGCGGCTTCGACCGTCTGGCTTCAGGGGAGGGATTGCGCGATCTGATCGTTTTTTGACGGATTTTTCCAATAGCATCATCCAGGAGACAAAGCATGACCAAAAAACTATTCGCTGCGGCAACGACCGCAGTATTGCTGGCCTTCGCACTACCGGCGGCACCGGCGCTGGCGCAGCAGACCATCGTCATCAAGTTCAGCCACGTGGTGGCCAACAATACGCCCAAGGGAAAAGGCGCCGAGCGCTTCAAGCAACTGGCCGAAGAGCGCACCAAGGGCCGCGTGAAGGTCGAGGTGTATCCCAACAGCCAGCTCTACAAGGACAAGGAAGAACTAGAAGCCTTGCAGCTCGGGGCGGTGCAGATGCTGGCGCCTTCGCTGGCGAAGTTCGGCCCGCTGGGCGTGAAGGAATATGAAGTCTTCGATCTGCCGTATATCTTTCCCAATCGCGCAGTGTTGGCGCGCGTCACCGAAGGACCGATCGGCCAGGGCCTGTTCAGGAAACTGGAAACCAAGGGCATCAAAGGCCTGGCCTACTGGGACAACGGCATGAAGGTGATGACGGCCAACAAGCCGCTGCACAAGGTTGACGATTTCCGCGGCATGAAGATGCGCATCCAGTCGTCCAAGGTGCTGGACGAACAGTTCCGGGCGCTCAAGGCCAATCCGCAGGTGCTGGCGTTCTCCGAGGTGTACCAGGCGATGCAGACCGGCGTGGTCGACGGCAGCGAAAACACGCCGTCGAACATCTACTCCCAGAAAGTGCATGAAGTGCAATCGCAGCTGACGGTGTCCGACCATGGCTACATCGGCTACGCAGTGATCGTGAACAAGAAATTCTGGGAAAGTCTGCCGCCGGATGTGCGCGGCCAGTTGGAGTCCGCGATGAAGGATGCAACACGCTACGCCAACGCCATTGCACAGCAGGAGAACGAAGATGCGCTGGCGGCGATCAAGGCTTCCGGCAAGACCAAGGTGTATTACCTGACCGACGCCGAAAAGGCGGAGTGGCGCAAGGCCTTGCTGCCGGTGCACAAGTCGATGGAGTCGCGCGTCGGCAAGGAGCTTATCCAGGAAATCTATAAGGAGACGGCAAATCTCGGCGCAAAGTAAATTTTCGCAGCATTAAAGAAGCCCGCCGGCGCAAACCGGCGGGCTTTTTGTTTTGCAGCGCTGAATTGAAACTCAGGGCGCCGGATTCGGCTGCGTCTTGTGGATCGCGTCGATCTGCTCGATGATTTCCGGCGACAGCTGCAACGACAGGCTGTCGATGTTGCTGCGCAGCTGTTCCAGCGTGGTGGCGCCGATGATGTTCGATGTAACGAACGGGCGGCTGTTGACGTAGGCCAGCGCCAGTTGCGCCGGATCGAGGCCGTGCTTGCGTGCCAGCGCGACGTAGGCGGTGGTGGCGGTTTGCGCCTGCGGGTTGGAATAGCGGGTGAAGCGCTCGAATATGGTCAGGCGGCCTGCGGCGGGGCGGGCGCCGTTCTCATATTTGCCGGACAACATGCCCATGGCCAGCGGCGAATAGGCCAGCAAGCCGACCTGTTCGCGATGGGCGAATTCGGCGAGGTTGATTTCGAAGCTGCGATTCAGCAGGTTGTAAGGATTCTGGATCGAGACCACGCGCTCCAGATCGAATTTTTCGGCCGCGCGCAGGAATTGCCCAACACCCCAGGCGGTCTCGTTGGACAGGCCGATGTGGCGGATCTTGCCGGCCTTGACGAACTCGGACAGGACGCGCAGCGTCTCATCGATGGCCACGGTTTCTTCGTCGGCGACGTGCGCATAGTTGAGCTGGCCGAAGCTGTTGACGCTGCGATCCGGCCAGTGCAACTGGTACAGGTCGACGTGATCGAGCTGCAGGCGTTCCAAGCTGCCATTGAGCGCATCGGTCAGTCCCTTGCGGTCGAGATTGTTGATGCCGCCGCGCACATGGCGCGGGTTGTGCGGCTTGCGTGCGGGGCCGGTGGCCTTGGTGGCGATCAGCAACTGGTCGCGCTTGCCGGATTTCTTCAGCCAGGTGCCGAGGTAGCGTTCGCTCAGGCCCTGGGTTTCCGCCTTGGGCGGCACCGGATACATTTCGGCGACGTCGATCAGGTTGATGCCGCGCTCGACGGCGTAGTCGAGCTGGGAGTGCGCTTCGGCTTCGGTATTCTGTTCGCCCCAGGTCATGGTGCCGAGCGTAATCAGGCTGACGTTGATGTTGGTGCGGCCAAGAGGGCGGTATTGCATGAATGATCCTTTGAGAAAGCGCAGGAGCGCAACAGACGAGACAAGCGCGAAAGACGGCGTGCGGTAAATGAAGTAGTATATCCGCGCGCTGCAATCCTCGCAGCACCCGCTTCCACGCACGATCCCGCACAAGAAGAATCCTCGCCAATGACCTCTGCCATCGCGCCAGAACAGCTGTTGCATCACCGTTCCTTCCGATTGTTCTGGCTCGCCAGCGTAGCCTCCACGATTGCGCTGCAGATGCAGATCGTGGCCGTCGGCTGGCAGGTCTACCAGCTCACGCGCAGCCCCTTCGACCTCGGCATCGTGGGGCTGGTGCAGTTCATTCCTTCTCTGTTTCTCGTCTTCGTGGTCGGCCATGTGGCGGACCGGCATGACCGTCGCCAGGTCGCGCGCTTCAGTATTCTGGTGGAAGCGATTGCCGCCGGTTTGCTGGCGGCGGGCAGTTTGGGCGGCTGGCTGACCAAGGAAGCAATTTTCGCCATCGTATTTGTCATCGGTGCCGGTCGCGCCTTCAGCAAGCCGACCATGTCGGCCATGCTGCCGACGCTGATGCAACCGTCGCTGTTGCCGCGTGCGGTGGCCGGTTCGGCATCGGCGACGCAGGTGGCAATCATCATCGGACCGGCCATCGGCGGCTTCCTGTATGTGGCCGGGCCGTCGACGGTGTACATCACCAGTTGCATCCTGTTCGTGCTGTGCAGCGTGCTGGTGTCGATGATCAAGGTGGAAACGCCGCCGGTCAAGCGCGAGAACGCCACGCTCAAATCGGTGTTCGCCGGCATCGCCTACATCCGCAGCAAGCCGGCAATCTTCGGCGCGATCTCGCTCGATCTGTTTGCGGTGCTGCTGGGCGGCGCGACGGCGCTGTTGCCGGTGTACGCGCACGACATCCTGCACACCAATTCGGTCGGACTCGGACTGTTGCGCTCGGCGCCGGCGGTGGGGGCCTTGTCGGTGGCGATTTTCCTGGCGCGCAATCCGCTCAGGGGCCGCATCGGCCGCACCATGTTCATCGCGGTAGGAATTTTCGGACTGGCGACGATCGTATTCGGGTTGTCGCAGTCTTTCGCCGTGTCCTTGCTGGCGCTGGTGGTGCTGGGGGCCTCGGACATGATCAGCGTGGTGGTGCGTTCGACCTTCGTACAGCTGGAGACGCCGGACGAAATGCGCGGCCGCGTGAGCGCGGTGAATTCGGTCTTCATCGGCACCTCGAACCAGCTTGGCGAATTCGAGTCCGGCCTGACTGCTGCGTGGTTCGGTGCCGTGCCGGCGGTGCTGATCGGCGGCATCGGCACGCTGCTGGTGGTGGCGCTGTGGATCAGGCTGTTCCCGCAGCTGTTCCAGGTCGATCGCCTGGTCGACAACACCAGTAAAAAATCATCCTGAATCAGGGCTCGGGATCCTGGTTGGCGAGATGGATCTTCACGTGCGGCAGCGGCCCGTCCGCCTCTGAAAACACCACCGGGCAATTGACCACCAGGCTGGTCTTTTCTATGCTCACCTGGCCGGCTTCTTCCGCGCTCAGGACTTCTTCTTCCGACTTCAATATGCGCGGCTGCTTTCCTGCCAGCCAGGTGACCTTGTGCACCTGCCATAGCGGCGAATAGTTGAGGTTGGCGTTGGCCGCGCCGATGGGTGAGGGCAGCGACGGCAGCACGCCGCCTTGCTTGAAATTCACGAATGAATAGATGCGCTCGACCGCACCCGGTTGGCCGGGCTGGAGTTGCCTGAGGGCGTTGGCCAGGCGCGGCACGTAGTTGGCGCCCATCTCTGCCGCGGCCTTCTTGTCGGAGACGTCGGTGGTTACGTAGCGCACCACCTTGCCGTCGTACCAGCCGGAGACCAGCGGCAGTTCGACGATGTCGCCGGTGGCTTGGGCGTGCGCCGGCGAGAGGCCGCAACAGGCGGCAACGAAAGCGGGAAGCAGATGCAGGAAATGTCTGGTCATGTTTTACCGATCATGGAAGAAGGCGGAACGCCGCAGGTGAGTCGCGGCGGGCTGGCGAAATATTACAACGACATCCGTCCGTCCCAGGAAAAAAGGCCTGCGGGATAACCGGCAGGCCTTTTGTCATCACTGCTGGCTTGCTTGCGCTTACTGCGGATGGAACTGATGCGCGAAGGTGAATTCGTCGATGCGCGGGGTGTACTTCAGGCCCTTGCGCACGGCCCACGTTGCATACTGGTGATGCAGCGGGATCACGGCGTAGTCGTTCAGCGCCACGGTGGCGGCTTGCTGTGCGAAATCCTGGCGCTGCTTTTCATCGACAGAACTGAGCGAGGACTGCACCAGCTTGTCCACTTGCGGATTGCTGTACTTGCCCCAATTCCACGAGCCCCAGCCGGTGGCGGCGTCGGTGGTGCCGACCAGCGTGCGCAGGCCGAAGTCGCCGGCCAGCGTGCCCCAGCCCAGCAGGGCAACGCTGAAGTCGCCATTACGCGCCTTGCCGAAATAGACCGACAGCGGGAAAGTCTCCACCTTGGTCTGGATGCCGACGCGGCTGAGGAACTGCGCCACGGTCTGCACCACGCGCTCGTCATTGATGTAGCGGTTGTTCGGACCATGCAGCGTCAGCGCGAAACCGTTCGGATAGCCGGCTTCGGCCAGCAGTTTCTTGGCGCCTTCAGGATCGTATTTCTCGACCTTGAGCTTGTCGGCATAACCGAGGATGCCCGGCGCGACGATATTGGAAGCCGGCGTGCCGAGGCCTTCCAGCGTGCGTTCGGTCAGGGCCTGACGATTGATGGCCTTGGAGATCGCCTGGCGGACACGGATGTCCTTCAGCGGATTCTTGTCCAGCGGCTTGCCGGACTTGTCGGTGATGTCAGGCGTCTTGTCGCGCGACTGGTCCAGCGTCCAGAAAATCGTGCGCCACGAGGTGCGCTGCACCAGGCTGAATTTCGGATTGGTCTTCAGCTTCGGCACGTCGGCCGGCGGCACGCTGTCGATGGCGTCGACTTCACCGGCCAGCAATGCCGCCAGGCGGGCGCCGTCCGAAGTCAGGATGCGGAAAGTGACCTTGTCCCAGTCGGCCTTGCCGCCCCAGTAGCTGTCATTGCGGACCAGCTCGATGCTGTCGCCGCGCTCGAAGTTGCCGAACTTGAACGGACCGGTGCCGATCAGCGCCTTGCCGCTGTTGAAGTCTTCGGTGGTGGCGTTTTGCGCGGCCTTTTTGGAGACGATGAAGATGGTGCTGACGTCCAGCGCGAGCGGACCATAAGGCGTCGCGGTCTTCAGGCGCACGGTATAGGGATCGACGATTTCCTTGCCGACGATCTGCTTGGTGTAGCTGGTGAACGGGCCCGGGCTGTTGGTCAGCGTGGCAGGGCGGTCGAGCGAGAACACCACGTCTTCGGCGGTGAAATCGGAACCGTCATGGAACTTGACGCCGCGGCGCAGCTTGAATTCCCAAGTGGTCGGATCGATGGCTTTCCACGATACCGCCAGGCCCGGGATCAGTTTGCCGGTTGCATCGACGTTGACCAGCGCGTCGAACAGGTGCGACGACAGCGAGATGTTCGGGGCGATGTTGTTGAAATGCGGGTCCAGCGTGGACACGTCGGCGAACAGGCCGAGCTTGAGTTCGGCGGCCAGCGATGATTGTGCTGTCAGCGGCAGCACGGCTGCGGCGGCGAGGCCGGTGAACGCCAGGCTGAGCAATTTTTTCTTGAAGGACAATGCCATCACGACTCCCATGAATGATTTGAAACAGGCTTATTTTATGAGGACTTGTTGATGCAGGTGCAACAAAGTTCCTATTTGCTTATGCAGAAAATGCGTGCAAGCGGTGTGACAGCGTCAATGTACATGCATTGGGAATTTCCTGCCGCCGGAACATGCGCGGCAGGGATTCAGCCGGGATGGTGCCGCTGCAGCATCTCCACGAATTTCTCATGCGGGATGGGGCGGCTGAAGAAGTAGCCCTGGTATTCGTCGGAGCCGAATACTTGCAAGGCTTGCAACTGCACTTCGGTTTCCACCCCCTCGGTGACGACTTTGAGTTTGAGCGCGTGCGCCATCGCGATGATGGCCTGGACGATGGCGCTGCCGTTGGCGTCGTGCGGGATGTCGGTGATGAAGGAGCGGTCGATCTTGACGTTGTCGACCGGGAAGCGCTTGAGGTAAGCCAGCGACGAATAACCGGTGCCGAAGTCGTCGATCGAGATCGTGAAGCCGAGCGCGCGGATGCCGTCCATGATGGCGATGGCCTGTTCCCGGTTGTGCATCACCATGCTCTCGGTGATCTCGAATTCCAGGCTGGCGGAGGACACGCCGCGCGCCTGCACGACGCGCTGGATGTCGGCCAGCAGGTTGTCGTCGTTGAACTGGCTGCCGGCCAGGTTGATGGCGATGCGTCCGAACGGCAGGCCGAGCCGGTTGAGTTTGGCGATGTCGGCGCAGGCGCTGTCGAGCACCAGCAAGCCGATCTGGTCGATCAGCCCGGCTTCTTCCGCCAGCCCGATGAATTCGGCCGGAGGCAGCAGGCCGCGCACCGGATGCTGCCAGCGCACCAGTGCTTCGGCGCCGACGATGCGCGAGCTGGTGAGCTCGACCTTGGGCTGGTAATGCACCACGAATTCGCGGCGTTCGATCGCGCGGCGCAGCTCGGTTTCGAGCGCGATGCGTTCGACGGTATGGGTGTTGACTTCGTCCGAGTAGAAGCGGTAGTCGTCCTTGCCGTTGTGCTTGGCGCGGTACATGGCGATGTCGGCGTTCTTGATCAGCGTCTGGGCGTTGGCGCCGTCGGTCGGATAGGTGGCGATGCCGATGCTGGTGCTGAGCTGGCATTCGTGACCGCTGATGTCGAAAGGCTTGCGCGCGACCGACAGCAGTTTCTGGGCGATCTCGCCGAGCTGCAGCGGATCGTCGTAGTCGTCGACGAGGACGATGAACTCATCGCCGCCGACGCGCGCCAGGATGTCCAGCTCGCGCAGGCAGTGTCGGAAGCGCAGCGCGATTTCGCTGAGCAGCGCCTCGCCGGTTTCATGGCCGAAGGTGTCGTTGATGTTCTTGAAGCGATCCAGATCCATCAGGAACACGGCCACCTGGCCGCCACGGTGTTCGGCGTGGGCGATGGCGTTGCTGATGTGCTGCGTGCACAGGAAGCGGTTCGGCAGGCCGGTAAGTTCGTCGTAGTGAGCGAGATGGCGGATGCGTTCTTCGGCCTTGCGGCTTTCGATGGCGACGCTGGCCAGATCGGCCGCAACGCCGGTGAGGTGCAGGTATTCGCTGCTGGGGATGCCGTGCTCCTTGAGCATGGCGGAGAACACGCCGAGGACCTGGCCTTCCCGGCCCATGATCGGCCAGGAGCCGCAGGAAGGGAATTCTTCCAGATTGATGTACTGGCGCGCGTTGTTCATCACCGGGTCGCTCTGGATGTCGCTGACGACGTAGGGCATGCGCGTGATCACGGCTTCGCTGCTGGCGCCGTTGCCGTGCGCGATCGGCATGGTCATGTAGCCGTGCCGCGCGCGGTCGGACAGGCGCGCGGAGATGATCGCCGAGAAGTGCGTGTTGTCATCGTTGAGCATCAGGATGGAACAGATGCTTTGCGGGATCTGTGAATCGGCGAAGAGCACGATTTCCTTCAGGATATCTTCCAGGTCGGCATCCGTCATGACCAGATGCAGGATGCGGTTCTGGGTCGCCTGCAGCAGCTCCGCGCGCTTGCGGGCGCTGATGTCGCGCAGGATCGCGAAAATCGCAAAGCCCTTGTCCAGCTCGGTGCGGTTGATGGTGACGTCGGTGTAGATGATCTTGTGGCGGCGGATGGTGACCCATTCGAACTGCTGCGGCTCGCCGTCGATGGCCTTTTCGATCAGCTTGGCGATGTCCGGCTGTTGCAGCTGCAGGGCGCTCTGGCGCGAGAACAGGCCGACCTTCTTGCCGATGATGCGCTGCTTGTCGGCGACGCCGAAGAACTTCACGGCGGCCGCATTGCAGTCGATGTACAGCATGTCGGGACTGAGCAGGACGATGGGATCGCTACCTTCTTCGTACAGCTTGCGATAGCGGTGTTCGCTCTCGGTCAGTACGTCGTCACGTTTTTGCTTGTAGTTGTAGTAGATCAGGAAGGCGATCAGGGCCAGCACGATGAAGCCGCTGATGCCGATCGACAGCAGGATACGGTTGAGGGTGCGGCTCTTCCATGGCGACAGCACGTCGTCCATGCGGCGGGCGTAGACCGCTACCATGCCCGAACCGGGAATCCTCTTGTAGGTAAACAGCAGGTACTCGCCGGTCAGCGCCGAATATTCCTCGAAGGCGCCTTCGGCCGGACCGTTGCGGATGTGGATCATGCTCTTGGCGTCGCGCAGGCTTCTGTCCAGCCAGGCCTGCTCGAACGGCGAACGGATCATCAGCGAGCCGTCATCCTTGCGCAGCGACACGATGGCCTGGTAATTGGTGATGCGTTTATAGAAGTCGAAGAAATAGGACACCCGCAGTTCGGCCACGATCATGCCGACGTGTTGTCCGCGCATGTAAAGATTGCGGGCGATGGGCAGGACCAGTTCCTGGTTGGAGCGGCTCTTGGCCAGCGTGCCGATGAAATAGTGCGGCAACGCCGGATTGGCGTCGACCTCGCGCAGTTGCAGATCGTTGAGTTCGATCTCGGTCGCACCTACGCGCATCGAACTGGCGCGGCTGACGCCGGTCATGTCGACGAAACGCAGCGATTGCACCGGAGCCAGCGCCTGCTTTTCATTGGAGAGCAGTTGATAGAGGCCGACGTCGTCGTCAAGAATGTGCTGGTCCGCAGTCTGGATGGCGACTGACGCCGACGTCAGCATGTGGTCGATATCGGCCAGTATCCGTTCCGCGTGTTCTTCGACACTGCGTACGGCCACCATGGAGCTGCTTTTTTCGGAAGCGATCGTCAACTGCCGGTCCTGCTCGACTTCCCACCATGTCTGAGCACTGATGACGGCGATGACGAACACCACAAAAAAAAGCAAGGTCCGTAATGTACTGGTTGCCCTTCCTAGCGACTTTATCCCTTTTCCCATTTGGCCAGTATTGAGTGATGTTGCTGTAATCAAAACAAAACCGGTGTCCCCCGGTAGTTGTTCTTGTCCGCGAGGAATGTTGCTTGTCAAGATCGATTCCTGTTCTGTTTCTTCTGTGAATCGTCTTTTTATGGATTAACCATACCGCAAGCAGAATGCTTTGTCATCCGTCGATCAAACGCAGACAGGTCGTTTACGGACAAAGTTCGGCTTCCTTGAGCGAAGGACGATTATTTCCTTGCAAACCAATTCCCTCTGGCAATGCGATAATACGAGGCTTCGGCGGAAGGCGTTTTAATTGCCTATTTTTTGTGCAGGCGCCGGCCCGGAATGCGATCCGTTCGCAATGCACCGGGAAGGCGTCTCCGATACGCCATGTGCACGCGGACGGATTCTACAAGTACGCCGACATTTTCCATCAACAGATCAAAGGGACATTCATGAAGACCAAAGCAGCAGTCGCCTGGCAGGCCGGCAAACCATTGACCATTGAGGAAGTCGAACTGGGTGGCCCCAAGGCCGGTGAAGTGCTGGTCGAGATCAAGGCCACCGGCATCTGCCATACCGATTACTACACGCTCTCGGGCGCCGATCCGGAAGGTATCTTCCCGGCCATCCTCGGCCATGAAGGCGCGGGCGTGGTGGTCGATGTCGGTCCCGGCGTCAAGAGCCTGAAGAAGGATGACCACGTCATCCCGCTGTACACGCCGGAATGCCGCGAGTGCAAATTCTGCCTCTCGCAAAAGACCAACCTGTGCCAGGCGATTCGCTCGACCCAGGGTCGAGGTCTGATGCCGGACGCGACCAGCCGCTTCTCGCTCGACGGCAAGCCCTTGTTCCACTACATGGGCACATCGACGTTTTCCAACTACATCGTGGTGCCGGAAATCGCCCTGGCAAAGATTCGTGAAGATGCGCCGTTCGACAAGGTCTGCTACATCGGCTGCGGCGTGACCACCGGTGTCGGCGCAGTGCTGTTCACCGCCAAGGTGGAGGCGGGCGCCAACGTGGTCGTCTTCGGCCTCGGCGGTATCGGCCTGAACGTGATCCAGGCGGCCAGAATGGTCGGCGCCAACAAGATCATCGGTGTCGACCTGAACCCTGGTCGTGAAGCCATGGCGCGCAAGTTCGGCATGACCGACTTCATCAATCCCAAGGACGTTTCCAACGTCGTCGACGCCATCATCGGCCTGACCGACGGCGGCGCCGACTACAGTTTCGAGTGCATCGGCAACACCACCACCATGCGCCAGTCGCTGGAGTGCTGTCACAAGGGCTGGGGCCAGTCGATCATCATTGGCGTGGCCGCAGCCGGCCAGGAAATCAGCACCCGTCCGTTCCAATTGGTCACCGGCCGGGTCTGGAAGGGCTCGGCGTTCGGCGGCGCACGCGGTCGCACCGACGTGCCGAAGATCGTCGACTGGTACATGGAGGGCAAGCTCAATATCGACGACCTGATCACCCACAAGCTGCCATTGGAACGCATCAACGAAGGCTTCGACCTGATGAAGAGCGGCGAATCCATCCGCTCCGTCGTCGAGTTCTGACGTGGCGCCGGAACTGTTGAGTGGGCACGCCTGTTTCGGCGGCGTGCAGGGTTTTTACAAGCACGACTCGCAGGAGATCGGCCTGCCGATGCGTTTCTCGGTGTTCACGCCGCCGCAGGCGAAGCAAGGCCCGGTGCCGGTGCTGTTTTACCTGGCCGGGCTGACTTGTACCGAAGAGACCTTCATGATCAAGGGCGGCGCCCAGCGTGTCGCCGCCGAACTCGGCATCATGCTGGTGACGCCGGACACCAGTCCGCGCGGCGCGAATATCCCCGGCGAAAGCGACTCCTGGGACTTCGGCGCGGGCGCCGGCTTTTACCTCGATGCGACGCAAGCGCCGTGGAGCAAGCACTACCGCATGGAGTCGTACGTGGTGCAGGAGCTGCGCGCATTGATCGTGAAAGAGTTCGCTGCGGATGCGGCCCGGATCGGCGTATTCGGCCATTCGATGGGCGGTCATGGCGCGTTGACGCTGGCGCTGCGCCATCCGGCCGTCTACCGTTCGGTGTCGGCGTTCGCGCCGATCGCTGCGCCGTCGCAATGCCCCTGGGGCGAAAAGGCGTTCGGCAACTATCTCGGCGGTGATCGTGCGGGCTGGCTGGAGCATGACGCCAGCGCGCTCATGCGCAAGACCGCGACGCCATTCCCGCAAGGCATCCTGATCGACCAGGGGCTAGCTGACAAATTCCTCGCGGAGCAATTGTTGCCGCAGGAATTTGAAGCCGCCTGCGCCGAAGCGAAACAGCCGCTGGAATTGCGCCGGCATGACGACTACGACCACGGCTACTACTTCATCTCGACGTTCATGGAAGATCACTTGCGATTTCACCATCGCATCCTGTCGGCCTGAATGGCCGATGATTCAGAACAATGCCTTCTCGTTAATCGTTCGATACAAGCGCTGATAACGCTCGTGACGCGGCTTGAGCCTTGCGGCCAGCATGGCTGATGGCTTGATCAGGTCTTCGTCGGGCACGCGGCTGCATACCGCTTCGGCAGCTTCGCCGGTGGCAGCCATTCGTGCCAGCCGGGCTGCGCCAAAGGCGCCGCCGAGGTCGCCGCCCCTCGGTCGCTGTAAAGTAAAGCCGCAAGCAGATGCCACCAGCGTCCCCCAAAAACGGCTGCGGGCGCCGCCGCCGACGAATACTGCCTGCTCGATGCGGGTGCCTGCCGCCGTCAATGCTGCGTAGCCGTCGGCCAGCGAGAACGCCACCCCCTCCATCACGCTATAGGCAATCGCCGCAGCATCGGTATTTGAGGTGAGTCCGACGAACATGCCTGTGGCTTGCGCATTGTTATGCGGTGTGCGCTCGCCGTTCAGGTAGGGCAGGAATACTGGCGCTGTTTCCATTACGACGTCTTCGGCCAGTTTAGCAAACGCTGCTTCGCTGCCATGTCCGGTGAGGCGGGTGGCCCAAGACAGACTGGTGGCTGCCGCCAACGTCACGCTCATCTGACACCATCGATCCGGCAGTGCGTGGCAGAAGGCATGCACTGCCTGCGCCGGATTCGGTGAAAAATGATCAGTGGACACGAATATCACCCCGGAACTGCCAAGCGACACCAGCGCGCTGTTGGGACTGACCGCTCCGACGCCCACTGCCGAGGCCGCGTTGTCGCCTGCGCCGCCGGCCACCACGACCGTCCCGCTGAGACCCCATTGGCGGACAAGATCTTCTTTCAGGTTGCCTGCGACCTCGCAACCTTCAATCAGGGCGGGCATCTGTTCGCGCGTCAGGCCGGTAGCTGTCAACATGCGTTCAGACCAGTCACGGCGGGCGACATCCAGCCACAACGTACCTGCCGCATCCGACATGTCAGACACCAGTTCGCCAGTGAGGCGGTAGACAAGGTAATCCTTTGGCAACAGTACTTTTGAAATGCTGCGAAATACGGTTGGTTCGTGCTTTTGCAGCCACAGCAGCTTGGGTGCAGTGAAGCCGGGCATTGCCAGATTGCCGGTAATCTCGCGCGATTCCGGCACCAAGGCTTCCAGTTCGATGCATTCGGCGAAAGAACGAGTATCGTTCCAGAGTATGGCTGGTCGCAGTACGCGATGGCGTCCGTCGAGCAGCACGGCGCCGTGCATCTGACCTGAAATGCCGATTGCACGCACCTCTGCAAACGCGGCCGGTGCAGATCTGCGCAATTGCTCCAATGCTTCGCAGGTCGCTTGCCACCAGTTTTCCGGGCTCTGTTCCGACCACAGCGGATAGGGTCTGCTGATGATCTGTTGGACGGCACTGCTGACGATCGGCTTATTGTCGCCGTCGACCAACATCGCTTTAATCTCGGAAGTGCCGAGGTCGATACCTAAATACATGAATGAATCCTTTTTACTGCATCGCGGGCTGGCTTAGAGCGCTGTTGCTTTGGGTCAGATGACAGGCTCGAAACTTGGAGGGCGACATCTGTTTCTTTTGCAGGAACTGGTGATTGAAATGCGAGACGTTGTTGAAGCCTACCCGGTAGCAGATGTCGGTCACCGGTAGCTCGCTGTGCATCAATAGTTCGCAGGCGCGATTCAGACGCAGATGATTGACGTACTGGACGAAGGTCAGGCCAGTATGCTTGCGGAAGAAGCGCGAGAAGGTTGCGCAGCTCATCCGCGTCAGCTCGGCCAGATCGGCTTCTCGCAGATCGGACGTGTAGTTTTCCAGGATGTAGGAGAGCACCTGATTGATGACGGCGTTGCGACGCTGGTCGACACCCGGATCGTAGCTGGGGCTGGCCAGCATTACGCGCGGCGCACGCGACAAGTAGTCCAGCAGATCGAGGAACAGGATCACGCGTCGCGCATCGCTGGCGGTGAGCATGGCAGACAGGGCTTCATCTGCGCGTACTTCTGCGTCTTCTCCGAACTGCGCGCCGAGACGCGCATCATCGAGCAGGTTTTGCATCTGGCCAAATTCAGGGAACAGGGCCATGCAATCCTGTATGAAGTCGGCGCCGAATTGCAGGACCAGGTCGCGTTCCACGATGCTCACGCGGGGCGCCAGTTCGCTTACCCAGTTGTGCGGAATATTCGGGCCGACCAGCACCAGGTTGCCTGGTCCGAAGTCACCGATGTAGTCGCCGACAAACATCTTGCCGTGCGTCTGCCGCAAATAATGCAGTTCATATTCGGGGTGATAGTGCCAGCGCGCTACTTGGTGCGGGTAGCCGTGAGACCAGACGCGGAATGACTGATACTGCACTTTCTGGATAAGCTCAAGGTCGGGGCGCACGATGTTATCTCCTTTGACTACCTGGCAACAAGGGATATCAATGGCGCAACACAAGGCTGCGACCTGACTCCGCATCGAACACATGTAGGTTGTTGATCGAGACATTAAAGCATACTTGCGTTCCTGTCTGCGGGCAGCGATTGGCCGGCACCAGCGCACTGATTTCATGGCTGGCATGCAGCAGACTGACCAAGGATTCCGCCCCGAGCAGCTCGACCAGATCGACACGACCTTGCACTTCGATGGACTCGTCGTCGACACCCATGATGGACATGTGGTTGGGGCGTATTCCCAGTACTACTGGCTGGCCATGAGCGATTGCAAACAAGGATTGCGGCAAACGCCATTTGGCTGCACCGCTGTCGAGTACCGTCATCCCGTTTTCTTGGCTGGCGACGCAGTCGATGAAGTTCATGGCGGGGGTGCCGATAAAACCCGCGGCGAATTTGGATACCGGATGGTTGTATATCTGCGCCGGCGTGCCGATTTGTTCGATGCGTCCGGCTTTTAACAGAACGATGCGATCAGCCAGTGTCATGGCCTCCAGCTGGTCGTGCGTGACGTAGACCGAGGTAGTCGCCAACTGGCGATGCAGACGCTTGATATCACCGCGCAGCTGAGCGCGCAGCTTGGCGTCCAGGTTTGACAGCGGCTCGTCGAACAGGAACACCGAAGGCGTTTTGATCATGGCGCGACCGATCGCCACGCGTTGCTGCTGGCCTCCCGATATTTGCTTCGGCTTACGCTGCAGCAGCGGTTCCAGGCTAAGCATCTGCGCCACTTGTTCAACTCTGATTTTGATTTCGCTCTCAGGCGTCTTCAGACGGCGCAGACCGAAGGCCATGTTGTCATACACCGTCATGTGCGGATACAGGGCGTAGTTCTGGAATACCATGGCGATATCGCGCTCGCGCGGCGGCAGATCGTTCACCTGCCGCGCTCCGATGTGCAACGCGCCGTCGCTGATATCTTCCAGTCCGGCCATCATGCGCAAAATGGTTGACTTGCCGCAGCCGGAGGGGCCGAGCAAGACGATGAATTCAGCATCGGCAATCTCCATGCTGAAATCATGGACAACCGGATTGCCTTCGTAATTTTTTGCTAGCTTGTCACAAACAATGCTGGCCATGTCGCTCACTCCAATTCGATCTGAATTTTGACGTCGTGCGGGTCAGCACCGGCAGCAGCCTCGAAGGCGGCGACGCCGTCGGCGAATTTAAACGAACGTGAAATGAAAGGTTTGACGTTGATCTTGCCGGAAGCGATCAGAGCCAACGCGCGCGAGAAGATATTGGCGTAGCGGAATACCGATTCGATGCGGATTTCCTTGGTCTGGATCGCCACAATATCGATTGCCACTTTGGTGTTCGGCATGCCCACCAGCACCAGGCAGCCGCCCGGGCATAGCAGATCGAAGATGCCATCGTAAGCTTTGTCGCTGCCGCTGGCCTCATACACAATATCGGCTCCCCAGCCGCTGCTGATCCCGGCGACCATTTCCGGCAGCGATTGTCGGCGCAGGTTGACGGTGGTGATGCCGGGGTAGGGATCGATCACGTCCAGCTTTTCCTGAACCAGGTCACAGATCACCACCCCGCTGCAACCGCCGGCCAGCGCCGCCAGCGCGGTCATCATGCCGATCGTGCCGGCGCCGATCACTACCGCCAGGTCGCCCGGTTTGATGCGTGCTTTCGTGGCGGCCTGCAAGCCGATGGCCAGTGGTTCCACGATTGCGCCTTCGGCGAAGCTGACATTGTCCGGCAACTTGTAAGTAAATGCCGCCGGGTGCGAGACAAATGGTGTCAGGCAGCCGTGGACAGGCGGTGTCGCCCAGAAGCGTACCTTCGGATCGAGGTTGTAGAGTCCCAGTCGGGTCGCGGTCGATTCGAAGTCGGGCACGCCCGGCTCCATGCAGACGCGGTCGCCGACTTTGAGGTTGCGGACCTCTGCACCCACTTCAGCCACTACGCCGGCGGCCTCATGTCCCAGCACCATAGGCTCGTTCACCACGAAAGATCCGATATTGCCGTGTTGATAGTAGTGCACGTCGCTGCCGCAGACGCCTACCGTGTGTATCTTGATCTTGACATCGCGCGGGCCGATAGCCAGCGGCAGATCGATCTCCCGCAGCTGGATATCGTGCTGCTTTTCGAGGACAAGGGCTTTCATCATTTACTCCATCATCTTGTTAATGCAGCGGTCGGCGCTACCCCGTTTTTTGGAATCCGTTTCTTTGTGAAACGAGTTCTTAATCTTGAGTGAATTAACGATGCTTCAGCATCGAATTCAATAACTGACTCAGCAAGCCCAGAAATACCAGTGGCGGCAAGGCCAGCAATACCGTCGATGCGTTGAGCACGCCCCATGGAACTTCCTGTCCCATCGAGGTGAACGTCGCGGCAATCACCGGCAAGGTAGCGGCTTGCTGAGAAGACAGTGTCAATGCCATCATCAGTTCGTTCCAGACCAGCACGAAACTGAACACGACTCCGCCCAGCAAGGTTTTTGAAGCAAGCGGTAAGGCAATACGCCAGAACACAGCATACGGACCGTAGCCGTCGATGAGTGCCGCTTCCTCGATTTCGCGTGGGACACGCTGGAAGGCCGGAATGGAAAGCCAGATAACGGTCGACAGCGTGGTCAACAGATACGTCACAATCAGTGAAAATTTTGTGTCATAGATGCCGAGGTCGATCCAGATCGCCATCAAGGGAATCGCTACCGCAACGGGCGGGAGGAAACGCAACGACAACACGAAGAACTGAATGTCGTCGCGCAGGCGCATGGGATAGCGCGCAATTGCATAGGCGGCAGGAATGCCCAGCAGGGCACCGAGTCCCACTGAAGATCCGACTATCAGAACACTGTTATAGAGACCGGACAAGACTGCCGGTGTTTGCAGCACCTGGCGATAATTTTCCAGCGTCGGCTGAAACACAAAGCGCGGCGTCGGCGACACGATATCCATTAGTTCCTTCAGTGAATTCAGCACCGCCCACAGCACCGGGAACAAGGCTACGCTCAGCAGCATCGCCAGCCCCAGCCAGTTGAGAAGTTTGAGTATGCGGCGTATCGGTTTGCTCCCGGTGGCAGTTTTTTTCAGTACACGAGGCGGCGTTTCGGCATGCGTTTGCAGGTCTGCGATTACTCTTGCCATTTTTTTGCTCGCTTCCAAATGATTGTGAACAGCGCAGTCGTCAATATCATCATCAGGACCGCCATTGCTGATGCGTAGGAGATATCGCCGGACAGGCCGATACCCTGCGAATAGGCATACATATCCAGGGTCTCGGTGGCGATACCGGGGCCACCTTTGGTCATGACATAGATCAGGTCAAAAGAGCGCAACGATTCGATCATCTTGATCAGCGTCAGGCTGACCAGTGGCGCACGCAGCATCGGCAACGCCACCAGCGCATATAGTTCCCAGCTGCGGGCATAATCGATACGAGCCGCTTCCAGCGGTTCCGGCGGCAGGGTTTCCAGCAACTTGAGAACGATCACGGCGAAAAACAGTCCCCATTGCCAGATGTCGACAAAGGCCGCCGCCAACAATGCCAGGCCGGGATCGGACAGGAAGGCGATGTTGCCAAGACCGACAAAACCCAGCAGCCAACTGACGATGCCAAGCAAGGGCGAAAACATGAATTTCCAAAGGAAAGCGGCAGACACGCGCGGCAATAGCACCGGAATGATCAGTAGTACTGAGAGCAGGTTGCGGGTGCGCGGCGTGGTTTTCTCAAACAGCCAGATCGCCAGCAGTACGCCGACCAGCAGGGTGCCAGTTACCGTGACCGCCTCCCATTGGGCCGAAACCTTGATTGCATTGAGAAAGCGACGGTCTTCCATCAGCCGTGAAAAATTTTCGAACCAGATGAAACGACTGTCGGCGTATTGCAGCATACGATCGCGCAGCGCGAGGTATATCGCACCCATGGTCGGCACCAGCGCCAGGACGGCCAGGATCAGCAACGGGGGCAGCAGGAACACATAGGATAGGGAAGTGCGATGACGTTTGTTCATTGTTTTTTCTCGAAAAGCCACGCCTGGCGGTACCGGTGAGGCACCGCCGTGCAATCAGAAAATGTCCTAGCGGCGGTTGGCGCGAGCGCTGACGGCGTCGGTATATTTGGCAGCATCGTCCAGTGCGGCTTTGACATTGGTACGAGTACCGGTGAACAGTTCCTCCAGCACCACACCAAGGTTATCGCCCACCTGCGGCCATACAGGTGACGACCAGATGTTGAGTTTGGTGGTGTCGCTGATTGCATTCAGACCGGTGACGATGCCAGGTTTCACGTGCTGCTTGAAGAAAGGGCTGGCAATTGTGCTGGTGCGGTTATAGTCGCTGAACACGCCATCCTTGAGGCGCGCCTGTTCTTGCTCTTTGCTGCTGGCCCAGGCGATGAATTTGCCGGCGGCCTGGCGGGTGCACTCGTCCTTGCTGCCGTAAGCAGCAATGGCAAAACCGTGGCCGAAGCCAGCAGAAGACAGCGGCGCAGGTGGCCGGGCGTAGCCGACAGTGCTTGCCACCGAGGATTTGCTGGCGTCTTCCATCCAGTCGGCGAATGGCGTGGACTCGATCATGAACGCAACCTTGCCAGCGCGGAAGGCTTCGATCGCATTGCTCCAGTCATAGGTGGCGCTGCCGGGAGGTGCGTATTTCAGCAGATCCATGTAGGTTTGCGTGGCTTTTACGCCGGCAGCGGAATTGAAGCTGGCTTTGCCATCCTTGCCAACCCATTCGCCGCCCATGGCAGTGAAAAAGGGAGACCAGCGCCAGACGTTCATACCTGAGCCGCGTTGACCGCGCGCCACCCAGCCATAAACGTTCGGGGGATTATTCAGCTTCTTGATGGCAGTCTGCAGTTCGCTCAGCGTTTGCGGCACGGCAATGTGGGCCTTTTCCAGCAAATCCTTGCGGTAATAAAGGAAGTCGCCGCCGCCGTACAACGGCGCAAAGTAAGCGACATCCTTGTAGCTCGCCACGGAACGGCGACCCGGCAGGAAATCGTTGTAGTCGTATTCCTTCGGGTAGTACTTCAACAACGGCAAAATCCAACCGGCTGCCGCGAATTCGGCCACATTGGCTTCGTCGACGTAATACACTTGGTAGGCACCAGCTTTGGTGGAGGCATCCAGGCGAGACTTGCCACGGCGGTCGTTTTCGCCGAAATACACGAGGTCGACTTTGGTGCCGCTGGTCTTGCTGTATTCCGCCAAGGATTTTTCCATGGTTGTCAGACCCAATGTTTTTTGTGCGAGAACCTTCAATTGCGGTACGTTGCAGGAGTCTGCCGCGAAAGCCGTGGAGGTCAGTAATGCGAAGCCGGCGAGCGCGCCGGTACAGAAATGTTTATTCATCGTTGTTGTCTCCGTTATTTTTTTGGCAACGCAGTAAAAAATTCAACTGCCGACGCTTACGTTTGACCGACTGTGCCGGCCACGTTTTTTCGCGACAAGAAGGACTATAGGGCTGCGATCGCGATAGTCGCCACCACAAAATGCGTGGCCGATCTGTACTATTTTCACAAATGGAAAGGTCTGTCGATGATCGACAAGTCGCACAGCCAGCACTATTTGTCGTGCTGTAAATTCCGCCAGATTCAGGAATGAGAAAATACGGGGTGATATGAGTTCCGTATTTTCTTTAGTTGTTAAGGTGAATTTCGGTTTGATTCACTGAGATATGATGAGTACTCGCAATTGTGCTTTGACACACCGGAAAAATGTTTGGAGGTGTTTGCGTGGTTCGCGAGTCGAAAGTTCGCTAGCTTTGCGTATAGGTATGCGGATCGGGTGAGGTGCTCACCGCCATGCCGGATGCGGTTGTTACTGCATCGGTAACGTCGTGAACAAAAAAAGCGCTCGTCCCGTGCGGGAGCGAGCGCTTTTCTTTGCGCAAGAGCAGGGTGCGGATCAGTGCGCCGCGGCCGCCGCTTCCGCGCCTGCGTTGCCCTTGGCGGGCTTGATGATCCAGATCACCGGAATGATCACCAGGAAAATCACGCCCGACAGCCAGAAGATGTCGTTGATGCCGATCATCGCCGCCTGCGCGTTCAGGTTGCGTTCGATCAGGCCGGTGGCCTGCTCGGTGCTCATGCCGAAATTGCCGGTGAGATTGCTGAACATCTGCTGCAACGCCGTGCTGTAAGGTGTGGCATGTTCGATCAGCTGGGCGTGATGAACGATGGTGCGGTTGTTCCACGCGGTGGTCGCCACCGAGGTGCCGATCGCGCCGCAGAACACGCGCACGAAGCTCGACAGGCCGGCAGCGGCGGGGATGCGTTCCGGCGGCAGGCCGGACAGCAGCAGCACCGTCAGCGGCACGAAGAACATCGCCGTTGGAATACCCTGCAACAGCGTCGGCAAAATGACCGTCCACTGATCGACTTCCAGGTTGTAGCGCGAGCGCATGAAGAACACGCAGGCAAAGCCGACGAAGGACGCCGTCGCCACCTTGCGTGCATCCATGCGCGGCAGGAACCTGCCGATCAGCGGCATCAGGATCACCGCAAAAATACCGATCGGCGCCGTCGACAGGCCGGAGTCGATGGACCGGTAGCCGAGATACTGCTGCAGCCATTGCGGCAGCAGCACCAGGTTGCCGAAGAACACGCCGTAGCCGATGGAGATCGCCACCGTGCCGCCGAAGAAGTTGCGCCTGCCGAACAGGCGCAAGTCCACCACGGGATGGTCGTTGTTCAATTCCCAGATCACGAAGTAGGCGAAGGCCACCGCCGCAATGATGCCGAGCGTCACGATGGTCGGCGACGCAAACCAGTCCAGGTCCTTGCCCTTGTCGAGCATGATCTGGAATGCCGCCACCCAGGTGATCAGCAACAGCAGGCCGATGGTGTCGATCGGCAGTTTATGCGTGGGACTTTCGCGATCCTTGTAGATCGCCATCGTCATGCCGGCGGCCAGCAAGCCGACCGGGATGTTGATGTAGAAGATCCACGGCCATTTATAGGCATCGGTAATCCAGCCGCCCAGCGCCGGTCCGGCCACCGGCGCGACCACGGCGGTCATGCCCCATAGCGCCAGCGCAAACGAGGCTTTGGATTTGGGGTAGGCCCCCAGCAGCAGCGATTGCGACAGTGGCACCATCGGGCCGGCCACCAGGCCTTGCAGGACGCGCGCGCCCAGCAGGATCGGCAGTGTCGGCGCCAGGCCGCACAGCCACGACGCCAGCACGAACAGCAGCACCGAGGAGACGAACAGGCGCACTGCGCCGATACGCTGCGTCAGCCAGCCGGTCAGCGGAATCGAGATCGCATTGGCCGCTGCAAAAGAGGTAATGACCCAGGTGCCTTCATCGATGGAGACGCCGAGGTTGCCCGAGATGGTCGGGATCGCCACGTTCGCAATCGACGAATCGAGCACGTTCATGAACACCGCCAGCGACACGCACAAGGTGCCCAGCACCAGCTTGCCGCCGGTCAGCGGCGGCGGTGGTGTATAGGTTTGAGGACTGCTCGCCATGGAGGATGCGTCCGATCAGGTGTGAGGAATGACGATGGCGGCCTTCTTCTTCGACGCCGTCTGGTTCTGAGCCTGCAGGCCGCTGGCGTTGTCGCTGATGATGCGGTCGACGATCTCATCGGCTTGCTTGCCGAGGTCGCTGTAGACGTTGGTCTGGAAGTTGGTCGGTGCTGCTTCCAGCGTCTTGCCGTCGCCGTGGATGTCCACAGTGGCGGTGGTCGACAGGCCGACGCGCAGCGGATGCGCCTGGACTTCCTGCGGATCGAGCGCGATGCGCACCGGCACGCGCTGGACCACCTTGATCCAGTTGCCGGTGGCGTTCTGCGCAGGCAACAGCGAGAAGGCGCCACCCGTGCCGGCCGAGAAGCCGACCACGGTGCCCTTGTACTTGACGTCGGAACCGTAGACGTCGGCAATCACCTCAACCGGCTGGCCGATGCGGATGTGCTTCAACTGGCCTTCCTTGAAGTTGGCGTCAATCCAGATCTGTTCCAGCGGCACGATGGCCATCAGCGGGTTGCCGGGAGCAATGCGCTGGCCCAGTTGCACCGAACGCTTGGACACGAAGCCCGAGACCGGCGCCACGATATTGACGCGGGCGTAGTTCAGGTAGGCGTTGCGCACCTGGGTGGCCGCCTGCAGCACATTCGGATGTTCGGTCACGCTGGTGTGATCGGTCAGGGCGCGATTGGCGGCAAGACTGGCGCGGGCCTGGTCGAGTGCGGCGGCGGCATTCTTGACGGCGTCCTGGGCATGCGCCAGGTCTTCCTGCGAGACGGCGCCGGAAGCGATGCCGGCCTGACGGCGTTGCAGGTCGTCGCGGGAGCGTGCGAGATTGGTTTCAGCCGCAGCGACGTTGGCCGCCAGCGTGTCGTTGTTCAGGAAGGTCTGGCGGGTCTGGCGCACGGCCTGGGCCAATGCCGCTTCGGCTTGCGCCAGGGCGAGTTTGGTGTCGGCGGCGTCGAGCGACACCAGTTGCTGGCCGGCCTTGACGACTTGCGTGTCGTCGGCCTTGATCGCGGTGACGGTGCCGCCGACCTGCGCCGAAATCTGCACGACGTTGCCGCCGACGTAAGCGTCGTCGGTTTCTTCGAAAAAGCGGGCATGCAGGAACCAGTACAGGAAAAGGCCGATGGCAATGGCCAGCAGGACGATCGTCAGCAGCAGCAACTGGCGCTTGCGTTTGCCGTTGCCATTACCGTTGCTGGCGGCGCTGCCGTTTTGTGGAAGGGCTTCACTCATGAATTACTCCGTGTATCTCTTTGTTTTTTCTGGGAGGCGCAACCGCTCATGGGCAGTTGCGTCACGCTTGGATCCGTCTGATAAAAATTATTGCGCCTTGGTTGCCGCAGGGGCTGCCGGCGTTGCAATCGCCAGCCCCGCCTGCTGCGCATCGAAGCCGCCGCCCAGCGCCTTGAACAGGCCGATCTGCTGGTTGCGCTTGCTGGCTTCCAGGTTGATCAGCGCCTGTTGCTGGGCGAGCAGGGCGGTTTCGGCGTTGAGCACCACCAGTTGCGAGGTCAGGCCGATGCGATAGCGTTCGCGCGCCAGATCGTAGGCGCGCTGCGTCGACGCCAGTGCTTCGCGGCGAATCGGCAGCTGGCGATCAATGGAACGAATGCCGGTGATCTGCCGGGCGACGTCGCCGTAGGCTTCATTGAGCGTCTGGTTATACGACGCCACCGCCATGTCGTACGATGCATATGATCCCTTCAGGTTGGCGCGCAGCGCGCCGCCTTCGAAGACCGGCAGGCTGATCGCCGGGCCGAACGCAATGCTCTTGCTAGCGGCCGTGAACGGATTCGAGTTGAGCAGCGAGTCGAAGCCGATCATCGCCGACAGGTTGATGTCGGGATAGAAGCGCGCCTTGGCGACATCGATGTCCTTGGTCGCGGCTTCTACCTGCCAGCGTGCCGCGACGATGTCGGGACGGCGGCCAAGCAGGTTCAGCGGCAACTGCGCCGGCAGTTCCGGCGTGGTCAGCGTGGCCATGCGCGGCGCGGCGATTTGCAGGCCGCGGTCCGGACCCTTGCCGATCAGTACGCCGAGCTGCTGGCGCGTCAGCGTGATCTGGCCTTCGCTTTGCACCAGCTGGGCGCGTGCTTCGGCGCTGCTGCCTTGCGACTGGCTGCGTTCGATCTGCGTGTCGAGACCGGTCTTGACGCGGTCGGAGGTGATCCTTTGCAGCGACTCGCGCTGGTTGACGGTGCGCTGCGCAATATCATGCAGCGCATATTCGGTCGCCAGCTGGTTGTAGGTCGAGGCAATCGAACTGGCCAGCACCAGGCGGGTTTCCTGGGCGCCGGCTTCGGCGGCCTTCTGCTGCGACACGGCTTGCGCCAGTGCGGCATGGTTCTTGCCCCAGAGATCCAGCTCATAGCCGAGGTTCAGGAACGCTTTTTTCTCGTTGTACCAGCTGCCGCCGTAGGGTGGCGGATAAATGGTGGTTTCCGGAAACAGGTTGCGCGTGACGGACGCATCGGCGGTCACGGTCGGCAGCAGCGGTGCGCCCTTGCTTTCGGCCAGTGCGCTGGCCGAGGCGATACGCGCCTGGGCTTGCTGAAGGCTGGGGCTGTTTTCCATGGCTTCGGCAATCAGCGCGCTGAGCTGCGCGTCGCCGAACTGGTCAACCCAATTGGCGGCCGGCCATTGGCCCTGGCCCTGAGCGGCCAGGCTGCGCTCGGCGGCGTAATCGCCGGGTTGCGCCATGTGTTTATCGCTGCCGATGCCGCTGAAGCTGGCACAGCCGGACAGGCCGAAGGTGCCGATGGTGAGCGCGCAAAGGGCGACCACCCGCAAACGCAGTGCGGGCGATGAGGCGGATGTCATGACATTCTCCAAAGTGGATTCTTATTGCTGTATCTGGATGTGGATCAATATAGCTAATGCGTCGCCGATGAGTCCGGCAACCGACCTGATGCTGAATTTTTCGACGAGGTTGCTGCCACCGTTTGAACTTCCTGGCCGGTGGCTACTTGCTGAAGCTGTTTGCACGCTAGCGAGTAAAAACTCATCTTTTTGTATTATACTCGCATATACGAACATTAGCTCATGTTAGAAAGTTGGATTGAAAAATGAAACTGCAGCCACGTAAAGAACCTCGCCAGGCGCGCTCGAAAGCCATGGTCGACACTATCCTGGACGCCATGGCGAGAGTGCTGGTGGAACGCGGTTACGCCAAGACCAACACCAATCTCGTGGCGGAAGCGGCGGGCATCAGCGTCGGTTCGCTGTATCAGTATTTTCCCAACAAGGACGCGCTGATTTTTGCGCTGCGCGAACGCCACGTCGCGCGCATGCTGCATCTGTTTGAAGAAGTCGTCGCGAAGATGGACGCCTCGGGCAGCCTCGAGCGCGACTTCGAAGCGCTGATCGAGGCGCTGGTGGCGGCGCATCTGGTCGAACCGGAACTCAATCGCATCCTGGAAGAAGAATTCCCCTCATTTCACCTGCCGGTGTCGAACCATGTCCGCCAGCGCTTCTTTGAAGCCATCCGCGGCGTCCTGATCAAGCATCGCAAGAGCATCAGCGCGCCGGACGTGGATGTGGCGGCCTTCGTGGTCCAGCGCATGCTCAAGGCGCTGGTCAATGCGGTGGTGCTGATCGCGCCGCCGGGACTCAATGCGGCCAGCGTGCGATCAGAAATTGTTCCGGCAGTTGTTGGTTATTTAACAGCGCAAAGATCGAATTAATTGCATAATGAGTCTCGCTCGCCAAAAACGCCCCAGATAACAATTCCGAGGTGAGCAGGCTGGCAGGTTGTGCTGCCGATTTTTCGATCCGTTTTTCAAATTCAAATTTGCGGCGATGATGCGTCTATCGTTTGTTCACCGGCATGCCCGTCGCATGCTGGCAGGGGGTCTTGCGTTGCTGGCGGCCGGCGCCGCCGTGAGCGCTGCGGCCGCGACCGTGACCGTGCAGGTGCTCGACGTCACCGGCGCGCCCGTGCCCAATGCGGTGGTGTACGCCGAGCCGGCCGGCGGCCAGGTGGTGCCGAAATCGCTCAAGCAGGCCGAAGTGGAGCAAAAGGACGTCAAATTCTTCCCGCTGGTAAGCGTGGTGCAAGTCGGCACGCCTATTCTCTTTCCCAATCACGACAAGGTGCGGCATCACGTCTATTCGTTTTCGCCGGCCAAGACTTTCGAGCTGAAGCTGTATTCCGGCGTGCCGACCAGCCCGATCGTGTTCGACAAGGTCGGCACCGTGGTGCTGGGCTGTAATATTCACGACCAGATGGTCGCGTACGTGCAAGTCGTCAATACGCCGTTCTTCGGCAAGACCGACATGGCCGGGCGCGTCAAGCTGGACGGCCTGGTCAACGGCAAATACGCGCTGAAGGCCTGGTATTTCAAGATGGCGCCCAATGAGGCGGCGATGGAGCAGCCGATCACGTATCAGGGCGCCGATATGAACGCCTCGGTCAAGCTGGCCGTCAAGGCCGTTCCGGTGGAATAAGCGTCATCGCAAGCTAAGGGAAACGGGGAGCTCACAAGTGCGTTGGCATCGGCTGGAAAACCGCATCGTTGCACTATTCATCATCCTGATCCTGCTGGTCCAGCTGGCGGGTTTCATCGCCATTCGCAAGGCGATCGATGAAAACGCGCGCGCGTCGATCCGCGACGAGCTGATCATCGGCGAGCGCGTGTTCCTGCGCCTGCTGGAGCAGAATGCCGACAAGCTGACCCAGGGCGCCCGGTTGCTGGCGTCGGATTTCGGCTTCCGCCAGGCGCTCGGCACCGACGATCGCGAAACCATCACCTCCGTACTCGAAAACCACGGCGCGCGCATCGGCTCGACGCTGTCGATGCTGATCGGCACCGATCAGCGCGTCAAGGCGTCCACCCAGGCCTATCCCAGCACCGACCTGCAGCGCAGCGCGCTGGAGCTGGTCGGCAAGGCTGTCGCCACCAACGGCGCCTCCGACACCGTGATCGTTGACGACAACCTGTTTCAGATCGTCGCCGTGCCGGTGCGGGCTCCGGTCATCATCGGCTGGGTCGTGATGGGTTTCCCGGTCGACAAAAAACTGATTTCCGACATGCGCGCCTTGTCGTCGCTGCAGGTCAGCGTGCTGGTGAGCACACGCGCAGGCCAGTGGCAGCAGGACATCTCGACGCTGGCCAAGCCGGAGTCAACCATGCTGATGTCGCAATTGCCGCAGTCACCGGCCGGCAACAGTTTCATTCCCCAGCTGAGCATCGCCGACAACGATTACAGCGCGCGCTTGCTGGTGCTGGCCAAAGGCCGAAACAACCAAAGCGCGGTGGCGGTGCTGCAGCGCTCGATCAGCGAAGCGGTGGCGCCGTATCGCCGCCTGCAACTGATCCTGTTGTCCATCAGCATCATCGGCGTGATCATGGCGATCTTCGCCAGCGCCTTCGTGGCGCGCCGCATCACCCGTCCGTTGCGCGCATTGGCCGATATCGCCAAGCGGCTCGGCACCGGCGACTACCGCGCCCGCATCGACATCAAGGGCGGCGACGAGATCGGCAAGCTGGCCGATGCGTTCGAAAGCATGCGTTCCGGCATCGCCAATCGCGAACTGGAAATCCGCCGGCTGGCATATTGGGATCCGTTGACCGATCTGCCCAATCGCGTGCAGTTCGCCACGCTGCTCAACACCGCCATCGAGCGCGCCAAAACCACCGGCGGCCAATGCCATATTCTGATGATGGATCTGGACCGCTTCCAGCATGTCAATGACGTGCTCGGCCACAGCTTCGGCGACAGCCTGCTGCGCCAGGTGGGCCGTCGCCTGGAGCAACAGCTGGAACGCGAAAACGACAAGGTCGCCCGTCTCGGCGGCGACGAATACGCGATCCTGCTGCCGGCCACCGACCAGGTCGAAGCGGTGCGCCAGGCCAAGCGCATCCTGAGTTCGCTGGAAGTGCCGCTGTCGATTGATGAACAGACCGTGGATCTCGGCGCCGGCATCGGCATCGCCGGTTATCCGGAAAACGGCGAAAACAGCGACACCCTGCTGAGCAACGCCGAAGTGGCGATGTATGTCGCCAAGCGACGCGGCAGCGGCTTCACGGTCTATGAACCGTCGATCGACAAGAGCAGCCAGGAAAGCCTGAGTCTCTTGAGCGAACTGCGCCGCGCGCTCGACCGCAACGAATTCCTGCTGTATGCCCAGCCCAAGGTCGACCTGGCCTCGGGGCGCGTGGTCGGCGCCGAGGCGCTGGTGCGCTGGATGCATCCGGAAAAAGGCTTCATCGGTCCGGACAATTTCATCCCGTTTGCCGAGACCACCGGCTTCATCCGCATGCTGACGTCGTGGATGCTTGGCAAAACGGCGATCCTCTGCAGCGAACTGCAAAGACGCGGGATTTCGCTCAAGTTTTCGGTCAATTTGTCGACGCGTGATCTGCTGGACCAGGATTTGCCGCAGCACTTCGCCGATATCCTGGCGCGCAACAACCTGGCGCCATCGTCCATGTGCCTGGAGATCACCGAGAGCGCCATCATGGACGATCCGGTGCGCGCGCAACTGACGCTGGAACGCCTGAACGCCATGGGCGTGGAGTTGGCGATTGACGATTTCGGCACCGGGTATTCGTCGCTGGCTTACCTCAAGCGCCTGCCGGTGGACGAACTGAAGATCGATAAATCGTTCGTGATGAACATGGAGCATGACGCCGACGACGCCAAGATCGTCAAGTCGACCATCGACCTGGGCCACAACCTGGGGCTGCGGGTGGTGGCGGAAGGGCTGGAAACACTGGCGGTCTGGAATCTGTTGCGGCAGATGGGCTGCGACCAGGCGCAAGGTTATTTCATGAGCAAGCCGATGCCCGGCGACCGCTTCATCGAATGGCTGGAGCAATGGACGCCGCCGGAGATGCCCAGCCAATCCGAGAACATGGCGATCTGAGTTGCTGCGCCTGGACTCGATGCAGATTCGGGGCAGTGTTTGGGGGAAAAGGGGAGATACATGACCAATACGGCTGGAAAAGCGCTGCGGCAGGCATCCATGCTCGCATTGAGCGCCTTCATGGCATTGACGTCCGCCACGGCATCCGCGCAGAGCGCAATGACGCCGGACATGGGCAAGCTGATGGCCACGGCCGGGGTGGTCCAGGTCGAAGGCGCCGGCGGCGGCGGCCTGGTGCCGTGGGCCACCATCACCGGTTACGGCAGCCGCGACAGTTACGGCGCCAATGTGCATTACACCTATGTCGGCACCCAGGACTACAAGCTGGCCTCGTACGGCGTGGCCGTCGGCATCGCCGACCGCGTCGAGCTGTCGGTGGCCAGGCAGCGCTTCACCGGCAGCCTGGCGCCGCTCAATAATCTGCGCATCGACCAGGACATCTATGGCGTGAAGGTCAAGCTGGCCGGCGACATCGTCTACGACCAGGACACCTGGATGCCGCAGCTGGCGGCCGGCGTGATGGTCAAGCGCAACAACGGCATCGGCGGCCTGGGTGCTGCCCTCACCAACGTCAAGGACCTCGGCGCCAAGAGTGATTCCGGCATCGATTACTACCTCGCGGCGACCAAGCTGTTCCTCGACCAGAGCTTGCTGCTCAACGCCACCGTGCGCGCCACCAAGGCCAACCAGATGGGCATCCTCGGTTTCGGCGGCGACAAGAACGACCGCTATCAGGCCATGCTGGAAAGCTCGGTGGCCTATCTGCTCAACCGCCAGTGGGTGGTCGGCGCGGAATACCGCATGAAGCCGCGCAACCTCGCCGTCGACAACGAGAAGGACTATTACGATGCCTTCGTCGCCTGGTTCCCGAGCAAGAACCTGTCGCTGACGCTGGCCTACGTCTCGCTCGGCGACATCACCATCTACAATCCCAAGCGCCAGGACGGCGTCTATCTTTCCGTGCAGGCGGGCTTCTGATGAAAAATCCGACGACAATTTCGGGCCGGCTGGCTGCGATCCCGTTTGTGTTGGCTGTGTTGGCTGTCCTGATGGTGCTGACGACAGCCTTGCCGGCCCTCGCGCAAAAAGCCGACGACAGCCTGTACCGCGATCTGGGCGGGCTGGAAGTGCTGACCAAAGTGGTCGACGACACCCTGGCCCTGGCGCTGGCCGATGCCCGCATCAAGGACACTTTCAAGGACACCGACATGAAGCGGCTGGCCAAGCTCATCACCGAGCAGTTCTGTGAACTGAGCGGCGGTCCGTGCAAGTACAGCGGCGATCCGATGAAGGAAGTGCACCAGGGCCTGGGACTCAGCAATACGCAGTTCAACGCGCTGGTGGAAGACCTGCAGGCGGCGATGGACAAGTCGGGGATCTCCTCGCGTACGCAGAACAAGCTGCTGGCCTTGCTGGCGCCGATGCAACGCACTGTTGTCACAAAATAAAGATCCGGGCCGGGAAGAATATATTTTCGTGGGAGTGGAATAAAACCCGCGCTGCAGACGTCTACCGTGTCATGGGTAAGGCAAAACCGCGCAACCCTGCTACGAAAGGAATACCGCCATGAAACTGCTCCCACTGTCCCTGCTGACATTGACCCTGCTGTCCTCCGCCGTGCCTGCGGCCTTTGCTGAAGAGATGGCTGTCAAGAAAGCCGACGACGTCCTCGTCACCACCAAGGGCATGACCGTCTACACCTTCGACAACGATCCGGTCGGCAAGAGCGTCTGCAACGGTCCTTGCGCCACGGCCTGGCCGCCGGTGGCGCCGGTCGGCACTCCAAGCGCACCGTTCTCGGTGATCAAGCGGGATGACGGCAGCCCGCAACTGGCTCTCAATGGCAAGCCGCTGTATCTGTTTGCATCCGACAAGAATCCGGGCGACCGCGGCGGCGACAATTTCAAGAACATCTGGCACGTCGTCAAGAACTGATCCGTTTCTTCAGCTGAGCCCATGTCCGACGAAAGTCATCTGCTCGCCTGCCTGCCGCGCCTGCGCCGTTACGCGCGGGCGCTGGTCGGCGATCGCGCCGGCGCCGACGACCTGGTGCAAGACACCATGGAGCGCGCCTGGCAAAAGCTGGCGAGCTGGCGCAGGGGCAGCGACATGCGGCCCTGGCTGTTCAGCATCATGCACAACCTGCACGTCGACCAGCGCCGCAAGCCGGTGATTCCGACGGTCGCGCTGGATGACGAGGATGCGCTGGCGACGCCGGCTTACGCGCCGGACCGGCTGGTCGGATATGACCTTGAGTCGGCGTTGCGGCTGCTGGCCGCCGAACAACGCGAGATTTTGTTGCTGGTCGTCCTCGAAGAGATGACCTATGAAGAAGTGGCCGCGACGCTGGGCATTCCGCTCGGAACCGTCATGTCGCGCCTGTCGCGCGCCCGCGAGCGCTTGCGCACGCTGGTCGAAGGACGGCCCCAGCATTCGACGTTGAAGGTGGTCAAATGAACCCGTTACCGGTTACCGAAGCCGATTTGCAGGGCTATGTCGACGGCTTGCTGCCGCAGGAGCGGCTTGCCGATGTCGCCGCCTATCTGGAGCGCAATCCGGAGGAAGCCGAGCGCCTGCGCACCTACCGCCACCAGAACCAGGCCTTGCACCTGCTGTTCGATCCGGTGCTGGACGAACCGCTGCCGGCGCGTTTGTCGGCGCGACCCAGCAGCAACTGGGAATTGCTGCGGCGTTACGCGGCGGTGTTCATCGTCGCGATTTTTGCCGGCGCCGGCGGCTGGTATCTGCACGGCGCGGCGCAATCGTCGCCTGTTGGCTGGATCGCCGCAGCGGCGGGAAGCGCCACGCGCGTAGATGCGCCGCTGATGATGGCGCGTCGCGCAGCCGTGGCGCACGCTGTCTACACGCCTGATGCGCGTCGCCCGGTGGAAGTCGGCGCCGACCAGGAAGAAGCGCTGGTGCGCTGGTTGTCCAAGCGCATCGGCGCCGATGTCCACGCGCCCAAGCTTGCTCCCTTGGGCTACGAACTGATCGGCGGACGTTTGCTGCCGGGCCAGAGCGCGCCGGTGGCACAATTCATGTATCACGACGGCGCGGGCCGGCGGCTGACCTTGTACGTTTCCACCGACCAGGTACAGAACAAGGACACCGGCTTTCGTTTTGCGCAGGAAGGCACGGTCAACGTGTTCTACTGGATCGACGGCAAGTTCGGCTATGCCTTGTCAGGCAGCATCGACCGCACGGAACTGGCGCGCATCGCCAATAGCGTCTATGAGCAGCTGGACAAGCCGGTCCGATAACGGCTAGGCGGATTCCGAGCTGTCCTGCGCTGGTGTTGATGCTGGTGCTGCCGCGGTTGCGGCAGCGCGGGGCGGGATGAAAAAATCCGCCGGTTTCTTCAGGAAGCGCGCGCACAGCGACTTCAGCAGCGGCCAGCCGTGGCGGAATTTCACCTGGCGCGAACGCAGCGCCACGAACAGCGCCAGCGAAAAACTGACCCACAGGTTCATGGTCCCGATCGCCAGCACGCCGAAGGTCGAGACGGCGATCACGCTCCAGCTCACGGCATGGTCGAGGCCGACCAGCGCAATGGCGAAATTGGTCGCCGAGAACGTGATGTGGCGGATATCGATCGGCAGCCCGAGCAAAAAGCCGACGGTGCCGATGGTGCCGAGCAGGATGCCGAAATAGAAATTCCCCATCAGGCCGCCCAGGCTGATTTCCAGATAGTCCCCCAGGCGCTCCGTGCGTGCCTTGCCGAGCAATCGGCTGAGCCAGCGCGCGCGGGCCACGCGTTGCGACATGCGCGTGTAAAGCGCCTTGTTGTCGTAGTAGCCCGAGATCAAACCCGCCAGGAACAGGCAGACGCCCGCAATCGCCGCGTGGAACAGCGCCAGGCTGGAGAACGGATCGATGTCGTGCAGCAGGTGCTGCGCCTTGTCCGGCGCCACGAAGTGATGGCCGGCCAGCAGGAAGTAGCCGCTCGCCAGCAGGTATGCCACCGGGAATGCGATCGTCAGGTTGCCCAGGACCGCCACGAACTGCGTGCGGATCACCTTGACGATCAGTTCGGTCAGGCTGTCGAGATCGAGATTGCGGCCGTCGCTGCTGTGCAGTCCGGCGGCGATGCGCGAGGCGGTCATGGCCGGTTGCTTGGTGGCCACCGTGAAATGCAGCACGTGGATCAGCATGAAGCCGAGCGAATAATTCATGCTGAACAGGAAGGCTTCCACCAGCGGCGCCGCTCGCAAGTAGGAGAACAGGATCTTGATCATCGACATGAAGCCGATGATGAAGCCTGCTCCCGCCGCCGACTTGTACATGGCGGCATATTCTCGCCGGTCCTCGGCGATGTAATGCTCGCCGGTGCGGCTGGCGTTTTCGGTGATGTTGCGCGCCAGCAGGTTGATGTTGGCGGCGAACAGGTCGCGCACGGTGTACTTGCGGTTGTGCGCCTCGATCAGTTCCAGTCCCAGTTCGAGGCCGATGCCGCGCTTTTGCATCGCCGTCACGGCGGCGTTTTCAGGCTTGCCGACATCAACCAGCGACAACAGTTTGCGCAGGCGGTCGAGATGCTGGTCCAGGCGCACCAGCCGGTAAGTGACGGCGATGCTGGTGCCCAGGCGCAGCGTGCTTTTGCGGATGCGGGTGACGACTTCCTGGCATTGATCCAGCATCACCAGCACGTGGCTGGCGTCTTCCAGCGGCGCCGGTGATATCGCGTCGGCATTCAGATGATGCATGTAGCCGTCGAGGTAGCGGTGCAGTTCGACGTTCTGCATCAGGAAGGGCGATTCGAAGGCCTTGACGTCGCTGTAGATGCGGATCAGCTCCGGCTCGATGCCGATCGCGCTGATGCGGTAGGACAGCACCTGGATGGCCAGCAGGATTTCGGTCAGGGTCTTTTGCTCGTCGAGCTTGTCGAACTTGTCGGCTTCGGGCGGCAGTTCAGCGTCGGCGTTTTGCAATACCTCGAACAGCGCGGCCCAGTCGTCGACCGGCACTGCGCGCATCCACAGGTAATCGGTGTTGAAGGGGAACAGTTTTTCCAGGCAATCGGACAGGTAGCGATCGTCCAGCGCGGGCGGCAGCACGCGGTAGGCCAGGCGGCGATGCAGTTCGGAGAAGAAGCCGTCATTCGACAGGATGCCGATGTCGGTGTACAGGCTGGTCTGGCGGCGTGCCGACAGCAGATGCAACAGATGATGGCGCAGCGTGGCGGCGTGGTGCGGATGCTGCTGCAGCAAGTGCGTCAGCGTGCGGACGTTGGTGATTGCCAGCGCGGGCGCTTCGCGTTTTTTTGGGCGCAGCAGCTTGACCAGTGCAATGGCGTTGTCGAGTTCGCTGCCGGCCGGGGAGTCGCTGATTTTTTCTAATAAGTGGAGCATGAAATTCAAAGTAGGGATGCAGATGCCGGGGGCCTCATCTTAACCTGTGTAAAACCAGGATAAGGACATGTGATTTTCGTTAAGAGTTGTCAGATTGTGTCGCTAACGGGGAGTTGCATATGCCTTGTTGGAAGGAGTTTTCATGGAGATCGCATCTCTGGCAACTGGTGTCGCAACCGCCTGGCTGGCGAAAAAAGCTGTGGAAGGGATAGGTTTGGACCTGACCAAGGTCGCCAATCACGTTGTCGACGACGTGGTTGGCCTGGTCAGTCCGGCCCTGCCAGCCAACCCGAATATAGGCCGTCTCATCAATACCAAGGCCTGAGGGGGAAACCGGATCGTGCGGGTTTCCATTCAATCGCATCCCGCGAGGGGTGCGATTTTTTTTGCTTCAGGCTACCACGGATGATAATGGCAATTTGCTAAGTCTTTGTTTTATTGGCAATAATCGGCTAAAAAACTTCATTTATTTTTATAAATTTCCTTGATTGTCGTAAAGAAATACGAAAAGATGACGTTATAGGGTGACATCATCAAAGGAGTGATCATGGACGTTGGTAACATTCCCGCCGTCGCTTCGGCGCTTGCCGCCAAAGAGACCAGCGATTCGGTCAATATCGCGATGTTGAAAAAAGCGCTTGATACCCAGGCCACAGCAGCGGTGGGCATCCTGCAAGCTTTGCCACTGCCCGCCAATCCGAACATCGGCCGCAACGTCAACACGGTTGCCTGATTTCTGATTGCCGGCCTTGTGCTTTGAAATCGCCCTCCCGGGCGATTTTTTGTTTGCGGAGCAGATTCCGTACACTGCAAACGATTTGCATAATAAATTAGTCATTTTGTATTTTTGACTAATTTGTTATGCAATTTCTTGCTTTTCCACAAATGCATAATAAAATGGACATTAAGCCCATCAACACACTTTATTATGCAATCACTTCTCGCTCTCGGCAGTCAGATCCGCAGCGCCCGTAAAGCCCGGCAACTGAGTTCGACCAGTCTGGCCGAGCGCAGCGGCATTCATCGCAACACCCTGCAGGCGCTGGAAACCGGCAAGGGCAATATCGAACTCAGCAAATTGCTGTCGATCTGTGCCGAGCTGGGGCTGGAGCTGTTGCTGGTGCCGCAGGAAGTCTCGGCGCAGCGCGCCGCCGAACAGGGCGGCGAGGGCGCGCGCACCGAATTGTCCGAGCGTCTGCATACCTTGATGAGGAACGGCGCATGAGCATGTTGCGATCCCTGCGCATCCGGCTCGGCGTCACCGAGGTCGGTTCGCTGTTTGCGCTCGACGACGGGCGCGTGTATTTCCGTTTCGACGACGCCTACGCCGTTGACCCGGACCGGCCGGTGCTGTCACAGCTGTATCGCGGCTCGACCGAGGAGCGCACCGTCGCCCAATTGCTCAATCCCGCGCTGGAAGCCAATCGCGGCGACGGCAAGGGTGGTTTGCCGGCATTTTTCCAGAACCTGCTGCCGGAAGGCCAGTTGCGCAAGCATCTGATCGAGCGCGCCGGTCTTGCTCCCGACGACGAGTTCGGCCTGCTGGCCTATTGCGGCAAGGATTTGCCCGGCGACGTATCGGCCTTGTCGGAAACACTCGATGACAGGCATCTCGGTCGCCTGATCGGCCAGGGCCGCGACAGCTACGAAATGAGCGCCGGCCAGTTGCCCACGCCTGACGGCGAATCGATCTCCGGCGTGCAGCCCAAGATCGGCCTGGTGCGCGCAGCGGGCGGGCGTTACGTGATGCGTTCCAAGGATGCGCGCGGCGCGCATTTCATCGGCAAGCTGCCGGCGTCGGATTATCCTCAGATGCCGGAAGTGGAATTCTCGTCGCTGGCGCTGGCGCGCGCTGCCGGTGTGCAGGTGTGCGAGCACGAACTGGTGCCGCTGACGGCGATTGCCGACCGGTTGCCGTTCGGTTTGCGCAGCGACGCCGAGAATTTCCTGCTGATCCATCGCTTCGACCGCGATGCCGGCACGGCGACCGGACGGCTGCACATGGAAGACTTCGCCCAGATCACCGGCACTCCGGCCGCCGCCAAATACGCAGGCACCTACGCAGCGCTCGGCGTGGTGCTGCTGGAGCGCAGCGTCAAGGGCGAGGAAGATCTGTTCGAGCTGCTGCGCCGGATCAAGGTGAACGAGCTGCTCGGCAATTTCGACGCCCACCTCAAGAACTTCAGCATGCTGTATCGCACGCCGCAAGCGGCCGAGCTGTCGCCGGCCTATGACATTGTCGCGTATTCGGCTTACCTCGCCGGCCATGGCCACGCATTGGCGTTTGCGCCCGGAGAAAAGGCGCGGCAACTGCTGACGCCGGCGGTGCTGCGCGAACTCGCCAATATCTGGCGCATTCCCGAACCCAAGCTGCAAATGGTGCTGGTCGATACCGTCGAGCGCGCGATGCAGAGTTGGCCGGAGTTATTGCAAAGCCTGCCGCTCAGCGACACCCAGCGCAGCCGCATCAGGGCGCATCTGGACAACAACCCCAGCGTGATTGCCTGGCAGCGTCGCGCCGCCCGCAAGATCAGCGGCAAGGCGTGACGAGGGAGAAGGAGCGGACATGAAACCGACAGCGCCTTTGCCGCTCAAGGATGGCGTCGCGCCGAGTTACCTGTGGCTGCAGGAGGCCGCGGACTTGTGGAGCAACATGCTGGACTTCCTGACGGCGCGCTTTCCCGGCGTGACGGAAGAGGCCTGGCGTCAGCGCATGGCGCGCGGCGAAGTGGTCAATCAGGATGGCGTCGCGCTGACGCCGGCATCGCCTTATCGGCGCGGCGATTGCATCTTTTACTACCGCGACCTGGAAGGCAGCGAAACGCCGATTCCTTTCACCGAACAGATCCTGCATCAGGACGAGCATCTGCTGGTGGTCGACAAGCCGCATTTCGTGCCGGTGATTCCGACCGGCCGTTTCCTGCACGAAAGCCTGCTGGTGCGCCTGAAAAAGAAAACCGGCCTGGCCGACCTGACGCCGATCCACCGGCTTGACCGCGAGACGGCCGGGGTCCTCATCTTTTCGCACAATCCCGCCAGCCGCGGCGCGTACCAGGCGATGTTCCAGCAACGCACGATGGACAAGACCTATGAGGCGCTGGCCGGCATGCTGGAAGGGCGCAGTTTTCCCTTCGTGCATCGAAGCCGCATGGTTGACGCCGACAAGTTCTTCCTGATGCGCGAAGAAGAGGGCGAGCCTAACTCGGAGACGCACATCGATCTTATTGAGCGGCGCGGCGCACTGGGTTTGTACCGCCTCAATCCGGTCACGGGGCGCAAACACCAGCTGCGCGTACACATGGCGGCGCTCGGCATTCCCATCGTCAACGACAATTTCTATCCGCACGTCGTGCCGGCGGGCACGGCCGACAACTACGACGCGCCGCTGAAACTGCTGGCGCGCTCGATTGCCTTCACCGATCCGCTCAGCGGCGACGTGCGCTATTTCGAAAGTCTCAGGACGCTGTAGCCAGCATCAGGTCGAGGTTCTGTACCGCCGCACCCGAGGCGCCCTTGCCGAGGTTGTCGAATACCGCCGACAGCAATACGTGTCCGTGCTCTTCATTGATGAACACGCCCAGATCCATGTCGTTGGTGCCGTTGAGCGCCTGCGGATTCAGGTGCGTCAGCGTCTTGGTTTCTTCCAGGGGAATCACGCGGACATGCGTAGCGCCGGCATAGTGGCGTGCCAGTGCGGCGTGCAATTGCTTGCCGTCGACACCGGACGCCAGCAGGCGCAATTCCAGCGGGATGGTCAGCACGATGCCCTGGCGGAACGCGCCATAGGCCGGCACGAAGATCGGCCGATGATCGAGGCCGGTGTAACGCTGCATTTCAGGCGGATGCTTGTGCGCCAGCGCGGTGCCGTACACCTGGAAGGCCGGGGCTTGCGCGCCTTGCGGACCTTCATACTGCTCCACGGAAGGACGGCCGCCGCCCGAATAGCCCGACACTGCATGCACGCTGACCGGATAGTCGCGCGGCACCAGGCCGGCTTCGATCAGCGGGCGCAACAGGCTGATCGCGCCGGTCGGATAACAGCCCGGATTGGTCACGCGCGAGGCCGTGGCGATGCGCTGCGCCTGGCCGGCGTCCATCTCGGGGAAACCGTAGACCCAGCCCGCGGTGGTCCGATGCGCCGAGCTGGCATCGATCACGCGCACGGCCGGATTCTCGATGGCGGCCACCGCGTCGCGCGCCGCAGCGTCAGGCAGGCACAGGATGGCGATGTCGCAGGCGTTGATGGCTTCGGCGCGGCGACGCGCGTCCTTGCGCTCGGCCGCCGGCAGCGTCGCCAGTTGCAGGTCGCTGCGGTCACGCAGCCGGTCGTGGATCAGCAGACCGGTGGTGCCTTGGTCGCCGTCGATGAAAACAAGAGGTTTGGCCATGATCGCGTTCCTTCGCTGAACAATTCAATTAACAAGGGAGAGATGAGGCGTTCATCTTCCGTCTCTTGCTAAAATAAGAAAAGTTGAATTTAATAACGACAACATTCAGTTTTGCTGACTTATAGGCCAGTCATGAGAGAAATCAACCTGGATCGCCTGCGCACGCTGGTCGCCATCGCCGACCACGGCTCCTTCGCCGAGGCGGCGCGCGTGCTGCATCTGGCGCCGCCGACCATCAGCCTGCACATCGCTGACCTGGAGGAGCGCATCGGCGCCGCGTTGCTGTCGCGCAAGCGCGGCCAGATCTGGCCGACCACCATCGGCGAAACCCTGATCGAGCGTGCGCGCCGCCTGCTGGCCGATGCCGAACAGGCGCTGGAAGACGTGCAGCGCCAGGTGCAGGGACTGGCCGGGCGCGTGCGGCTGGGCGCTTCGACCGGCGCCATCGCGCATCTGCTGCCGCAGGCATTGGAGGTGCTGGGCCAGGATCATCCCGGCATTGACGTGCAGGTGGAGGTGCTGACCTCGCAGGACACGCTGGCCCGGCTCAGCGAAGGTACGCTCGATGTCGGGCTGGTGGCCTTGCCGCAGACGCCGGTCGCGCGGCTGGTGGTGCAGCCCTGGCGGCGCGATCCGGTGATGGCTTTCCTGCCGTCCGGCTGGCGCAGCCCGGCGCAGGTCACGCCTGAATGGCTGGCGGCGCAACCGCTGATCCTCAACGATGCCGGCACGCGCTTGTCGCACCTGACGCAGGAGTGGTTTGCCGGCGGCGGGCAACGGCCGGCGCCGCGCATCCAGCTCAATTACAACGATGCGATCAAGAGCCTGGTGGCGGCAGGTTACGGCGCGACGCTATTGCCGCATGAGCAGGGCGCGCCGCTGCCCGATCCGCGCGTGCAGATGTTGCCGCTGCGGCCGGCCCTGTGGAGACAATTGGGGATTGCGCATCGCGCGGAGAACATTGAACGTCCGACGCAGCATGTGCTGGACGTGCTGTGGCGTTTCAGTCTCGATTGATGCTGATCTGATGCCGATCAGGCCAGGGCGTCACTGAACGCGGATCTCTCTCCGTTCGGTGCGATCTTGAGCTGATGCAGCGAGGCCACCAGGTCGGCAAAGCGCTGGCCCTGGATCATCACGTGCTGGCGCAGCAGTTCCACGGTGCGTTCGCTGTCGCCGGCGATGATGGCGTTGACCACGCCTTCATGCTCGTCGTAAGACCGTTTCAGGCGGTCGCGCACACGCAGCTGCAGGCGGCGGTAAGGGCGCAGGCGGCGTTGCAGCACGCGCGCCTGTTCTTCCAGGAAGGCATTGTGGCTGCCGGCGTAGATCTGGCCGTGGAAGTCTTCGTTCTTGTAGAAATAGGTATCCGGATCGACCGCATCGCGCGCGTCCTTGCAGGCCTGGTGCGCCGCCATCAGCGAGGCATGCTCGGCAGCCGACATGCGACGCGCCGCCAGACGGCCGCACATCGCCTCCAGCTCGGCCATCACCTCAAACATCTCGATCAATTGCTGCGGCCCGATCTCGGCCACGATGGCGCCGCGCCGCGGCCGCATCACGATGATGCCCATCGATGCCAGCTGGATCAACGCTTCCCGGATCGGCGTACGCGAGACGCCGAACTGTTCGGCCAGGACGGTTTCGTCCAGATGCTGGCCGGGTGCGAGCTTGCCGACGGCGATCAATTCCTCGATCGATTCGCGCAAGGTCTCGGAACGTTTCTTGGGGGTATCCATGGAGTGATATCAAGTATGCAATGAAACCATTCTAAATCATCTTTGGTGCTTGACAATGTATTTGTTTTGTAAGAACGTGTATACAAGAAATCAGCATAAAAAAGCACGACAACAACAAATTCAACGGCGCGCGGGAACCCGGATGAGACATCCCGGCACCTCAAGTTGACATGAGTTCTGAATACGTCGCACCAAATAAAAGTACAAAAAGCAGTATTTCTCTCACCTTAAGGAGGATCAACAATGACTTCGCAAAAACGTAGAAGCATCATCGGTGCGCTCGCGACCGCGCCACTGTGGACGGCAGGTTCGTCGGCGTGGGCGCAGGGTGCGCCCACCTCGCTGAAGATTTCCCATCAATTCCCCGGCGGCACCATCAACGAAGGCGACTTCCGCGATCGCCTCACGCGCATGTTCGCCGAAGGAGTCACCAAACGCACCAACGGCAGCCTCAAGTTCGAGATCTATCCGGGCTCCTCGCTGATGAAGGTCAACGCGCAGTTCTCGGCCATGCGCAAAGGCGCGCTCGACCTGTCGCTGGTGCCGCTCAATTACGCCGGCGGCGAAGTCCCGGAAACCAACATCGGCCTGATGCCGGGCCTGGTGACGTCGTACGCGCAAGGCTCGGCCTGGAAGAACGCCGAAGTCGGCAAGGAACTGGCGCGCATCCTGGCGGAGAAGGGCATCCTGATCGTCAGCTGGATCTGGCAGGCCGGCGGCGTCGCATCACGCACCAAGCCCATCATCAACCCGGAAGACGCGAAGGGCATGAAAGTGCGCGGCGGCTCGCGTGAGATGGACCTGATCCTCAAGGAAGCCGGCGCTGCGGTCGTGACCTTGCCATCCAATGAAATCTACGCCGCGATGCAAACCGGTGCGATGGATGCGGCGATGACCTCGTCGACCTCGTTCATTTCCTTCCGCTTGGAAGAAGTCGCCAAGGCCTTGACCACCGGCCGCGACAAGGCTTACTGGTACATGTTCGAGCCACTGATGATTTCCAAGGCCGTGTTCGAACGCCTGACCAAGGACCAGCAGGCAGCCATTATGGCCGTCGGTGCGGAGATGGAACAGTTCGCGCTGAAGGCTGCGCAGACCGATGACGTCGCCGTCGCCGCCGTGTACCAGAAGGCCGGCGCCAAGGTGGTCGATCTCAACGCCGCCACCGTCAAGAAATGGCAGGATATCGCCCGCGCCACCGCCTGGAAAGACTTCGGCGCCCGCAACGCCAATTGCGCCAACCTGCTCAAACTGGCGGAGAAACTCCTATGAGTCACGGCTTCGAGATGCAGCCGCAGGCCAAGCCTGCCGGGGGTGACATATCAGCCAACGCCGTCGTCGCCGGGCTGCACCATGCGCTGCAGAAGTTCAACAAGCTCGCGGTGTTCCTCGCCATGATTGCGCTGATGCTGACGTCGATCATCCTCACCTATTCGGTAGTGGTGCGCTACTTTTTCCACCAGCCGACCGACTGGCAGGATGAGGCGTCGGTGTTCATGCTGGTGGGCGTGATCTTCCTGTGCTCGGCGTACGTGCAATCGCTGCGCGGCCACATCGGCATCGAAGCGCTGGCCGGCTTCCTGTCGCCGCGGGCCAACCAGGTGCGCATGTTCATCGTCGATCTGATTTCCTTCGTGTTCTGCGCGTTCTTCGCCTGGAAGTCGTGGACGCTGTTCCACGAAGCCTGGGTCGACGGCCAGACTACCTCGTCGACGTTCGCGCCGCCGCTGTGGATTCCCTATTCGATGATGGCGCTCGGCATGACCGTGCTGACGCTGCAATTACTGGTGCAGGTATTGACCCGCATCACCGGTACCGTCCCCGCCAAGGAGCAAGCATGACGCTGACGCCTTTAGTCCTCGGTTCCCTGTACGGGATCGTCACCATCCTCGTGATGTGCTCGGGCATGCCGATCGCATTTGCGCTGGGTGTGGTGGCGACCTCGTTCATGTATTTCTTCATGCCGGCATCCTCGCTCGATACCGTCACGCAAAACGTCTACGAAGAAATCGCTTCCATCACCTTGCTGTCGATTCCGCTGTTCATCCTGAAGGGAGCGGCCATCGGCAAATCACCTGCCGGCAAGGACTTGTACTCGGCCATCCACGCCTGGTTGAATCGCGTGCCGGGCGGCCTCGGCATCGCCAACGTGTTTGCCTGCGCCTTGTTCGCGGCGATGGCGGGCTCGTCGCCGGCAACCTGCTCGGCCATCGGTTCGGCCGGGATTCCGGAAATGCGCCGTCGCGGCTACTCGCCCGGGTTTGCCGCAGGCATCATCGCCGCCGGCGGCACGCTGGGCATTTTGTTGCCGCCCTCGATCACCATGATCCTGTACGCCGTGGCAGCCGAGCAGTCGCTGGGACGCCTGTTCCTCGCCGGCATCGGGCCGGGCGTGTTGCTGGTGATCCTGTTCGCCGGCTATGCCATGTACCGCGCCCGCAAGGAATACCGCCTTGCCCACGCCATCTATACCGGCGGCGGCGCGAAGTCGGCCTATCTCGACGACGAGCATTTCACGCTGGCGCAAAAGGTGGAAATGCTGCCGCGCGTGCTGCCTTTCCTGATCCTGCTGATCGGCGTGATGGTGGCGCTGTACGGCGGCTTTGCAACGCCTTCCGAGACTGCCGGCCTGGGAGCCTTGCTGGCCATCGTGCTGATTGCGGTGGTGTATCGCATCTACAAGCCGCGCGAACTGGTGCCTTTCCTCAGCTCGACCATCAAGGAATCGGGCATGCTGCTGCTGATCATCGGCATGTCGCTGCTGTATTCCTACGTGATGAGCTACCTGCACATCAGCCAGTCGGCGGCGCAGTGGGTGGTGGACATGCACTTGTCGAAATGGCTGCTGCTGGCGGTGATCCTGCTGATGGTGATCGTGCTCGGCTTCTTCCTGCCGCCGGTGTCGATCATCCTGATGACCGCGCCGATCATCCTGCCGCCGTTGCGCGAAGCCGGGTTTGACCTGATCTGGTTCGGCATCGTCATGACCGTGGTCATGGAAATGGGACTGATCCATCCGCCGGTAGGGCTGAACCTGTTCGTGATCAAGAACATCGCGCCCGACATCCCGTTGTCGGAAGTGATCAAAGGCACGATCCCGTTCCTGGCGCTGATGTTTCTGGCCGTGATCCTGCTGTGCATTTTCCCGGGCATCGCCACCGGCTTGCCCGACATCATCATGGGAGTGAAGTAAATGTCCGCCACCGACCACGTCTGGAATCGTCGGCAAACCAATCGCAATGAACGCCTGGCGCGCGCAAGCAGCGCGTTAGGCAACGCGCTCGAAGGAAAGCTGTTGCCGGCGGCGCGCATTGCCGATCTGTTGTACGCGGTCATCGAATCGGGCGACCGCGTCTGCCTCGAAGGCAATAACCAGAAGCAGGCCGACTTCCTGTCGAAGGCGCTGGCCGGGCTGGACCCCGCGCGTGTGCACGACTTGCACATGCTGTTTTCGGTGCTGGCCTTGCCGGAGCATCTGGACGTGTTCGAAAAAGGCATCGCCTCGAAACTGGACTTTTCCTTCTCCGGTCCCCAGGCCGGCCGGTTGGCCAAGCTGGCGTCCGCCGGCAAACTCAACATCGGTGCGATCCATACCTATCTGGAATTGTTCGGCCGCTATTTCGTCGACCTGACGCCGCGCGTCGCCCTAGTGGCGGCGCAGGCGGCGGATCGCCATGGCAATCTGTATACCGGTCCCAACACCGAGGACACGCCCGCCATCGTCGAGGCGACCACCTTCAGCAGCGGCATCGTCATCGCCCAGGTCAATGAAATCGTGGACGTGCTGCCGCGCATCGACATCCCGGCCGACTGGGTCAGCTTCGTGACCAAGGCGCCGACGCCACATTACATCGAGCCTCTGTTTACGCGCGACCCGGCGCAAATCTCCGAGATTCAGGTGCTCATGGCGATGATGGCCATCAAGGGCATCTACGCCGAATACGAAGTCCAGCGCCTGAACCACGGCATCGGCTTCGATACCGCAGCCATCGAGCTGATCCTGCCGACCTATGGCGAATCCCTCGGCCTGCGCGGCAAGATCTGCAAGCACTGGGCGCTCAATCCGCATCCGGCGCTGATCCCCGCGATTGAAGCGGGCTTTGTCGAATCGGTGCATTCCTTTGGCTCCGAACTGGGCATGGAAGACTACATCCGTGCGCGTCCCGACATCTTCTTCATCGGACCGGACGGCTCCATGCGCAGCAACCGCGCGTTCTCGCAAACGGCCGGTCACTACGCCTGCGACATGTTCATCGGCTCGACGCTGCAGATCGACTTGCAGGGCAATTCATCGACCGCGACACTGGGCCGCATCGCTGGCTTCGGCGGTGCTCCCAACATGGGCGCCGATGCACGCGGCCGCCGTCATGCCAGTTCGGCTTGGCTCAAGGCGGGTCAACAGGCGCGGGCGGGCAAGAACACCATCCCGCGCGGCCAGAAGCTGGTGGTGCAGACCGTGGAAACCTTCCGCGAACACATGCAGCCGGCCTTCGTCGACCGCCTCGACGCCTGGCAACTGGCCGAGCAGGCCAACATGCCGATCCCGCCGGTGATGATCTACGGCGACGACGTCACGCACATCCTCACCGAAGAAGGCATCGCAAATCTGCTGCTCTGCCGTACCGAAGAAGAGCGCGAGCAGGCCATCCGCGGCGTCGCCGGTTACACGCCCGTCGGCCTGGCGCGCGACAAGCGCATGGTCGAGAATTTGCGTGACCGGGGCATCATCCGCCGCGCCGAAGACCTGGGCATCGACAAGCGTCTCGCCACGCGCGACCTGCTCGCCGCCAAGAACATGAAAGATCTGGTGCGCACTTCCGGCGGCCTGTACAACCCGCCCAAACGTTTCAGGAACTGGTGATATGGAAACCTTGAACTATCGTTTTGAAAACGGCACCCGCAAGCTCTCCGCCAAGGCCGAGCTGGTCGGCGTAGTCAGTTCCGGCAACCTCGAGGTGCTGATCGAATCGGCCGACCTGCAGGGCGGTTGCGCCATCGAGATCAAAACCGCGGCGCGCGGTTTCGGCGCCATCTGGGAAGCCGTCATCGGCGACTTCAACAAGCGCTGGCAACTGGCCGACACGCGTATCTCGATCAACGACATGGGCGCCACGCCGGCAGTGGTCAGCTTGCGTCTGGATCAGGCGGTGGAATCTGTTGTGGAGGCAAAATGACATCCAGCTATTTGGAAGCCAACGCGCGCGAACGCATCGCGCAGGTGCTTGACGCCGGCAGCTTCGAAGAATTCCTGCCGCCGTCGAAACGCATCGTCAGTCCGCACCTGGGCCAGCTCGATGCGCCGGTGTCGTTCGACGACGGCGTCGTGGTGGGGCGCGGTGCGCTCAACGGCGCCAAGGTATTCGCCGTCGCGCAGGAGGGCGGTTTCATGGGCGGCGCGGTCGGCGAAGTGCACGGCGCCAAGCTGGTCGGCCTGCTCAAGCGCGCGGTGCAGGAACGCGCCGAGGGCATCCTCCTGTTGCTGGAAACCGGCGGTGTGCGTCTGCACGAAGCCAACGCCGGCCTGATCGCGGTTTCCGAAGTGATGCGCGCCGTGCTGGACACGCGCGCAGCGGGCATTCCCGTGATCGTGCTGGTGGGCGGGTCCAACGGCTGCTTCGGCGGCATGGGCATCGTCGCGCGCTGCGCCAACGCCATCATCATGTCCGAAGAAGGACGCCTGGCGATGTCCGGACCGGAAGTCATCGAGACCGCCAACGGCGTCGAAGAATTCGACTCGCGCGATCGCGCGCTGGTCTGGCGCACTACCGGCGGCAAGCACCGCTACCTGCTCGGCGATTGCCACGGCATCGTCGCCGACGATACCGCAGCCTTCCGGACCGCCGCTACGCAGGCGCTGAAGGCGTTCAAGAACAATCCGACGGCGCTGAGCCTGCAGGCATTGGAAGCCGAGCAAGCCATGCTGGAGCAGCGCATTGCGCGCTTCGGCGACGCCGCCGATCCGCTGGAAATCTGGCAGCGCCTCGGCATCGGCAAGCCGCAAGACATCGCCATGCTGGAGGCCGCCGCGTTCACGGCACTGGCGGAACCGCATCGCGTGAAGGGGCAAGCATGAGCTGGCAAACACTGGCGGACGATCTATTCCCGCAAGGCCACAGCATTACCGAGAAAGCCGACTTCCTGTCCGGCACGGCCCAGGTCGACGGCGAGGTTGTCGCCATCGTCGGCACCACCGGCCACACGCCGATCGGCATCGAGATCGCCTTGTCGCAGGCGCAGGCCATCCTGAATACCGTACGCGAACACCCCGGCCGCGCCATCGTCATCCTGGTCGACACGCAAGGCCAGCGGCTGCGCCACCGCGACGAGATGCTCGGGATCAACAGCTACATGGCGCATCTCGGCAAATGTATCGACCTCGCGCGCCGCGAGGGCCACAAGATCATCGGCCTGGTCTATGACCAGGCGTTGTCAGGCGGCTTCATCACCAGCGGCCTGATGGCGGATGCCTGCTATGCGCTGCCGAACGCGACGATTCGCGTGATGGGCTTGCCGGCGATGGCGCGCATCACCAAGGTGCCGGAAGAGCGCCTGGTCGAATTGGCCAGGAGCAACCCGGTATTCGCTCCCGGTCCTGAAAATTATCATCGCATGGGTGGCGTCGCCGAGATCTGGAATGGCGATCTGGCAGTTCAATTGGCGCAAGCGCTGGCTACGGCGGAAGATACCGACCGGCGCGCAGCGGTCGGCTTGCAGCGCGGCGGCCGCAACTGGTCGCAGCGCGTGGTTGACGCCATCGTCAGCGGCAGCGATGTCAAGCCGCTCTGAATTGTCCGCCCGCCACGGACTGGCCTGGCTCAACGAGGCCGGTTGGCTCGATGCGCTCGCGCGCGTGGCCGATGAACATCGCTTCGCCGTGCAGCGCTGGCGGCAGCACGATTGGCCGGCGGTGATCCGTCGCCGTGATGCCGATTGCGCATCCGGCGAGATCTGTCTCGGCATTGCCTTGCCGCCTGATCGGGACGGCGTCAAATTGCGCGTGGCCTTGCGCGTCGCCCTGCAGGGCGTGCGGGAGATGCGTGCGCCGCTGGAGATTGCCGATGTTATCGAACATGCCGGATCGCAATGGCGGGATGATCTGCGCGTCATGCATGACCAGATCGCGGCGCAAGGACTGACGATTCGCGTGTACGGTTCGCTGGCTTTGCAGGCGCTCACCGGACTTTCCTATTTGCGCCCGGCGTCGGATATCGACGTGCTGTTTTCACCGCAGGACAGGTTGCAACTGGAGCATGGCGTGTCCTTGCTGCAGCGGCACGCCCTGCGCTTGCCGCTGGATGGCGAGATTGCCTTCCCCTCCGGCCATGCGGTGGCATGGAAAGAATGGGCGCAAGCCTGCGGCAGGTCCGACAACCGCGTGCTGGTCAAGCACGGCAGCGGCGTTGCCTTGCAGCGGGTGGATGAATTGCTGGCCGCACTGGAGGAGCACGCGTGCGCGGCGTAGATCACCTCGTTACCTTGCCCGCCATGCGCTTGCCGGTGGCGATGCATTACACCGAACGGCGCCGCCGCCAGCGCCGGCAGCAAGCTTTCTGCCGTGAGCTCGCGCGCATGGCGTTGCGCAGCCTGCATCAGGAACTGACGCTGTATCCCAAACCGGGCCTGGTCTCGCCGGTCGACAAGGGCAGCCACGATGACATGGATGCCTCGACTTTCATGCGCAGCCTGTTTTCGCTGCGCCGTTATTTTTCCGATATCGCCACCGCCGGCATGGCGGGCGCGTCCTTCACCGAACTCAAGCGCCTTGGCATCGAAGCCGAGCAGCGCATGCTCAGGGCGACCGGCGGCATCAATACGCATCGCGGCGCGATCTTTTGCCTGGGCATGCTGAGCGCGTCGATTGCCTGCTGTCGCGGCCAGGAAATGATGTTGTCGCCGCAAGCGATTCGCGCGACCCTGCTGATCCGTTGGGGCGATGCGTTGACGGGACACACCAATTCAAAGGGCGGTCGTGAAGAACCCGCCAGCCACGGCTTGCGTGTCGCCGCGCGTCACGCCGTTGGCGGTGCGCGGGAAGAAGGGGCGCTCGGTTTTCCTTCCGTATTCGAGATCGCCTTGCCGCAATTGCAGGCCACGCTTGCGGCCGGGCGCGACTGGCATTGCGCCAAGACCGACGCCTTGTTTGCCCTGATGGCGCATGTCAGCGATACCAACGTCTATCACCGCGGCGGCGCTGCCGGTGCGGCCCTGGTGCAGCAACGCAGTCGCGATTTCCTGGCGCAAGGGGGCACTTCTGATGGGGCATGGCAGGCGCGAGCGGAGGCGATTCATCATGAATTTGTCGAGCACCGCCTGTCGCCCGGCGGCGCCGCCGATCTGCTGGCGGCGGCTTGCCTGATCCACGCGGCGTGCGGTGGCGAGCTCGCGGCATGAGCCAAGGATTCGCCGTTCTTTGTCCGGGACAGGGCGGTCAGCATCCCGCGATGTTCGATCTGCTGCGCGCCGATACACGAGGCCAGGACATCCTGCGCGAGCAAGTTCTCGCTACCCGGTTCGACCGTCCCCTCGACGAGATTCTGCACGATCCGCAATTGCTGTTCGCCAACCGCTACGCACAGCCGCTGATTGTGGCGACCGGCCTGGCGGCCTGGCGTGTTTTGCGCGACGAGCTGCCGCCGCCTGCACTGGTTGCCGGTTACAGCATCGGCGAGCTGACTGCCTACGGCGTCGCCGGCGCGCTTACGGATAACGAGGCTATCGATCTCGCTGCGGCGCGTGCCGCGTACATGGATGCCAGTCTGGCACAAGCGCCGCATCAGGGCCTGATGTCGGTCGGTGGTGTCGAGGCCGGCGAAGTGGAGGAGCTGTTGCGGCGTCATGGCGCATTCGTGGCGATCGTCACCGGTTTCGATACGCTCATCGCCGGCGGTCGCAGCGACGACTTGCTGGCTGCGGCAAATGAACTGGAAGGTCTTGGCGCCAGGACGGGAATTTTGCCGGTCGGCATCGCGTCGCACACGCCGCTGATGGAATCTGCGCTGTCGCCGTTCACGGCAGCGCTGGACGCATTGGATTTTCGCGAACCTGCCTGCGCAGTGCTGGCGGGAGTGTCGGGATTGGAAATTCATGACATTCCGTCGGCACGCCGCACGCTTGCGCAGCAGCTGACGCACACGATACGCTGGTCGTCCTGCATGGACGCCTGCGCTGAACGCGGCGTCGGCGTCGCGCTCGAACTGGGGCCCGGTTCGGCCCTCTCGCGCATGCTGCGTGAACGCCATCCCCACATCGAATGCCGCTCGGTTTCCGACTTCCGCAGTCTTGCGGGGGTAGTGAACTGGTTACGTAGCCGGCTCGACTGAATCACGCCGCGACGCACAAGATCGTCACCCGCAAGCGCCCATCCCAGGCAGCTTTCCAACCTACTACGCAGACCTTGGTTGACTAAAAGACAAGGTTTGCACATTGCTCATCAAAACGCGAACGTACGCTTGAAATGTAACTATCAATTAGGTACATTGGACTCGTCCATTACCTTAATAACAATCATAAAAATAACATTGCCATATTGGTAATGGCGATTGTCCCGGATGGCGCTTCGCTTCCCAAAACTGACAAACTTGCAAGACCGCAGCGGGGGCGAAAAGACGTGACTCATTGACGCATCTTTCGTACGGATAAAAACGATGAACTCACAGGTCTCCGAGAAGGAGATTACGGATTTCCAACTGTTGTTCGAATCGGTGCCGGGGCTGTTCCTGGTCTTGCTGCCCGACTTCACCATCATCGCCGTGAGCGATGCGTACTCGCAGGCGACACTGACCAGGCGAGAACAAATCGTCGGTCGCCATCTGTTCGATGTGTTTCCCGACAATCCCGACGATCCGGCTGCCGACGGCGTGGCCAATCTGCGCAGTTCGCTCGAGCGGGTGCTGGCGACCAAGGCGCCTCATGCGATGGCGATGCAGAAATACGATGTGCCCTATCCCGACGGCAAGGGGTTCGAAACCCGTTACTGGAGCCCGTCCAATTTCCCCGTGTTCGGCAAGGATGGCGCTGTCCGCTACATCATGCATCGCGCCGAAGACATTACCTCCTACGTGCAGCTCAAGAAAGAGCGGCATGAACTGGGCCGGCTGAGCGACCAGCTGCGGGAGCAAGGCAACGCCCAGGAACATGAAGTGCCGGCGCCGAGCGGTGACGTGATCGCCGGTTTCCGGCACTTGCATGCACTGAACCGCGCGCTGAAACTTGAGATCCTTGCGCGCAACCAGCTTGAAGATGCGAACCGTGAACTGACGCGCCAATTGCAGCGCAACATCGAGAAGCTCGAGGCCAGCAACAAGGAGCTGGAAAGCTTCAGCTATTCGGTCTCGCATGACCTGCGCGCCCCGCTGCGCGCGGTGGACGGCTTTGCGCGCATGCTGGAGGAAGATGCCGCCGATCAGCTCGATGAAGAGGGCTTGCGCAAGCTGCAGGTGATCCGCAACAACACGCGCAACATGGGACGGCTGATCGATGAATTGCTGGAGTTTTCACGCCTCGGCCGCAAGGAACTCAACTACGGCCATCTGGACATGGCCGCGATGGCGCAGGCCTGTTTCGACGACGCCGCCAGCGCGGCAACGTCGCCGGCCACCTTGCGGCTGGGCGACCTGCCGGCAGTCGAAGGCGACATCACGCTGATCAGGCAGGTGTGGATCAATCTGCTGGCGAACGCGCTCAAATTCAGCGCCAGGCGCGAGCAGATACTGATCGACGTCAGCGCCGAGCTGGCCGACGGCATGCTGATCTACACCGTGCGCGACAACGGCGCCGGATTCGACATGCGCTACTACAACAAGCTGTTCGGCGTGTTCCAGCGCCTGCACCGCGCAAGCGAATTCGAAGGCACCGGCGTCGGCCTGGCGATCGTGCACCGCATCGTCACGCGCCACGGCGGTCGCGTCTGGGCCGAGGGTGTGGTCGGCGAAGGCGCGGCATTCCATTTCACCTTGCCTGCAGCAACGGGGGAGCAGACGCATGGACCGCTTTGAAAAGATCGACATCCTGCTGGTGGAAGACAATCCCTGCGACGCCGAATTATTGCTGCGCGCGTTGCAAAGGAGGAAGTTCATCAACAAAGTGCCGGTACCTTAAAAAAGAATCGGGGACGGGGATGAGAAGAAACACGCTGAAGATACTCATGGTGGAAGACGATCCCGGGGACGTTGAACTGGCGCGCTACGAGCTGACGCGTGCCGGTATCGCATGCGATGTCCAGCAAGTGGATACGGAAGACGCTTTCGTCGATGCCTTGAGCCGCTACCGGCCCGATATCGTGCTCGGCGATTTTTCCCTGCCCGATTTCGACGGCATGTCGGCGCTGCAAATCGTGCAGCAAACCGCGCCCGACACGCCGTTCCTGTTCGTCTCCGGCACCATGGGCGAAGAGCGCGCGATCAAGGCGCTCAAGCAGGGCGCCTACGACTACGTGCTCAAGTCCAATCTGGCGCGCCTGCCTTCGGCGGTTGAACGCGCGCTGCAGGAGGCGCACCAGCACCAGATCCGCAACAAGATGGAACAAGCGCTGCAGGCCGAACGCAATTTGCTGTCCGCCATTTTCGACACGACAGGTGCGTTGGGACTGGTGCTGGACAAGGAGGGCCGCATCGTGCGCTTCAACCAGGCGGCCGAGCGCACTACCGGCTACACACTGTCGCAAGTGCAGGGCAAGTATTTCTGGGATGTTTTCTTTCCGGCCGAAGAACGCGAACCGGTGCGCAATCAATTCATCAATTGGCATGTGCAGACGCAGCCGCTGCAATACCAGAGTCGCTGGCTTACCGCAGGCGGCGAGCGGCGCGAGATACTGTGGCTCACCACCTTTCTGCAGGAAGACCACGGCTCCGCGCTCAACTATGTCTGCAGCGGCATCGACATCACGCAGTGGCGTCAGGCGGAAGACCGCGTCCACCGGCTCAGCAACTACGATGTCCTGACCGGCCTGCCCAATCGCAGCCTGCTGCGCGACCGGCTTGAGCAAGGCATCGCGCGCGTTGAGCGCGAGCGCCGGCCCGGACTGCTGGCGGTGATCCTGATCGGCGTGCGCGGCGCGATCGCCGTGCGCGAGGGACTCGGTCTGCAGCTGAGTGAGGACGCGCTGGTGGAGGCCAGCCGCAGGCTCGCCGGATTAATGCAGCGTGATGCCACCCTGGCGCGTTTCGGCGACACCAGTTTCGCCATGGTGTTGCACGTGCCGGAGCAGGATCAGATCGCCATGGCGGTGCAGGAAATAATCGACGTGCTCGACTTGCCGTATCTCGTCGACGGCCACGAAGGCGTCTATCTCGAATCGAACATCGGCGTGACCATTTATCCGAACGATGGCGACAGCGGCGACGCCTTGCTGCAAGCCGCCGAGGTCGCGATGCACCGCGCCATGGAAAATGTGCTGGAGCGCTTCCAGTTCTATACCCCGGCGCTCAACGGCCAGGTCAGCCATCGCCTGCAGATGGCGTCACACCTGCGCCACGCGGTGCGGAAGAAGGAAATGTTGCTGCACTATCAGCCGCAGGTGTCGCTGCAAAGCGGCAAGATCGTCGGCGTCGAGGCGTTGCTGCGCTGGCAGCATCCGGAAAAAGGCATGATCTCGCCGATGGAGTTTATCCCGCTGGCGGAAGAAACCGGACTGATCGTGCCAATCGGCGAATGGGTATTGCGTACCGCCTGCGAACAGGCGCAGCGCTGGCATGATCTGGGCGTGCACGGGCTGACCATGGCGGTCAACCTGTCGGCCAAACAGTTCGCCCAGAAGAACCTGGCGGCGATGGTGCGCCAGGCGCTGGACGACAGCGGTTTCAGTTCGCATTGCCTGGAGCTGGAGTTGACCGAAAGCGCCTCCATGGAGTCGCCCGAAAAAAGCATCGAGGTCATGAAGCTGCTCAAGGCGATGGGTGTGCGGCTATCGATCGATGATTTCGGCACCGGCTATTCCAATCTCAATTACCTCAAACGGTTTCCGGTCGACCAGCTCAAGATCGACCGTTCCTTCGTGCGCGATGTCGGCACCGACGCCGACGATCTTGCCATCGCCCGCGCCGTGATTGCACTGGCGCGCAGCCTGCATCTGGAAGTGCTGGCCGAGGGCGTCGAAGACCTGGTGCAGTACGAAATCATGAAGGAAAACGGCTGCGACAAGGTGCAGGGCTATTACTTCAGCACGCCGCTGGCCGTGGATGAATGCACCCGGCTATTGCTGGCGCGTTCGACATTTTCGTGAGAACCGCACCGGCTGCGGTTTTGATGGATAATCGGAACCCATGAACTCGGAACCAATGAACTCCGTCATGCACTCCACTTCGAAGTCTTTCCGCGGCCTGTTGCTGGCCGCAGGAAAAGGCACTCGTTTCGATCCCGCCGGTACCGGTAACAAGCTGCTGGCCCCGTTGCCCGGCAGCGATGACGTGGTTGCGGTCGCTGCGGCGCGCGCCATGTTGCAGGTGTTGCCGGTACTGGCCGTGGTCAGTGATGTCGATAGCGAACTGGGGCGGCGGCTGGCTGATGCGGGTTGCGAGCTGGTCGGCTGCGACGACGCGGATACGGGCATGAGCGCGTCGCTGATGTGCGGGATACGGCAAGCGCAGGATGCCGCAGGCTGGATCATCGCGCTGGCCGACATGCCGTATGTGCAGGCGGCAACGCATCGCGGTTTGCTGGCGGCGCTGAAAGACGGCGTGCAGATCGCCGTACCGGCCTATCTGGGCCAGCGCGGCAATCCGGTCGCCTTCGGCCGCAGCCACCTGGACGGCTTGCTGGCATTGAGCGGCGACCGCGGTGCGCGGGCTTTGCTGCAGCAGTTTCCAGTCAATGAAATTCCGGTCAACGATCCCGGCATCCACCGCGATATCGACACGCGCGCCGACCTCGAAGCGCGCTGAACTTCCTGAAATCTATTTGCTGAATTCGCCGACGGCGCAACTGCCGCCGGAGGCGCCGTTTCCGCTCGCTTCGGGCAAGGGATCGGTGCGCGCCGCATGCGTCTGCGAGATGGTCACGCCGTTGCGGATGGCGGTCATTTCGGCGAGGATGGCGATGGCGATCTCGGGTGGCGTGCGCGCCCCCAGGAACAGGCCGACCGGACCGTGCAGCTTGTCGATCTCGGCCGAGCTGATGTCGAACAGCGCCAGCCGCTCGCGCCGCTTGATGTTGTTGGTGCGCGAACCGATCGCGCCGATATAGAAGGCCGGCGACTTGAGCGCTTCAATCAGGGCCATGTCATCCAGCTTGGGATCGTGGGTCAGCGTGACCACCGCGCTGTTGGCGTCGAGCTGCAAACGCATCAGCAGGTCGTCGGGCATTTCTCCGGACAGTTCCACGCCGGGGATGTCCCATTCCTGCAGGTACTCTTCGCGCGGATCGCAGACGATGACCTGGTAGTCAAGCGCCAGCGCAAACTGCGCGACGTAGCGCGACATCTGCGCGGCGCCGATGATGATCAGGCGAAAGCGTGGGCCGTAGGGCGCAATCAGCTTGCGACCCTGCAGCACGGTCTGGCGCGCCTCGCTGTCGGTGGCGATGGTGGCGGCGCCGGTGTCGAGGTCGAGCGTGCGCGTGACGCGCAGGCCCTGGCGCACGGCGGTCAGCAATTCGCCGATGCGCGACTGGGCGGATACCGGCTCCATCATGATTTCCAGCGTGCCGCCGCAGGGCAGGCCGAAGCGGTGCGCTTCATCTGCGGTGAGGCCATAGGTCAGCCCGAACGGCAGCGTCCGGTCCAGTTCGCCGTCCTGGATGCGGCGGATCAGATCATCCTCGACGCAGCCGCCCGAGACCGAACCGCGCACATGGCCGTCGCCGCGAATCGCCATCATCGACCCCACCGGACGTGGCGCCGACCCCCAGGTGTGGGTAACGGTGCCGAGCAGGACGCGATGGCCTTGCTCGTGCCAGGTGAGGGCGGTGTTGAGGACGTCGAAGTCGATGGATTCCATGTGCGGGTTTTCCTTCCTTCTTGCTTTATGCCTTCTTGAGCTGCTCGCGAATCGGCAACTGGCGGATGCGCTTGCCGGTGGCGGCGAAGATCGCATTGCACAGCGCCGGCGCAATCGTCGGCGTGGCCGGCTCGCCGACGCCGCCCAGCGGTACGTCGAGCGCGTGCGGCACGATGTGCACGTCGATCTTCGCGGGCGCCGCAAACGCGCGCAATACTTCGTAGTCGTGGAAATTGCTTTGCTCCACGGCACCGTTCTTGAACGAGATCTCTCCGGTCATCGCCAGGCTGATGCCCATAATGCAGGCGCCTTCGACTTGCGAACGGATGCGGTCCGGATTGATCGAGGGACCGCAATCGACCGCGATGTCGACGCGCGGTATCTTCACTTCGCCCTCATCGTTCACCTCGACTTCGACCACGGCGGCGATGTAGGTCACGAAGCTGTAGCACACCGCCAGTCCGAGGCCGCGGCCCTTGGGCAATTTGCGGCCCCAGCCGGCTTTGGATGTTGCCAGTTCGATCACGCCGCGCAGGCGGCCGGTGTCGAGCGGATAACGTTCGGGCGACTCGCCGTAGTTCCAGCCGTCGGCCATCTCGGACGGATTGATCTTGCGCGCCGGACCGATCAGTTCGAGCAGATAGTCGCGATGATCGCGCTTGGCCGCCGCCGCCAGTTCGGCGCTGAAGGATTGGACAGCGAACGCATGCGGAATGTTCGATACCGAGCGAAACCAGCCGATGCGGGTGTGCGCGTCGACTTCCGGTGCTTCCACGCGCATGTTGGGAATCGCATAAGGAATGTTCACCGCCGACATCGCCAGCTCGAACGGCGCTTCGCCCTTGGCGCCGGCGGCGAAGATCGAGGCGATGGTCGGAGCGGTAGTGCGGTGCAGCCAGGCGCTGACCTTGCCGTTGGCATCGAGACCGGCTTCCAGGCGCTCCACCGACACGGTGTGGAAGTAATCGTGATGGATGTCGTCTTCACGCGTCCAGGTGACCTTGACCGGGGCGCCGTTCATGGCCTTGGACAGCAGGGCCGCTTCGGCAGCGAAGTCGGGCTTGGACTTGCGGCCGAAACCGCCGCCCAGCAAGGTGACATTGACGGTGACGTCTTCCTGTTTCAGGCCGAGATGGCCGGCCACGGTTTCACGCGTGGCCTGCGGCGCCTGCACGCAAGCCCAGACTTCGCATTTGCCGCCGGTGATGCGCGCCACGGCCGCAGGCGGTTCCATCGTGGCGTGGGCGATATGCGGCAGGTAATACTCGGCTTCGATGCGGCGCGGCGCTTTTGCCAGCACGGCCATGGCGTCGCCGGTATTGCGCACGGCCTTGGCCGGTTGGCGCGCGGCGGCTTCCATGGTCTTGCGGAATTCGGCCGAATCGTAGGAGGCGTTGGGGCCGTTGTCCCAGGTCAGCTTGAGCGCTTCACGGCCCTTGATGGCGGCCCAGGTATTGCGCGCAATCACGGCCACGCCGCCGAGCGGGTTGAACAGCGCCGGCGGCGGACTGCCCTTGAGTTCGACCACGCGGATCACGCCGGGGACCTTGAGCGCCTCGCTGCTGTCTACGGTGGCCAGCTTGCCGCCGTAGACCGGCGGACGTGCGATGACGGCGTAGACCATGCCGTCGAGGCGCGTGTCGATGCCATATTGGGTGTTGCCGGTGACGATATCGTGCAGATCGATGCCGCGCGTGCTGTCCTTGCCGATGTAGCGGAATTGCTGCGGCGTCTTGAGCCTGACGCTTTCACGCGCAGGCAGCGGCAGTTTGGCCGCGTCGGCGGCGACATCGCCGTAGCCCAGCTTGCGGCCGCTGGGCTTGTGGATCAGTTCATGATTCTTCGCTTCGACTTCGGCGGCCGGCACCTTCCAGCGCGCGGCCGCGGCGGTCTCCAGCATCAGGCGCGCGGTGGCGCCGACCTGGCGCATCGGACCGAAGGAGTGGCGCATGCTGCGCGAACCGTCGGTGTTCTGGTTGCCGTATTTTTCCTGGTCGCCTTGCGCCTGCACCACGCGCACGCGGCCCCAGTCGGCATCCAGTTCATCGGCGACCACCATGGGCAGGCTGGTGCGCACGCCCTGGCCCATTTCGGAGCGATGGGCGACGATGGTGACGACACCGTCGGCGCCGATCGAAACAAACAGCAGGGCATTGTCCTTGAGGCCGCCCGGCATGCCGTCGCCACCGAACTTGGGCGCATCAGCGGCCATCACCACACCATCCACGCCGACCGTCAACGCCAGGCCGGCGAGGGCGCCGATGCCTTTTAGCAAGCTGCGGCGGCTGAGCTGGATATCGTTGAATACGGCGCTCATTTGGCGCCTCCGTTCTGTGCCGCGGCCTGCTTGATTGCGGCCTTGATGCGGGTGTAAGTGCCGCAGCGGCAAATGTTGCCGCTCATGGCGTCGTCAATGTCCTTGTCGCTCGGATTGGGTGTCGCGCGCAGCAGCGCGGTGGCGGACATGATCTGGCCGGCCTGGCAGTAACCGCACTGCGGCACGCCCAGGGCCATCCAGGCTTCCTGCACGGACTTGCCGATCTTGTCTTCGGCGATCGCTTCAATGGTGGTGATCTTCTTGCCGGCGGCAGCCGAGATCGGCGTGATGCAGGAGCGGATCGGCTCGCCGTCGAGGTGCACCGTACAGGCGCCGCACAAGGCCATGCCGCACCCGAATTTGGTGCCGGTCATGCCGAGTTGGTCGCGCAGGGTCCAGAGGATGGGAGTATCGTCGGGCAAATCGACGTTGTGCTGTTTGCCGTTGATGGTGAGCGTTGGCATTATTGTTTTTACCTTTCCGACTTGGGTGGATACCTAATGAGGGAATCTGGCGCTGCTGCAGGCAATGTAGCAGCAAATTCCGGGGGATGCCGGAGTATCGCAATGATTGTCCGGCAGCGAAATGGATGCATTTGGAATTCTCGATTCCAATTTCAGGAATTATGTCGGCGGCGCCAGTGGGAAGTCATCTGACGCCGAGAGTGTTTCCACCAGCGCATCGAACACCAGCCGTACGCGCGCCGGCACCGGTCCGCGCTGCGGCCTGTAGACGTACAGATCCCAAGGGGCCGGCGCCAGATCCTGCAGCACCGTCACCAGCGAGCCGTCGCGCAGGTGCGGCATAGCCATGAAAGCGCCCAGTTGGCCGAAAGCGATGCCGTCGAGGACGGCACGGCGTTCGACCTGCGGATCGTCGGTGACGAAGGCGGGCAGGCGCGGCCCCAGCTGCTGTCCCTGGGCGAAATACCAGGGCCACAACCGGCCGGTGTTGCGATCCACCATCGCGCTCATGGGGCGCTGCACCAGTTCGTCCAGCGTGGTCGGCGCACCGTGGCGCGCGATCAGTTCGGGACTGGCGCAGACGAAGAAGGCCACCTTGGCTACCGAGCGTGCAACGTAGCGGCTGTCGCGCAGGAAACCGATGCGGATGCCGATGTCGATCTTGTCGTCAACCGCGTCGGTGATGATTTCGGACAAGCGCAGGTCCAGCGTGATATCGGGATGCCGCAGAGCGATCTGGTTGAGCACGGGCACCAGATAGGTGTGGGCCAGCGTGCTCGGCGCGGTGATGCGCACGGTGCCGCTGAGGGCGTCGTCGTTGCGATGGTTGTTGTCGAGAAACAAATCATCGAGCGCGTTGATCGACAATCGCGCGCGATGCATGAGCCGTTCGCCGAAGGCGGTGATGCGCACCTGGCGCGTGTTGCGGTGGAACAGCAATTCGCCGAAGGCCGCCTCCAGCTCCTTGACGGCGCGCGTAACGACCTGCGGAGAGATGCCCATGCGCACCGCCGCCTCGCGGAAATTGGCGCTTTCCGCAGCCATGCAAAAAATCCTCAGTTGCTCGATGCGGTTCAGTTTATTCTCCCTTGTTGCCGGCTGGAGCGCACTCGATTGCATGCTGCAAGCGGGGCGTCTGGCGATGCCGGCATTATTCCACAATCAGGAATCTGCGGCGCGGGCAGATAAATCGGCGCAAATGTTCTATGGTGAAAGAAGGGGGGGGCAGCGCGCAGGACTTACCGAAAAACTCACCGAAAAGAGGGGGTGAAACACGGGGAAAATGGGGTTGAACTAATGATTTTTACCCCAGTCCCACAGGAAGAATACGGCAAAATGCCCGTGTTTTATGTGGGATTCATCCGATAATGCTTGGCAAACCGGCAAGGGAGAAACAATGAAAGTGGATGTGTACAAAAGGACCGAAGAAAACGATCTCTGTTCGTACCTCGTGGTGCCGCATGAACAGCCCCTGCCTCAGGAAGTGGCCAGCACCGAGTGGCTGGTGCATGAGCTGGACGTCGATTTCGAGCGTACCGGCAAGACGCATTTCACCCTCGAACCCGATGACGCCTTCCAGCAAATCGGTGAAAAGGGTTACGCCATCAGCCACCTGAACGACCGCACCAAGGATGGCAACGTCCACTAATCTAAAACACGCTCGTCGGAACAAAGCAACGGCCACGCAAAGGAGACCATCATGCCGATCGAACAGCTGGGCGACTATGAAGTCGAGTATTCAGGCGTCAAACTGCCAGCCGACAATGGCGACTGGGCAGCCAATGTGGCTATCTTCGGGCCGTCAACCAATCCCATGCATCGCAACCCCGTGTTCCCGTCGCAGCGCGTGCTGATCGACACCGTGTTCCCCGATGAGAAATCGGCGGAACAGGAGGCGCGCAAAGCGGCGGTAGCGATGCTTGAGCATCGCTGAGTACCCATTCAGGAATCAATTCTGGAGTTAGCATCACGGCGCAGCAATGGCGACATCATCCCGGTTCAAAGGCAGGCGGCCGGGATGTCGTCGTCGGCGCTGCAAACCTGGTTGCGACCGCGCGCCTTGGCTGTGTAGAGCGCCTTGTCCGCGGCACTGACCAGATCCAGCAGGTTGCAGGTCTTGGTCGGCACCGTCGCCTGTGCGCCAACGCTGACTGTGACGATGCCGGTGGGATTTTTGCCGTGCGGGATGTTGAGTGCGCGCACATCGGCGCAGATTTTTTCGGCCACGCTGATGGCCCCCTTGAGATCGGTGTTGGGCAGCAGGATGGCGAACTCCTCGCCGCCGTAGCGCGCTGACAGATCCCCCGGGCGATTCATCTTGATCAGCTTGCCGATCTTTTGCAGGCAGACGTCACCGGCCGGATGGCCGTAGGTGTCGTTGTACTTCTTGAAATGATCGACATCGATCATCAACAGTCCCAGCGACTGGCGTTCGCGCTTGGCGCGGTTGAATTCATTGGCCAGCGTGACGTCGAACTGGCGCCGGTTGGCGACGCCGGTGAGGCCGTCTTCCAGCGCCATCTTTTGCAGGGTCTTGTTCATCTCCACCAGCTTTTCACGCGCGGACAGCAGCTTTTGCTGGGCCTGCGCGCGCAGTTTGATTTGATTGACAAGGCGCTTTCCCATCCACGCCAGCATGGCGACCAGGATCAGCACGCCGACCGATTGCATCAGCGTCTCGGTGCGCCAGCTTGCCAGTACTTCGTCATAGGACAGGGCGGCGGTGACGAATAGCGGATACCTGTCCAGGCGCTTGTAGCTGTGCAGACGCTTGACGCCGTCGGCCGCAGTAATGATGGCGATGCCATTCTTGTTGCGCGAGGCGTGCTCGCTGACGATGTTGCTGTTGCTGATGTTCTGGCCGAAGATTTCGCCGGAGCTCGGCCATTTTGCGAGCAGGATGCCGGGCTGTGTCGCCAGCAGGATCTCGCCGTGCTTGCCGATATCGAAACTGCGATAGAACTTGAGGAAGTATTCCACTTCCACCGTGGCCAGCACCACGCCGGCGAAGCTGCCGTCGGGATGATTGATGCGTCGCGACAGCGGAATGATCCAATCGCCGCTGGAACGGCTCTTCACCGGTTCGCCGACGTGCGGTGCGCGATCTTCATGGGTCATGTGGTAGATGAAGTATTCGCGGTCGGCGTTATTGAGCATCCACGGCGAATCGTCCATGGAATTGACCATCCACTTGCCGCTCTCGTCATAGACGAACAAGCCCTGAATCTGCGGCAGTTCCTTGACGTAAGACGCCAGCAGCGGATACAGGCGCGCAAGCGAATCGCGGTCCATGCCTTCGACTTCCAGGCGCTGCACCATGCCGAACAGCACGGAGTCGGCCGAGATCAGCGTCGCCTGGGCGTGTTCGGCCAGCGCGCGCGACAGGTTGGCGGTGGAGATCTGGGCGTCGTCGAGGTCCTTGATGCGGACGTTCCAGGCGAAGGAAATGTGCAGGATCAGGATGGAAAGACAGACCAGGCCGACGAAGACCGATGCAAAAATACGCACGTTGACGCGCCTTGAGCGCGCCACGGCAGGCGTCTCTCCAAGCTCCGGCACGTCGGGAGGGATGTCGGGCACTTCTTCGGTAGTCATTTATTTCGATTCCATTGTCGTTCCGGGAACGGCTATCGCTGAAATATAACTACGGGGTGGCTGGCGTGGTGGAATGTAATTGTTATTCTCGTCGCGATTTTTTACACGATAGCAGCAATGTCAGACCATGTGCGCGCGGAGAAGATGAGTTTCTTCCGCTCATTTTTGCGTTTCATCAATGATCGCGCTTCGCCGCGAATGCGGTTTTCGAACGGTCGTTTTTATCCCTCTTGCCGATCTCCCGCCGGCACGCTTTGCCAGCGTACGCTGCGCACGCTTTTCTCCAGGCCGAGACGGCTGACCAGGCGCACCAGGGAAGCGCGTTCCGGCGTCGAGCAGGCCAGCGATACGGTGAAATCGATCAGCGGCTGATGCGCGCGTGTTTTGATTTCCAGTTCGTAGCCCTGGTCGAAGCCTTCCTGCAACTGCAACAGGATCAGTTCTCCGATCAGCGGCGCTTCGTCGCAGCGGCATGACGTGACCACCTGATACGGCAGGCGCTCCGGCATGGCATTGCCGTTCATGAAATAGTTGCCGTTGAAGAAGCTGTCGAGCTTGGTTTCCGGCTTGACGATACGCATGGTCTGTCCTTTTTCCAGAGGAGCATCGCGGCGGCGTACCTCCCCGATTGGAATTGTTGTTCTCGCCGATGTCGGGGGCTTGCGCGCATCTTCGCGTTTCACAATAGAATTGCGCCAATACAGATTACCTCTCCCGACGCCACTTTAATCCGACAATGAAACCTCAACTTCTGGTCCTTATCCATCTTTCCGAAGCAAGCAAGGCCGCCATCGGCAGCGCCTTCGAGATCATCTACGCACCCACTGCGGACACGCGCGCAGCCGCCATCGCCGATGCTGCGAAGGACGCGCGGGTAGTGCTGACCAATGGTTCGACCGGCCTCACGGCGGCCGAGATGGATACGCTGGGCAAGCTGGAGCTGGCCTGCGCGCTGGGCGCGGGCTATGAAAATATCGACACCGCGCATGCTGCTGCGCGAGGCATCAAGATCGCCACCGGCGCCGGAACCAATGACGATTGCGTCGCCGACCACGCCATGGGCCTGGTGCTGGCGATCATGCGCAATATCCGCCAGCTCGATCTCGCCTGCCGCGAAGGCATTTGGCGCGACGCGCTGGTGCTGCCGCCGCAGCTGGCCGGCAAGCGCCTCGGCGTGGCCGGCCTGGGCACCATCGGCAAGAAGATCGCGCGCCGCGCCGCCGCCTTCGACATGGAAATCGGTTATTTCAATCGCTCGCCTCGCGACGATGTGGACTACGCCTATTTCGGCAGCACCGAGCAATTGGCGGCCTGGTGCGATGTGCTGGTGATCGCCACGCCCGGCGGCGCCGCCACGCGCCATCTGGTCGGCGCCCGCGAGCTGCAGGCGCTGGGACCGCAGGGCTTCCTGGTCAATATCTCGCGCGGCAGCGTGGTCGACACGGCGGCGCTGGCCGCGGCGTTGGGCAAGGGCGAACTGGGCGGCGCCGGACTGGATGTCTACGAAAGCGAACCGCAACCGCCGCGCGAATTGCTGGAATTCAAGAATGTGGTGCTGACGCCGCACATGGCGGGCTGGTCGCCGGAAGCCATTACGGCGTCCGTGTCGAAGTTCCTGCGCAACGCCGAGGCGCATTTCGCCGCTGCCGCTTAAAAACAAACTCAGACAGAACGCGCTCCCACGCTGCGGGAAACTTGCCTGGCGAGACTATTCACGATAGTCTTGCCGGCTTGTCGCGCCCGTGCACCGGTTCTTGTCCAAGCAGGCTGTTCAGTTATTTGTTCAAGTAAGCCGCGCCGGCGACGTTAAACCCAGCATAGAATCCGACTCAGTCAAACCAGAGAAAGCCGCTCACCATGGACATGCCATCTCACCAACTCACCATGACCGTCCTGATGACGCCCGACATGGCCAATTTCTCCGGCAACGTGCACGGCGGCACCATCCTCAAGTTCCTCGACCAGGTCGCCTACGCGTGCGCCAGCCGCTACGCAGGCCAGTACGTGGTGACGCTGAGCGTGGACCAGGTGATGTTCCGCCAGCCGATCCACGTCGGCGAACTGGTGAGCTTCCTGGCCAGCGTGAACCACACCGGCACCTCCTCGATGGAAGTCGGCATCAAGGTGGTCGCCGAAAACATCCGCACCCAGGAAGTGCGTCACGTCAACAGCTGCTTCTTCACCATGGTGGCGGTCGACGGCGAGCGCAAGCCGGTTGCGGTGCCGTCGTTGCGGCCGTTCACGGGCGAAGAAAAGCGGCGCTTCGAAGCGGCCAAGCTGCGCAAGAAGCTGCGCGCCGAGTTGTCGCAACGTTTCGAAGAAGCCAAGCTGTCCTGATCCATCCCACCCAACCGCGGAGGAAGTGAAATGCTTGCCAGTTTCGCGACTCTGCTGGTGTTCCAGTGCCTGGGCGAAGGCATCACCTTCGCCTTGAAACTCCCCATTCCCGGCCCCGTCGTGGGCATGCTGCTGCTGTTTTTCACGCTGGTCGCCTATCCGCCCTTGCTGGACCGGATCGAAGCCACCGGCAGCGAATTGCTGCGCCATCTGTCGCTGTTGTTCGTGCCGGCGGGCGTCGGCATTGTCGCCACGGCGGGACAGGTGCGCGGCCATTGGCTGACGGTGATTCTGGCGGTCGTGGTGAGTACTTTGCTGACGCTGGCGGTCACCGCTGCCGTCACGCGTGCGGTGATGAACTGGCAGAACCGGCACACCGACGGCAACAACAAGGACGGCGAGGGCGGTCATGCGTGAGTTGCCGCAATTCGGCCTGATCTGGGTCTATCTTGCGGCGTCGCCGCTGCTGGGGTTGACGCTGACCTTGTGCGCCTATGTCGTGGCGTACTGGATCTACAGCCGCTGCAAATTTTCGCCGCTGGCCAATCCGGTGGCGATCGCGATTGCACTGGTCAGCACCGTGCTGCTGCTGAGCGGCATGCCCTACAGCGAATATTTCGCCGGCGCGCAATTCGTCCACTTCCTGCTCGGGCCTGCGACGGTGGCGCTGGCGATTCCATTGGCGCGCCAGTTGCCGCGGCTGCGCAAATCCTTCCTGCCGCTGGCCTGTGGTCTGCTGGCGGGTTCCGCCACGGCGATCGTGTCAGCCGTGGTGCTGACAATCTTGCTGGGCGGCTCGCCACAGCTGGCGTTCTCGATCGGACCCAAATCCGCCACCACGCCGATCGCCATGGGCGTGGCCGAAAAGCTCGGCGGCCTGCCGGCGTTGACGGCAGTGCTGGTGATCAGTACGGGGATTTTCGGCGCCGTGGCGGCACGCTTCCTGTTCAATCGCATGCGTATCGATTCGCCGGAGGTGCGCGGTTTTGCGCTTGGCGTGACTTCGCACGGCATCGGCACGGCGCGGGCGTTTCAGGTGAATCAGGAAATGGGCGCCTTCGCCGGCCTCGGCATGGGCCTCAACGGCGTGCTGACGGCGTTCCTGGCGCCGTGGCTGATACCGGTGTTCGTCGGCTTGCTGGCGCGTTAGGTTAGCCGAGAAGTTTCGGCAGCGATGAAGCCAACAAGCCGATGCCCGACAGCGTCAGCAGGCTCAATACAATCTTGCGGAAAGCGGCATCGCTGATGCCGAGGTAGAGCCGCGTCCCCAGCAGCGTCGGAATCAGCATTGCCGGCGCCATGACCGCAAACATCGGCAAGGTCTTGCGCGTGATGATGCCGCTGCCGACATAGGTGGCGAAGGTCACCGCCTGCATGGCCAGGTTGAAATTCTGGATCACTGCGCGCTGCTCATCCTTGTCGAGCTGGCGTAAATTGCACCACAGTGTCGGGACCACGCCGCTGAAACCGCCAATCCCGCCCATGAAACCGCCGATGGCGCCGACGACGCCATCGGCCAGCCTGCCGCCGAGCCGTTCGCCCACCTGCAGCGCCGGCAACCGGGGTGTCAGCAGCATGACCGGACACCACACCGCCAGCAGTGCGCCGAGGAAGGCCTTGAACAGGTTCGCATCGAGCAGCGGCAGCACCAGAACCCCCAACGGAATCCCGAGCAGGCCGCCGACGACGAACGGCAGCAGGCGCTGCATTTTGAAGCCGCGTCGCACCGAAAGCATCGCCAGGATCTGTCCCAGCAGCGAGCCGGACACTGCCAACGCCGCTGCCAGCATGGGATCGACGGCCCATACCCAGAACGACATGGCCACCATGCTGAAGGCGAAGCCCGACAAGCCCTGCACGAAACCGGCAACCATCGCGCCGATGGCGATGATCAGGATTGTCGTATCCATGTGTTATTCCATTTCTTGTTGTTCTTGTTTGATGCACTCTTATAAAAACAGCGGCGTCAGCGCCAGATCTTCGCCAGCGTCTTGATCGCTGTGGTGATGGAAGCCTCGTCGGCGCCGCCGAAACCCATCACCAGCCCGGCCTCGTGGCGGCGTGCCGAACCAGGCAGCCAGAAGCGCGTCAGGCCGTCGATCTCGATACCGGCTGCGGCGGCGCGGTCGATCATGTCGTCCTGCTGTCTGATGGTCGGCACGCGCACCGAGCAATGCAGGCCCGCATCGATTTCCGGCAGGCTGATGCCGCCCGGCAGATGACGCTGCCAGCCGTCGACCATGGCATCGCGGCGCGCCCGGCTGGCGCGGCGCATGCGGCGCACGTGGCGCTGGAAATGGCCTTGCGCCATGAACTCCGCCATCACCGCTTGATCCGGCACCGAAGAGTGGCGGTCGTATTGCATGCGCAGGTTGATCAGCGGCGTCGCCAGCGCCGGCGGTGCGACGATGTAGCCGAGCCGCAGGCCGGGGAAGGCAATCTTGGAAAATGTCCCCATGTGCAGCACGCGGCCGCTGCGGTCGAGCGAGGCCAGCAAGGCCAGCGGCGTGCCGCTGTAACGGTATTCGCCGTCGTAGTCGTCTTCCAGGATGTAGCTCTGGCTGGCCTCGGCCCAGGCCAACAATTCAAGCCGGCGCGCCAGCGACAGCGTGACGCCGCTGGGGTACTGATGCGACGGCGTGACGTAGGCCAGACGCACATCCGGATGGGCGTGCAATTCCTGCGTGATGATGCCTTCGGCGTCGACGCCGATGCCGACCACCTTGCCGCCGTTGAGCGTCAGCGCCGATGCGGCGCGCGGATAACCGGGATTTTCCATTGCCGCCGTGTCGCCCGGATTGAGCAGCAATTGCGCGCACATGAATAACGCCTGCTGAGTGCCGGCGGTGATGATGATCTGGTCGGGATCGCACATCAGTCCGCGCGAATTGCGCAAGTAGCCGGCCAGCATTTCGCGCAGTTGCGGATCGCCGGCGGGGTCGCTGTAGCCGATGCGGTTTTCGGTGCCGCGCCGCCAGAAGTCGGCCTGCAAGCGCGCCCAGACATCGCCCGGGAACAGGTCCAGGGCCGGCACGCCGATACGGAAAGTGCGCGGCTTGCCCGGCGGCGGCAGCACCTTGGCGGACACGGCCATGCGCTGTCCGAGTTCGGAAAGGCGCGGTGCGATGTCGATCCTGCCGGACGCCGGTGTGCGCGCAATGTCGCTGGCCGGCGCCGAGACGTAGGTGCCGTCGCCTACGCGCGCGCTGATGTAGCCCTCGGCGTACAGCTGGTCATAGGCGCGGACCACCGTGGTGCGCGAGATGCTGAGCGCCAGCGCCAGTTCGCGCGTGGTCGGCAGCTTCACCTGCCGGTCGATCTGGCCCTTGAGGATGCGGTCGCGCAGGCCTTGGTACAGCTGCACGGCGAGACCTTTGCCGGGCGCGAGGTGCAGCCCGGTCAGGTCGAACGGAAACGGCGAAGCAGGGATGCTGTTCTGCATTGGTTTTATGAAAATAGAGAATATTGGCTCTTTTGAAAGACCAAATTTATCATTAATCTGTGCAGCATGCTCAACAATTCTTCAAGAAAACCGTGAACAGCCCAGCCATGACGATCTCTGCAAATTCCGCTGTACAGAACCGGTTCGGACAACCGGTCGGCGCCGCCCTGCCGGACTGGACACCACGTCCATTGCCTCCGGCCAGCCCCATGTACGGGCGTTACTGCCGCGTCGAGCCGATTCGTCCGGCGCACGCGGACCAATTATTCGATGCCAACGGCGACGACCAGGACGGCCGCAATTTCACCTACCTGTTCGTCGAACCTCCGGCCGGTATTGATGAATACCGCGCATGGGTGGAAAAGATGAGCGTCAGCAAGGATCCGATGATGCACGCCATCATCAATCTCGACAGCGGCGAGGCGGTGGGCGTCGGTTCCTTCATGCGCATCGATCCCAATTTCGGCGTGATCGAGATCGGCAACATCAATTTTTCGCCGCGCCTGCAACGCACCCGCGCTGCCACCGAGGCGATGTTCCTGATGATGCGCCGCGCCTTCGATGAACTCGGCTATCGCCGCTACGAATGGAAGTGCGACAGTTTGAATGCGCCGTCGCGCGCCGCGGCTGCGCGCTACGGATTCACCTTTGAAGGCGTGTTCCGCCAGGCAGTGGTGTACAAAAATCGCAGCCGCGATACGGCGTGGTTCTCGATCATCGACAGCGAATGGCCGCAGGTCAAGAGCGCCTTTGAACACTGGCTCGATCCGGAGAATTTCGATGCACAAGGGCGGCAGCGCGAGAGTCTCGGCGCATTGATGGCGCGCCACCGCAAGGCGAAGTAAGCCGCCGCGCCATAAAATGGCGTCTCCGATTTATCCGTAAAAGTAAAAAGACATGCGCGAATCCAGTTTGTCGTCCCGCCAGGCCATCGTCCTCCTTGGTGTCGTTGTATTGATATGGGGCACGACCTGGCCGGTCAACAAAGCCATCCTGCATTACCTGTCGCCGATCTGGTCGACGGCGATACGGTCGTGCATCGGCACCTTGGTGCTGGTGATCCTGTGCCTGGCGCGCGGCCGGCTGGTGCTGCCGCAGCGCGGCGACCTGCCGGTGGTGTTCAGCGTCGGCCTGCTGCACATGACCGCGTATTCGATACTCGGCAATGTCGGCATGCAGCACGTTGCCGCCGGACGCTCGGTGGTGCTGGCCTACACCACGCCAATGTGGGTCGCGCCCTGTGCGCGCCTGTTCCTGGGCGAGGCGTTCACGCTGCGACGCGCCATCGGCACGGTGTTCGGCTTGCTCGGGCTGGTGCTGATCTTCAATCCGCTGGCGTTCGACTGGGGCAATCATGACTCCGTGCTCGGCAACGGCCTGATTTTGCTGGGAGCGATGTTCTGGGCCGCCAGCATCCTGTATGTGCGCGGTCATCGCTGGATCGGCGAACCGTTCGATCTGCTGGTGTGGCAGGCGCTGACCGCAAGTTGCGTGCTGGTACCGTGCGCCTTCTTGTTTGAAGGCCCGCCGCAGTTCGAGTGGAGTGTTCCGCTGGTCGGCTTGCAAGTCTACAGCGCCACGTTCGGCATCGCCATTGCCTACTGGGCGATCAATAAAGTCAACCATTCGCTACCTGCGATGACCACTTCGCTGGGGCTGCTGGGAGTGCCGGTGTTCGGTATCGTCTGTTCCTCGCTGGCCCTGGGGGAAACGCTGGAACTCAGCCTGGTGGCCTCGATGGCGCTGATCATCATCGGCATCGCCATCGGCGCATTGCCGGAAAAACGGGCAGCGGCCTAGGAGGCAGTGGCAGCAGGCCACTCTTCCAGAATACGGCGGCGCGTGGCGCCTGAGTTCAGCCATTGCAGTGTTTCGTTCCACAGGCTCTGGCGGAAACGTTCGTGGAAGAAGGCGAAATGGCCGATTTCTCTGATGTGCAGATCGGCCGGGGCCAGGCTCACCAGCGTGCGTGCGCTGCCGGTGTAGTAATGCAGCAGGCGCGTCACCGCAGCGGGAGTGCCGAATGGATCGTCGCTGATCGTGTAGGCTAGGGTAGGGCCGCCCAGGTTGCCGAAATATTGCACCCGCGCGGCGTCGGGATGTTCAAGTTTCGCACGGCGGAATGCCCATTCGCGCGCGACGCCGGCCGGCAAATCTTCCAGCCAGCCTAGCAGGCGGCCGGGGAAGTAGCCGGCCACCGCGGTCAATAGCGGCATCAGCACATGCCATTTCAGGAGCATCCGCTTGCGCGCAGCGGGCGCATAGTCGCGCCAATAGGCGTATTGCGCGCCGACGATCAGCAGCCGGTCGATCCTCCAGTTCGATGCTGCGTAGCCGGGCATGACGCCGCCGATGCTGTGGCCGATGACATGGATGGCGCTGTCGGGGAAGTTATTCGCGGCCCATTGCAGGATGCCCTCGAAGTCCTTGCTGCCCCAGTCGAACTTGCCGGCGCGCAGTCGTCGCAGGGAATCCGTGCGCGAGGCGCCGATGCCGCGGTAATCCCAGGTGATCGCCAGATAGCCGTGTTCGGCCAGAAAGCGGGCGTAGCGCGCGTAGTAGGCAGCCTTGACGCCGGTTGCACAATTGATGATCGCGATGCGGCCGGGTAGCGGCGCATCCCCGGTGTAGAACAGCGTCGCGCCGAGCAGGTAGCCGTCGGTCGCTTCAATCTGGATGGGGGATTCGATGCGCATGGGTCGGCAAGTGGGTGAATTGGAGGCAACCAGGGAAATTTGTTGTAGCGCCTTCATTGTAGGAAGCGCTTCACCTTTGCATAAGCTATGCTGTCTTCATCAATTTGTTGAGAATAAGTCACCAATATGAGCCTCGATGCCAATTCACTGATCATCTTCTGCCACGTCGCCAAGGCCGGTAGCCTGAGCAAGGCCGCCAAGGCACTGAGCCTGTCACGCTCGGCGCTGAGCCACCGCATCAAGGCGATCGAAGGGCGGCTGGGTTGCCAGCTGCTGATGCGCACCACGCGCCGGGTCGGGCTGACCGAGGCCGGCTACCGGCTGGCTGAACACGCCGACCGCATGGCCGACATCCTCAAGGACGCCAACATGCTGGCGCACGGCCTCAATGAAGACACGGCGGGACTGGTGCGGATTTCGGCGCCGCTGACGCTCGGTTCGGTGTGGCTCAAACCTCTGCTGATGTCCTACATGCAGGCCAATCCACGGGTGCAGGTCGACCTGCGTTTCAGCGAGCAGGCGGTCGACGTCACCAGCGATCCGGTCGACCTGGCGATCCGGGTAGCGTCGCAGTTGCCGGACAATGTCGTGGCGAAGAAGCTGTTCGGCATTTCGTGGCGGCTGTGCGCCAGTCCCGATCTGGCGGGGCGCTACGCCGCTGAGCTGGCGGCCGGCAATCTGGCGGTGCTGCCGCTGGCGGGTTTTTCGCGCAGCCGCCAGTTCACGCAGCCGTTGATTTCACGCGGCGGCGTTGCCATGCCGCTGGCGAACGAGACGGTGCTGCTGTCGAACGACCTCGATGTCGTACGCGAAGCGGTGCGGCGGTCCTTGTGCGTGGCGGTGATGCCGGATTATTTCATCACGGAAGACCTGGCGTCGGGACGTCTGGTCAATCTATTGCCGGACGCGCAGGTGGAGGTTGGCATCGGCGACCACGTGTATGCGCTGCACTTGCCGGGACGCCTGTTGCCGGCGCGCGTGCGCAGCCTGATCGCGTTCCTGGCGCAGGAGAGCGTGAGACAGTGATCTGCATGTTTGGTCTCCCTGATTGTTGAGATTTTTAAAACACAAGATGGGAAAAATCTTTTTGCGCGAGACTTCTTCCCAAGCGCGAAACAGTTGACGTAGAATCGTCAACGGACCTCTCGGGTCCAACGTCGCTCGGACGGTTCCGGGCGCTCACGTGAAAGTACAACATGACTCAATCCCGCAGTCCGCGCAGCTTTGCGCGCATCGATCGTCTTCCCCCCTACGTTTTCAACATCACCGCCGAACTCAAGATGGCCGCACGCCGCCGTGGCGAGGACATCATCGACATGTCGATGGGCAATCCCGATGGCGCCACGCCGCCGCATATCGTCGAGAAACTGGTCGAAGTGGCGCAGCGTCCCGACACGCACGGCTATTCCGCGTCGAAAGGCATTCCACGCCTGCGCCGGGCCATTGCGCACTGGTACAAGAGCCGCTACGACGTCGAGTTCAACCCGGACAGCGAGGCGATCGTCACGATCGGTTCCAAGGAAGGCCTTGCGCATCTGATGCTGGCGACGCTGGACAAGGGCGATACGGTGCTGGTGCCGAATCCGAGCTATCCGATTCATATCTACGGTGCGGTGATTGCCGGCGCCGACATCCGCTCGGTGCGCATGAGCCCGGACGTGGACTTTTTCTCCGAACTGGAACGTGCCATCCGCGAGAGCTATCCCAAGCCCAAGATGATGGTGCTGGGCTTCCCGTCGAATCCGACCGCTCAATGCGTGGAGCTGGAATTCTTCGAGCGCGTGATCAAGCTGGCGCGCGAGCACAACATCCTGGTGGTGCACGACCTGGCGTACGCCGATATCACCTTCGACGGCTGGAAAGCGCCGTCCATCATGCAGGTCGAGGGCGCACGCGAAGTGGCGGTGGAATTCTTCACGCTGTCCAAAAGCTACAACATGGCAGGCTGGCGCATCGGTTTCATGGTCGGCAACAAGGAACTGGTGGCGGCGCTGGCGCGCATCAAGAGTTACCACGACTATGGCAGTTTCACGCCGGTGCAGGTGGCCGCAATCGCCGCCCTGGAAGGCGATCAGTCCTGCGTGGAAGAAATCCGCGCCAACTATGAAAGCCGCCGCAACGTGCTGGTCAAGGGCTTGCACGAAGCCGGCTGGATGGTGGACGTGCCGAAGGCGTCGATGTACATCTGGGCGCGCATTCCCGAGGCCTATCGTCATCTCGGCTCGCTGGAGTTTTCGCGCCAGTTGCTCGACAAGGCCAAGGTCTGCGTCTCGCCCGGCATCGGCTTCGGCGAATACGGCGACGAATACGTGCGCTTCGCGCTGATCGAAAACGAAGCGCGCATCCGTCAGGCGATCCGCGGCATCAAGAGCATGCTGCGCGGTGAAAAGGAAGCCCCGCCGAAAGACAAGGCTGTCCGCAGATCTCAGGCCTGAAGCAGTGGTCCGAGCGCACCGAGTGTGACGACGATCAATCCGAGGATCAGGTTGATGCCGACGATGCGCCGGATCTGTCCGAGTGCGGCCCCGCCGGCAGCCCAGTCTTCAGCGGCCACGGCGCGCTTGAGGCGGCGGTAGGGGGCGAAGAACAGGTGCGCGAAGATCAGCATCATCAGGATGCCGAGTCCGGCCATGCCCGAGATGTACACCGGCGGTTTGCCCATCTGCGCCATCATGGGCAGGCCGCTGGCGAGGATCAGCGCGATTGCCAGCCACACCCACGTGAAGAACTTGCCGAACACGCCGTTCCACAGCGCCAGCCGTGCCGGGGGCTGCAACACGGCGGCCGCAACCGGACGCAGGCAGAGGTAGGCGAAGAACATGCCGCCGACCCAGACGGTGAAACCGAGAATATGCAAATATTTGGCGAAGAGCATCATGGCAGTAGCGAATAGTGAGAACCTGGCAATGGACTGCTGGCAGTCCGGCGAAAGCCGATTGTCGCATGCCCGGCGCAAGTACGGGACGCCGCCGTTCGCATTGCCCCAGATCATAAAAATAACCTTGTGAAGACCCATCCATGATTACCCTGAGCGCCTTGTACATCTACCCCATCAAATCCTGCGGCGGCATCAGCCTGTCGCAAGCCGCCATCGGCGAGTTCGGCCTGGACCTGGACCGCAGCTGGATGCTGGTCGACCGCGACGGACGCTTCCTGTCTCAACGCGAATACGGGCGCATGGCGACGATCTCTACGGCATTGGAAGACGACACGCCGGCGCTGCTGACGGTGCGGGCCCCCGGCATGGCAGACCTTCACTTGCCGTCACGCATCGAGGACGGCGCCGCCAGGTTGGCGGTGACGATATGGGACGATGGCGTCGACGCACTTGACTGCGGCGCCGTTGCGCATCGCTGGTTTTCGGATTACCTGCAGGCCGACGTGCGACTGGTGCGTTTCGATCCGCAGTCCCGGCGCGTCTGTAGCCCGCGCTGGACTGGCGATCACACGGCGACGACGCAATTTTCCGACGGCTTCCCGATTCTGGTGATCGGAGAAGCATCGCTGCAAGACCTGAATCAGCGCCTGCAAAAGAAGGGCGCACCGGCATTGTCGATGGATCGCTTCCGGCCCAACCTGGTGTTGTCCGGACTGGAGGCATACGAAGAGGATTATGTCGACACGCTGAGCTTCGGTCCGGCAGGCAGGGAGGTGGTGCTCAAGCTGGTCAAGCCGTGTGCGCGCTGTCCGGTGCCGGGCATCGATCAGCGGACAGGTCTGCGCGACGCCGGCTGGCCTGATGAGCCGCTCGACACACTGGCCGCTTACCGCGCCAACGAACGCGTCGGCGGCGGTCTGACCTTCGGCCAGAATGCGATCGTGGTGCAGGGCTGGGGCAATCTGATCAGCGTCGGGCAAGACGTCGCGGGAGAACTGGCTTTCTGATCCCTGCCTTCAGACATGTGCTGCCGCATCGCCTCTAATTTCCACAGGGCAGCGTTCTTTTATTTGTCCTACTCGGCATCCGTTCTTTGAGGTACATTCCCATGAGAATGGGCATAAAACTTGCGATCCCCGGCCAGGAGATCAATGTTTTCCATGCAAGCGTATTGTTGAGAATCTGGGGAAATGAACGAATGAAGATGCTGGGTTCTTTTAAACTGCTGTGCCTGGGCGCAGCAGCGTTGTTGTCGGTGGCCGCAATGGCCGAAGACAGGACCGTATTGATAGGCTACGCGGCGCCGCTGACCGGCGCCTCAGGTTCCATCGGCGCCAGTCTGGTGCAGGCGGCGGAAATCGCCGTCGACGATGCCAACCGGCAAGGCCTGCACATCAATGGTGACAAGCTGGTATTCAAGCTGCTGGTGCAGGACGACCGTTCCGACATGCGTACCGGTCTTCTGGTGGCGGAATATTTGGTGAAAAGCGGTGTCGTCGGCGTCATCGGTCACTGGAACTCGGGCGTCGGCATTCCGGCTTCGCGTATCTACAGCAAGGCCGGCGTCGTCCAGATTGCGCAAGCCACCACATCGCATGCCTACACGCAGCAGTCCTTTCCGACCGCTTTCCGCATCGTGCCGCATGACGACGAGAACGCTTACTACACCGCCGAATACGTGGTGCGCCAGATGAAGGCGCAGCGCATCGCCATCATCGACGACCAGACCCCGTTCGGTAACGGCTACGCCAAGCAGTTCGCGCAATCGGTCGCGTCGTTCAAAGGCAATATCGTCAGCCAATACGGCATCAGCAGCCGCACTTCGGATTTCAACGCGGTGCTCAGGAACATCATGAAGCAGAATCCCGATGTGGTCTTCTTCGGCGGGCTCGACGCGCAGGCGGGACAACTGGCGCGCGAGTTGCGCCGCTTCGGCATCGAGGCGCCGCTGGTCGGCGTCGGCGGCACAGTCGGGCCGCAATTCCTGAAGGCCGCAGGTGAAGCCGCCAACGGCACCATCGCGCTGGAACCGGGTCCGGCGTCTTACAAAGGGATGCAATGGCAGCAGTTCGACAAGGCTTACAAGAGCCGTTACGGGGACGACATGGGCTTGTACGCGCCGTTTTCCTACGATGCGGTGCAGGTGCTGGTGGCGGCGATACGGCAAGCCAATTCGCTTGAGCGGCAACGGATAGTGGCGGCGATGCATCAGGTCAGGCACAATGGCCTGACCGGGCCGGTGGCGTTCGATGAAGAAGGCAACCTGGCCAATCCGGTGTTCACCATTTACCAGGTCCGGAACCAGAAATGGATGCCGCTGAAAACCATCGGCGGCAAGAAATAATCATTCCGCCAGACCATCAACCAGCCCGAAAATACATGCCCGTCATCCGCATCATCACCGCCGTCAATTTCAACAAGCAAGGCCACGTGCAATACGTGCGCTGGGGACTGGCGGATACCGACACCAATCGCTGGACCAGCGCGCCCAGCGAGAGCCATATCGTCCATGTGCTGGAAGCGCTCAAGTATGGAGAGGACGTGTGGACGGTTTTCCCTGAAGGCGACCAGGTCGTGGCAGGCCCGCGCGTGCATGCGGTGAAGCTCAGACCGGGACTGAAGACGATCGCGATCCTGCATCCGGAAGGCGAAGAGCCGGAGTCACGGTATACGCTGGAGCGGTTGCCGGTGTTCTGATGCGGAGGAGCGGGAAGAGAGGATAGAGGCAGGGGATAGCGGCGGCGGGGATGGCGTCATCCCCGGCAATCGAGGCCCGGGGATGCCGGGGATGCCGAGGATGATCTAGCGGCGGCGTTTATTTCTTCGGACGGCCGACCTTCAATGGCGTCAAGCCTGCCAGCAATGTTTTCAGCTTGCCGGTTTCCAGGTTCTTGATCAGCGACACGCCGATGCGCAGCAGATCGCTCTTCTTGATTTCAAATCCGGCCTTGAGGCAAGCTTTCTTGACCTGGCCCAGGACTTCGTATTCGGTTTCCGGCATGGTGAAGCTGTCACGCACTTGCTTGACTTTCTTGAGCTTCAGTTCGGCCTTCTTTTCGATCTTGGCGACGGCTTTGGCAACTGGTTTGGTGACCGGTTTGACGATGGCTTTGGCGATCGGTGCGAGCGGCTTCTTCAGCGCGGGTGCAACTGGCTTGACGACCGGTTTTTTGGCGGCGACGGTCTTTGCTGCGACTGCCGGTTTGGCTGCGACTTTTTTCACCGCAGGTTTTTTTGCTGCGGGCGCTTTCGCCGGCGCCTTGGCTGCAGGCTTCGCAGCCGGCTTTGCTGCTGCGCGTACAGCTGGTTTTGCCTGAGTTTTTTGTGTTGCCATGGTTGCTCCCTTAAAAAATAATATAAACAATATATATTTTTTTAACGCATTGGGCAATCGCAAACGCGCTGCCCGCCTGTTTTCAACGCTTTTTACCGATTTTGCTTTCACATGAAAACAGTGTAATCGTTTTCATCGTCATTTGAATCCGCATCGCATTACGATGCCTCTCCATCCCGGATCCAGTCCCGGATCTGTTGCGCCACCCAATCCGGCTCGTCCAGGGTGAGGTCGTGTCCGCCGTTTTCATGTGCACGCAGCGGCGCTTGCCAGCGTTGTGCCAGCGTCCGGGAGCAGCGTGGATTGACCAGCCTGTCGCCCAGCCCGCACAAGACCAGCAAGTCTGCCGCCGGCGGCTGTTGCGGCGCCTCATAGCGCATCGCCGCCGACAACTGGCGCAAGGCGTTGGTGCGCGTCACCGGCTGTTCGCGCAGGTAGCGCATCCATTCGCTCAGCAGCCGCGCCGGCGGATGGCGGTTGCTGGTGAGGCGGAGAATGGCGCGTTCGCGCCAGGCATTGTCGTCCTTGCCGACGGCCAGGCGCAGCAGCGTCGCATAATTGCGCGGGCGCAGACGCTGGTAGAACGGACTGAACGGACGTAGGCTGGTGTTGATCAATACCGCTTTTTCAATCTCGCCGGCGTGGCGCGTCGCCCAATCGCAGGCCACCATGGCGCCGAGCGACAGCGCCAGCAAGTTATAGGGTGGGGCGATGCCGCGTTCCTGCAACTGTCGGCGGCAGGCTTCGCTCATGTGGTGTACGGAGTCGGGACTGCGCTGGCGATACAGGCTGCCGTTGCCGGGAAGATCAAGCATGACGATGTCGGCGGCCGGCACATGCGTCGCCAGAATTCGCGGAAAGTCCCCCCAGTGCCGCGTCTCGCGCATGAGGCCGCGCAACAGGATCCATGGCCTCATGCCGGCGTCACCCTGACCGGCGTGCTGCCGTCTTCGCTGGGCAGCCAGTGCTGATGGGCGCAAGCGGCGCGCGTGAGGAAGTCGAACCATACCAGGTGGCTACGCAGTACGCGTTGCAGCCGATGCGGCGCGTTGGGGTTGAACATGCCGGCGCGCGAGAAGAGTTGGCGCGGATTCTTCTTGACCCAGCGCCATGAGCCCATTTCCAGCGTCAGCGGCAGGAACACGTGGTCGGTCTCCGCAGCGGTCTGCAGATACAGGTAATCCCACAAATCGCCATGCGTCAGGTATTGCATGCTCTGCGGTTCGAACAGGTAATTGTGGTCGGCGTAGGTCTGGCTGAACAAGTCCTGGAGCGCCTGGATCTGCGGCATGTGGCGTATCGGTTGCGAGCTGTGCGCGAACGGAAACCAGATGCGATCCTGCAGGCCGAATCCCGAATGGCAATCGAGCGCGACACTGAATTTGCGGCTGCTCAGTTCCTGCCGCACGACATCGCACAATGCCTGCGCCTCGGCCTGCATCGGCGCGTCGGCCGGTCCGCGATACCACGGCAGGCGCGCGCTGAAACGCTGGCCGCCGAGCATGAAGGGGACTTTTTCCAGCGAGTCGACGGGCGCATTGCGCATCAGGTCGATGCCGTTGGCGTTGCAGCGGGTGTTGTTCCACATGCCGGCAGGATTGACCAGCGGCATGAAGATCAGGCGCACTGATTCGAGTTGATGGTGCAAGACCTTGTCCCACTTGAGACGGCCCAGCAGGCTGCGCAGAAAGGCCAGCAGGATCCGTGTGCCGATGCGCTCCAGCCCGTGCACGCCACCGAAGAATCCGACCGCAGGCGCTTGCGGATCGGTGCTGCCGATACTGAGTACGTACACCGGGAAATGGTGCCCCTGGAATTCGACGTTGCAGGCCGAGCGCGCTTCCAGCAGCGGCGCACCGGCCTGGATGATGCGTTCCAGTTCGATCAGTTCAGATAGCTTCAAATCCATGCGGCTGCCGGCTCCATAGGCACAACGTCATTATGCGGACTGCTGTCCGCAACTATTCTTGCACACAAATGCGGCGGCAAAATGACAAGGATGTTTCACGAGTGTGAAACGAGCGAGCAAAAAAAGGAGCCTGTGCCCACCATCATAGCGATGGCGAGGACAGGCCAAGAGGGGAAGAGCAAATGAAACTGCTTGCTACAGGAGACGACGGCGCTACAAAAATTCTTCGTGCCCGCACAAACCGGGCCGGTCAGGCAATCTTGGCCAGACGCACGGGTGGTTCTACTGCGTTCTTTTCTTCTTCAGCGGCGTGGACTTCATGCAGGTATTCGCTGAATTCCTTGCCCACTTCGGCGTGCTTGGCGCCCATCGCCACGGTGGCTTTCAGGTAGCCCAGCTTGGAGCCGCAATCGTAGCGCTTGCCTTCGTAGCGATAGGCGAGCACGGTTTCGTCGTGCATCAGATCGGCGATGCCGTCGGTCAGCTGGATCTCGCCGCCGGCGCCTTTGCCGATGTTTTCAAGGCGATCGAAGATGGCCGGGGTCAGCACATAGCGTCCGACCACGGCGAGCGTGGAGGGCGCCATGTCCGGCGCCGGCTTCTCGACGATGCCGCTGATGACGTCCAGGCGATCGCTGTGGGCGCTGCCGGGGTCCGTGCTGACGATGCCGTATTGCCGGGTGTCGTTGCGCGGCACGTCCTGCACCGCGAGCAGACTCTTCTGTTCGGTGTCGAATACGTCCAGCATCTGCGCCAGCACGTTCTTGCCGCCTTCGGGCGCGTCCATGAAATCGTCCGCCAGCACGACGGCGAAAGGCTCGTCGCCCACCAGCGATTTGGCGCACAGCACGGCGTGGCCCAGACCCAATGGCGCCGACTGGCGGATGTAGACGCAGTTGACGTGTTTGGGGATGACGTTGCGCGCAAATTCCAGCAGCTTGGTCTTGCCGGCCGCTTCCAGTTCGGTTTCGAGTTCGTAGGCCGTGTCGAAGTGGTCTTCGATGGCGCGCTTGTTGCGGCCGGTGATGAAGATCATTTCGGTAATGCCCGCTTCAACGGCTTCTTCGACGGCGTACTGGATCAGCGGCTTGTCGACGATGGGCAACATTTCTTTCGGCTGCGCTTTGGTGGCCGGCAAAAAGCGGCTGCCGAGACCCGCGACGGGGAAGACGGCTTTAGTGATTTTTTTCATGATGTTCCTGGCTGATTGAAGGAAGGACGAATATGGAGCGAATGCAAGGACATGCCGTCAAGATTTTTGTCTTGCCGACTGTCGCTGGCGCCGGGTCTTGTGCAGCGACACCAGCATCGCGCAGGAATGAAACAGCGGCGCCGCGCCGGGACAGGCCTGGCTTAGAAACCCGGCAGCGAGGAAAGGCCAGGAGCCGTCATCGCCAAAGCGATTGCTCAACCGATTGCCAAGGCGGTTATTGATCTGCGTTCGAACCTTGCGAAGTTGATGCATGGCGCTTCCCCGTTATTTAGTTGACGCCAGCATAAAAAATCCACCCGGTGTTTGGCTATAGGAAACATTCCTTTTGATTTGTAGGAATTCGAGAATGTAGGACAAGCCGCGAAGTCCCTGAACGCGTGCATTTGCCGCTTGTCCTACACGTGATTTGGCGGCTGTCCGATATTTCTGTTCCGGTCCTCCAAATAAGATTCTTGCAGCTGCCCGCCAACCGACCGGTTGCAGGCGGTGCTTAAAGAAAAATAACTTCGAAAGGAACATCATGTCTCATGGAATCATTGTCTGGCTGATCATCGGCGCGGTTGCAGGCTGGCTGGCCGGTGTACTGGTCAAGGGCGGCGGCTTCGGGCTGCTGGTCGATATCCTGGTCGGCATCGTCGGCGCGTTCATCGGCGGCTGGCTGGCCGGCTTGCTTGGCATCGGCATCGGCGGCGGCATCGCTGCATCCATCGTCACCGCCACCATCGGCGCGGTTGTTCTCTTGTTGATCTTGCGGCTTGTCCGGCGCGCTTAGAACGTGTTTACGATCTGTAGCGAGCGGCCCTCAGTTGTCGCTAAACGGCACGGAAACACCGGAATGTACATAAGTACATGAGGATGTTGAGTACCGTTTAGCGGCAAATCAGGGTCGCGCAGTAAGATCGCAAACACGTTCTTAGTGCCCTGAGTGTCCATTATTGGCATACGGAAAAAGACAATACAAAGAAGACTGCGGACGTTGTCACTCATGTATCGTTCACAGTCGATATCTCGTGTACAGTCAAAACGTGCAGAAGATTCCTTCATTGCGGGAGTGAAGATCATGCAGACCACAGAAACCAACGACAGAATCGTTTCCATCCATTCGTCAGGCGCGGCATCAGGCAATCCGGCGAAGTCCACACGTGCGCTTTCCGGCGCTCAGCAGCTTTACCAACCCAGCCAGCCGCATGTGCTGACCGAGGATGTCAAGGCGCAGTTGGCAGAGGCCAATCAGCGACGCCGTGAAAACCTTTATCCGCGGCTGGCGCAGGCCCTGGCGACCGTTGAGCAAAGCAGCGTCACGCGCAGCTATTCCGAAGAGCGCGCGATGTCGCTGCAAGAGCTTGCAGCGGCCAACAAGGCGCGACGCAGCAGGTTGCGTGAAGCCGGCTACGCCTTGCCCATGGTGAGCATGGCGTAAAGGTCCGACGCTTCGGCTGCTCCTTTTATCGCGTCGCCGCACTATTTTTCTTCGCTTTTTTCTGACCGTTTTTGCTGGCTGTTTCAGCGAGCATGCAGGTCCGTACTCGCTGAAGAGCCGCCGACAAAATGTCGCCGTCAAGGAAAGTCAATGCCGGCGGCATTCTGTTTTTTGAGGCCCTCGCTGAGATCGGCCCCGGATGCCACCTGCGCCACAAGCGCTACAATAGCAAGTCAGATGAATCCGATCCGCGCGTCGGCGCAATCCGTTCATCCCCTTATTCTGAGAAACGACACTACATGAGCAGCATCAGCCCTCTGGCCGGCCAACGCGCCGCCACTTCTTCCCTGACCGACGTGCCGGTGCTGGTGAGCAGCTATTACAGCCTGCGTCCCGACGCGGGCATCGCGTCGCACCAGGTCGCGTTCGGCACTTCCGGACATCGCGGCAGTTCGCTCAGCTACAGCTTCAATGAATGGCATGTGCTGGCGATCACCCAGGCCATCTGCGACTATCGCGCGGAAAACAATATCAGCGGTCCTCTCTTCATCGGTATCGATACGCATGCCTTGTCGGCGCCGGCCTTCGCCAGCGCGCTCGAAGTGCTTGCCGCCAACGGTGTGCAGACCATGGTGTCGCGCGGCACGCCTTATACGCCGACCCCGGCGATATCGCACGCCATCCTGATGCACAACCGCATGCATCCGTCGGCGCTGGCCGACGGCATCGTCATTACGCCTTCGCACAATCCGCCCGACAACGGCGGCTTCAAGTACAACACGCCCAACGGCGGTCCGGCCGACACCAATGTCACCAACTGGATCGAGAAGCGCGCCAACGTGTATCTTCAGAGCGCCGTGCGCGACGTCAAGCGCATTCCTTATGATCGCGCTTTGCGCGCCGCCAGCACGCACCAGTACGACTACCTCGAAACCTACATCAACGATCTGCCCAATATCATCGACCTCAGTGCGATCCGCGATGCCGGCATCAGCATCGGCGTCGATCCGCTGGGCGGCGCAGGCGTACATTACTGGGGCGCCATCGCCGATCGCTACGACCTCCGGCTGACCGTCGTCAATCGCGAAGTGGATCCGACTTTCCGCTTCGTGCCGCTGGATTGGGACGCGCAGATCCGCATGGATCCCTCGTCGCAATACGCCATGCGCGAACTGATTTCGCTGAAGGACAAATTCGACATCGCCTTCGCCTGCGATACCGATCATGATCGCCACGGCATCGTCACCAAGAGCGTCGGCCTGATGCCGTCGAATCATTTCCTCTCGGCCGCCGTATCGTATCTGTTTCAGCATCGTCCGGAATGGCGCGCCGACACGGGCGTTGGCAAGACGCTGGTCAGCAGCCAGATGATCGATCGCGTGGCCGCACAATTGCACCGGCCGCTGCAGGAAATGCCGATCGGCTTCAAATGGTTCGTCGACGGCCTGCAGGACGGCAGTCTCGGCTTTGGTTGCGAAGAGAGCGCCGGCGCCTCGTTCCTGCGTTTCGACGGTACGCCGTGGAGCACCGACAAGGACGGCATCACCGCCGCCTTACTGGCCGCCGAAATGACGGCGCGCACCGGCCGCGATCCCGGCGAAATCTACCGGGGCCTGACCGAGCAACTGGGCCTGCCGTGCAATGGCCGCATCGAAGCAGCGGCAACGCCGGAGCAGAAAAAACTGTTGTCGAAACTGTCAGCCGACAACGTGCATTCCACGCAGCTGGCCGGCGAAGAAATCCGCCAGATCCTCACCACCGCACCGGCCAACGACAAGGCCTTCGGCGGCGTCAAGATCGTCAGCGACAATGGCTGGTTTGCCGCACGTCCGTCCGGCACCGAACACATTTACAAAATCTACGCCGAAAGCTTCCGCGACGAGAAGCATCTCGACAGCATCTTTTACGAAGCCCAGGAAATCGTCAGCGCTGCGCTCGCAGCCGGCTGATCGCGTTTTCCTTTGCTCAGGCGGCATGGGGCTTGCGCTTCATGCCGCCTCTCATTCCAGCCTCTGATTTCAGCCGATCCTCCTACAGGGAAATAAGTGCCTGTCCTGCTGGCAGGCGGTCCCGTCTTGCCTAAGATGGACCATCCGTCATGTTCAAACGTCAAGGAGTTCATCATGCCCAAAGGCGATAAATCTTCCTATACCGACAAGCAAAAGCGGCAGGTCGCACATATCGAAGCCGGCTATGAAAAGCGCGGCGTCAGCCACAAGGAGGCCGAGCGCCGCGCCTGGTCCACCGAAAACAAGATTTCGGGCGGCGGCCGCAAGTCGGGTTCGGCGCGCAAGTACTAGGCCTCAGGCGCTTCCCATGTTTGCCGAGAGCATGATTCTGCACGCCGTCATTGAAAGCGAAACTGAAAGCGAAGCGCGCAATGAACAGGCGGACCAGCAGGCGAACCAACCAGCCAAGGAGAACCGCATGCCCACCATTACCGAAAAGCCCGCAGCCCAACAGAGCCAGTCGCAAAGCCAGCAGCAAGGGCAGGAAATCTTGCACTCCGACCGGCAACAGGCTCGCAGCAATTTCGTCGATCCGCTCGGGCGTCCCATTTACCAGGGCACGCCGCGTTTTACCGATCAGCAAGCCGGAGGCGACCTGACGGGCGACGAGTCGGACGCACGCGACGATAACTATGTTGAAACCGGCACCGGTCAGAATTTTCGCGATGTCTCCGCGCACGCGAGCGAACTGCCGCCGGTCTCGGCCGAGCTGTTGCGCTCTGCTGCGGTCGCTCCCGCAGTGCGAATGTCGGCTCCGGCGCCTGCGCCTGCCAGAGCGACTCCCGTTGAATCGGTCGAGCCGGACGGCACGGAAGATCCGGGCGCCAATGCCGATGACGGCCTGGTTCCGCGCAAGGACGACGGAGCAGCGTCCGAGCACCACTGAGGCTACATTTTCTGCGGCGTTTGCGTAATTCACGCCTCACACATCATGCACTGGCGGCAGCTGACCTCCCTGGAAGTCAGCTGCCGTTTTCACATGTTCCGACCGGAGAAAAAGCATCGACATTCCCACCGTCTATTTCCTGATCGCCGGCATCCTGCTGATGTTCATGGTGTTCCTCGAATCGGTGCTCGAGCGACTGCCGTTCAATGCAGCCATGCTGTACTTGCCGATCGGCTGGCTGTTGGGCTCCTCCGGCATCGGCCTGATCCGCATCGATCTGCAGTCGCACGCCGACGTGCTGACGGTGATTACGCGCGTGGCCTTGTTGCTGTCGCTGTTTACGGTCGGCCTCAAATTGCGCGTGGCCTTTCGCGGCGAAGGCAGTCGATTGTGGTGGTTGCCGTTGCGGCTGGGCGTGCTGTCCATGCTGATCACGGTGCCTCTGCTGGCGCTCTGTATCGCTTTCCTGGTCGGGTTGCCGTTCGCGGTGGCCATGCTGCTCGCAGCCATCCTGGCGCCGACCGACCCGGTGCTGGCGTCCGACGTGCAGATCCAGGATGTCGACGATCCCGATCAGCTTCGCTTCGGGCTGAGCGGCGAGGGCGGTCTCAATGACGGCAGCGCATATCCCTTCGTGCTGCTGGCGCTGATGCTGCTGGGCGTCACCGATGACATCGTCCCGGCAAATCACTTCAGCTGGTTCGTGGCCTGGGGCGTGATTGCCGGTATCGGTTGCGGCGCGCTGGCGGGCTGGGCCTTGTCGCGCGCCGTATTGTTCGCGCGCCAGCGCTTCGGCCTTGCGCTGGGCATGGAAGAGTTCATGGCGATCGGCATCATCATGCTGTCCTACGGCGCGGCGGAACTGATCCACGGCATCGGCTTCCTGTCGGTATTTGCCGCCGGCCTGGCAATGCGCCAGGTGGAGTCCGCCAGCAGCGGCGACAAACCGGCCGGAGAACTCATTGCAGCCGCGCAGGACAGCGGCAAGAGCGCCGCTGCCGTGCATCCCGAACAGGCGCCGGTTTATCTGACCGAAACGGTACTTGGCTTCAACCAGCAGCTGGAGCATTTCGCCGAGTTTTTCATGGTGCTGCTGATCGGCATCCTGCTGTCCGAATACGGCTTGTCGAGAGAGGGCGTCCTGATTGCCGGACTGCTGTTTTTCGTCGTCAGGCCGATGGCGGTCTGGCTCGGCTTGCTGGGCTCCGGCACAGAAACCTCGCATCGCTGGCTGATCGCCTGGTTCGGCATCCGTGGCGTCGGCTCGCTCTACTACCTGTGCTTCGTGCTCCAGTTCTGGCATGACAAGCTCAACGCCCGCATTGCGCAGGATGTGTTGACGGTACTGGCCTTGTCCATCCTGTTGCACGGCATTTCATCGACGCCGCTGATGCATTTGTACTGGCGTAAACGGGTCGCTGCGGAGGAAGTGATCGACAGGTGAAAGGGAATTTAAAGTAATAAAACTACATTTACTACATCGACATTTTTTACTTTGATTCAAGATATTGCGGTGTAAACACGGATATTTAGCGTCTAAATCGCTGGAAATAGTTAACCTCCTGTGCCAGAATAAATAAAAACTAGTAAAACTACATAAAATAACGCCGACTGACTTGCATTCTGTTCAAGCTTGTTGCTCACGTCGGCGCCAGACCAGAAACACAGGAGACCGCATGAGATTTTCCCATCTGAGGATAGGCCACCGGCTGTCGCTTTGCTTTGGCGTCATTCTGGTGCTGATGGCTGCCGTCACCGCGCTGGCGGGCTTGTCCGCACAACGTGCGCAAGAGCAGCTGGCCGCCGCACTCAGCCACACCAACGGCAAATCCGAAATCGCCGCGCTGATGCGCCAGAGCCTGTTTCGTCAAGGCCAGGCTGCACGCAATGTCGGCACGCTGACCGATCTCAATGCCATGCAAAAGGAGATGGCGCGCATCGGCATCGAACGCAAGCAATACCGTGTCAATCAGGACGCCTTGCTCAAGCTTGGCGTCACCGCCGAAGAGCGCGTCATCATCAACGACATGGCGGCTTACGATAGCCGCAGCGAGCCTTTCATCCGGCAAGCGGAAGAGTTTGCCGCCGGTTTCAACGCCGGCCAGGCCACCAAGTTGCTCAATACCGAAGTGGCGCCGTTGCAGAGCCAATGGCTGGAAGCGATCGACAAGCTGGTCAAGCTGGAGCAGGGCCAGATCCAGCGCGACCTGGACGATTTCGCGCAGAGCGGCCGCCGCACCACCCTGGCGACGATTGCGATTTGTGCAGCGGCGATGCTGCTCGCGGTGCTGGTCGCATGGCGTCTCAATCGCAGTATCACGCGTCCGCTCAACGAAGCCGTCAGGCTGGCTTCGCGCGTGGCGGCAGGCGACCTGACGGCGCACATCACCGCCGGTGGACGAGATGAAACCGGGCAGTTGCTGAGCGCGCTGGGGAGCATGAATCAAAGCCTGCTGCAAACCGTCAGCGAAGTGCGCGACGGCACTCAAGGCATCTTCCGCGTATCGCAGCAGAACGCTGCCGGCAACACCGATCTGGCGGCGCGCACCGACGCGCAGGCCAGTTCCCTGCAGCAGACCGCAAGCGCCATGGCGGAACTGGCCGGCATCGTCGGTCGCAACGCGGAGCAAATCGGCGACGCCAACCGGCTGGCGCAATCGGCGGCGGATGTGGCTTCACGCGGCGGGGAAATCGTCTCTTCCGTGGTCGGCACGATGACCTCGATCAAGGACAGTTCGCGGAAAGTGGTCGACATCATTTCCGTCATCGACGGCATCGCCTTCCAGACCAACATCCTGGCGCTCAATGCCGCAGTCGAGGCGGCGCGCGCCGGCGAACTCGGCCGCGGGTTCGCGGTGGTGGCAACCGAAGTGCGCCAGCTGGCCATGCGCAGCGCAGCGGCCGCCAAGGAAATCAAATTGCTGATCGGCGATTCGGTCGAGCGTATTGATGCCGGCAGCCGCCAGGTTGACGATGCAGGGCGCACCATGCGCGACATCGTCGATTCGGTTGAGCACGTGGTCGGCATCATGGATGAAATCGCCGCCGCCAGCGACGCCCAGCATAGGGGCATCGCCGATCTCAACCAGTCAATTGCCGGCATCGATGCCGTCACCCGCACCAACGCCACCCTGGTGGCGGAAGCGGCTGTCGCCACCGCCGACATGCAGGAACAGGCGCGCAAGCTGTGGGATGCCGTCAGCGCGTTTCGGGTCGGTTCCGACGCGGAAGTTGGCGAGTTGCAATTACTGGAGATCCCGCCGGAGCCGGCCCTGCAATTGGCTCAACGCCATCCATCGCTGATCGAGGCGGCGCCCGCGTAAGAGTTGCGGAAGCCCGAAAAAGTGTTTGTCCTATACGCAGCGCCCGCGTCAGCGGGTAGCCTGTCGCTGTGACGTGAACGGTCGGCGTCGTTATTTTCGCCGCCGGCCGGCGTCGTTGTGAGCTCGAATCCGGGCTTCAATTGCAGCAGAAAGGACATTCCATGCACAAGCCACAAGACATCCCGCCGGTAGAAGTGCCGCCGCTGGATCCGAACCCGCCGCAGGATCCGATTCCTCACCAGAACCCGCAGTGAGGAGGCGCGCGTATGCATACACCGCAAGAGACGCCTCCCACCCCGCCGCCGCCCAAAGACATCCCGCCGGACGAATACAACCCGGTGGAAGATCCTCCGCTCAATCCGCCCGAGCCCGCCATTCCCGAGCCGCCGGAGACGCCGGTCAGGATGGCAGGGCGCAGGCGGAGTCATGCAATTTAGTAACGTTCACTCATGTTCAGTAATGATCTACCAGAGGAGTACCACATCATGGCAACCAGCACCCTGGATCCGGACGTCCTGCCGACCTCGGATCGACAATTGAGCAAAGGTCACGACAATCACGCGCTTGGGCCGGGCGACAGCTCGGACAGCGGCAGCGACATGATGAACGTCGCCACCGAAGCAGACAGCGATTCGCACGGCACCGGCGAACGCGCCTCGGTTGAGCGCGGCACGCGCGACCGCGCTCCGGAACTGCCGGAGTCGGTCGGGCAGGTCGCCAGCGACGATGACAGCGGCGAAGACATCGTCGCCGCTGACGAGCGCGAGCTCGGGAAGCAGACCGACAGCGTCAAGGAGTCGAAGAAGATCAAGCGCGACAAGGACCTGGACGATGCTCTGGAAGATACCTTTCCCGCCAGCGATCCCATCAACCTGACGCCCGAACCGCCCAAAAAGGTGGGCAGGGCTCCCAGTCAATAACAGAATCACGCAGTAATCCAGACTTCTCCTGAAGTCCGCAGCGGGCCGGTTTTCCATCTTGGAAACCGGCCCGCAAGCGTTTCTGCAAGCCGCTCCCGGGTTGCCAGAATCGTGCGCGGCACCTATACTGCGCGGGTAGCATTGCCTTGGGTATCCGGTGGATGGTCATTCACCGGATTTAATCGGGAAGTCGGTGCGTTTGTCGGTCAATTTCAGCGAATTTCGTCTATGTGGCGATTTCGATGCGATTTTGGACCGGCAGGCAAATCCAACGCTGCCCCCGCAACGGTAAGCGAATCAGCGAATCTGCATCCAGCCACTGTGCACCGGTGTTGTCACCACTGCATGGGAAGGCGCAGATTCCGATTCCGGCGAGATTATTGCTCGCCGTGGATCATTCGCAAGCCCGGAGACCGGCCCAGGACATAACGACTTGTTTTGTATCGCGGAGGGCGATCGACGGACTGCTTCCCGGAATGCTGTTTCCTTGCACCCCGCGTGGTTTCCTGATTTTCCTTCGTAACGGTTCCGCCGTGCCGCCTTTGCGCCGCAGGCGGTTGGTTTCAATCCGGCTCAGGCCCATCCGAAGGAAGACACATGGCAATCATCACCGGCGCATCCGCCAACGACACCGACACACTCGACTCCTCTTCCGGTTCGCGACTCTGGCGCGATCGCATCCTGCCCGGCCTGACTGCATTCGTGTTTGGCGCCGCACTGATTTATGCCGCCGGCTTCGCCTCCGCCGTCGAGCTGCACAACGCCGCGCATGACGGCCGCCATTCGGCCGGCTTTCCTTGCCACTAAAAAGCAGGCGGAACCCCGATGATCAATTTCGCAGTATTGCGACGGATTGCCTCCGTCGTCCTGTTGGCCGGCGCGTTGGCGGGCCTGTTGCTGACTGCCGTGCAGCAGTTGCAGGTTTCCCGCATCATTTTGCAGGCGGAAGTCTACGAAGAAGCCGCTGCCGCCAAGGCGCATGAGCAGGCGCACGCCGCCGCAGCGGCCGGCGCACCTGCCGCCGCGGAAGCCCACGAGCACGAACATGAGCACGAACACGAACACGGCGACGAATGGGAGCCCGCCAACGGCTTCGAGCGCACCGCCTACACCGTGCTGGCCAACGTCAGCATGGCGATCGGCTTCGGCTTGTTCCTCGCAGCCGCCATCGTCGTCAGCGGCAGGAAAGTGAGCTGGCGTTCCGGGTTGCTGTGGGGCGTGGCCGGTTATCTGGTGTTCTTCGTCGCGCCGTCGCTGGGCCTGCCGCCGGAAGTGCCTGGCACCGTGGCCGCGCCGCTGCATGCGCGCCAGCTGTGGTGGATCATGACGGCCGGATTGACTGCCGGTGGCCTCGGCCTGGGCGTGTATGCGCGTCATTGGGCGCTCAAGCTGCTGGGGCTGGTGCTGCTGGTCGTGCCGCATCTGGTCGGCGCTCCGCATCCTGCGGCGCCGGGGGGAGCAGCGCCGGAGGAACTGGCGCAGGCGTTCATCCACGCGACAGCCTTGGCCAACGGCGTGTTCTGGCTGGCGCTGGGCGGGCTGACCGGATATTTCTACAAAAAATTCGCCTGAAGTTCGGCTTGTCATCTCGGATGCCGATCCGGCCAGCGATGGCCGGATCGGCATTTTAGCCATTAAAGAAAGTCCATGAGAACCCACCACCGCCATGTCCTGATGTGCACAGGTCCGCGCTGCACCGAAGACGGCGTGCTGGCCGAAGCCATGTTCGCCGTGCTGGGCGAGCAGATCGATGCGCGTCCCGAATTGCGCGTCAAGCGCACGCGCACCCACTGCATGGTGGCCTGCAAGGCGCAGGCGCCGGTCGTGGTGGTGTATCCCGAAGGCGTCTGGTATCGCTGCGAGGATGCCGCCGCCATCGAACGCGTGGTGGTCGAGCATCTCGAAGGCGGGCAGGAAGTCACCGACCTGATCTTCCATCGCCTGGGTAGCGGCGACGTCAACCCCGAGGAACTCGAACATGTCTGAGCGCGCCACGCAAGCCGCGGCGCCGGTATGCGCGCCCGCACGCATTGCGGTGCTGACGCATGCATCCACCGACCTTGCAATCCTGAATCACGCGTTGACGCAATTGCCTGCCGATTTCCCGGCTACCATCGGCATCAACCTGCAAGGAGTGGAAAACGAAGCGCGCATGAGCGAGCTGCTGCAGGCCGAACTGGCCGACGCCGACATCATCGTGCTGCGCATCCTGGGCCGTCTCGGCAGCGTCGCTGGTTTCGCCGAATTGCTGCGTCACGCGCAACGCCAGGGGCGTCATCTGATCGCGCTCAGCGGCGCCGGCGAACCCGACGCCGAACTGGCGGCGGTATCGACCGTACCGGCCGACGTGCTGCGCGAGGCGCTGGCGTATTTCCACGGCGGCGGCAGCGTCAATCTGGCGCAGTTTTTACGCTTCGTGTCGGATCGCCTGCTGTTGACCGGCTTCGCCTGGGAGCCGGCGGTCGCCTTGCCCGATCACGGCATCTATCATCCGGATCTTGAGCAGGATGCCGGCATTGTCGACTGGCTTCAACTCAGGCTGGCGTCGCGCATCGACGCTGCCGGCCGCCGCAAACCGGCAATCGGCATCATCTTCTATCGCGCCCACTGGATGAGCGGCAACACGCGCTTCATCGATGCGCTGGTGACCTCGCTGGAGCGGCGCGGTATGGATGTGTTGCCGATTTTCACCGCCTCGCTGCGCACCTCGGCGGCGGATTCCGATCTGCCGGCGGCGCTGGGATACTTCCGCGGCGAGCAAGGCGCGCACGTCGACGTGCTGATCAACACCACGTCCTTCGCCATGGGTGAAATCACCCCGGGCGGACCCACGCCTGCAGGCTGGTCGGTCTCGGTGCTGGAGAAACTCAACGTGCCGGTGCTGCAAGCCATGACCAGCGGCATGACGGAGGAACAATGGAACATCTCCACGCGCGGCATGAATCCGCTCGACGCCGCCATGAACGTGGTGCTGCCGGAATTCGACGGCCGCATCATCAGCGTGCCGCTGTCGTTCAAGGCCCAGGCGGCGGGCTCGTCGGGCGACGTGGTGGAATTCCGTCCGGTGGCCGACCGCGTCGAACGCATCGCCGGCCTGGCGGCGCGCTTCGCCCGGTTGCGCGCGCTCGACAATGCCGACAAGCGCATTGCTTTCATTTTCACTAACTCCAACAGCAAGGCCTCGCAGATCGGCAACGCCGTCGGCCTCGACGCACCGGCCTCGCTGATGCGCATCCTCGAATCCATGCGCGACGCCGGCTACGCCATCGGCGATTTGCCCGAGAGCGGCAGCGCCTTGATCCATACGCTGGTGGATCGCTGCTCCTACGACAACACCTATCTCACCAGCGAGCAGTTGCAGCACGCCGTCGGCCGCGTGTCGGCGCAGCGCTATGCAGAATGGTTCGCCGAATTGCCGCAAGCACTGCAGCAAAAGATCGAGGCGCAATGGGGCGCCGCGCCCGGCGTCGCCTACGTCCATGACGATCATCTTGCCTTTGCCGGCGTCGAGCTGGGCAACGCCTTCGTCGCCTTGCAGCCGCCGCGCGGTTACGGCATGGACCCGGATGCGATCTACCATCAACCCGACCTGCCGCCGACGCACCATTACTACGGCCTGTACCGCTGGCTCAGCGACGAATGGGGTGCGGACGCGATCGTCCACGTCGGCAAGCACGGCACGCTGGAATGGCTGCCGGGCAAGGGCGTCGGCCTGTCGGAGAATTGTTTCCCCGATGCGCTGCTGGGCGACATGCCGCTGTTCTATCCCTTCATCATCAACGATCCGGGCGAAGGTTCTCAGGCCAAGCGGCGCGGCCATGCGGTCGTGGTCGACCACCTCACGCCGCCGATGACCACGGCAGACAGTTACGGCGCGCTGGCGCAGTTGACGCAACTGGTCGACGAGTACTACCAGGTCGAAGTGCTGGACCCGTCCAAGTTGCCGCTGCTGCAGCAGCAAATCTGGGAATTGGTCAAACAGACCAATCTCGACAGCGACCTGCAGATGAAGCTGCTCCATCATGATCATGACCACGATGAGGAACACGGCCATCACCATCATCACGGTCACGCGCATGGGCATCACCACCACGATCACGATGACCATGATCATGACCATTCTCACGACCACAGCCACGAAGGTGAATTGCCCGAAGCGCTCAACGGCATGGGCGGCTCCGACGTCGCCCACCTGATCGAAGACCTCGACGGCTATCTGTGCGAACTCGGCGCGGCGCAGATCCGCGACGGCCTGCACATTCTCGGCCGTGCGCCGGATGCGGCGCAGATGCCGGACATGCTGGTATCGCTGACGCGCCTGCCGAACCAGGACATCCCCGGCCTGCAGGAAGAAATGGCGCGCCTGTTCGGCCTCCGGCTCGACATGCTGCTGGAGAACAAGGGACAGCGCCTCAACGCCGACAGCGCGCTGGCGCGCATCGCCGGTCGCGCCGTGGTCACGCGCGCCGACGCCATCGAAGCCATCGACGATTTGTGCGTACGGCTGCTGCAGGCGCTGCAGGACGGCGATTACCAGGCAGACGCCATCGACGGCATTTTGCAATCCATGTTCGGCGACCTCAGCATCGACAAGCCGCGCCTGCAAACCGCCTCCTTGCGCCAACCCGGCAGCATGATCGGCCAGATGAAGATGCAGGCGCGCGCCAAACCTGCCGCCGCAGCACCGGTGACCGCGAAAGCAGCGGAATCGGCGGCGGACAAGTTCGCCGCCTTGCGCCGCATCCTCGATTTCACCTGCCGCCGGCTGCTGCCCAACCTGCGCCGCGCCGGCGATGAAATCGGCAACCTGCTGCTCGGCCTGGAAGGCGGCTACGTGCCCGCCGGTCCGAGCGGTTCGCCCACGCGCGGCATGGCCCACATCTTGCCGACCGGGCGCAATTTCTATTCGGTCGATCCGCGCAGCGTGCCGTCGCAATCGGCCTGGCGCGTCGGCCAGCAACTCGCACGCGAGGTATTGGAAAGGCATTGGCGTGAAACCGGCGGTCATCCGGAGAGCGTCGCCATCAGCATCTGGGGCACCAGCGCCATGCGCACCCACGGCGACGACGTGGCGCAGATCCTGTGCCTGCTCGGGGTGCGTCCGGTATGGCGCCCCGGCAATCGCCAGGTGTCCGGCATCGAAGTGGTGCCGCTGCAGGAATTGCAGCGTCCGCGTATCGATGTCACGACGCGCATCAGCGGATTCTTCCGTGACGCCTTCCCGCAACTGATCGACCTGATCGACGACGCCGTCAACGCCGTCATCGCGCTGGACGAGCCGCCCGAGCAGAACTTCGTGCGCAAGCATTACCTGCAGGAGCTGGGCGAATGGATAGGCAAAGGCATCGGCGAGGACGAGGCGCAGGAGCGCGCCGCCTATCGCATCTTCGGCGCCAAGCCCGGCAGCTACGGGGCGGGCATCCTGCCGCTGATCCAGGAAAAGAACTGGCAGGCCGATGCCGATTTTGCCGAGGCCTACATCAACTGGGGTGGCTACGCTTATGCGCGCAAGCTCGGCGACAAGCAGGGCAGCGATCAGCGCGATGCTTTCCGCACGCGCCTGTCGGGCGTGCAGGTGGCCTTGCACAATCAGGACAACCGCGAGCACGACATCTTCGACAGCGATGACTACCTGCAATATCACGGCGGCATGATCGCGACGATTCGCGCCCTGACCGGCCAGCAGCCGCGCCATTATTTCGGCGACAGCCACGATCCGGCGCGCGCCCAGGTGCGCGACCTCAAGCAGGAGACGCTGCGGGTGTTCCGCTCGCGCGTGGTCAATCCGAAGTGGCTGGACAGCATCCGGCGCCACGGCTACAAGGGCGGGCTGGAGTTGACCGCAACGGTCGATTATCTGTTCGGTTACGACGCCACCGCGCAAGTGATGGACGACTGGATGTACGAGCAGCTGGCGCAGACTTACGCCTTTGATCCGGGCATGCAGCGCTTCCTCGAAGACGCCAATCCCTGGGCGCAGAACGCGATTGCCGAACGCCTGCTGGAAGCGGCCAGCCGCGGCATGTGGAAAGAGCCGCAGGCGCAGACGCTGGAAGACTTGCGCCAGCTTTACCTGAAGAGTGAAACCTTGCTGGAGACGCGCGGCGAAACCCCGCGCGGAGTCTGATATGAGCCATCCCGTGTTGCCGCCGTCATTTCCGTTTTCCGCCATCGTCGGCCAGCCGCAGCTCCGCAATGCCTTGCTGCTGTGCGCGGTCGACACCACGCTGGGCGGGGTCCTGATCCGCGGCGACAAAGGCACCGCCAAGAGCACGGCGGCGCGTGCGCTGACGGCGGTGTTGCCGCCGGTCGAACGCATCGCCGGTTGTGCCTTCAACTGCCTGCCGGGCCAGCCTGCCGAACATTGCGCCGTGTGCCGCAGCGATGCCGCTGCCGTGCCGGCGATTGTATCGGCGGCGGTGCCGTTCGTGACCTTGCCGCTGGGCGCCACGGAAGATCGCGTGCTTGGCACGCTCGACCTGCAGCGCGCCTTGCAGGGAGAAAAGAACGCCTTGCAACCGGGCCTGCTGGCCGCCGCGCATCGCAGCATCCTCTACATCGACGAAGTCAACCTGCTGCCCGATCATCTGGTCGACGTGCTGCTCGACGTCGCCGCGATGGGCGTCAATTCGGTGCAGCGCGAAGGTTTGTCGGTATCGCATCCGGCGCGCTTCACGCTGATCGGCACGATGAACCTGGAGGAAGGCGACCTGCGGCCGCAACTGCTCGACCGCTTCGGCCTGATGGTGGAAGTCGTCGCGCCGCGCGACAAGAAGCTGCGTGCCGAAGTCGTGCGCCGCCGCCTGGCGTATGAAGCGGATCCGGCTGCTTATGCTGTGCAATGGCAAGCCGAACAGGACGCCTTGCGCGTCCGCATCGCTGCGGCGCAGGCCTTGCTGCCGCAGGTCGTGCTGAGTGATGCCTTGCTCGACCTGATCAGTCATTTGTGCTGCGAATTCGAAGTCGCCAGCCTGCGCGCCGACATCGTGATGCACAAGACCGCACGTGCATTCGCCGCGCTGGATGGCCGTGGGCAGGTCACGCCGGAAGACGTGCGAGCCGCCGCCGAACTGGTATTACCGCATCGCCGCCGCCGCAAGCCCTTCGAGCAACCCGGCCTCGACAAGGACAAGCTCGACGACCTGATGCAGCAGGCCGCGCCGCCGTCGGAACCGCAGGACAGCGATGGCGGGCAGCAGTCGGATACGCCTGACGAAGGCAATGAGCAATCGGCCGGCGGCGACAGCCAGCAGGTATTCGCCGCCGACGACGTCGGCGAGGCGCGCCGGCTCAATGTCGATGCTCCGGCCAACAATGTCTCCACGCTCGCAGGCCGCCGCAGCGACTCCGCCGACGCCACCCGCGGTCGCATGATCCGCGCCGTGCCGGACAGCAATCCTGCCAGTCTTGCTGTCGGCGCCACCCTGCGCAGCGCCGTGTTGCGCAATGCGGCGCAAGGGGGGGAAGGGAGGGGCGAGGGCGCGGTGCTGCAATTGCAAGCCGGCGACCTGCACGGCAAGGTCAAGGCGGGCAAGACCGCCAACCTGATCCTGTTCGTGGTCGACGCATCCGGCTCGATGGCGGCGCAACGGCGCATGGAGGCGGTGAAGGGCGCAGTGCTGGCCTTGCTGACCGACGTCTATCAGCGTCGCGACCAGGTGGCGGTGATCGGTTTTCGCGGCGACAAGGCATCCTTGCTGCTGGCGCCGACACGCAGCGTCGATCTGGCGGAACAAGGCTTGCGCGAATTGCCGACCGGCGGCCGCACGCCTTTGCCGCATGCGTTGCAGCTGGCCTTGCAGACGCTGGAACAGTCATCCGGCGTTGCTCCGCCGCTATTGGTTCTGCTCAGCGATGGCAAGGGCAACGTCGCGCTTGAAAACGGCGGCGATCCGTGGCGGGAGTCGCTGGCGCTGGCCGATCAGCTGGCCGCGCGCGGTACGCCTGCGCTGGTGCTCGATACCGAAACCGGCTACGTTCGCCTGGGTCGCGCGGCGCAACTGGCGCAGGCGCTCGGGGCGGAATGCATGACGCTGGAAGAGCTGACCGCCGACAATCTGGCGCTGACGATCCGCGCCCGCATGGCTCAATAGAATTAATTAAGGAACAACACATGATTATCTGCATAGGAGCAGGTCCCGGCGACATCGGCTACCTCACCCAGCGCGGCGCCGAGCTGATTCGCAATGCCGACGTCGTGGCCGGTTTCGACGCCGTCGTCAACGTGGTGCAAAGCATCATCCCGGCGACAGCGGAGGTCGTCCTCATGAACTATCGTGACCAGGTCGCGCAACTCGATCTGGTTGCCGCGGCGCATCATGCCGGCAAGCGCTGCGTGGTGGTGTTCATGGGCGACATCCATTTCAGCGGCTTCCAATACCTGGAACGCGTCGAACGCGCCTGCGGCCATCCGGTCGAGACCTTGCCCGGTATTTCCTCGGCGCAAATCCTGGCCTCGCGCGCCAAGGTCTGCTTCGATGAAACCACCTTCATCACCTTCCACCGGCGCGGCGACCTGACGCCGTTCAAGCGCCATCTGGTGCATGTCCTCAATGACGGCCGCAATGCGATTGTGATACCGTGTCCATGGGATGCAGCGCGCTCCTTCATGCCGCGCCATATCGCGGCTTATCTGCTGGAAAACGGCGTGCAGCCCGATCATCCGACCGAAGTCTGGGAAAACCTCACGCGCGGCGAAGCAGAGTGGCACGGCACCCTGGCCGAATGCGTGGACAAGGAGTTCACCGACATGAGCATCATGCTGATTCGCACCCCTACACCGATGGACAGCCAGATCGAACCGCCTCCGGAAAAGCCTGCGGAGGCGGCGTGAACGCGGCTGCCGATATCGCCGATATCGCCGGCATTGCCGGAGTTGTTGACGACAAGGCAAGCTACGGCATCGTGATCGCCGGTCATGGCAGCCGCGACGCCGACGCCGTGCGCGAGTTCGAAGCGCTGGTCGACATCGTGCGCGCCCGCGCGCCCGGCCGCGTGGTGACGCTCGGCTATCTCGAATTTTCCAGTCCGACCATCAGCGAAGCCGTCGACGCCAATCTGGCCGCCGGCAGCAGGCAGGTGGCGGTGGTGCCGGGCGTGCTGCTGGCCGCGCGCCATGCCAAGAACGACATGCCGGCCGAAGTGCTGGAACTGGCGCGTAGGCATCCCGAGATCGACTTCCATTTCGGTGCGGCGATGAACCTGCATCCGCAGCTGCTGCAACTGGCGCAGGAGCGCATCCTCGCCGCCGAAGCGCAATCGGCGCAAACCATCCGTCGCGACGACACTTGCCTGGTGCTGGTCGGGCGCGGCACCACCGACCCCGACGCCAACGGCGAAGTATCGAAGCTCGCCCGCATGCTGGAAGAAGGCATGGGCTTCGGCGGCGTCTACGTCTGCTATTCAGGCACCGCCAAACCGCTGGTCGCCGACGGTTTGCGCGCGGCCGCCTTGCTCGGTTTTGCGCGCGTCGTGGTGTTGCCGTTCTTCCTGTTCGACGGCGTACTGGTCAAGCGCATTTATGCCGCAGCGGATGATTTGCAGCAGCGCGAGCCGGGCCTGGAAGTGCTCAAGGCCGGCTATCTGGGTGTGCACCGGCACGTTGCCGACGTCTTGCTCGAGCGCGCGCGCGAAGCCGTCGAAGGCCGCGCGGCGATGAATTGCAGCCTGTGCAAATACCGCGTGCAGATCGTCGGCTTCGAGGAGCAGATCGGCGAACCGCAGCGCGCCCATCATTTGCAGGTGCGCGGCTTGCTCAATCGCGAGACGCTCGCGGCCGAAGCGAAAGTCGATTTCCCACCCTATGTGCCGCATCCGATCGAGAAGGAAAGCTTCGAGATCATCGCCGCCGGTCGCGACTGGTCGGTGTTTCCGCCGGCGCACCTGACGGCGCTGCAACGGCTGGTGCACACCAGCGGCGACTTCGACGCGGTCGACGACATCTATTTTTCATCCGGTGCGATCGAGGCAGGCATCCGCGCCATCCTGCGCTGCAAGCGCGTGGTGACCGACGTGACGATGGTGCAGACAGGCCTGAAGCGCGCACTGGTCGAGCAGCTCGGCGTCGAAACCTGGTGCGGCGTGCATGATCGCGAGACCCATCTGCTGGCGCAGGCGCAGGGCATCACGCGCTCCGCCGCGGGCGTGCGCCGCGCGTGGGAAAAATTCGGCAACGACATCATTCTCGCCATCGGCGACGCACCGACCGCGATCGTCGAGACCACGCGCCTGATCCGCGAGCATGGCTGGCGGCCGCAGCTGGTGATCGGCTTGCCGGTCGGCTTCGTCGGCACGCGCGAAAGCAAGGACGAGCTGCGCCGCTGCCTGCAGGTGCCGCGCATTACCAACAGCGGTACGCGCGGCGGATCGCCGTGGGCGGCGACAGTGGTCAACGCCTTGATGATCGACGCCATCGGACAGGTCATCGCCGCACAGGCGGCGGAGCTGAAAACAGATGCAGGAGCTTGAGCGCGCCGAATTCGACCTCACCGTGCCGGCCCCCAACGGTCTGCGGCGTGGCAGGACGACCGGCAGCTGCGCCACGGCGGCAGTGAAGGCGGCGTTGACGATGCTGTTGTGCGGAGAGCGGATCGACAAGGCCGAAGTCAGCCTGCCGGACGGCAAGCATTACCTGCTGGTGCCGATACAGGATGTGCAGAAACTGGACGACAAGCGCATCCGCGCGGAAGTACTGAAGGACGGTGGCGACGACCCGGACAACACGCACGGTGCGACGATTTTCGCCGAAGTGGCGCGCAACGATACGGGAGACATTCGCTTCAAGGCGGCATCCGGCGTCGGCACCGCAACCCGGCCCGGTTTGCGCGTAGCGGTAGGTGAAGCGGCCATCAATCCGGTGCCGCGCCAGATGATGCGGCTGGCGGTGGCGGAAGTGCTGGAAGAGTTGAACGTGAATGGCGAGACCGGCTTTGATCTCGCCATCGGTTGCGAAGACGGCCAGAAGATTGCGCAGAAAACCTTCAATCCGCGTCTCGGGATCGTCGGCGGGATTTCCATCCTCGGCACGTCGGGCATTGTCGAACCGATGTCGCTGGCGTCATGGATCGCGTCGATAGAAGTGTATATCCGCGTCGCCCTGGCGGACGACAGCAAGCCGAACGGCGTGGCGACTTGCGTGGCGTACCTGCCCGGCAAGATCGGCCGCACTTTTGCGCGTGACGAGCTGGGCTTGCCGGAAGCGCGCTCGGTGCAGATCGCCAACTTCCTCGGCGACGCGCTCGACTTCACGCAGTCGGCGCTGGCCGAGCAGGGCGCGGAACTGGATGTGTTATGGCTGGCGGGTCATCCCGGCAAGCTGGCCAAGGTGCTCGACGGCGTATGGGATACGCATTCGAGCAAGAGCAATATGGCGATGGGCGGTGTAGCCCGCGTGGCGTCGGAACTGGCGGCGGAGTTCGGGTTTTCCGCAGCACTGATCGCCGAGATAGAAAGTGCAAATACGGTGGAAGCAGCAATCGAACGTTTGAGGCAGGAGTCCGGATCGGCCGCGCTGTGGCGCGCCATCGAAGCGCGCATCGCCGCACTGGCGCAGACGCGCGTGCCGGCGGTGAAACGCGTCGAGGTGCGTCTGTTCGATCTCGACGGCAATTTGCTGGGAGGTCGTGCATGAACGCAAACAATGAACTCGGCATGTTCTGGGGCATCGGCGTCGGTCCCGGCCCGGCAGGCTATCTGCCGCTGGCGGCGATGCAGGCTTTGCAGCAGGCCGACCTGATTTACGTGCCGCGCGCCAGGAGCGCCGACACCTCGGTCGCGCTGCAATGCCTGGAAGGCGTCGCCGTCGCGCCGGAGCGGCTGCGCGAAGTCGAGTTCAACATGGACCCCGACCGCAACGTGCTGCGCGAGCACTACGCGCAACTGGCGCAGGACATCGCCGCCGAATTGCAGGCCGGGCGCAGCGTCGCCTACCTGACCATCGGCGACACGCTGACGTATTCGACCTACGGCTATGTCCTGGCGGCGTTGAAGGATCTGCTGCCGGCGTTTCCACACCGGACTTTTCCCGGCATCACCAGCTATGCGTCGGCGGCTGCGGCGCTGGACTGGCCGCTGGGCGTGGGCAAGGAACGCACGCTGATCCTGCCGTGCCCGGACGATCCGGCGACCTTGCAGCAGGAGATCGAAACCCACGACATCGTGGTGCTGATGAAAGTCGGCGCGCGCCTGCCATGGGTGCTGGCTCTGCTGAAGGAAATGGGCATCGCCGAACACTGCGCCTTCGCCCGGCGCATCGGACTGGATGGCGAAGTATTGGCGAACGACTTGCGCGAACTGGAAGCAGGCGACCGGGACCATGCCGTTAGCGGCTACCTGGCGACCATGCTGATTCGCAAAACTGCATTGGAAAAGAGGCATCAAGGATGAAAGTTTATTTCGTAGGCGCCGGTCCCGGCGCTCCCGACCTGATCACGCTACGCGGCGCGAAGCTGCTGGGCAGCGTGCAGATGGTGCTGTACGCAGGTTCGCTGGTGCCCACCGAGATGCTCCAGCATTGTCGTCCCGACGCCGAGCTGATCGACACCGCCGAGCTCGACCTGGAGCAGCAACAGGCATGTTACGAGCGTGCGAAAGCGCAGGATCTTGACGTGGTGCGCCTGCACTCCGGCGACCCGGCCATCTACGGCGCGACCGCCGAGCAGATGCGGCGTCTGGAGGCGCTGGGGATTGCCTACGAAGTGGTGCCGGGCGTGTCTTCGTTCACTGCCGCCGCATCGGCGGTGTCGGCGGAACTGACCAAGCCGGAGGTGTCTCAGAGCGTGATCCTGACGCGCGTTTCCGGCCGCGCCTCGGCCGTGCCGGAGCTGGAATCGATCGCGCGCCTGGCTGAACATCAGGCCACCATGTGCATCTTCCTGTCCGGTCCGCATCTGAAAAAGATCGTCGCCGATCTGCGCCTGCACTATCCCGACAGCACGCCGGTGACGCTGGTCTATCGCGCCACCTGGCCCGATCAGCGCGTCTATCAGGGCACGCTGGCGACCGTGCTGGAGGAAACCAAACGCGGCGCCTGGAACCTGACTACGATGATGCTGGTCGGTGCGGCGCTGGACAAGGGCCGGCAGGTTGAATCGAGCCTGTATTCCAAGGATTTCACGCATCTGTTCCGCGTAGTGAAGAAGAACAAGGACAAGGAAAAAAACAAGAGCGCCGCAGAACCCGAGGAAATTTCCGTCAACGGAGACGAGGTCTGACCATGAGCAATTCCCTGCACAACACGCAAACAAATTCTCTCGGCATCTGGCTCGTGCGGGCGGAGAGCGAAGCCCTGGCGGCGCGTTTGCAGGGACAGCTTGGCGGCACGCTGTACCGGCCGTGGCTCAATGCGGGCATTCCGCAGAAGCAGCAATTCCGCGCGTCCTATCGCCATCAGGGCCAGTGGATCATGCTGGCGGCCAGCGGCGTGGCGGTGCGGTTTCTGGAAGGCCTGCCGCAAGACAAACTGACCGATCCGCCGGTGGTGCTGCTCGATGAAGCCGGACGCTTTGCGGTGTCATTGCTCGGCGGTCACGAAGGTGGCGGCAACCGTCTCGCCTATCGCGTCGCCAACGTGGTGGGCGCCGTGCCGGTGATCACGACCGCGACCGAAGCCTTGAAACCGCTGGTGCTGGGCATCGGCTGCCGCAAGAACGTGCTGGTGGAAAAGATCGCCGCCGCCGTGACGCATGCGCTGGACCTGATCGGCCGGCCGTTGGGCGAGGTGCGCGAAGTGGCGACCATCGACCTGAAAGCGGAAGAACCCGGCCTGCTGACCTTTTGCGCCGCCAACGAATTGCCCTTGCGCGTGATCTCCGCCTCGGACGTCGCTGCGCGCGGTTGGGTGACGGCGCCGTCGGAATGGGTGCAGAAGAACGTCGGCGTCGACGGCGTGTGCGAGCCGTGCGCGCTGATCGCCAGTCCGCGCGGCGTGCTGGCGCTGCCGAAGACCGCGCTGGAAGGCGTGACTGTGGCGATCGTGGAAGACATCGGTTTGCCTGACGTAGAGAGTCGGGTGGAATAGCAATGAACAAGATGAAATTGAAAAAGAAAGTAGTGTTATGAGTGGAGTATTGAATCTGGTGTCGGTCGGTCCCGGTTTCGGCGACCTGATCGTGCCGCGCGCCATCGCCGCCTTGCGCGACAGCAATGTCATCGTGGCCTACGAGTTGTATTTGCGATGGATCAGTTCGCATATCGAGGGCAAGGAGATCCACACGCCGCCGCTGACGCAGGAGCGCGAACGCGCCTTGCTGGCGATCGAGAAAGCGCGCAGCGGTGAAAAGGTGGCGTTGATTTCCAGCGGCGACATCGGCATCTACGCCATGGCGGCGCTGGCCTTCGACGAGATGAAGGATGGCGACGACTACGAAGTCAACCTCATCCCGGGCGTGACGTCGGCCAATGCATGCGCGTCCTTGCTGGGCTCGCCGCTGTCGCACGACTTCGCCACGCTGAGTTTGTCGAACCTGCTGTGCCCGTGGGAGTGGATCGAGAACCGCGCGCGCCACATCGCCCAGGCCGATCTGGCCTGCGTGCTGTACAACGTGCAAAGCGCCGGCCGCCAGGAAGGCGTGTACCGCATCCTCAAGCTGATGCTGGAATCGAAGGCGCCGCACACGCTGTGCGGCGTGGTGAAGAACGCCTATCGCCCCGGCCAGGAAGTGAGCATCCATCGCCTCGATGAGTTGCCCTCGCTGCAATTCGACATGCTGACCAGCATCGTGATCGGCAACCGGTTCACGCAGCGCAAGCGCGGCTATATCTTCACGCCGCGCGGCTATAACGACTGGCACGACGAATCCGCCGCGGCAGCGGAAGAACCGGTGCTGCCGTCGCAGGCCGTATGGGTCTTCGCCGGCACCAGCGACGGCAACGCGCTGGCACGGAAACTGGCCGCACAAGGCCATCAGGTAGTGGTCTCCACGGCGACCGAATACGGCGGCGAGCTGGCCTTGCAGGATTGCCCGGGCGTCACGGTCTGGGCCGGTCGCCAGGGCGTGGAAGCGCGCAAACAGGCGCTGCTGCGCCATGAGGCGCGCGCGCTGGTCGACGCCACGCATCCGTATGCGACGCTGATGTCGCAGCAACTGATGGGCTTGTCGCAAAGCCTCGGCATTCCCTATCTGCGCTACGAACGTCCGAGCGGCATTGCCGCCGATGCGCTGGTGTGCGGCTCGATGGAAGAGGCTGCAGGCCAGGCGATGGACAAGGGAGAGCGCATCTTCCTGGCTACCGGTTCGAAAGATATCGCGGCTTTCCTGCAAGCGCCCGGCGCCGATCGCAAGCAGTGGTTCGTGCGCGTCACCGCCGAGCCGGAGTTCATCCAGCGCGCCATCGATCTCGGTATCCCGCGCAGCCGCATCTGCGCGATGCAGGGACCATTTTCACAGGGCTTCAATGAAGCCTTGTGGCGCGATTGGAATATCGATTGCGTGGTGACCAAGGATTCCGGCGACGCCGGTGGTTATCGCGCCAAGGCCGACGCGGCGAAAGCGCTGGGCATTCCGCTGCTGACGGTGCGCCGTCCCGCGCTCGACTATCCGCTGCAGGCCGCTACGCTGGAAGACGCTTCGGCACAGGTCGGGCGCTGGTTGCAGGGAGGCAAGCCCGCATGAGCCTGCCGTCGTCTCCGCCGAATTTGCAGCTGAACCTGCAGCCGAATTTGCAGCCAATACCGGTGACGATCGTCACCGGTTTCCTCGGCGCCGGCAAGACCACCTTGCTGCGCAGCTTGGTGCAGCGTCGCCAGGCGCGCCGGCTGGCCTTGCTGATCAACGAGTTCGGCGAAGCGACGATCGACGGCGACCTGGTTCGCGCCACCAGCGGCGATGCAGGCGGGCAGGTGCGCATCCATGATTTCTCTCATGGCCTGATCGCCTACGGCGACGACGAACATTTTGTGCCGACCATGCTGGCGCTGGCGGCGCGCCGTGCGCAGGTGGATCATGTGCTGATCGAAACCTCCGGACTGGCCTTGCCGACCGCCGTCATGGAAAGCCTGCAGACGCCCGCGCTGGCGGCGCATTTCATCCTCGACGCGACGCTGGCGGTGGTCGATACGCCTTTGCTGCTGGACAATCGCTTCCGTCGCGGAAGCGGAGCCGATGGCGCAGTGGCCGACATGTTCGAGCGCCAACTGGAATACGCAGACGTGGTTGTGCTCAACAAGATCGATGATCTCAATGAAGATCTACTGCTCGACGCGGAACATCGCGTGCGCGCTTGTGCGCCCAACGTCCGCTTCCTTGAACTGGCGTACAAAGCACAACTCGACATTCGCCTCGCGCTCGGCCTGCGGCTACACCAGCCGACCTTGCAGGCGCATCAGCACACCTACACCCACGTGCGCATGCCCGGTGCGGAAGCAAGCGTGCTGAGCGATCAGGGACGCCTGAACGGCCATGCGCATTCGGGGCTGGGCGCGCACAGCCACGGTGTGGCCACGCACCGGCATTTCCATGAACAGGATCCCGGCTGGCTGTCGTTCACGCTGCGCAGCCAGTCGCCGCAACCGGCCGACAAGCTGAGACAGGCCATCGCCGAAGCGGCCAGGTCGGAGCCCATCCTGCGCACCAAGGGCTTTGTCCGCACGCTGGAAGGCAAGCGGCCGCAACTGGTGCAGGGCGTGCGCACGCGCGTGACGATCAACACCGATGCCGCCAATGAAAATGCAGAAACCGACAAGTCCGAACTGGTCTTCATCGGTTATCACCCGAGCCGCAGCAAGGTCGCCGCCTTGCTATCCGAACTCACCGGTACACATTGGAAATGAACGGGTCCAACAACAAGCCGCTGGCGGCGTTGCACCGCCTTGCCGTACAACCGTACTGTCTGCGGCAGTGCGCCTTGCCAGCGACTTGTTGTTGAACCCTTGGAGAACGAGAGGACATTGAATGAAAACCGACCCGGAATCCCACAAGCGCATGACCCAGCGGCACAAGGAAGGCTTCGAGAAAAAGAAGGCTGCCGCGCAAAAGGAAAAAGGCCTGCTGATCGTCAACACCGGCACAGGCAAGGGCAAGTCCAGCGCCGCCTTCGGCATGGGCATGCGCATCCTCGGCCATGGCATGAAACTGGGCGTAGTGCAGTTCATCAAGGGCGCCTTGTACAGCGCCGAGCGCGATTTTCTCGGCGGCCACGCCAACTGCGATTTCCACGTGGTCGGTTCCGGCTACACCTGGGATACGCAAGATCGCGACGCCGACATGAAGACCGCCGCCCACGGCTGGGCCGAAGCGGTGCGCATGATTCGGGATCCGTCCTACGACATGGTGATCCTGGACGAGATGAACATCGTGCTCAAGTACCAGTATCTCGACCTGCAGGAAGTGCTCGACGTCTTCGCCGCGCGCCGCGAGATGCTGCACATCGTCGTCACGGGCCGCCATGCGCCCGACGCGCTGATCGAACTGGCCGACCTGGTCAGCGAGATGCGTCCGCTCAAGCATCCGTACAAGGAGCAGGGCATCAAGGCGCAAAAGGGCGTGGAGTTCTGATCATGCCGATATCGTCACCGGCCGAGGTTTCATCGGGCTCATCTGCGGCGTTGTGCCCGGCGCTGTTCATCACGGCGCCCGGATCGAATCACGGCAAGACCACCGTGACGGCGGCGCTGGCGCGCTGGCATCGTTCGCAGGGGAGCCGGGTGCGCGTGTTCAAGACCGGGCCGGACTTCCTTGACCCCACCATCCTTGAACGCGCCAGCGGCAATCCGGTGTATCAGCTCGACCTGTGGATGATGGGCGTGGCGGAATGCCGCCGCCTGCTGCATGACGCCGCGCAACAGGCCGATCTGATCCTGGTGGAAGGTGTGATGGGCCTGTTCGACGGCGAGCCGTGCAGCGCGGACCTGGCCGAACTGATGAAGATTCCGGCCGTGGCGGTAGTCGACGTCGCCGGTGTGGCGCAGACGCTGGGTGCGATCGGTTACGGGCTGGCGCATTACCGGCCCGGCTTCCCGCTGCAGGGTCTGTTCGCCAACGGCGTCGCCAGTCTGCGTCATGAAGAAATGCTGCGCCAGGGCATGCCGCACGGCATCAACTATCTGGGCGGCATGCCACGCAATCTGCAATTCAAGCTGCCGGAGCGCCATCTCGGCCTGGTGCCGGCGGCCGAAGTCAGCGATCTCGACCGGCGCATCGATGCCGCCGCCGTGCTGATCGGCGCCACCGAACTGGCGCGCATGCCGACGCCGGTCGAGTTTGCAGCGCCGGAGGCGGAGGTGCCGGCGCCGCCGCAACTTCTGGCGGGACAGTGCATTGCCGTGGCCCGCGACAAGGCGTTTTCCTTCATCTATCCCGGCAACCTCGATTTGCTGCGCAAGCTCGGCGCCAGCCTGGTGTTCTTTTCGCCGCTGCACGATGCCGTGCTGCCGCCGGCCGACAGCGTGTACCTGCCCGGCGGTTATCCTGAATTGCACTTGCAGGAACTACAGGGCAACGTCGCCATGAAGCAGGCCTTGATCGAGCATTGTGCCGCCGGCAAACCGCTGTACGCAGAATGCGGCGGCTTGCTCTACCTGCTGGAGAGTCTCAGCGACAAGGATGGCGCGCGGGCGCAGATGCTCGGCGTGCTGAGCGGCCGCGCGGTGATGCAGCGGCGTTTGCAGGGGCTGGGTTACCAGAGCATCGCGCTGCCGCAGGGGACGCTGCGCTGCCATACCTTCCATTACTCGACCACGGTGTCGGCGCTGGTCCCGGCCTACATCGGCGAGCGCCTGTACGACACCTCAGCAGGCGAGCGCGTGTATCGAATGCGTGGCGTGACGGCGACGTATCTGCATGCCTACTTTGCGTCCTCACCGGAAGCGGCGGCGGCGTTGTTCCTGCCGCAGCTGGAGACAGAGGCTACGGCATGAGCCATCGCTACGACCAAGCTGATATCGACACTGTCTATCGCGTGATTGCGGAGCGGCGCGACATCCGCCATTTCTTGCCGGACGGGATTGATCCTGCCTTGCTGCAGCGGCTGCTGGAAGCGGCGCATCTGGGACCTAGCGTGGGCTTCATGCAGCCGTGGCGTTTCATCCGTATCACCGACCGCAGCCGGCGCGACGCCATTCACGCATTGGTTGAAGAAGAACGCATCCTGACCGCGCAAGCGCTGCATGAGCGTGAAGACGAATTCATGCGCCTCAAGGTGGAAGGCATCCGCGAGTGCGGCGAGCTGCTGGTGGCGGCATTGATGGACGATCGCGAACGCCACGTGTTCGGACGCCGCACCTTGCCCGAGATGGACCTGGCCTCGGTCGCCTGCGCGATCCAGAACATGTGGCTGGCTGCGCGCGCCGAAGGCATCGGCATGGGCTGGGTGTCGCTGTTCGACGCCGGCAAGCTGGCCGCGCTGCTGGAAATGCCCGCAGGCGCAAAGCCGGTGGCGGTGATCTGCCTGGGTCACGTGAAGGAATTCTATGCACGCCCGATGCTGGAGCAAGAGGGTTGGGCGAAGCGGCAATCACTGGACGACCTGGTGTTTAGCGACGCGTGGGGAAACAAGGAAAAGAAACAATGAATCAGCGGACAACCCGTACCCTGGTATTCGGCGGCGCACGCTCGGGCAAGAGCGCGCAGGCCGAACGCTTGGCGGCAGCAGACGGAAAACCGGTAATCTACATTGCCACGGCCGCCGTCGGCGACGACGAAATGGCGGCGCGCATCGCCTTGCACCGGCAACAACGCAGCGCGCAATACGCCCATTGGGAAACCGTGGAAGAACAGCTCGCGCTGGGCGACGCCGTCGCACGCGCCAGCCGGCCCGGCAACGTCGTGCTGGTGGATTGCCTGACCGTATGGCTGTCGAACCTGCTGTTCAGCGAACAACGGGAATATCCCGACGTCGGCCGTATCGAAGCGCCGGCACGCTTTGCGGCGGAGCGCGAACGCTTCCTGCAAGCGCTGTCGCAGGCGCCGGGCGACGTGGTGCTGGTGTCCAACGAAGTCGGCATGGGCATCGTGCCGCAGGGTGCGATCTCGCGCTGGTTTGTCGATGAAGCGGGGCGTCTGAATCAAGCTGTCGCCGCGATCTGCGAGCGCGTGCAGTTCGTTGCCGCCGGCCTGCCGCTGGAGCTGAAAGGATGCGCATGCTGAGCGCTTTCAACGCCTTCGACCTGACCTTGCTGGCGCTGCTGATGACGGCCGGTGTGGCGCTTGACCGGCTGCTGGGCGAGACGCCGCGCTGGCATCCGCTGGTCGGCTTCGGCCGTTACGTCCAGTTCATCGAGCGGCGCCTGAACCGCCAACCGGGCAGCCATGCACGCGGCGTGTGCGCCTGGCTGCTGGCGGTGCTGCCGCCGGTGGCGCTGGCTTGCGCCGCGACCATCCTGCTGGCGCGCCAGTCGCTGTGGCTGGCTGCCGCCTGGCATGTGCTGTTGCTGTATTTCTGCATCGGCCTGCGCAGCCTGCGCGATCACGCCATGCCGATTGCGGCGGCGCTGAAAGACGGCGACCTGGCGGCGGCGCGTGCATTGACCGGCCGCATCGTCAGCCGCGACACCTCGCAGTCGCAGGAAACCGACCTGGCCAAGGCAGCGGTGGAATCGCTGTTGGAGAACGGCAATGACGCCGTCTTCGGCACCTTGTTCTGGTTTGCCGTTGCCGGCGGTCCCGGCGCCTTGCTGTTCCGCCTGGCCAATACGCTCGACGCCATGTGGGGCTATCGCACTCCGCGCTTTCTCGCGTTCGGCTGCGCGGCGGCGCGCATCGACGATGCACTCAACTGGATTCCCGCGCGGCTGACTGCGCTGTCGTATGCGGTGCTGGGCAACTGGCGGCAGGCGCGGACGTGCTGGCGCGAACAGGCGCCGGCATGGAGCAGCCCAAACGCCGGTCCGGTGATGGCGTCCGGCGCCGGTGCGCTCGGACTGGCGCTGGGCGGTGCGGCGGTGTATGACGGCGAAGTCGAACAACGGCCGCCGCTCGGCGTCGGCCGCGACGCGGTTGCCGGTGACATTGCGCGCGCCTGGACCATGGTCTCGCGCACGGCCATGCTCTGGTTGACAGTCATGCTGGCGACGGCGATGTTGTTGTCCACGCTGTTGTCCTTCGGAGCACCTCATGCTTGAACACGGCGGCAACCTCAACGATGCGGTGATCCGCTACGGCATCGCGCGCGACGGCTGGCTCGATCTGTCGACCGGCATCAATCCCGATTTCTATCCCGCGCCGGAATTACGCCCCGATGCCTGGCATCGTTTGCCGGAAGCCAGCGATGCGCTGGCTGCGGCTGCATGCGCCTATTACGGTGCGCCGCAGATGCTGCCGGTGGCGGGCACCCAGGCTGCGATCCAGGCGCTGCCGCAACTGCGCTTGCGCGAGCATGGCGTTGCGCGCGTCGTGGTTGCCGCACCGGCATATGCCGAGCATGCGCATCGCTGGCAACAGGCCGGACACGCGATGCGCGAAGCGGACTATGCCGATTTGCCTGGCGCCGTCGATACCTGCGACGTGATGGTGGTGTGCAATCCGAATAATCCGACGGGCGCGCGCGTTGCGGGCGAAGTCCTGCTCGCTTGGGCCCGGCAGCTGGCGGCGCGGGGCGGCTGGCTGGTGGTCGATGAGGCGTTCGGCGACACCACGCCGCAGTTGAGCGTGGCCTCGCACACCGGTGCGCAGGGCGGATTGATCGTGTTGCGTTCGGTCGGGAAATTCTTCGGACTGGCCGGCGTGCGGCTCGGATTTGTGGCTGCGCAGGCCCCTATCCTGGACGGCTTGCGTGAGTGGCTGGGGCCATGGTCGGTCAGCGGACCGGCGCAGCAGATCGGCATCGCCGCCTTGCGCGACACCGACTGGCAACAGAGCACGCGCATGCGTTTGCTGGCTACCGGCGAGCGTTTGCAGCGCTTGTTGGCCGCCCACGGCATCACGTCGAGCGGCAGCGCCATGTACCAGTGGTGGCCGGAGCCGAACGCCGTCGCCTTCCATGATTGCATGGCGCGGCAGGGCATCTGGGTGCGGCTTTTTACGCGCGGTGCGGGCGGCATCCGTCTCGGCCTGCCTCCTGACGAAGCGGGTTGGCAGCGACTGCAACAGGCGCTGCAGGTGTGGCGTGAACAGACTGAGCAGACCGAACGCGCGGAGCGCACGGCATGACATTTCCTTTCCACACGCTGATGGTGCAGGGGACGACGTCCGACGCCGGCAAGAGTACGGTGGTGGCGGCATTGTGCCGCGTGCTGCATCGCCGGGGCGTCAAGGTGGCGCCGTTCAAGCCGCAGAACATGGCGCTCAACAGCGCCGTGACCAGCGACGGCGGCGAGATCGGTCGCGCCCAGGCCTTGCAGGCCCAGGCTGCCGGCATCGCGCCGCACACCGACATGAATCCGGTGCTGCTCAAGCCGTCCAGCGACACCGGCGCGCAAGTGATCGTGCACGGCAAGGTGCGCGCCGACATGAACGCGCGCGACTATCACCGCTACAAGACCAGCGCCATGGAAGCGGTGCTGGAGTCCTATGCACGCCTGCGCGCGCAATACGAAGTGGTGCTGGTGGAAGGCGCCGGCAGCCCGGCCGAAATCAATCTGCGCGCGCGCGACATCGCCAACATGGGTTTCGCCGAGGCCGTCGATTGCCCGGTCGTGCTGGTGGCCGACATCGATCGCGGCGGCGTGTTCGCCCATCTGACCGGCACGCTGGCTTGTCTGTCCGAGAGCGAGCAGGCGCGCGTGGCCGGTTTCGTGATCAACCGTTTTCGCGGCGACATCAGCCTGTTGCAACCGGGACTGGACTGGCTCGAGCAACGCACCGGCAAACCGGTGCTGGCGGTACTGCCGTATCTGCACGGCCTGCATCTCGACGCCGAGGATGCGGTGGCGTCGGGGCAGAGTGCCAAAGGGGCGTTCCGCGTGATCGTGCCGGTGCTGCCGCGCATCAGCAATCACACCGATTTCGATGCCTTGCGCGCGCACCCGGATGTCGATCTCCAGTTCATCGGGCCGGGCCGGCCGATTCCATCGGCCGACCTGATCATCCTGCCGGGCAGCAAGAACACGCGCAATGATCTGGCCTGGCTGAGGCAACAAGGCTGGCCTGACGCCATCGGCAAGCACTTGCGTTACGGCGGCAAGGTGATCGGCATCTGCGGCGGCTTCCAGATGCTCGGCGCCAGTGTCGACGATCCGCATGGCGTGGAAGGCGCGCCCGGCAGCATGAAGGGCTTGGGACTGCTCGACATGGCCACCGAACTGACGCAACAGAAACACTTGCTGCAGGTATCGGGACGCTGTGAATTCAGCACCGGAGACGCCACGGTCAGCGGCTATGAAATTCATATGGGCGTGTCGACCGGCGCAGCGTTGCAGCGTCCCGCGTTTCGGATCGAAGGCCGTCCGGAAGGCGCCCGCTCGGAAGACAACCAGATCCTCGGCAGCTATCTCCACGGCATGTTCGATACGCCGCAGGCGTTCGCCGCGCTGCTGGAGTGGGCCGGGCTGGACGGTGCTGCGCCGGTCGACCTGAACCAGCTGCGCGAAGAGAGCCTGGAGCGGGTCGCCGATGCGACGCAGCCTTTGCTGGATGCCTTGATGAAGACCTTAAAGGCAAGCTGAGCCCGAATGATACCGGGGCCGGAGTCTGTCAACAGATCATTTGAGACGGGCTTTTTGCTTTCACGACAAGGCAAACCACTCATTGCCGCGCTGCTCGAAGGCGTCGGTTGCACCCAGCAGGAACCTTCCTTGTTCGGGGTGCCAATGCATCCGTTCCACCACGATGTGATGCGCCTCTACGCGCAAGACGTTGAAGGAGTTGGATTCGCCGCGGCTGCGTGTGGAGGTGGCCGTTCCGGCCTGCACCACCAGCGCCGAATATCCCTGGATGTCGTAACGCGCGGCGCTGCTGGCGGCTGAACTGGTGTGCACGTGACCGGCCAGCAGCACGTCGGCGCCGCAGATCGCGAAGGCGCGCATGGCCGGCAGCGCCTTGCCGACCAGGTCGTGATGCTGGGGCCCGGGAGGCAGGTCGAACGGATGATGGGTGACGATGATCTTGACCACGTGATCGCCGGCGGCGGCCAGTTCGCGCCGGGCGATTTCGATCTGGCGGTCGTTGACGCGACCATCCTTGATGGTGAGCGAACGAGCGGTATTGATGCCGACTACGGCGATTTCTTCATCGATGAAAATCGGCTGCAGCTGCGGTGTGATGTGGCGGCGATACTTGGTCAGCGGACTGAAGAAGCGGGCCGCGACATTGAACAGCGGGATGTCGTGATTGCCCGGTACGACGATCTGCGGCTGTGGCAGGGCGTCGAGGAACTGGCGCGCTTCGAGGAACTGCTCGGAGCGCGCGCGTTGGGTCAGATCGCCGGAGACGACGATCAGGTCGGGCGCAAGTTCGTGTATCTGCGCGATGATCGGTGCAATCAGCGCTTCGTCGATACGGCCGAAATGCAGGTCGGAGAGATGGACGATGGTGCGCATGTCATGCCTCCTGTTCTGTTGGTGTGCGGGGTATGCTGGACGTGCTGGATGCGCGGGCTGCTCCGCTGTCGGCATCTTCGATCGCCGGCACGATCACCGTGAGCGACGCCGGACGTATGCGATAGACCAGTGGCGTCTGCATGATGGTGACTTCGCCGTCGGTGGCGACGCGTACTCGCTTGACGCGATGCCGGCCGTGACCGTGGCGGGTGTCGATTTCGATTTCCGCCGCGCTCAGGATGTCGAAGTCGCGTGCTTGCTCAAGGCGGCCGAACAGCGCGTGCAGCGCCAGCCGTACCAGGCCGAGGCGGCCGGTGCGGTGACAGACGTAGAGGCTCAGCTTGCCCTCGGACAGGCTGTTGCGCTTGCCGATGTTGAAGCCGTCCATCAGGTATTCGTTGTTGCCGATGAAGACGAAGGGCGTGCGGCGGCGGTGGCTTTCCGCGTTGTCGCCATCGTCCCTGATGTCCATGCGCACATCGAGGAAAGGATAGCGCCGCAACGCGCCCATCGCCGCCCAGCAGAATGCCAGCCATTTGCCGCGGCCGAGGCGGCTCTGCTGTTTCTCGCGGTCGCGCACGATGTCGGGATACAAACCCAGGCTGGAGTTGTTGATGAAGAGCACGCCGTTGACTTCACCGGTGTCGATGGCGAGCCGGCGTCCTTCGACGATGTTGCGGATGGCGTCGTCGAGCGCGAGCGGGATATTGAGGTCCTTGACGAAATGATTGAGCGTACCCAGCGGCAGCACGCCGAACGCGGCCTGGCTGCCGCTGACCACCGAGGCGACGGCATTGACGCTGCCGTCGCCGCCGCCGGCCACGATGATGCCGGCGCCGTCTTCAAGGGCGGCGCGCGCGGCGTCGATGAGTGCGGTTCCGTCCGCTGCCAACGTGACGTGCGCATCGACCTGATGTCGCCGGAAGCCGTCGGCGACGCGTTGCGCCAGTTCGTCGGCATGGCCGCCGCCTGCGTGGGCGTTGATGATGACGGCGACCTGGAGAACCGGGGAAGTGGAATGATGGGGCGATGCGGATTCTGTTGCTGTTGCTGGTCTTATTGTCATTGGCAGAAAGTGGTCGTCAAAATCGGTTTGAAGACTTTCTCGCCAATTGGTGCCGCTGCACCGTAAAAATAATCGTCGTCCACAAGGCGAACCAGGCCAGTCCTTCCAGCATCGCCGCCAGCACGTCGCTGAAGAAATGCGCGCCGAGGTAGAGCCGGGTCAGGGCAGTCAGCAGCGTCAGTATTGTCGCGATGGCAATAATCGCCGGTCGCCGTGCGTGGTTGCCCGGCAGGCTCGCCAGCCATGCCGCCAGGACGCAGTAGAACAAGGTGGCGCCGACGGTATGGCCGCTCGGGAAGCTGTAGCTGTCGAGTACCAGGATGGGGTGGTCGAAACGTGGGCGTACGCGCTGGAACTGGAATTTCAGCCAGTAGTTGAACAGCATTCCGCCCGGCACCGTGACCACCAGCGTCAGCAGCCAGGCGTTCGCACGCCGGCGCATGAGGAAGAAAGCCAGCACCGCGCTCATCGCCAGCACGCCGATGGTGCCGTGCAAATGGGTGTACGCCAGCATTGCTTGCGTGAGTCCGGCGGTGGCGTGCGCATGCAGCCGGTCGGCGATGTGCTGGTCGAGATCCACCAGCGTGCCGGGCGATAGCGCATGCGCGGCAACCAGCGCGAACAGGGCGCAGGCGCTCAGTACGGCGAGGATGCCGGCGGTCAGCGGCAGGCCGAGATGATGATCGCGCGCCAGTCGCGCGCGCAGGAAGGAATCGGGTGAAGTTTGTTGCGTCATATGGCTTACACGAGCGGATTCTCTCGGCGCATCAGGACATCAGGAGCAGGGATCCGCACCCAGCGCGATCGAACGCAGCGTCGGCAAATCGAGCAGTTCGAGGTCGCGATGGCTGACATCGATGACGCCGTTCTTCTTCAGATTGGACAGCAGGCGGCTGACGCTCTCGACCGCCAGGCCGAGGTAGTTGCCGATTTCCTCGCGCGTCATGCGTAGCTGGAACCGGCTTGCCGAGTAGCCGCGCGTGGCGTAGCGCGAAGACAGATTGACGAGGAAGGCTGCCAGCTTTTGCTGTGCGCTCATGCTGTTGAGCGTGAGCATGACGCCTTGCTCGCGCGAGATTTCCTTGCTCATGATGCGATGGAACTGGCGCAGCAGCACCGGCATGTCCTGGAACAATTCTTCCAGCTGGCTGAACGGGATTTCGCAGACCTCGCTGTCTTCCAGCGCGACTGCTTCGCACTGGTGGCGGCTGGTGCCGATGGCATCCATGCCGAGCAGCTCGCCGGCCATCTGGAAACCGGTGATCTGCTGCGAGCCGTTGCTGTTGACCTGATAGGTCTTGAAATGGCCGAGCCGGATTGCGTACAGCATGTCGAACCTGTCGCCCATGCGGTACAGGCTCTGGTCGCGTTTGATGCGGCGGCGGCGGCCGATGATCTGGTCCAGGCGCTGCATGTCGGCTTCGTCCAGTCCCATGGGCAGGCATAGCTGATGCAGGCTGCAGGAGGCGCAGCCGGCTTTCAGCGCTTGCAGGACAGGCACGGGAGCGGGGGACGGGGACGGATCGGCAGCGTGGGTGGGCAGGGACATAGGGAAACTGGTTCCTTTTTTGTGCGGCGGGGACGGTGCGGGTCGTCTCCGATGTAAGTGTAATGCACGGAGTTTACTTGATTAGCTTCAACACTTCCCGAAACAGCGGATGACGGCTGTCGCGCATCCATTCGAAGGCCACCATTTCCAGCGTCACCAGATCGGCGCCGGCCTGCGCCAGTCGCGCAAAGGCGGCGTCGCGGTCGGCGGTCTTGCGCGAACCGGTGGCGTCGGTCACGACCCATACGCGATAGCCGTTTTGCAGCAGCGTCATGGCGGTCTGCAGCAGGCAGACGTGGGTTTCGCAACCGCTGATGACGACTTCCTTGCAAGCCGGCAGGAAGGTCGCGGGCAGACCGTCGACGCAGGCGTCGAAACGCGTTTTGGACAGCGTGCGATCGCACAGGCGCTTGATGTCGGGATGGTTGGGACCGAGCTTCTCCGGCGTCTGTTCGGTGGCGATAACCGGCAGCCCGAGCAGGCTGGCGATGGTCGCCAGGCGGATGTTCTGAGCCAGCACGTTGGCGTCGTCGTGGATCGCCGGCATCAGCTTTTCCTGCACGTCGATGATCAGCAGGGCGGACTCGTTGGCGTTGATCAGCATGGGCATCTCCTCAATGGATCGCGACAATGGCTGACGATGGCAGGAATTGAACGTTTTGTGTCATTGACCGCTTCCCGCACGGATTCGACAATTTGATCATCGCCATTGTTCTGAAGGAAGTTCGTGAGCTTGCCAAAATTGCATCGACAAGAGGATGTTGACCGGACTTCCTTGCCGGATTCTCATGGTTCAGGGTATCGCAACGCCCGCATCCTGGCTATATGCCAGGGGCTGTTCACCTGCGCCATTTCGATCGACCTGACGCTGACTGCGCTGACCGGCTACCAGTTGGCGCCGGACAAGTCGCTGGCGACGCTGCCGTTTGCGCTGATCACCGTGGCCGGGGCGGTGGTGACCTGGTTTGCGGCTTTCCTGATCCAGCGGCTGGGGCGGCGCCTGAGCTTTGCGCTGGGTGCGCTGGCCGGTGCGATCGGCGGCGCGATTTCGGTATGGTCGGTGTTTCACGGGCATTTCTGGAGCTTCTGCATCGGCACCGCCGGCGTCGGCGTGTTCCAGGCCTTCGCCCAATATTACCGGCTGGCGGCGGCCGACGCGGTGAGTGCCGAATTCAAGAGCCGCGCCATTTCGACCGTACTGACGGGCGGTGTGATCGCTGCAGTGCTGGGGCCGGCGCTGGCGTCCTGGAGCAAGGACCTGTTTCCGACCGCCTTGTTTTCCGGCGCTTACTTGATGGTGGCATTGCTGAGCCTGCTGTCGATGGTGGTCTTGCTGGCGTTCTACCGCGATACCGAAGCGGCCGGCGGCGCGGCGCAGGCCGTGGCGGAAACCGATGCGCCGCCGCGCTCCACCGCCGAGATCGCGCGCCAGCCGGTGTTCGCCGCCGCGCTGGCCAACAATGTGGTCGGCTCGATGGTAATGATGTTCATCATGACAGCGGCGCCGCTGGCGGCGGTGGCCTGCCATCACGGCATCGACGACGGCGCCAACATCATCCAGTGGCACCTGGTCGGCATGTACGCGCCTTCTTTCTTCGCCGGCGCGCTGATCAGGCGCTTCGGGCTCGGCCCGATCGTGCTGGCCGGCGTGGCTCTCAACCTGGCATGCGCACTGATCGCGATGGCGTCGACCAGCTTGCCGGCGTTCTATGTTGCCTTGCTGTGTCTGGGCGTGGGCTGGAATTTCATGTTCGTCGGCGGCACTACCTTGCTGGCGCAATCGTACCGGCCCAGCGAACGGGCGCGGACGCAGGGATTGTCGGAGTTTTTGCGCTATGCTGCTACCGCGCTGGCGACGCTGGCTGCCGGCCCCTTGCTGGAGCACTACGGCTGGTCCGCGCTCAACCTGGCGATCCTGCCCTTGCTGTTGATCTGTGCGGTCGTCAGCGTGTGGTGGATGCTGGCGAATGCCGCCGCGGCCAGGAATGTCGCGACGGCAAGCTGAACCGGAAAAGAGGACAAGACCATCCATGAAGCCCCGCAATCCCTTGCGCATCGCCTTGCTGGCCTATCCGGGCATGAACCTGATCGATCTCAGCGGCCCTTTGCAAACCTTCGTGAGCGCGGGCCGCGTTGCGGCGTCGGCGGGCGTGAGCGATCCGCGTCCCCTGTATGAAGTGCGCGTGCTGTCGTCGCGCGGCGGCGCCCTGATGACCGGCGCGGGTCTGAGCGTGGAGACCGAGGCGCTGGAGGCGCTCGACAATCTGGACATCGACACCATCATCGCACCGGGCGGCAGCGTCGGCGAACGCTTCGAGACTGATCCTGCCTTGGTGGCGTGGATCAGACAGCATGCCGGGAGGGCGCGACGGGTGTGTTCGGTCTGCACCGGCGCTTTCCTGCTGGCGGCGGCCGGGCTGCTGGACGGCAAGCGCGTGACCACGCATTGGGACTGGGCGCTGCGCTTGCAGCAGCAGTTTCCGGCGATTGAAGTCGATCCTGAACCGATCTTCATCCGCCAGGGCGACATCTGGACTTCGGCCGGGGTAACGGCGGGGATCGATCTGGCCCTGGCGCTGGTGGAGCAGGACTACGGCCACAAGGTGGCGATCGCGACGGCGCGGCAACTGGTGATGTTCATCAAGCGGCCGGGCGGCCAGTCGCAATTCAGTGTGCCGCTGGTGTCGCAGTCCTCGGAAAATGCCCGTTTCGCGGAACTGCATGCCTGGATTGCCTCCAACCTCAAGAATGATCTGCGCGTGGAAAACCTGGCCAATCGCGTCAACATGAGCCCGCGCACCTTCGCCCGCACCTATGTCGCCGAGCAGGGCCGCACGCCGGCCAAGACGGTCGAAGCCATGCGCCTGGAGGCCGCCTGTCGCGCGCTGGAAGAAACCGACTTGCCGCTCAAGAGCATCGCCACCGAAACCGGCCACGGCGAAGAGCAGAACCTGCGGCGCGTGTTCCAGCGCCAGCTCGGCGTGAGTCCGGCGCAATACCGCAGCCGCTTCTCGGCGCATCAGGAATAGAAAATCAGGATCTGAAAATCAGGACGTGACGCTGATCCCATCCAGCGTCTTCAACCCCGCCAGCGAATCCAGCCACCATGACAGGGCCGGACCGGCGCGGTAGTCGGGCCGGTACACGCACTGGATCGGCAAGGCCATGCCTTCGGGAGAGTGTTGCGACGTCAGGATGCGCACCAGCTTGCCTGACTTCAGGTCATCCTTGACCACGTGTTCCGGCATGTAACCCCAGCCCATGGCTGCGCGCAGCAGTGCGTGCTTGGTGCCGAGGTCGCTCATGCGCCACGACAGCCGCGAATGCACCGAGAAGTCCTGGCGCGCGGTCAGCTCACTGCGGTCGCTCAGCACCAGCTGCGTCTGCTGCGCCAGCAGCTTGTCCGGAATTCTTCCCTTCACGGCTGCCAGCGGATGCTGCGGCGACACCACCCCGACCACCATCACGCTGGGCAGCGTCACGCGCAGCAGATTGGGCGGCGTGGTCGGCAGCGTGCCGAGGATGCCCAGCATGGCGCGGCCGTCGATCACGCGTTCGGCCACCGCGCCCAGCGCTTCCACCTCCAGCCGCACCGTCACCGCCGGGAAGGCATCCCGAAAGCGCCGCAGCAGGTCGACCAGGCAATCGGTGGGAAAGAACACATCCACCGCCAGCGCCACTTCCAGTTCCTGTCCCTGCGAAAACGCGCTGGCGCGCACCTGCAGCGAATCGACCTGGTCCAGCACCTGGCGCGCATCGCGCAGCAAGGCCTCACCGGCGTCGGTCAGTTGCGGGCGATAGCCGCTGCGGTCGAACAGGGCGACGTTGAGCTGGCTTTCCAGCGTGCCGATGGCGTAGCTGACCGCGGACTGGGCCCGGGCGAGGGTGCGTGCGGCACCAAGGAAGCTGCCGCTGTCGGCCACCTGGACGAACACGCGCAGCTGGTCGAGAGAAAAGCGTTCTATGTTCATATTGGCAACATTATCTAATAATTAGATAATGATTATAGAAAAATAATCAATTTCTTGTTGCGATTATTCGCATTATTCTGACTCTGCTTTCTGAAACATCAGTACTCAGCACCAGATCAGATTCACAAATCCAATATCCACACAATTCATTTATTCATTCGAGGGAGTTTCATCATGATCATTTCCAAATCCGCTTTCACCGTCGGCCGCGTCCTGCTGGCATCGTTGTTCGTCATTTCCGGCATCTTCAAGATCATCGGCTTTTCCGGCACGATCGGTTACATGGGCAGCCTCGGCATCCCGGTCCCGACCGTGGCCGTCATCGTCACCATTCTGGTTGAAGTCGGCGCCGGCCTGCTGTTGCTGACAGGCAGCCGTTTTGCCCGTCCCGCCGCATTGCTGATCGCCATTTTCACCGTCGGCGCGACGTTGGCTGCACACCGCTTCTGGGCCGTCGATGCCGCCGCCATGCAAGGCCAGCTGACGCATTTCCTGAAGAACGTGTCCATCATCGGCGGCCTGCTGCTGGTGTGGTCGGTGAAGCCGGCCGACGAATAAGCTGACATAAATCAGCTGACATCGCTGCATCGTTGATAAAACCGCAATAGCAACAATCTGGTAACAAGGTGACGGCAGCGCATCTGCTGCCGCACCCCCACAGGAGAAACACCATGAGCACCACTTTTACCCGCCAGCTGGAACGGCTGGTCAACGGCATCCCGACCCAGGATGGCGCCGGTGTCAGCCTTACCCGTGTGCTGACGCATGATCTGCAACGCCGCCTGGATCCTTTCCTGATGCTGGATGCATTCCATTCGGACAAGCCTGACGATTACCTGGCCGGTTTCCCCGACCATCCGCATCGCGGCTTTGAAACCGTGACCTACATGCTGCAAGGGCGCATGCGCCATCGCGACAACGCCGGCAACGAAGGCCTGCTGGAACCGGGCGGGATGCAATGGATGACCGCCGGCCGGGGTCTCGTGCACTCGGAATTGCCGGAGCAGGAAGACGGCCTCATGAGCGGTTTCCAGCTGTGGGTCAACCTGGCCGGACGCGACAAGATGACCACCCCGGGCTACAGCGACATTCCCTCGGCGCAGATTCCCGAAGTGACGCCGCAGGATGGCGTGCAAGTGCGCGTGCTGGCCGGCGAAGCCTTCGGCGTCAAAGGGGCGGTGGAACGTCCGACCACGGCGCCGCTGTATCTGGATTTGCATGTGCAGGCCGATAAACGGCTCGCCTTGCCGATTCCGGCGACGCATAATGCCTTCCTGTATGTGTACGAAGGCGAATTGCTGATCGGGCAAGACCAGCGCGTGGCCGCCGCCGGGCGCATGGCGATCCTGAGCAACACCGCCGGCGCCGAAGGTGTGGAAATCCACGCAAGCAAGGACAGCCGCTTCCTGCTGATCGCCGGCCAGCCGCTCAATGAGCCGATCGCGCAATGGGGGCCGTTCGTCATGAACACCAGGGAAGAGGTCGAACAGGCCATCGAGGATTTCCGCGCGGGCAAGTTTTGAGACATCACTTTTTGACAAGGAACGCCACATGAGCAGCATTCGTCATCTGATCCACGGCCTGGTGCGCGACATCGGTTTCCCGGTGCGCCGCCTGTTGCCGGCCGCCGCCGCCCGCACCGTGGGCCCGTTCGTGTTCTTCGATCACATGGGTCCGGTCGAATTCGACAGCGGCACCACCGAAGGCGACGTGCGTCCGCATCCGCACATCGGCCTGGCGACCGTGACGTATCTGTTCTCCGGCGCGATGATGCATCGCGACAGTCTCGGCGTGGTGCAGCGGATCACGCCGGGTGCGGTCAACTGGATGGCGGCGGGGCGCGGCATCGTGCACTCCGAACGCGTCCCTGACGACATCCGCGACGGCAAGGTGCCGGTACACGGCCTGCAGATGTGGGTGGCTTTGCCGAAGGACCAGGAGCAGGGCAACGCCAGCTTCCATCACTATGCGGAAGACGACATGCCGCGCATCGAGGTCGGTGCGGCCAGCCTGCACCTGCTGGCCGGCAAGGCCTACGGCCATGAGTCGCCGGTGAAGACATCCAGCCCCACGCTGTATGTGTGCGGCCGCATCAAGGCCGGCGGCACGCTGAGCTTGCCGGCCGACTACAGCGAACGCGCAGTGTATGTCGTTACCGGAGCGGCAACGCTTGACGGCGAAGCGCTGGAAGCGGGTGTGCTGGCGATCCTGGAGCCGGGCATCGATGTGTTGCTGACGGCGCAGAGCGACACCTTGTTCATGGTGCTGGGCGGCGAGCCCATCGACGGTCCGCGCTTTGTCTGGTGGAATTTCGTGGCCAGCAGCAAGGAGCTCATCGAGAGCGCCAAGCTGGCGTGGCGGGCGCAGGACCGCGCCGTGTTCGGCGTGATCCCGGGTGAGGTGGAATGGATTCCGTTGCCGGAGAAGTAAGCGCTTCGGCTGCGATCAAACACCGGAAAGAAAAACGCCCTGGCAATCAGGGCGTTTTTCATTGTGCGGCGTGTTCTGCTAGCCTTCCTTGCCGCGGATGATCCACACCGGCAAAGGACACTGATGCATGACCTTTTCGGCCACGCTGCCCAGCACCAGTTTGCGGAAGCCGGTACGGCCGTGGGAACCGATGACGACCAGTTCCGCCTTGCTGTCCATGGCTGCCTTGAGGATGGTGCCGGGGATGTCGCCAGGCGCGACCGGGTCTTCGACCATGCGCGTTTCGCTGCGCAGGCCGGCCGAGGTCACGCGCGACCCGGCTTGTTCGAGGATGGTCTTGCCGGCGTCGACGACGGTGCCGTGCACGTCGGCTGCAGCGCTGATGCCGGTGTCGTAGAACAAATGGCTGTTGTCGATCACATGCAGGACTTCAATGGTGCTGCCCAGCGCCTTGGCCAGTTTGATGGCTTCGTCCAGGGCCTGGTTGGCGGTGCTGCTGCCGTCGACCGGCACGAGGATCTTTGCGTACATGTCAGGTCCTCAGATCATGCCGAGAATGCGGCCTAGCTCGGCGACGTAAGGGCTGTCCTTTAGGATCGCGCCTTCCACGGAGTCCATCAGGTCCTGCGCCGAGTTGCGCGTCTTGCCGATGTGTTCGCGCAGGACTGCGGCTTCGATCTCGGGGCTGTCGAGATGGCTCTTGAGCAGCGCGAAATCCTTGCGCAGCAGTGCGGCTTGCGGCGATTCGGCAGGAATGTCCTGCAGCGCCTGTTCCAGTTCGGCCAGGATGTGCTTGAGGCGCACGTGGTTGGCATCGTCTTGACGCAGAATGGGGTCTGACATGTCGGCTCCGGGCTGTGATTGATCGGTGATTGCGCGCAACCTGCGAAGTTGCCGGTTTTGCGTTGCTGAATATTCAACGCCCATCATAAGAGATGTGCGCAGTTTGTGCTGGCCGGGATTGCGGTCTCCACATTTGTTACACTGCGGCTGGCCATTCCGTCATGAACTCCCGCACCGGTTCCGTCTCCAGCACTGGTATCAACTCAAGAAAGCACCACAATGAACGATTCCCCTGATTTCCCTCTTATAAGCTGGACCGAAGCAGAGGAAAATCGTTCCGCCCGCTGGCGCTCCGAAGCCGGCAATCCGGCGCCCAAGCGCGTCATCGTCGCTGACGATCGCATTCCCGCCGACGTCGCCTACAAGCTGGTTTGCGAAGGCACCGGTCTGCTCTGGCGCGGCGACTTCCAGAACGCGCGACAACTGCTGCAGGCGCTGGCGCGTCGCATTGACAAGAAGTCTGAACGCAAGTCGGTCAAAGCCGGCGACAAGAAGGAACCCATCCCGGGCATTACCCAGGCGTTCCACCAGCATCGCCAGGCACAGGCGCAACGCGCGCGCATCCTCGGCATGCTGCTGGTGCCTCTGGAAGCAGACTACAGCATCCCTCTGCGCCGCGCGCCCGATGTCAGCCAGGCTTGCGAAGAAGTCTATGGCCCGGGGCAGGAAGCCAGCGTGGCGACAATGCGCGAAGTGCTCGGTCTGATCGGCGCGCATGAATGGCGCAAGAAGGGCGTACCGGTGCCGGCGCTGGGCGGCAGCATCCATCCGTATTACGGCGTGTTCTCGCCGGTGCGCGGCGAATACCTCGACCTGGTCGAACGAGCGACCTTGCCGTCGGTCCAGCTGGCGTTCGACATCGGCACCGGCACCGGCGTGCTGGCGGCCTTGCTGGCAAAGCGGGGCGTCAAGCGCATCGTCGCCACCGATCAGAGCACCCGCGCACTGGAATGCGCGGCGGAAAACCTGCAGCGCCTCGGCGTCGACAAACAGGTCGAACTGGTCGCTGCCGATCTGTTCCCGCCGGGCCAGGCGCCGCTGATTGTCTGCAATCCGCCGTGGGTGCCGGCCAAGCCGAGCTCGCCGATCGAACATGCCATCTACGACCCGGACAGCCGCATGCTGCGCGGCTTCCTCGACGGTCTCGCAGCGCATCTGGCGCCAAACGGCGAAGGCTGGCTGATCTTGTCCGATTTCGCCGAACACCTGGGCTTGCGCTCGCGCGATGAATTGCAGGCAATGTTCGACAAGGCGGGGCTGCGCGTCGCGTTGAAACAAGACATCAAGCCGCGCCATCCGCGCTCCAGCGACGCCGAAGACCCGCTGCACGCCGCACGGGTGAAAGAAGTCACGTCGCTTTGGGTATTGAAGGCTAAATAATGAATGTAAACAATTGGTTGTCGCGGAAAGTTAATGTCGATTATTGATATTGTCCCGACTCTCGGCGACTGATTTTATTGTCTGAAAGGCATGCCAATGAAAGCAACTTTTCTGTTCATCGCATTGGGACTGGTGGCGGCGAGCCTGGCGTCGGCACAGCCGCGCTTGCCGTATCCGCTCGGTTACGAACGCCCGGAGCCGGACAAGCCTGTGGTCACCACCAGCGCTAACACCTGCAAGTGCGAAGTGGCCGACACCAGCGGTAGCGCCTGCATGATCTACATGCGCACCAATGCCGGTGAATGGCTGGCGCAGAACGCGCCGCAGACGCGCATGCGCTCGTCCAACGATGGCCGCTACTACGATACGCCCTTCGCGCTGGCGGCCAGCGCCTGCGCCGGCCGCAAGGTCAATGCCTCGACCGTGAAGGTGCATTGGCTGGATCGTAAAAACGCCATTTTGGAGTGGAAGTAATTGATGAGGAATCGGGCGTAGGTGCTTGTTTATGCTGGTTTATGCTCGCTTACACTTGATTTAATCCCGCCTGCAAGAAGATCCAGTCACGAAAGCGCATGATCTTCTTGCTGTTCTTTTCGCCCTCGCGATAACTCAGGAAATGGGTTTCGCGCAGGACCGATTTCAGTTCTCCCCCATCGAGCCGCACCAGTTCGCCGTTGGCGAGTTCCTGTTCCGCCAGGCGGGTGCTCTCCAACGCAATCCCGACACTGTTGACGGCCGCCGCCAGCGCCAGCGAGGCGCGGTCGAACGAGGGCATCGGCCGGCCAGGCGGCAGTTTCATGCCATTCAGCGCAAACCAGTCGCTCCAGCGAACCGGGTTCAGGGTCGACTGGATCAGCGTCATGCCGGCGATGTCCGCCAGCCGCAAGGCGTCGGGTTTGTCCCGCAGCAGCGCGGGCGAGCAGAGCGGCACGATGGTCTCCGAGCCGATCGCTTCGCTGACGATGCCGGCGCGTTGCGGCGCACTGCCGTAGGCGATGGCGAGGTCGAGTTCTTCGTGGCGCAACAGGTCGACCGGCTCGGCGCCGGACGACATGCTGATGTTGATATCGGGATATTGCTGCATGAAGCGAGGCAGTCGCGGCCCCAGCCATTTGGTCGCGAAGCTGGGCGAGCAATGCACCGCCAGCGCGTCGCTGCGGCGCGCCGGACCGAGTTCTTCGCAGGCCGCTTCCATGAGGTCGAAGGCGACCGACAGCTGGTCGAGCAGGCGCCGTCCTTCCGCAGTCAGTTCGACGCGGCGGAACGAGCGGGTGAACATGGGTTTGCCGAAATAGGTTTCCAGTCCGCGCACCTGATGGCTGATGGCCGAGGGCGACAGGTGCAGTTCTTCGCTGGCAAGGGCAAAACTCTGCAGGCGGGCGGCGGCTTCAAAAGCGCGCAGGGAAAAGAAACTGGGAAGTTTTCGCATCGCGGCCCTGGTGGAGATTCGTAAGGTGAATCAGATTCATCATATTGTGAATACTCGTCATTTGTCAAAGCGCCGGGCTTCTTGGGATGATCGGTTCATCGAAGCAATCACAAAAAATAACCCGAACCGGAGACCAGCCATGACCGCCACGATCGCCATGACCGACGTTGCAGACCGTAGAACGGATGCGGGCCAGCCCGCGCCGGCCGCGTCCGCTTTCAGCGCCCTTGACGCCAACGACAAGCGCGTCTCGGTGTACCAGCCCGAGCAGCAGGGTCTCAAATTTCCCCAGGTGCCGGTATTCGCCACGCACGCCGAAGAGCGCCAGCACCGCAAGGAGCGTCTGGTCGCTGCCTGTCGCGCCTTTGCCCTGCATGGCCTCGACTACGGTTTCGCCGGCCACCTGACGGTGCGCGATCCGGAATTCCCGGATCTGTACTGGACCAATCCGATGGCGGTGCATTTCTCCCAGGTCAAACTGTCCAATCTGATCCTTGCAAATCACAAGGGCCAGGTGGTGCAGGGCACCTACGCGCTGAACCGCGCCGGCTTCGTGCTGCACGCCGCGGTCCATGAGATGCACCAGGACATCGTCGCCATGTGCCACGCCCACACCGTCTACGGCACTGCCTGGGCGGCGCTGGGACGCCAGCTCGACCCGATCACCCAGGACGCGGCGGTATTCTTTGAAGACCACGTCGTCATCACCGCCGAAGCCGGCGCAGTCGCGGTCAAGGCCGAAGTCGGCAAGTCGGTCGCCGCCGCCTTCGGCAAGAACAAGGCGGCGATCCACCAGAACCACGGCTTGTTCACCGCCAGCCGCCACAGCATCGAAGATGCGGCATTCTGGTTCATCGCGCTGGAACGCTGCTGCCAGGTCCAGCTCATGGTCGAAGCCACCGGTATCAAGCCGACCATGGTGTCGCCGGAGCGCGCCCGCTACAGCCGCGAGAACGTCGGCAACTCCTTCATCGGCTGGCTGCACTTCCAGCCGATCTACGAGCAACTGGTGCAGACCAGTCCGGACATGTTTGACTGAGTTGTTCTCCATCGCACGGATGGAGCATGCATGCCGGCCATTTCGATGGCCGGCGTTTGTCGTTGCAGAATCGTTGCAGAACCGTATTTCACTGAAGGAGACCGCCACTCACCACACCCTCACTGTCGTGCATTGACGTCAATACATATAACCGCGAACACGCGGATCCATCCGTTCTAACAGAAGGAGCAGGAGACATGACGAAGTTAAGCAGACGCGAATTTCTGATCGCCGGCGCAGCATCGGCTGCCGCCGCCTCGACCGTGGGAGGTTCGGCGTTTGCCGCACCCAGCGCGCCGGGCGGCATCGATTACCCGATAGAAAAAGGCGCGACCCTGCGCGTATTGCGCTGGAAGCGCTTCGTCCAGGGCGACGAGGATTTGTGGAACGAGAACGTCAAGAAATTCACCGAACTGACCGGCGTGCCGGTGCGCACCGACAGCGAAGGATTCGAGGACGTGCGGCCCAAGGCGGCAGTGGCGGCCAACGTCGGCAGCGGTCCGGACATCGTGCTGGGCTGGTTCGACGACCCGCACCAGTATCCGACCAAGCTGCTCGACGTCACCGACCTGGCCAACTCGCTCGGCAGCCGCTACGGCGGCTGGTATGACGTGTTCCAGAAATACGGCAAGAGCAACGGCAAATGGATCGCCATTCCGCTGGGCGTGATCGGCATCTGCCTGGTGTACCGCGACAGCCAGCTCAAGGCCGCCGGTTTCGAAGCCGTGCCCAAGGACTTGCCCGGCTTCCTCAAGATGGCGCAAGCACTCAAGGCGAAGAACACGCCGATCGGCTTCGCCCACGGCAAGGCGGTCGGCGACGCCAACAACTATGCGCACTGGCTGCTGTGGGCGCACGGCGGCAAGCTGGTCGACGAGCACGGCAACGTCGTCATCAATTCGGCCGAGACTCGCGCCGCGCTGGAATACGGCAAGCAGCTGTACCAGACCATGGTGCAGGGCACGCTGTCCTGGCAGGATCCGTCCAACAACAAGGCCTATCTCGACGGCCAGGTCAGTCTCACCAACAACGGCATCTCGATCTATTACGCTGCCAAGAATTCCTCGGATCCGAAACTGCTGGAGCTGGCCAAGGACACCCAGCACACGCACTATCCGATCGGTGTTTCGGGCAAGCCGACCGAGCTGATGCAGCTGACCCAGATGATGGCGTTCAAGCACACCAAGTATCCCAATGCGGCCAAGGCGTTCCTGCAGTTCATGATGGAGCCGGATCAGTTCAATCCGTGGATGAAGGCGGCCATCGGCTACGTCAGCCAGCCGCTCAAGGCTTATGAAAAGAACCCGGTCTGGACCGCCGATCCCAAGGCCACGCCTTACCGCGACGCCGCCTCGCTGATGCTGGACCACGGCCATGCCGGTCCGCTGGGCCAGGCGTCCGCAGCCTGCCTTGCCGACTACGTGCTGGTCGACATGGTGGCCGAAGCGGCGAGCGGATCCAAGACCGTGCAACAAGCCATCGATCGGGCGGCCGAGCGCGCCAAGAGGTTCTACAAGACCTGACCCTGCGCAAGGGAAATGACCATTCCGGTAAACGCCGGAATGGTCATGTTGGTCAGGCCGGCTTGTCCATCTCATTCTCGATCCACGCGGTCGCTGAAGCGTGCTGCGGCTTCCAGCCCAGTTCCCTGCGCGCGCGGACGGCGCGGACCCTGCTGTTGGAACCGAGCGAATAGCGGGCGCGGGCGACGCCCCAGATGGCGATGGCTTGTTCTTCGCTGAGGTTCTCGATGGCGGCGATGCCGAGGCGCTTGGCTAGCGCGGCGCCGATGTCGGCGAAGGACGACTCGCCGTTTTCCGCGAAATAGAAGGCGCCGGCGGGCGCCCGTTCCAATGCCAGAAGATAGAGCGCGCAGGCATCCTCGATGTGTACGGTCGACCAGCGATTGAAGCCGCGGCCGACGATGCGCACCACGCCGCTCGCCACCGCCTTGTCCGCCAACGCCGGAATTTGCACACTGTGCGGCTGCAGGCCCAGGCCCTTGCCGTAGATCAGCGTATTGCAGATGACCACGCCGCGCACGCCCTCGGCCGACAGGATACGTTGGTCGAGTTCGTAGCGGGCGCGCTTGCCTTCATCGACCACCAGCGGCGTCTCTTCGTCGAAGATGGCCGGGTTCAGTGCATTGCCGGCGACGGCGTCGCCGATCACGCTGGAGCCACTGGTGTGCAGTAAGGGTTTGCCGCTGCCGGCCAAGCCGTCGAGCAGCGCTTCGATGGCCTCGCGATGGTCGCTGCTGGCGCAATTGATGACCGCATCGGCGGCGCGCGCTTCGCGCACCAGCAATGCCTTGTCGTCCAGGTCGCCCTGGACCGGTTCGACGCCGAGCCGCACCAGAGCGTCGGCCTTGCGCATGTCGCGCACCAGGCCGCGCACGCTGTGGCCGGCCTTGATCAGGTGGACTGCAATGGAGCCGCCGACGTAGCCGGTGGCGCCGGTGATGAAGACTTTCATGTGATTTTCCCGATATCCGATGCGGAACTGTAACGCCTTTTGCGCGCGAATGCCGGGGCGGGCAGGGTACGCTTAGTCGTCGTCGCCGTCATCCGAACCGAACTGCCGGCGCAGCGCCAGTTGCTGGCGTTCGCGGGCGTCCTTGTTGCGCTCGAAATTGACGGCATTCACTTTAGCTTGTTCGCGCGCATGCTCATAGACGAGTCGCTCCAGCGGAGTGCGTTCGCATCCGGTGAGACAAAGCAGCATCGATAGCAATATCAGGCCAAATAGTGATCGCATTTTTTTCATTCCGGCATGAAGGTCGGTCGTGTATGCCGGCGGTGTTCATGCTTGCGAATCGGTCGCCTGTGTGAGGCTGGAGTTCGCAGCGGATCTGGTGGATCGCCTGGAGCCGGCGTCGCGCGCGGTGATAAGGCGAAACGGCGCGGACTGCCATGATGGTAGTGCCGGCGAGTAAGAAAAGATGTCGGGAGACCCGTACAAATGCGGGGGGATTACTCTGATATCGGATGGCCGTACCGTCCTGCATCTATTCGATTACTCCAGCGAGATCAGTCCATGATGGATGGAGAACTTGACCAGGCTGGGGAGGTCGCTGACGCCGATCTTCTGCATCAGCCGGCTGCGGTAGGTTTCGATCGACTTGGGGGAGAGCGACAGCATGGCCGCCACTTGTGCGCTGGAATGGCCTTCCGCCACCAGCTGCAGCACTTCGCGTTCGCGCGCACTGAGGGCGTCGAGCGGTCCGGCCACGCGGCTTTCGAGCAGGTAGTCGTCGACCACGGTGTCGGAAATTTTCTGGCTCAGGTAGCGCTGTCCGCTCTGCACGATGCGGATCGCATTGACCAGTTCGGAGCCGGCCGAATTCTTCAGCAGATAACCACGCGCACCGGCCTGCAGTGCGCGGAAGATATGTTCCTTGGTGGCGTACATCGACAGCATGATGGTTTTGACGGCGGGCGCGACGTCGCGCAGCAGCAGCGCCGCTTCGATGCCGTTCAGGTTCGGCATGGCGATGTCCATGATGACGATGTCGGGATGCAGCTGCTCGATTTCCCTGACGGCCTGGCGGCCGTCGCTGCCGGAACCGACCACGGTAATGTCGCTGTGCACCTGCAGCATCACCGCCAGCCCGTCGCGCACGATGGTATGGTCGTCGGCGATGTAGATGCGGATCGGCGCCGTCACAGTTCCACCGCCACTTCGATGCAGGTGCCCTTGCCGGGTTCGGAGATGATCTTCAGATGGCCGCCCAGCGCCTGCGCGCGCTCTCGCATGGAGACCAGACCCCAGGTCGGTTTCAGCTTCTGGTCGCGCTGCTTGTTGAGGACGAAGCCGACGCCGTCGTCCATGATCGTCAGCGTAACCGAGGTCGGCAGGATGTTGAGCATGACCTCGACATTGGCGGCGCGCGCATGTTTGGCGATATTGGTGATGGCGCCCTGGGCGATGCGGAACAGCGAAATTTCCAGCTCGGGTTCCAGCCGGTCGGCGATGCCGTAGACGTCCACCGTAAACCGGAAGCCGGAACGTTCGGCAAACAATTCGCACTGCCAGCGCAGCGCCGCTTCCAGTCCGTAGTCATCCAGCACCGGCGGCCGCAGCTCGGCCATCAGCCGGCGCACGGCGTCGGTGGTGTCGTCCAGCAGCACGATGGAATCCTTCAGGCGCGCCTCCATGCCGGCTGACGGATTGTAATCCGTGCCGGAGATTTCCCCGCTCATGATGGTCATGTTGATGCTCAATGCCGCCAGGGCCGAACCGATGGTGTCGTGCAGCTCCTGGGCAAAGCGGCGCCGTTCGGCTTCTTCCACCCGCGCCAGCTCGCGCGAGACGTCGCGCAGTTCGCGCGTCAGCGCCAGCAGATTTTCTTCCGATTGCTTGCGTTCGGTGATGTCGACGTGCGAGCCCTGCAGCAGGATCGCCTTGCCTTCTTCGTCCAGCATGGCCATGGAGCGCGACAGCATCCAGCGGTAGGTGCCGTCGCGATGGCGCATGCGATATTCGATTTCCAGCGACTCCTGCGGCGACGCCAGGTAAGCGCGCGTCAGCGTGACGGCGCGCTCGACGTCATCAGCGTGCAGCCGTGCGGTCCATTCCTCTATGCCGTCGTCGATCTCGTGGTCGGCGTAACCGATCTGCCGTTTCCATTCGGGCGAGAAGTAGAACTGGTCGCTGCGCAGGTTCCAGTTCCACAGCCCGGTGTTGGAGGCGCTCACGGCGAGCTTGAGTTGGCCCAGCGTGAACTCCAGCTGGGCGGTGCGCTTGAAGATGCCTTTTTCAAGTTCGTGGTGGCGTTTTTCCAGCGCCTCCTCGGCTTCTTTGCGTTCGGTGATTTCGCGCAGGAAGGTGACCACGCCGATGCAGTCGGCGTCGCGATTGACCATGATCGGACTGGCGCTGACTTCCAGCCAGCAGAATCGTCCGTCGAGCCTGGTCATGCCCATCATGATGTTGCTGACCGGCTGCCGCGTTGTGTAGGCGACAACCATCGGGTAGTCCTGATCCGCGAACGAAGTGCCGTCGCTGCGCATGGCCTTGCGGCTGCGCAGCAGGTCGGCGACATTGCGCATTTCCTGCTTGCCGCACTCGAGGATGCTTTCAGCCACGCCATTGCAATCGAACACCGAGCCGTCCGCATGCTGCATGACGATGCCGTCGGTAAACGCATCCACCAGCGCCCGGTAGAGGTCGTTTTTCTTAAGGCAATCGTCGTCGGTCGATGTGCAACTCAGGCTGTTCATGTCGCGTGTCAGGATCGTTTTTTTGTCGTGCGGTTTTTCAGAGGAGGATCAGCGGTCTCGGCGCGATCTTGATGAAACGAATGTTATTTTGCTTGTGGCGCCAGCATACCGCAGAGCAGGGCGCTTTCGTAGCGTTTGCAAAAATACCTTCGCGGGCGGTGGCGGGCTTTGTTTGTCATTCCGACAATGAGTGCGAGCCGTCGGCCGGATGTGCGGTGCGTGCACCCATGCCCATGTTCTCCGAAATGCTGTCGCCCCATTCGAACGCTTCTTTTTGCGCAGCGTAAAACTCGTCGGAGGAAAGCTGGAATTCGTCGAGCAGGGCGTTACGCTGCGCCGTGCCCAGCAGCTCGGGGTTCTCGCTGGACTCGGCCAGTTGCAGCAGGCCGCCATAGAATCCGGAGCGCGACAACAGCGCTTCGCGCACCTCGATGGAGACGCCGATCTGGCCGAGGATGTCGGCGATGTCCTGGTTCAGCAAGGCGTCGGTCAGCGACAGTACGCCGACCATGAACGCGGTGTCGGACCGGCTGGAGCGGCGCGGCTGGACTTTTTGCGCCAGCAGTTCGCACAGCTTGCCGCGCGTGGCGGCCAGGATCATCAGCGGCGAAGAGGCATTGCGGCCGTTGTCCGGATTCGCGTACAGCAGGATCTGCAGCCAGCGCTTCAGCTGGCGGTCGCCCAGTACCAGCAGCGCCTGGCCCAGCGAGGCGATGTGACGGCGGAAACCGTACATCGGCGTATTCACCAGGCGCAGCAGCATCAGGCTCAGCGCGATGTCCTTCTTGATGAAGCGGACGATCTCGTAGTTGTTGGCGCCCTTCATGAGCAGCGCCAGTATCTGCATGATCAGGATGCTGGACGCATGCAGTTTTTTACCGCGCAACACGTCGGGCTTGGCGAAATAGTAGCCCTGGTAATAGTCGAAACCGTACTCGCTGCAGAGCCTGAATTTTTCCGCGGTTTCGACTTTTTCGGCGAGCAGTTTCTTGCCCTTTTGTCGCAGGCTGTGGCTGAGCGCCGCGAGTTCGTCGTCCGGCATGTGCAGCACGTCGACCTTGACGATGCCTGCCACCCGCATGAGCAGGTCGGTGCGATCCGATTCCTGCACCAGGTCGTCGATGGCGAACACATACCCGGCTTCTGACAACGCTTCGATGCGCTGCATCAGTGGCAGCGTCAGCTCGACGGTTTCGAGTATCTCGAGGATGACGTGCTCCTTGGGCAGCACGAAGATGGCATCGCTCAGCAGGATGGCGGCGTCGACGTTGATGAAGGCGACCAGCGATCCGATGACGTTGTGCAGTCCCAGCTCGGCGGCGTGCTCGATCACGGTGGCGGTCGCGGCGGCGTCATCGGTGACGGTCGCATAGTTGGCCGCGCTGCTGCGGAACAGCAGTTCATAGCCGATCAACTCTTGTCTGATATTCAATACCGGTTGGCGCGCCAGGAAAAAATCCTTCGAGCCCAGGTACTGAACCTCCCTGTTCAATGCTGCTGCAGCCATATGCCCGTCCTTCCTCATTCGCTTGTAGGTGTTGTTGGATCGCGATATCAATGCATCTTCGGCAGTCGTGTAGTCCTGCGATGCGTCTCGACAGACGGAGCCGGCCGTTAAAACGATCGCCCTTCGTGGCGACGCTGGCGCCGGGACGGACTTGTGCCAGGGAAACTATAACAACGCTATTTTGCTTTGTATGTCAGGAAACCTTGATCGCGTGCGTGCAACCGGGGAGCTGGATGTTGCCCGGAGCCGGGCATTGATCCGGGTTGGCGGCGGGGGCGGGGTGGCGGCAGTGAAAATGTCAGCGGGGATGCGGCAGTTGCGGCGTGCAACTCATGGCTTGCACGCCGTATTCAGGCCGCGCTGCACGCGCCAGGACAAGGGCAGTGTCAGCAGCAGGAGCGCTGCCAGCGTCATCGTCGCAACAGGGATGCCGGCGACGTCGCCGAGGTAGCCGAACACGATCGGCGCCAGCGCGCCGCCGCCGATGGTGCCGGTATAGAACAGCGCGAAGGCGTGGTCGCGCTTGTCCGGTCCGGCCAGATCCGGGACGACGCCATACAGCACCGAGGACGTGCCGTTCAGCGCCAGTCCCAACAGCGGCAGCATCAGCATCAAGCCGGACAGCGGCAACCACACGGCCGCCAGTATCAGCAAGGCGGTCGCGGACTCGGTCAGCCAGACCGTCTTCATCATGCCGATACGCGCACCCAGGTAACCGCACAGCAGTTTGCCGAAAGCACCGCCGACGAACAGCAGCGATAGCGCGATGCCGATGCCGGCAGTGCCGGCACCCTTGCTTTTCAGCAGGAACGGCAGGAAGGTCAGGAAACCCATGCGCACCGCGCTGTCGAGCGTGCCGGTGAACTGCAGCGCCAGCAAGCCGCCGGGCGAGCCGGCGCCGGTAACGGCTCGCGCTTGCTTGGCTTTGACCGCGGCGGCGCTGCTGCGCGCCGGGATGAGCCACCACAGCATGGCCGCAGCAGCCAGGCCGAGCAAACCGATCAGCGTTGCGCTGGTCTCCCAGCTGACCACCACCAGCAAGAGTCCGACCAGTCCGGGAATGAGTGTTTTGCCGATGTCGCCGGCGAAGTTGTATTGCGCCAGCGCTTCCTTGACGCCGCCGCCTTGTTCATGCGCATCGGTCACCAGCGACGACGCCAGCGGATGCTGGGTGCTGGCGCCCAAGCCACCCAGCAGCAGCGCCACCAGCAGCACCGGCAGGCCGCCGGCCTGGCCGGCGACCAGGTAGGCGCATCCGGCCAGTGCAGTGCCGCCGATCAGCATGCGTTCACGGCCCCAGCGCCGCGCCAGGCGGCTTGCCAATAATTGAAAGCCGGCCATCATGCCGGAATAGGAGCCGCGCAGCAGTCCGACCATGGCGTAGCTGATCGCGAACTGCGATTGCCATATAGGCAACAAGACATAGATGACGTCGGTCAGTCCGTCGTGCACGGCATGCGCGCTGCACGCGGCGATCAGCGAGCGGCGGCGTACGCGGGCGTCCGGCAGTGACGTATCGCGGGGCGTCGAGGCGAGGTTCAGTTCATTCATGTTTGCCTAGCGGCGAGCGAAGAAATGGAAGAGCAAAAAATGGAAAAGCAGGACGCAGCGAGTTTAACAGGCACCGGCGCACAAGCGTCCCGCCGGGCGCGCTCAGTCTCCGCGTTTTGCCACCAGTGCACCTTCGATCTTGTGCTTCGCCAGCGAGGCGGCGACAAAGCCGGAGGCTTTCACGTCTTCCACGAATTCGGCGAGATAGGCAGCAGCAGCTTCCCCGCGGATTTTCGGCACGCCCATGGCCTGGCGGATCACCATGAAGCGCTGGTCGAGGATGCGCAAGCCGCCGGCCTTCGCCGCATCGTGTTCGAGCTGCTGCCTGACGCCCGCGGCAACGCTCAGGTTTTGCTCCAGGAAACCTTGCACGACAGCCGGGGATGTCGGCATGCGCACGATAGTTGCGCTCTTCAGTTCGCGCGTGAGGAAGAGGTCATAGGCGCTGCCGTTGCCGACCGCGACGGTGATGCCGGGCCGGTCGACCTGGTCGTTGCCGGTGATCGGCGAATCCGCGCGCACGGCATAATAGCCTTCGATCAGGACGTAAGGACCGGTGAAACTGATTTCCTGTGCGCGCTTGGGATCGACCGCGAAAAAGCCGATGTCGGCCTTGTCCTGTTCGAGGTTTTCCACCGAGGCGCCGGCCGACTTGACCGCGACCAGTTGCAAAGGCACGCCGAGACGCCGGGCCAGTTCAGTCGCCAGGTCTACCGATACGCCGATCGGTTCGCCGGTCTTCGCGTCCAGCCCGGCCAGCACCGGATTGCCGAGATTGATCGAGGCGCGCAGCGTGCCGCCTGGCGCAAAAAGGGCGGCGTTTTCTCGTTGGTTTGTTTGGGGCATGGCAGCTCCTGATGTTTGCGCTTGTGCGCCGGAATTGAGGGCGAAGCTCAAAGGAATGAACATGGACAGCAGCAGGTATTTTAGCCGATCCTGCGTCCCGAGCGTGATCGATGATGATGTTTTCATATCGTTTTTTTCTGGAATTTGCCTTGTATTTTATGCCGCCCCGTCCGGCTGCGCCGGGAAGCTCAGCACCACCATGAAACTGCCTGCGCCGCTATAGCCGAAACGCAGCTGGCCGTCATGCGCGCGCATGACTTCCTCCACTATCGAGAGCCCCAGGCTCGCGCCCATGCGTTCGCCGCTGCGTGGGGAGAAGGGCTTGCGGATGCGTTCCCAGTCGGCTTCCGGAATGCCGGGGCCATCGTCGATGACGCGCAGTTCGATTTGCGCCTCCTTGCGTTCCAGCTGTACGTGCAGGAAGCTGGCGGCGCCATATTGCAAAGCATTCCCGAGTACGTTCTTGACCGCCTCGCGCAGGCTGATGGCGTCGCCCATGATCACGCAGGGCTGCTCGGGAGCCTCCATGGCCAGATCAAGCAGCCGCTCCTGATGCGACAGCATGTCGGCCATTTCCTGGCGCACCAGCTGGGTCAGGTCGATGCTTTCCGGCGCTGCGGTATCGCTGCGGTGCTGCACCATCGCATGGTTGATCAGCTGATTGACCAATGCGCCGAGATGGCGGGTGCGGGTGCGCAAGCGGTCCAGGTGATGCCGCCGGCCTTCGTCGTCATGTTGCGCCGACAACAGTTCCATCTGTGAAATCAGCGCCGTCACCGGCGTGCGCAACTGATGCGCGGCGTCGCCGATCACGCGGCGCATGGTGGCGCGATGTACCGCCAGCCGCTGCATGAAGGCATTGATCGAGCTGACCAGCGCATGCGTTTCGACCGGTACCGTGATCGACAACGGCGACAGGTCGTTGAGGTCGCGCTGGCGTATCGCCGCCTCGATTTTCTTGAGCGGCGACAGCGCCTGGTACAGCGTGAACATGGCGGCGATCACGGTCAGCACCCCCATCGCCAGGATCACCAGCAGGGCGCGTGTGCCGACGCTCTTGGCGAAGGACATGCGCGCGTTGTTGGTTTGCGCCAGCACGATCACGGCCCAGGGATGCTCTCCGGCGACCGGCATGCGGCGGCCGATGACGGCCATGCGCACGGGGGTGTCCAGGTAGGCGCCGTCCTGCAGCAGCGGACCGTCTTCCAGCTTGTTCCAGGGGATCGTGGGCTTGAAATCGGGATCGCCCGCAACCGTGCGGCCATCGGGATCGATCACGACATAGAACACCTGGTCGCCGGCGGTGAGCATCGAGAACGCCGCCAGCGGCACGTCGACGTTGACCGCGCCGTTCTGGTACCAGGTGTTCTCGGCGATCTGCAAGGCGCTGCCGGACAGGATGCGGTCGTAGGCTTCATTGGCAGCCAGCTGGGTGGAAATCCAGATGGCGATCAGCAGCACCGCCGAACTGATCGTGAGCACGATGCCCACACGCATCACCAGGCGCGTATAGAGCGAGCGACCGGCGACGATCATGGCTGCGGAAGAGTCGGGGCGGCGGTGGTGGCGCCAGCAGGCAGCAGCACCAGCTGATAGCCGAGTCCGCGCAGCGTGCGGATTTCAAAACCGGCGCCGGTCAGCTTTTTGCGCAGACGGCCGACGTATTGCTCGACGGTGTTGGCGTTGGGCGTGTCGTCGACGCTGAACAGCCGGTCGATCAGTTCATCCTTGCCGAAAATGCGGCCCGGGCGCGCGGCGATGATTTCGAGCAGGGTGACTTCGCGCCGCGTCAGTTCCAGCGGCCGGCCGTCCAGCACCGCGGTGCGGCTCTTGCGGTCGATGGTCAGGTTGGCGCAGTTGAGGAGATTGGTGGCTTCGCCGCCGCTGCGGCGCAGCAAGACGCGGATGCGCGCTTCCAGTTCGCGGAAGTCGAAAGGCTTGACCAGGTAATCGTCGGCGCCGAGATCAAGCGCACGTACGCGCTCTTCGATTTCGCCGCAGGCGGTCAGCATCAGCACCGGCGTGGACAGGCCTTTTTCCCGCACGCGCGTGAGCAGCGAAAAGCCGTCCTGCTGCGGCAGCATGACGTCGAGGATGAGCAGGTCGTAGGGATCGGTGACCAGCCGGGCGGCATCGTTGCCCTTGCTCTGCCAGTCTACGGTGTGGCCGATGCGCGACAGGTGGGCGATGATCGCCTCGGCGACGTCGGCCGTGTCTTCGACCAGGAGTATGCGCATGATGATGAATTCGTCGTAAGTGCCGGCTTGAGAGCGGCGTATTTATATATCGGCAAGATATCGCAGCCGATGTTCGCATGTATGTCAGTTTCGTTACAGCTTGCGAGATTAGCATCCTTCACAGAACTTATAAAAGCCTACAGGAGATTCTGTGAAAAACGATCAAGCCGCTGCGCTGCAGTCTTCCGTCACGCCTGTCGATCCGTCCAGGCCATTGCTGGAAATCGATAACGTCACCCTGCAATACAAGACCTCCGACTCGCTCGTTACTGCAACGCAGCAAGTCAGTTTCAACGTCCATCCATCCGACCGCTACATCTTGCTCGGGCCGTCCGGATGCGGCAAGTCGACCCTGCTCAAGGCCATCGGCGGTTACCTGCAACCGACCAGCGGCAAGATCCGCCTCAAGGGGCGTGAAGTCACCCAGCCCGGTCCGGACCGCATGATGGTGTTCCAGGAGTTCGACCAGCTGTTGCCCTGGAAGACCGTGCGCCAGAACGTCGAGTTCGCGCTGCACGCCAGCGGCCGCCTGCAAGGCAAGGAAGCCTCCGACCGCGCGGCGTACTACATCGAGAAAGTCGGCCTCGCCAAGTTCATCGACAGCTATCCGCACACGCTCTCGGGCGGCATGAAGCAGCGCGTCTCGATTGCGCGCGGCATGGCGATGGAGCCGGACGTGCTGCTGATGGACGAGCCCTTCGCCGCGCTCGATGCGCTCACGCGCCGCAAGATGCAGGACGAGCTGCTGCGCCTGTGGGACGACACCAACTTCACGGTGCTGTTCGTGACCCACTCGATCGAAGAAGCGATCCGTATCGGCACCCGCATCCTGCTGCTGTCGCCGCATCCCGGGCAGGTCAGGGCGGAGCTCAACAGCATCCCGCCGGAAGAGATGGGCACGGCAAGCCAGGCGCAGCTGGAGCAGCGCATCAACGACATGCTGTTCGCGCACTGACACATAAAAAGAAAGAGAGACACCATCATGACCAAGAACAGCACACTCTTCGTGCGTCCGGAAATCGTCGTCGAACCGAACCGCAACGCCGTCGCCGAAGTCCAGCGCCCGCTGTCGGCCTTTGAAGCCATCTACCGCATCAGCTGGATCCGCAAGACCGCGATCCTGTTGGTGCTGGCGCTGGTCTGGGAAATCTACGGCCGCTGGCTGGATAATTCGCTGCTGTTCCCCAGCTTCAGCGAAACCTTGCATGCCTTCATGAGCGGCATCAGCAGCGGCGTGCTGCTGCAACGTGCGGCGGTATCCCTGCAGACGCTGCTGATCGGCTACAGCCTCGGCATCCTGCTGGCCGGCCTGCTGACCACGGTGGCGATCAGCTCGCGCATCGGCAACGACTTCCTCGAAACGCTGACCTCCATGTTCAATCCGTTGCCGGCGATCGCCTTGCTGCCGCTGGCGCTGATCTGGTTCGGCCTCGGCACCGGCAGCATCATTTTCGTACTGGTGCATTCGGTCCTGTGGGCGGTGGCGCTGAACACGCACGCCGGCTTCCGCTCGGTGTCGAACACCTTGCGCATGGTCGGCCAGAACTACGGCCTGAAACGTTTTTCGCTGGTGCGCTCGGTGCTGATCCCGGCTGCGTTCCCGAGCATCCTGACCGGCCTCAAGATCGGCTGGGCGTTTGCCTGGCGCACGTTGATCGCGGCCGAGCTGGTGTTCGGCGTGTCGTCCGGCACCGGCGGACTGGGCTGGTACATCTTCGAAAACCGCAATCAGCTGGAAACTGCGAACGTGTTCTCGGGCCTGTTCTTCGTGATCATCATCGGCTTGTTTGTGGAGAACATGATCTTCGCAAAGATTGAGAAACGCACCATCCGCCGCTGGGGCATGCAGCATTGATTTCAAAAAGACGATATAAATCGACACCTTCAAAGGAGACAGAATGAAACGCAGACATTTTTCCAAACTGATGACCGCCGCAACCCTGGGCTTGTCCATGCTGGCCGCCAGCATTCCTGCCCGGGCCGAAGCGCCGATGGTGCGCCTGTCGCACGGCTACGGCTTGCTGTACCTGCCGCTGATGGTGATCCGCGACCAGGGGCTCATCGAGAAGCACGCCAAGGCGATGGGACTGGGCGACGTCAAGACCAGCTGGGTGCTGCTTGATGGCGGCAACGTCATCAACGACGCCATGCTGGCCGGCAACCTCGACATCGCCGGAACCGGCGCGCCGGGATTCATCACGCTGTGGTCGAAGGCGCGCGGCATTCCGCGCTCCGAAGTGACCGGCCTGGGTGCGCTGAGCACTTCGCCGTTGTGGCTCAACACCAATAATCCCAACGTCAAGTCGCTCAAGGACTTCACCTCCAAGGACAAGATCGCCATCCCGGGCATCAAGACCTCGCTGTCGGCGGTGCTGCTGCAAATGGCTGCGGCCAAGACCTTCGGCATCGAGAACTACGCCAAGCTCGATCCGCTGACCGTCAGCCTGAGCCATCCGGAAGCGCTCGGTTCGCTGCTGTCCGGCAAGACCGAGATCACCGGTCATTTCACCTCGCCGCCGTTCTCGTATCAGGAAGCCAAGGATCCGAAGATTCATCGCGTGCTGAATTCGTCGGAAGTACTGGGCCACATCACCATCGACGTCGTGTTCGCACTCAAGCAGTTCACCGAAAAGAACCCCAAGCTGACGCAGGCCTTCATGGAAGCGCAGGAAGAAGCCAACGCCTATATCGCCAAGAACCGCAAGGGCGCGGCAGAGACTTTCCTGCGCGTGTCGAAGATGAAACTGACGCAGGATGAAGTCGAGAAGATGCTGGCCGATCCCGACACGCAATTCACCACCACGCCGGAAGACATCATGCAATACGTGGTGTTCATGGACAAGGCCGGCACCATCAAGACCAAACCGGCGGTATGGTCCGATCTGTTCGTGCCCGCGTTCAAGACACGCAAAGGAAGCTGAACCAAGGGACGCTGAGCTGCAACCAGCGAGCCAGGCAAAAAAACGGGGAGTGCGCCAGGCGCCTCCCCGTTTTTTTATTGCCTCGGCATGTGCGCATGTGCATCAGCCGTAATACGGAAACTGCTGCGACCGGTCCATGAACGCGTGATAGTGCACCACCACGCCCGCGTCGCGCAGGCTCAGCACGGCGTAGGCGGGCGGCTCCATCGAGGTTGTGGCCGGGCCTGTCAGCGCGAAGTCGAGCGCATGCTGGTGATTGGTGCCCGGCACGGTGGCGAACGGCGTGCCGTACCAGGTGCCGCCCGACGGCCGGTGCACGTGGCCGGAGAACATGTAGCGCACGTTGCCGTGTTGCTTCACCAGCGTCCTCAGGTCGGCCTCTTCGCGCAGGCGGATCCAGTCCATCGACGGCAGGTCGAGCTCGAACGGCGGATGGTGCGAGAACAGGTATACCGAACGTTCGCCGGCTTCGGACAGCATGCGGTCCAGCCAGGCCAGCCGGTCGGCGCACAGGCGGCCTTCATGGGTGCCGGGCTCCTTGGTGTCGAGGAACACCAGGCGCGTGTCGCCGGCATCGTGCACACCCTGGATGAAGCCGTGATCGTCGGCCGGCATGTGGGGGAAGACGCTGCGGAACACCGGGCGTTCGTCATGGTTGCCGAGCAGCAGGCGTACCGGCAGTTTCAGTTCCTTGAGGCAATCGGCCAGGATGCGATACGAGGCTTCATCGCCGTCGTGCGTGAGATCGCCGGTGATGACGCACAGGTCGGCGTCAGGGTGGTGTTCATTGACATGGGCGATGCAGTGGCGAAAACGCGTGACCGGGTCTTCGCCGAACAAGAGCTTCCCATCCGGCACCAGGTGGATGTCGGTGATTTGTATGACTTTCATCAGATGTGTTGTTGGTGTTGAGAGAGAGTTATCGGATGCCCGCGCGCAGGAAGGCCTGGATGAACTGGCGTTGGAATACCAGGAAGCCCGCCAGCAGCGGCGCGATCGCCAACAGCGTGGTGGCGCTGATGATGGAGATGTTGACGCCGCTTTCGGGCGCACCGAACAGCGACAGTCCGACCGTCAGCGGTCGCGTCGCAGGCGAGTTGGTGACGATCAGCGGCCACAGGAAATTGTTCCAGTGCGTCGCCACCGACACCAGCGCATAGGCCAGATAGACCGGCTTGGCCGCCGGCATGTAGACACGCCACAGCACGCCGAACCAGCCGCAACCTTCGATGCGTGCAGCTTCTTCCAGCTCGCGCGGGATCTGCATGAAGGCCTGGCGCAGCAGAAAGATGCCGAAAGCGCTGGCCATGTAAGGCACCGCCATGCCGAACGGCGTATCGAACAGGCCGAGGCGGGTGACCATTGCATAGTTCTCGACAATCAGGATTTCCGGCAGCACGAACAGTTGCAGCAGCACCAGCACGAACACGGCGTTCTTGCCACAGAACTGGAAGCGTGCGAAAGCAAAACCGGCCAGCGTGCACAAGGTGAACTGGCCGGCCAGGATCAGGCTGACCAGCACGAAGGTATTGAGGAAGTAGCGCAGCCACGGCGCCGATTGCCAGGCATCGCGGAAATTCTGCAGCACCAGCGGCGCGGGCCAGTCGAATGCGAGCGCGGCGTGGGAGGTATGGAAGGCGGCCCACAGCGCGAACAGCAGCGGCGCGATCCACAGCAGCGCCAGCAGCCAGGCGCCGAGGGTGTCGACAAGGTTCCAGAAACGGTCATGCGACACAGCAGCGGGAGCGGACGCCGCCGACGGGGAGATAACGAGAGTGTTCATCGGTAATGGATGCGACGGTCAAAGAACATGAATTGCAGCGCGGCGATCAATCCCAGTACGGCGAGCACGAGTACGGTCATCACGGCGGCGCCGGCCTGATCGAGATAGGCGAAGGCCATTTCCCAGATCCAGTACAGGATCAGCTTGGACGCGTTGTCCGGACCGCCCTTGGTCAGGATGAACAGATGGTCGATCAGGCGCACCGAATTGATCAGTGCATTGATCAGCACGAACAGCGTGGTCGGCATCAGCAGCGGCAGCACGATGCGGCGCGTATAAGCCCAGCGGCCGGCGCCTTCGATGCGCGCCGCTTCGCGCAGGTCGGGCGGGATCGCCTGCAATGCGGCCAGGTAAAAAATCATGAAGAAGCCGGACTCCTTCCAGATCGTCACGGCCATCACCGACCACAGCGCAGTGCCGGGCCGGCCCAGCCAGTTGGTGGGGCCGATGCCGAACAGTGCAGTGATGTGATCGAGCAGGCCGAGACCGGGCGTATAGAAAAACAGCCACAGGTTGGCCGCTGCAATCATCGGCAGCATGGTCGGCGTGAAAAAGGCGGTGCGCACCAGGCCGCGGCCGCCGATGCGCGCGTTGGCCCATAAGGCCATGCCCAGCGCCAGCGCGATCGAAACGGGGACGGTCACGCCCGCGTACAGCAGATTGTTGCCGGCGACTTGCCAGAAGGTCGGGTCGCTCAGCAGGTCGCGGTAATTGTCGATGCCGTTGAATACGCTGGGGCGGCGTGCGGTCCCGCGCGAGTGAACGCTGCTCCACAGCGTCGCCAGCATCGGATAAAAGGCGAACAGCGTCAGCAGGATCAGCGATGGCGTCAGCAGGCCCCAGCCGAAAAGGTTATGCAGGCGGCGTTCCGCAGGGTTCGCGAGATGCGCCGGCGCCAGGTGTGTTGCTTGGTTCATCAGGATCATGTCCGGTGATCGGTCTTGGCGTTGTCGTTACCGAGCTTGCTGCCGCCCCGATCTCCGGGACGGCATCAGTACTTTCTTGCAGAAAAACGTGGATTAGCGGTAAGGCTTTAGCAGACGTTCGGCGGTCGCCTGGGCTTCGTCCAGCGCCTGTTTCGACGTCTTGGTGCCGGTCAGTGCCGCTTGCACGGCGTTCGACAGCGCTTCACGCACGCGCGCGGTCTGCTCGGTCGAGAACTCCGGAATCGCTACCGCCAGCTGATCGCGCGCCACCAACGCCTGCGGGAAGGTCTTGGCGTAATCGCGCAGGGCCGGGGTGTTGTACGACGCCGGGCTGGTGCCGACGTAGCCGGTCGCGATCGACCATTGGGCGGCGCGTTCGGGTGCGGTCATCCAGCGCACGAACGTGACGGAAGCGGCTTGCTGGGCAGGCGACGAGCCCTTGAACAGGTAGAAGTTGCCGCCGCCGACCGGGGAGCCGGGTTGCTTGTTGGCCGGCAGCATGGCGACGCCGAAATCGAACTTGGCTTCCTTCTTCACCGCCGTCAGGTTGCCGGTGGTGTGCCACATCATCGCGGTCTGTCCCTGGACGAACGCCTGGCGCAGCGTACCCCATTCAATCGCGCCGGCCGGGCTGACCTTGTACGTGGCGGCCAGCGAACGCCAGAATTCCAGCGCTTCGACCGCGGCCGGGGTGTTGAAGTAGACCTGCGTGCCTTCCTTGTTCATCAGCGAAACACCGTTCTGGATCGCGAACGCCTGGAACATCCAGTACGGATAGCCGGTCGACGGAATCATCAGGCCGAACTTGTCCTTGCCGGTCAGCTTGGTAGCGGCGGCCAGCATTTCTTTCCAGGTCTTCGGCGGCGCGTCGGGATTCAGGCCGGCGGCGCGGAACATGTCCTTGTTGTAGAACATCACGATGGTCGAGCGCTGGAACGGAATGCCCCACACGTGGCCGCCGATGGTGCCGTTGGCCATCAGGCCGGGATAGAAGCTCTGCAGCCAGGCCTTGTCTTCGGCGCTGGTGGCGACCTTGTCGAAGGGCTCGATCAGGTTCTGGTCGATCAGGTCATAGGTGTCGAGCGCGCCCAGCACCGACAACTGCGCAGGCTGGCCGCCCTTGATGGCCGACAATGCGCGCACGCGGGTCTCGTCGTAGTTGCCGGAGTAGACCGCCTTGACCTTGATGTCCGGATTGGATTTCTGGAAGTCATTGATCATGCCGTCGATCACTTCCGTCAGCGGGCCGCCGACGGCAATCGGGTAGTACATGGTCAGTTCAGTCGCGGCGCAGGCCATCGACGATGCTGTCAGTGCGCTGGCGAAGAGTGCGGCCAACGCTGTTTTTTTGATGAGTTTGCTCAGCATTGCTGTTCCTTTTTTGAGGTAGTCGTGTTGAAAGTGCAGGTGAAAAGCGTGGTCAGATCCGGATGTGTTGAAAGCGCTCAGAGCACGGCGGCCAGCTTCGGCGTGGCGCTGTCGTGGCCGTAGCGGGCCAGCCGCAGCAAGCGGCGACCATCATCGGCGGCGAACACGTGGGCGTCGACGGGATTCCAGCCGAGACCGACGCGGTCGCCGAGCTTGAGACGGCTCTTTTCCGGACTGCGCACGATGATGTCGTCGCCGCCCGGCAGGTCGAGGTAGATGTAGGATTCGGCGCCCTGGAATTCGACCCCGGTGACGGTGCCGAACAACTCGGTGGATGACGGCGCGACGATATGGAAATGTTCGGGCCGCACACCGATCAGGGTGTTCACATCGCCACCGATCGGCGCGATGCCTGCACGCAAGGGCGGCGGCAACTTCTCAGCCGCCATCAGCATCATCGGCGGGCTGCCGATGAAGCTTGCCGAGAACGCCGTGGCGGGCGTTTCATACAACTCCGCCGGCGTGCCGCTCTGCACGATGCCGCCGGCGTTCATCAACACAATCTTGTCGGCCATGCCCATCGCCTCGGTCTGGTCGTGGGTGACGTACACCACGGTCATGCCGAGCCGCTGCTGCAAGGCGCGGATTTCATGGCGTACTGAATGACGCAGCTTGGCATCGAGGTTGGACAAGGGCTCATCCATCAGGCAGATCGAATGACCGGCGACGATAGCGCGCGCCAGCGCTACGCGCTGACGCTGGCCGCCCGACAGCTGTGCCGGCTTGCGTTGTTCAAGTCCTTGCAGATTGGTCAGCGCCAGGGCGTCCTGCAGACGCTGGCGGCGTTCGGCCGCGTGCACGCCACGCACCTGCATGCCGAAGCAGATGTTCTCGGCGATGTTCAGATGCGGGAACAGCGCGTACGACTGGAACACCATCGACAACCCGCGCGCCGAAGGCGCAGCAGCGGTGACGTCCTTGCCGTCGATTTCGACGCGGCCGCTGTCCGGCGTTTCAAGTCCCGCCAGCAGGCGCAACAAGGTCGACTTTCCGCAGCCGGACGGACCGAGCAGGGCAACCAGCTGGCCGCGTCCGAACTCCAGATCGAGCGACTTGATGACCTGGTGCGCGCCCCAGGATTTGCTGATGCCGGTAAGGCGGATGGCAACGTCGGTGTTCATGTTCGTTTCCTGCATGTTCATTTTCCTGCTGCGATGGCAGCCATGACGGAATTGCCGGTGGCTGCGGAACTTGTCGTTTGATCGTCTGTGCCGGCGTCGCCTCCCGGCTGCGACGTCACGACGACGCGCGTATTGCCGGCCAGCATGGCGGCCAGTGCAGGGCTCAGCGGGCTATCGGTGACCAGGATGTCGGGGTCCGACAGATGGCCGCCGCGCACCGGCGCCTGGCGCCCGAATTTGGAGTTGTCGGTAACCAGGATCTGGGTGCGGCAGCTCTCGCGCAAGGCCTGGCGCGAGCTCGATTCCATGCGATCGAAATCGAGCAGCGTACCGTCGGGGTCGACGCCGCCGACGCCATAAATGCCGAAGTCGGCGCGGAAGTTGCGGAACAGTTTGTCGGCGTCGTTGCCGAGAATTTCCGGATTCGGAAAGCGCAGCGTGCCGCCCGGCACGATGATCTGGTTGTTCTGGTTGGTCGACAGCGCCAGCGCCGCACGCAGGTTGTTGGTGATGACGGTGAGGTGGTCGTGCTTGGCCAATGCCAGCGCGACTTGCTCGGGCGTGGTGCCGATGCCGATGAGCACGCTGCATGAGTTCGGGATCAGCGCGGCGACGGCAGCGCCGATCTCGGCCTTTTGTTCCAGGTTGTTGATGCGGCGCATGTCGTAAGGCTGGTTGCGCGCCGACAGGATCAGTTCGGCGCCGCCGTGCCGTCGCCGCAGGATATCGGCGTCGCATAGCGCGTTGATGTCGCGCCGGATGGTCTGCGTGGTGACGGCGAAATGTTCCGCCAGCGCTTCCATTGTCAGGAAGCCGTGCTGGCGGAACAGCGCGATGATCTCGTTGTGCCGCAACGAGGCAGGCTTGAGGACGGGCTTAAGCACGGAATTAAGGACGGAATTACCTGCAGGCGTTGCCGACATGTTCACTTATCCATTCACTGGTTCATTTGAAAACGTGGTGAATGTTATCGGGCGATTGTTACCGGATCGTGACGTTCATATGAACGTAAATTGGTTTTCATATCGTCATAACGTCATGGCGATGTCATATATCGAGGGCATAGTTCGCCCGGCAATCCGGCTCCATCCTCATTCAACTTTTCTGAAAACCAGTCATGAAAAAAACTGCTCTCGCCATGTCGCTCCCGCTGTGCTTCGCCGGCTTTTCTTTCGCTGGCGCCGCACACGCGCAAACCAGCATCGCCTCATCGGGCGTCACGATTTACGGGATCATCAATCCCAGCCTGACCTACACCGACAAAGTTGCGGTCGTCACGCCCGGTAATCCGACCGGCACCGGTTCGCGCCTGAGCATGGATACCGCCGTGGCGCAGGGTTCGCGCATCGGTTTCAAAGGCGTGGAAGATCTGGGCGGCGGACTGAAAGCACTGTTCACGCTGGAGAACGGCTTCAACGCCGACACCGGTGCGCTGGCGCAGGGCGGCCTGTTCTTCGGCCGCACCGCCATCGTCGGTCTGTTGGGCAGCATGGGTACCGTTCATCTCGGTCGCCAGAAGGACTACATCGACGATCTGGCGCCATACAACGGCGCACTCGATTTCGGCAGCCTGGTCAACAACATCCACGCCTTGAATCTCGACCGCACGCAGGGCTCGCGCGTCAATAACTCGGTGCGTTACAACTCGCCGGTATTCGGCGGCGTGACATTGAGCGCGCTGTATGGTTTCGGCGAACAGGCCGGTTCAACCGGCGCCGGCCAGTCCTTCGGCGTCGGTGGCAGCTACAACAATGGCCCGCTGTCGTTCGGCGCCGCGTATTTCCAGAACAAGCTGACCGCCAACAACACCTTCACCGGCTCGAGCGACTCCGGCATTGCACCGGGCGCTGTTGCCGGCAGCATCGCCAGCACTTCGCTGAAGACCTTCCTGATTGGCGGCTCCTACAAGCTCGGCGACGTGCGCCTGTACGGTTCCTACTCGCAGGTCAAGCAGCCGCTGGCCGTCGCAGCCGGAACCGCGATGACCGGCTTTACCGGAGCAACCGGCGCGGCGTTCACCTTCGGCGGTGTCAACAACAGCAAGGTCGACCTGATCGACTTCGGCGTCAACTACAACGTCACGGCGACCACGCAATTGCTGGCCAACGTCGTGACCACGCGTTCCAAGTTCGTCGGCGCCACCAGCGACGGCAAGGCGACGCAGGTGTCGCTGGGCGTGGATTACTTCTTGTCCAAGCGCACCGATCTGTATCTGTTCTATGCCAACATCCGTTCGTCGGACATGTTCAATCCAGGCCTGTACGTGGCGCCGGGCGGCAGCAACACGCAGAACGTCCTGACCGCCGGTATCCGTCACAAGTTCTGATCGGACCAGGAGAGTGCACATGACAACTTCAATCAAGTCCGCCGTCGCTGCCGTCTTGTTGGGGATGGCGTTGACGGCCGCCGCAGATCCGCTGATCGCCGCCCACCGCGGCGGCACCGGCGACGGTCCCGAAAACACCATCCCGACTTTGCAGAACTCGCTCAGGCACGGCGCCGACATCCTGTGGATGACGGTGCAGGTCTCCGGTGACGGCGTGCCGGTGCTGTATCGTCCGGCCGATGTGGCCGCGCTGACCGATGGCAAGGGCATGGTCAATACGCTCACCGCAGCACAGCTGACCGCGCTCAACGCCGGCTATATGTATGCGGTGACCGATGCCGCCGGCAACAAGAGCTATCCGTATCGTCAACAGCCGGTGAAAGTACCGACGCTGCGTGATGCTTTGCGCGCCGTGCCGGCATCGACTTCGATCGTCGTCGACATGAAGCAGGTGCCGGCGGAAACCCTGGTCAATGCGGTCGCCAAAGTGATCGGCGAGGAGAACGCCTGGAAGCGCGTGCGCTTCTACTCCACCGACGCCAACGTGATCGCGCTGATGGCGCAGCAGCCGAAGGCGCAGGTATTCGAGTCGCGGGACGCCACCCGCGATCGCTTGGCCCGCATCGCGTTGAACGGCGGGGCCTGCGACGCGCCGCCTGCGGCAGGCACATGGTCGGGCATCGAGCTGGAGCGCAAGGTCGCGGTGGTGGAGAAATTCACGCTCGGCGAAGGCGTCTCCGAAGTTGTTGCCCACTGGTGGACGCCGGCGGCGATGAAATGCTTCCGCAGCAATCCGAATACGCACGTGATGGTGTTCGGCGTCGATTCGGCGGCGGCTTATCGCAGCGCGCAGCAACTGGGCGTGGATGTGGTGATGACGGATTCGCCGGTGAAGATGAAGGCGTTGCGGGAGGGCGGGAAGTAGTTTTCGGTTGACCGTCCCGGAGAAGAGGAAGCCTGCGCGAGCAGGCTTTCTCTTTGGGGAAAAGTGAACCCAGACTGTCCTGATTCGAATGCGTTGTTCGTGTCCGGCGATCCAATGAAATTGCGTCTTGTCGATTTTCTGCTGGCATCAGCGAAAGTGTCCGGGATAGTGGAAAATGGAACATTGGTCTGCCATGTTGCGCCAGGGTCTTTTCCTTTCCAATGGGAGCACGTATGCAATCTTCTCCGTCTTCAGAACAGTTCACCGTCAGCGGCGAGTTTTCCGTGACGATCAAGCCGCCCGCTGCAGTTGATGCAGCGAGCCTGGGCCCCGCCATCGGGCGTCATGTCATCGTCAAGGAATATCAGGGAGCGTTAGCGGGAAATTCCCAGGGAGAGATGTTGACCGCAGGTCAACCGGCTCAGGGAGAAGCAAGCTACGTCGCCATCGAGTCGGTACATGGGACGCTGGATGGGCGCACCGGTGGATTCGCCCTGGCTCATTTCGGACAGATGCACGCGGGCAGCTCGACCCTGAGCGTGAAGGTCGTGCCGGGATCGGGAATGGGAGAACTGGCAGGCCTGATGGGCGAACTGAGCATTCATCGCGAGTCTGGCAAGCACAGTTATACGCTCACCTATTGGTTCGCCTGAGTAAATACAGGTTGTAAGTATCCTCGTGCCTGCGCGCGAGTACAGCCGGGGCGACAGGATATTCCGCCGCGGAACGCCGTCCAATGTCGATTAGAATGCAGGCCTGACGCGACAAACTGACGATGCACCCCATGGAAAACCAGGAACCACCCAAGCCTACCTTCGGCACGATTACCGACGAATCCATCGATCTCGCGCAAAAACATGTACACGACATCCTTAGCATGGCGATCGAACATGCGCCCCCGCGCACTGCCGTGGTGGTGGCCGACACGCGCTGCGATCTTGCGGTCGCCTTGACGGAAGCCTATCGGCACTGTCTGCCGACGGCAACTTTCATCGATTTCGATGCGGTCGCGCCGGACGAGGTGATGGCCGCCTTCGCCCGGCTTGAAGCCGGCGATCTGGTGGTGCTGATTCAATCCACCAATTTTCGTCTGGAAGCTTTTCGCCTGCGCGTCGAACTGTTCAAACGTTCGCTGAAAGTCATTGAACATCCCCATCTGTCGCGCATGCCCGGTGCGCAGGCCGACTATTACATCGAATCGCTGGCCTATGACCCGGCGTATTACCGCGGTGTCGGCTACGCCTTGAAGGAGCGCATCGATCGCGCGCAGGGCGGCGTGGTCGACAGCGGCGGCGAGCGCCTGGTCTTTGCCGCGCCGTTTGAGCCGGCCAAGTTGAATATCGGCGACTATAGTGAGATGAACAACGTCGGCGGACAATTCCCCATCGGTGAAGTGTTCACTGAAGCGCAAGACCTGGAGGCGGTGAACGGACGGGTGCGCATTTTTGTTTTCGGCGACACGACGTTCCGTGTGAACAGGCCGGAGCAACCGATCACATTGGTGGTCACCAAAGGCCGCGTGACCGAGGTGATCGATTCCACGCCGGACTTCGATCAGGTGCTGGAAAAGATTCGCGCCGACGAAGGCGAGGTCTGGCTACGCGAGCTGGGCTTCGGCATGAACCGTGCATTTTCAAGGGAACGCATGGTCGACGACATCGGCACCTACGAGCGCATGTGCGGCATCCATCTGTCGCTCGGCGCCAAGCATGGTGTCTACAGCAAGCCCAATATCCGACGCACCACCGCGCGTTATCACATCGATGTATTTGCCGTGACCGAGGCGGTCTATCTTGATGATGAGATGGTTTATCGGGATGGGGCGTGGCAGGTTTAACAGTTGTTGGTGCACGCCATCCGGCGGGCAATTTGCACTGTCAAGGGATGGCTGCGTTTACTATGGCAATGGTTTCGCCATTTCTGTGGTCGACGACCAGCCGATTTTTTCGTACAGCGGGCGTCCCGTTTTCGTCGAATGCAGGATCGCGTAGGTCAATCCTCGCTTTTTGAATTCCACATCCGCCATTTCCATCAACCGGCCTGCGATGCCGCGGCGACGATATGCCGGTTCCACATATACGTTAAGTATGTATCCGCGTTTGTCCTGATGCGGGTGAGACGGGTGCGGGGGCCAGTCGATCGCCATCATGCCTATGCCGGCCACCACGGTGTTGTTGTCGGTAGCCAGAAATCCGAAATAGCTGCCATCAATGATCCTCGGCTCCAGCCAGTTCCGGAAATTCGGAGTCATGGCGGACAGTGAGTTTTCATCTCGACCGGCTTCGCGAAACATTGCTTCGCGGTGCCGACAGATCAGGTTCACATCGTCGGAGCGGATGTCGCGAATTTCCATATGGCCCTTTGTCGTCTTCGTGCATGGGCTGAAAGCCGGTGCTTGATGCAACTTTATCAGGATTTCATCAGGGAATTCCCGAACGAAGTGAAGCGGCGGACGTAAAAAAAGCGGGAAGGGCGCAAGCCGCTTCCCGCTTTTCTTTTGTGCCTGAACAATCAGGCAGCGACCGGCACCGCCAGCGATTTCTTGCGATACAGCACCAGCGTGGCGATCAGGCCGCAGACGGCGGCGAAGCTCATCCACAGACCGGGTGCGGCCTTATCGTGGGTGATTTCGATCAGGCCGGTGGCGATGGCGGGGGTGAAGCCGCCGAATACCGCAGTCGCGAGGCTGTATGCCAACGAGAATCCGGCAGTACGCACGTCGACCGGCATGACTTCGGTCAGGGCTACCACCATCGCGCCGTTGTAGCTGGCGTAGAGGAAGGACAGCCACAGTTCGACCACCAGCATCTTGCCGAAAGTGGCGTCGCCGACCAGCCAGGTCATGGCCGGGTAGGCGGTCAGGATCGTCAATGCGGTGAACACCAGCAGCAGCGGACGGCGGCCGATACGGTCCGACAGCGCGCCCATGACCGGGAGCCAGATGAAGTTGGATATGCCGACGCAGAAGGTGACGATCAGCGCGCTTTCGGTGCTCAGCTTGAGCACGTTCTTGCCGAAGGTCGGGGTATAGACGGTGATGAGGTAGAACGACACGGTAGTCATCGACACCAGCATCATGCCGGCAATGACGAGCTTCCAGTTTTCCAGCATCGAGCGGAAGATTTCGTTCAGGTTCGGCTTGCGTTTGCGCGCCAGGAATTCATCCGTCTCCTGCAGCGAACGGCGGATGACGAACAGCACCGGCACGATCATGCAGCCGATGAAGAACGGTACGCGCCAGCCCCAGTCGCCGACCTGGTCCTTGGTCAGCCACACATTGAGGCCGTAACCGATGGCTGCTGCGACGATGATGGCGACTTGCTGGCTGGCCGATTGCCAGCTGACGTAGAAACCCTTGCGGCCCGGCGTTGCCATTTCAGCGAGGTAGACCGACACGCCGCCGAGTTCGACGCCGGCCGAGAAGCCTTGCAGCAGGCGGCCGATCAGCACCAGCGCAGGCGCCAGCAAGCCGATGGTGGCGTAGCCCGGCACGAAGGCGATCAGCATGGTGCCCAGCGCCATCAGCGCCAGCGTGACGATCAGGCCCTGGCGGCGACCGACACGGTCGACGTAGGCGCCGAGGATGATCGCTCCCAGCGGACGCATCAGGAAGCCGGCGCCGAAGGTCATGAAAGTCAGCATCAGCGAGGCGAACTCATCGCCGCTCGGGAAGAAGGCTTTCGAGATGTAGCTGGCGTAGAAACCGAAGAGGAAGAAGTCGAACATTTCCATGAAATTGCCGCTGGTGACACGCAGGACGGTGGCGAATTTCGAGGACTTGGCAGAAGTATGAGATGTCATGATTTGTCTCTGATTATGTCCGGCTGAACCGGACTATGTGTTTTCTGAGTATCAACGGGCGCTGGCTTTTATTATTGGTCGCTCGCGGCCCGAGTCTATCTCAAGCTCGCGCCCCATAGCTTTCTAACAGCTTTCATGATGCGCTTATTTTTGCGTGGGCAACGGGTCCAGGCCGCTCTTGCTGACTTCGGCTGCGGCCTGGGGTGAGGCCAGGAAGCGGATCAACTGGCGTGCCTCGGCAGGATGCTGAGAGCCGACCGGGACGCCGGCGGCGAACAGGGTGACGCTTTGTAGCGACTCCGGGATCTTGCCGACGAAGTCGGCGCCGGCGACCGGCAACAACTCGCTGACCTGTTGGAAGCCCAGCTCATATTCGCCGCTGGCGACAACGCCCGCCACCGGTATCTTTGGCACCATTTTCGCCTTGCCCCTGACTTGTTGCTCAATGCCAAGTTTCTTGAACAGCTCGCGCTCTATATAGACGCCGCTGGCGCTGTCCGAGTAGGCGATGGAGCGTGCATTGAGCAGCACTTGTTTCAAGGCCTCGGGCGTGCTGATGTCAGGCTTGGGGTGACCCGCGCGCACCACCATGCCGATGCGCGAGTCGGCCAGGCCGGTGCGGCTGTCGGCAATGACTTTGCCTTGTTTGATCAATTCGTCCAGTGCGTAGCCGACCATGATCACGACATCGGCCGGTTCGCCGCGTTGCAGGCGATTGGGGATGGCTTCCGGCGCCGCGCCCATCGATGGTCCCCAGGCGGTAGTCAGTGTGTTGCCGGTGCTTTGCTCGAAGCCGGGGGCGAGCGCTTTGTAGGCAGCGGTAAAACCGCCGGAATTCATGACGTGGAGCTCCGCCGACCAACTGGAGGGGGAAAGCGCGAGGGCGAGGGTTGTCAGGCAGGTTAGCAGAAAGGTGCGGCGCATGATGGTCTTTTCAATTCGATTGCACGAACAAGTTGTCTCTGGTCGTTGTTTTTATTGAGGCGTGTGCGGCGCCGTGCCAGCGAGTATTCCTGAAGAAACAGGAAGCAAGAGCGCGATTTTTACAAAGCCGATTGATAAAGTAAAATGCATATTTTATTGATTTTGATGTGTGTAAAGCATCAATCGACATGCGATAAGGACGGGATTGCCCATGAAACAACTGCGCTTCGATATCGGCGATTTGCAGGCCATGGTGGCGGTGGTGGAACGCGGCGGTTTCCGTGCTGCTGCGACAGCGATCAACCTGTCGCAACCGGCCTTGTCGCGGCGTATCGATAAACTGGAAGATGCGCTCAGCGTGCGCTTGTTCGAACGCACCACGCGGCGGGTTACCTTGACGGTGGTAGGACGGGAGTTTTATGCCAAGGCGCAGGAAATACTGGCCAGCGTGGAGAATTCCCTGCTGAGTATCAGCGATATCGCCGGCCGTTCGGGCGGCGAGGTGAGCATCGCCTGCGTCCCTTCGGTGGCGTATCACTATCTGCCGCCGGTGATTGCCCAGTTCAATGCGGCCTATCCGAATATTCACGTCAAGATCATCGACGAAGGCGCCAACGATGTGCTGCATTGCGTGCAGCGCGGCGAAGCCGACTTTGGCGTCAACTTCATCGGCGCGCAAGAGAGCGATATCGATTTCGATGCGGTGATGAGCGAGCGTTTTGTGCTGGCCTGCCGTCAGGATCATCCGCTGGCGCAACGCAAGTCGGTGAAATGGCGTGAGATCGATCAGTACCCCTATGTCGGCGTGGCGCGTTCCAGCGGCAACCGCCTGGTGCTGGACCAGGCCCTGGCGGCAACCGAGGTCAGGCCCAGTGCGGCATTTGAAGTGCGCCATGTGGCGACGTCGCTGGCCTGGGTGGCGGCAGGCCTGGGCGTCGCTGCCGTACCGCATCTGGCGATGCCGACAGACGGCTATTCCATGTTGAAAGCGGTTCCGCTGGTGGAGCCCAAGGTCGAACGCACGCTGGGATTGCTGCGTAAAAAGGGCCGCAAATTGTCGTCGAGTGCGCAGTATTTGTATGACGCACTCAAAAATAAACCGCCTAAGCCTTTTCAGGCGTAAGCGGTGAATCAGCATTGGCGCGAGGGACGCAGCAATCGATAGTGGCGTAGATATCTCCTCCACTGCTTCGTCCTCGAAATTTGCAGCCGTGCTGCACGTCACCAGCGGCATAGGCGACTTTGGGCAAGGGATTCTCCTTGGAACCTGGAACAGGCAGTCAGTAGACAAGCACTGACTGCCATCGTGAGGATTGTCACGATGGCTTTGCTCTTCGCTGACGTTGCCAAATTCCACACCATCTTTCTATACCTTTTTTGTTTCCAGATACGCCTCCAGCCTCCAGGTCACATCAATGATGTTGGGGTCGTGCGGCCACAGTTTGATGGTGTCGAGGAAGGCGGGGACGATAACCGGCATCCAGACAGGCTCATCGCGCGGCAGTACCACCGTGACCGGTGGCATGGTTTGTCCTTTGGTTTGGACAATACTGAAATGCCGGTTGGCCCATTGAGCGCACCACGTACCGCTCTCCGGACAGGCTGAGCCAGTTTTAGCGGGCGTGCCCAGTGGTTCACGCGGAATCAGGAGACCGGTGGCGGGGTCGAGGCGCTTGTCGTTGGCCAGGCGCACTACCAGCTTCTCGTCGGGCTTGGCGGGGGCGACGGCGGCGTCCTGCTCCTTCTTCCACTGAAAGGTGCCGTCCCAGTGCGGCAGTTTCGCTGGCGGCAACGGCACAATCTGGTCGATGTCGGGGACTTTGGGGTTCTTGCTTTCGTTGTGGCGCAGCAGTAATTTAATTTCCTTGTAACGGCGTGAGCGTTCGAGGTCTTCGGGGAGGGCGAGGTAGTCCAGCGTATCTGACGGTAAGACACCTTTAAAACTATCTTCCAGTTTAAGGGCCGATTCGGTATTGCCTGCTGCGACAGCTTTCTGGAAGGCTTGAACGGCTGCGGCGTAGAGATTATCTGTTTGTAAATCTATACCTAACATCTGTGCTGCTTCACCATGCCCTTGATTGGCTGCACATTGACGCATCTGCCGTGCAATCTCCGGTGCAATATCAATCGGCGCCAGTTGCTCGGCAACATAATATTGCGCGTCGGGACTGCCAAGGTCCGCCGCTTTGCGGTAGTAGATCAGCGCATTCTGATGGCTACGCTTGACGCCATAGCCCAGCTCCAGATACCGGGCCATGTCGTAGTAACCGCCGGGGATGCCTGCATCGATCAGTTGCTGCGCCAATAGCACGGTTTCCCGGCTCGGATTGGGCGACTCCGCCTGCCCTTGCGACACCAGCTTTTGCAGGTTGCTGTTGGCCTTGTAATGACCGTGGGCGGCGGCAATGCGGTAGTAGCGTGCTACCTCGTCATAGTGTGGCTCGCCGGCTTGCTTCTCCAGCCAGCGGGCGTATTTAAACAATTGATCAGCGTCGGGATTCAGAGTCGGCAGGCGGTCGGCTTCTTTTGTACACGTGAAAGCCAGATTGGCGCGTAAAGCAGTGGTATCGGGTACGGCAGGCACAGGTTTCTCCTTGGAGCAGGCAGTCAGTAAGAAGCTCGATGCGAGCAGTAAAGTAATAAAGTGACGGTAGGGATGGGTTGGCATGTTCAGTCCATTGATTTGCGTTCAGTGCCGGTATAGATGAAGCCGACCAGTGAAGCTTCCGGCCGCAGTTTTTTTGCCCGATTATTTTTATTACGCCGGATGATATCTCCCCACTTTTCAAACGCATCCCCCACATTGTCCTGCCCACCCTTGTTATTCGTATGCAAATTCCACAACTTCTTGCGCAGCGGCTGGGTCGCGTCAGCGCGCTCATGACAGATGTTCAATTCACTATCGGCCTCCATGCTGCGCACATTGATGTTGGCTGAGCCGAGCATGGTGTAGGTGTCGTCGATGAGCATCAGTTTGGAGTGGATGTAGACCGGCATCCAGTTCTCTGCCGGGGAGTCGGGGGCGACCAGGCTGCAGATATGCACCTTTAAGCCCGGCGTGGCGGTCGGCAGGACGGTCTTGTCCGCGGCATCGGGATTGCTTTGCAGGTCTTGCTGCTGTTGCATGGCTTCGTTCATCTGCTGTTGCAGCGCGGCTTGTTTGTCTTTGGCTTGTTGCCGTTGTGCCTGGGCGGCCTTGAGCCTGTCGTGGCTGGCTTGCTGTTGCGCCGGGGTGTCGTAGAGGCTGCGGTTGCTGGCAATGGCGTTGGCTTTGGCGTGGGCGCGCACTTCGGCGTTGCAGGCTTCCTGATACTGCTGTTGCAGATTATCTTTCTTGTCTTCGAGGGCGATGCCGGGCATGACGTCGGGACGGCCCAGCGCGCGCAGGAGTTCGTAGGTGCGCAAGGTGCCGGGGCCGATGCCGTCGTCGCTGGCGTTGGTGACGACGAACAGGTGGATCGGGTATTGGTCGACGGGGCGTCCGGCATTGACCTGGCGTTGTACGGCGGCCTTGATCTGTGCGGCCAGCCTGGGGTAGCGGAAGTACTGGTTTTCGATATAGAGGTAGCTGGTGACGTTGTTGATGGCTTGCGCGTAGCCGCGCCGGATGTCGGTTTCACCGTGTTCGGGCTGGGTGCGCAGAATTTGCGCCATGACGGGGGTGCCGCTTTGCCTGACGCAGCGATTCGTGATGGGTTGATGCTGTGCTTCGAGGACTTGGCGTTTTTTGAGGAGATGGTCTGCGGTGGCGTCGTCCCAGGCCTGGCAGAAGTTGTGGTTCAGCGAGATCAGGATGGGGCCGTGCAGACGGCTGGAGATGTCTTGCCGGGGCGTAGCGCCGTTGCGGCCTTCGTCGGGGCCGTGCCGGGTTGCGCTGTGACCGTCGCGGTCCCAGTAGGCGTCGAGCATGTTGTGGCCCATGACGAAGCCGACGGCGCGGGCGGGGTCTTCGTAGTCGATGAGGACCATCTTTTGGTGATGGGAGGGGAAGAGGCTCATCACGGCGGTGGCTTGCGGGTCCTTCGTTTGCTGGCCAGCATGTACGGCGGCGCGCCCGCGTCCCATCAGACTCATGTCACGGGTGGCGTAGATCAGGTTGCCGGTCGGTAGCAAGTGAGGCAGCAAGGGATTGCCGGCGATGTGTGCCCGGCGGTACCACTGCACATCGAAATCCCGTTGCCATGGGGTGCGCAGGTCTTTAGGCGCTTGTTTATGCCAGGCGGCGGCGACGTGATCAGCGGTGGTGGCGGTGGGGTTGTCGCCGGGAGCGGGGTCTTCGATGAATTGCGCGCCATTGTCCACGCTTCTCCAGCGCAAGAGACGTATCTTGAGGCCCTTTTTTTCTGCTTTCTTGTCGAGCAGCTGGCCGATGGTGAGGTTGCCGGCAAGGTAGCCGCGCTTGAAGTACATCGACGGCTGAAAGCCCCAGCAAATGATGTCGATGCTGTGGGTGGCTTGTTCGATGGCGTCGTAAATGGCGCCAAAGGCGGCTTCGCCATTGACCAGCGGCTCAAACGAACAGCCTTTGGGGGAGTAGACGGTGCCCTGGACAAACCACGGCAGCGTGAGGGTGGCGCTGCGGGTGTGGTCGGTGGCGATGGGGACGGTGATGGTCTGGTCTTCGTGGAGGATGCTCATGTCTTATCCTTCCTGGGTGAGGTTGAGCAGTTGCTGGTAGATGTCGCGATAGTGCGCGCGATCTTGCTTTGTTTCTGTGTCAGTCTGTCCTTGTTCGTGGCGATGGAAGCCGGTATTGGCGAGCGTCGCATTGCGTTCGTCGCCTCGCCACGCTTCTGTCATGGGTAGCTTCAGATGCATGCCATTGCCTAGCTTTACTGCGTACTGCTGCACGCCGCGCTGATGCGCCACCGGCATTTGTCCACTGGCGTCGATGACGCCTTTGCTGATCGGGACGCCATCGGCGAGCAGTTCATAGGGCATGCCGAGGGGTAATGCTGCATGCGACGCCGGGGCGATCACGGCACTCAGATTCAGCGGTATTTTTGGTAAAAAATCACCGGCAGGTAAACGATGATCGCCGGGCAGACTTGCCGGACCTGGCCGACGATGACTTGCGGCTCTCCACGTTCTGTTGCCCAGGGTGCCTTCTTCAATGCCCAGGGGCGTGATCCGGATGTACGAGCCGCCAGCCTTGAGGAGGATTTCTTCCTTGGCGCTGATGGCGAGGCGGCCGTTGGCGCTGGTCATCATGACGTTCTTGTCTGCCGTCAGCGCCAAGTCATCGCTTTGCGCCTGTATCTCGATTTTGCCTTTGGCGGCGAACAGTTTCATGCCAAGCTTGTGCGCAATCAGAGAAATGGCTTCACCCGCCGCGACCGTAAAGCGCTTCATGACGCTGATATCGGCATTGCCGCCCGCCGTGGCGATCAGATGCTCGCGCGCGGAAACCTGCACGTCCGTTCCGGATGCCAGGGCAATTCCAGCGGGTGCACTCATGACGATTCCGGCTTGCTTGAGTTGTTTTAAGGTGTCGTCGAGAAATGCCTTTTGTTCGGCATAGTCGGCGGCAATGGCTTGTGCAGATTTGGTGGCTTGGGTCAAAGCATAAGTCTGCTCCAGAGAGGCTTCCAAATTGGCGATTGCGGCTTGCATGTCCAACTGTTTACCCTGCGCTCCTGGCTGTGCATCGGCATTGATGAACACACCCTTGCCGCCGCGGATCGCCGCATGGGCATCGGTGCGCAGTTCAACACCTTGCCCACGCGGCTGGCGCTTGCTGTCCACCAGATGCCCGAGATTCAACTGACTCTTGCCGGAATGCTCAGTACTGAGTTTGATATGCTCCTGCCCTTTCCAATCCTCCATGCGCAACTTGTTGTTACTCTGCGTGCGGATGACGTTGCGGCTCAGCCAGCGGTCTTCGGTGGTGATGTGGTCAGGCTGTCGGCTGTTGTGGTGCAGGTGGGCGATGTAGGGTTTATTCGGGTTGCCGTCCATGAAGGCAATCGCCGCTTCGGTGCCGTCAATGATCGGGAAGTGGAAACCGGTTTCGTGGGCGCCGGCGAAGGGCTTGGCTAATCGGAGCGGCACGCTCTCGCCACCGGGGTTCCATTCATCGAAGTCAAGATCGAAGCGGACCGTATAGTGGCCGTGCTTAGTGATGTAGGCATGCGGGTACTTGCCGGGTGAGGTGACGCGTGCCGATAAGGTGCCGGCGATCTTCGGCCAGTTGGCTTCGTCGAGTTGCAACCGGAAGCGGCGGTCACTCGGAATCGCGGTGTAGCTGTTCTTGTAGGCGGCGTCGCGTGCGCCGCTGTGGGTGACGCTGACGATGACCTGGCCGTTGGGGGCGTCCGGCAGGGATTGATCCATGCGCAGGATGCGTGCAGGACACAGTTCGAGGACGTTGCTTTCGCCGGTATAGACGATCTGACGCGCAATCGCTGCTTCATGGCGTAGTTGCGCTTCCCATTTGGCATCTTTTTGATTCAGATGATGGCTGCCGTAGACATAAGGTTGACCGTAGGTGGTCTTGTCGGCGCGGTCGATATTGGCTTCTTCCTTGAAGCGCTCCCAGGCGTCGGCCGGATGGTAGTCGGCGACGCGATACGAAGCGGGAACCGTTTGCGACTGCGTTTGCAGGCTGAATACCGTTTCGGTATTCGCTTCCAGTCCGGCGGTTTCGCGATACGGCACCTTGAGTTCGGGCTGGTAGATGTAGTGATCGATGTCGTCACCAAAGACGATGATGTCGCCGAACTTGCCGGGAGTGAAATAGCTGTGCAGACCTTCCTGTTGCATCAGCAAATGGATGTAGTCCCAATCACTCATCTGGTATTGCAGGCGAAAGGCGTGTTCTGGATAGGTGCGGCGGGTCTTGAACTGGAACTGGTTACCGTTGAAGTCGTGACGACGCAGGATCGCTTCGATGATTTGCGGGGCCGTCTTCTTCTGAAAGACGCGGCTGGTGTGGGTCAGGCGCAGACGTGCGACCAGCGGTTCGATGGTGAATTCGTAGCGGTGGAAGTCGTGGGTCTGTTTGCGTTTGTTGAAGTGGGTGATGCAGCCCACGAAGGTACGTCCTTCATGTGCATCGTTGGCATTGCCGAACAGCGCATCGACGACCGATGGCGTGATGGTGAAGCTGGCTTCCTTGCCGAGGTAGTCCGCACGATGCAATTCTTGCGGGTGGGTGAGCTGCACTACGACGCGATACGGCTCACCCAAGGTCTCGGTGGCTTCAAATGACACCACCGACAATGCCGCTGCGGAGGCGGTGCCGGGTATGGCGACGTGATATTGCTGCTGGCAGATTACTGATGGTTTGTTCATCTCTGGCATTCCTTCGCGGTGTCGTCGGGGTGACGTGATCGAAAAGGCATGCTAAGAGATGCTCAGGAACATGCATATAGAACGATTTCTATACTTCATTTATATGTAATTGCGTCGCAAATGAATTCTTTTTTTGCTCTTGGGTGTGCGCGCAGAGGATGTGGTGAGGTGTTGCCACAAACAGAAGCAGTTGCCGTAAAAGATAAACCGCCTCAGCCTTGGGAGGCTGAGGCGGCGAAAGTGCACTACTACATCAGGGTGTCACGGGGAGGAAGGCTGTTAGTCTGACATTCAGCTGGTCTTGGTGACCTTGCTCAGATGGCGCGGCTTGTCGGGATCCATGCCGCGCGCCACGGCCAGTTGGGCCGCCATTACGTAGAACGCCTGGATCGCGACGATAGGATCGAGATCCGGTGTGACTGCGGTCGGCAGGGTGAGGTCACGTTCGGCGATATCGGCGGGCGCCGCCAGCAGGACTTTGGCGCCGCGCTGGCGCATTTCGGCGGCGAGCTGCAGCATGCCGGCCTGGGTGGGTCCGCGGGTGGCGAACATCAGCAAGGGATAGCCCTCGTTGATGAGCGCCATCGGACCGTGCTTGATTTCGGCGCCGCTGAATGCTTCGGCCTGGATGGCGGAGGTTTCCTTGAATTTGAGCGCCGCTTCCAGCGCCAGCGGGAAACCGATGCCGCGCCCGACCACCATGATGCTGGTGGCCGGAGCGAGTATCTCGACGGCTTTGGACCAGTCGCTGTCGGCGGCGCGCTGCAGCGATTCCGGCAGGCTGTCCAGCGCGTGCAGGAAGCCGGCGTCGTCTTGCCAGTGACCGGCGAACAGTGCGCCGGCGACCAGGCTGGCGATGAAACTCTTGGTCGCGGCCACGCTGAGTTCGGCGCCGGCGTGCAATGGCAACGTCCATTCGGCGGTCTTCGCCAATGGCGATTCGGCGTCATTGATGAGCGCCACCGTGGTGGCGCCGCCATCGCGGAAGTAGCGGATCGGCTCGATCACGTCGGGGCTTTGCCCGGATTGCGAAATGGCGATCGCCAGCGCATCGCGGGCAATCAGCGGCGCCTTGTTGAGCGTCACCAGCGACATCGGCAGCGAGGCCACGATGTGACCGAGGCGCACCATGGTCAGGTAGGCGCAATAGCTGGCGGCGTGGTCGGAACTGCCGCGCGCCACCGTGACGATCCCTGACGGCGGCGCCGTGCGCAGCCAGCGCCCCAGTTCGGCATAACGGGCCTGGTCGCGGGCGAGCTGCTCGGCGACGTGACTGCCGGCCGAACGGGCCTCCTTAAGCATGAGCGAGGTCAATCTTTTCTCCTTCTACGTAGACTTCTTTTAATTTGAACTGGCGATCGAATACCAGGATGTCGGCAAAGCAGCCGGGCTTGAGGCGGCCGCGTTCCTTGACGCCGAGGTAGTCGGCCGGATAGGTCGAGGTGCGCAGCGAGGCTTCGGAAATATCCAGGCCCATGGCGATCAGGTTGCGCAGCGCCTGGTCCATCGTCAACGTGCTGCCGGCCAAGGTGCCGTCGGCCAGGCGCACGCCGCCGGCGCATTTGTGCACCACCTGGCGGCCCAGCGCGTAGTCGCCGTCGGGCATGCCGGCGGCGGCGGTGGAGTCGGTCACGCAATACAGGCGCGGGATGGCGCGCAGCGCAGTACGGATGGCGCCGGGATGCACGTGCAGCAGATCGGGAATCAGCTCTGCGTATTCCGCATGCGCCAGCGCGGCGCCGGCCATGCCCGGTTCGCGATGGTGGAAGCCGCTCATGGCGTTGAACAAATGGGTGAAGCCGGCGGCGCCGTTCTTCAGCGCCGCGACGCCATCGTCGTAGGTGCCGAGCGTATGGCCGATCTGCACCAGCATGCCGCCGGTGGTCAGGACACGCACCAGTTCGAGGTGGCCGTCGACTTCCGGCGCGATGGTGATCAGCTTGATCGGCGCGAAGCTGGCCAGCCAGTCGACCTGCTCCAGTGTCGCTTCGATGGCGAAGTCGGGTTGCGCACCGAGCTTGCCGGGATTGATGTAAGGACCTTCGAGATGCACGCCGAGGATGCGCGCGCGGCCGCTGCCTGGTTCGCGTCTGCGGCTGGCGCTGCCGATGGCCTTGAGCGCAACTTCGAGTTCGTCCAGCGGCGCCGTCATGGTGGTGGCGAGCAGGCTGGTGGTGCCATGGCGTGCATGCAGGCGCGCGATGACGTCGATGGCGTCGCCGCCTTCCATGACATCCTTGCCGCCGCCGCCATGCACGTGCAGGTCGATGAAGCCGGGCAGGATGTAGTCGCCGTCGTTGGCGTGCGGCGTGCCGTCGGCCGGTTCGAATTCCAGCTGCGCACCGTCAATGCTGCAGATCAGGTCGCCGAAACTGATGGCGCCGTCGATCCAGCCGTGCGGCGTGAGGACGTTGCCGCGAACCTGGGTGATGGAGGACATGGGCTTAGCTCCGTTCTTCAAATGGTCAGACTTGATGACAGCCGGCGACGCGCCAGCAGCAAGGCGCCGTCGGCAGCATCGGCCAGCGCCGGTGTGATGCGTTGCTGCAGCGCCGGCGAGAAATATTCTTGCAGCGCGCCGGCCAGGCCGCCGCACAGCGCCAGCGGCAATTGCTTGTCCGGATCCAGCGTGGCGGCCATCAGTTCCAGTTCGGCTGCTGCCTCGGTCAGGATGGCACGCGCCGCCGGATCGTCGCCGGCGTGGGCGATGACCAGTCGCGCGAGCCGGGCGAACGCGGCCTGGTCTGCTTGCGACAGCCAGTCAAGCACGACGTCGCGTTCGCTGCGTCCGGGATTGATGACGGCGCCGTCCGTCGCGCAAAACGCCACCGTCGCCGCCGACAAGGCGCCATGCGGGGCGCGGCCATCGACTACATGCTGGGCATGATTGATCGCACGCAGTCCCATCCAGGCGCCGCTGGCATCGTCTCCGGAGGGAAAGCCCCAGCCGTCGACCACGTGTTCGCTGCCGTCGGCATACAGGGCCACACCGATGGTGCCGGTGCCGACCGCGATGATGGCGCCGGGCCGGCCCTGATGCGCGCCGAGCAGTGTGGTGGTGGCGTCGCTGACGATCTCCAGCGCGCCGAAGGCGGGCGCCTGGGCGCGGAAATCAGCCGCCCATTGCGTCACGTTGTAGCCGGCCACGCCCATGCCGGCGGCCATGCGCGCCAGCGATGGCATGGGCATGCCGGTCTGCGCGAAGGCACCTTGCAGCGTGGTCAGGATTGCGTTCCAGGCGGCCGGTGCGCCGTTGCGCAGTGCCGATCCGGGACCGGTCGCTTCAGTCGGCGGGCTGCCGTCAGCTGGGACCACGCGCACCAGCGTTTTGGTGCCGCCGCCATCTACACCGATGAGATAGTCGTATGCCTGGTCCATCCGTTGTCCGTTGTCTCAAATTTTTACTAATGTGTAGTCGACGCCGCACCGTCAATGCTGCACTTGCTGGCGCGACGACAGGACGTTGCCCGGTTTCAGGCGGCGCAAGGCGTTGCCGTCGCTATCGAAGACGTGAAAGACATTGGTGTCTGCTGATAGTTCAATGGTTTCGCCGATCCCGACATTGCGGTTGCCGTCGCCGCGCACCACGATGTCTTGTCCGCCGGACAGCGTGACGTAGATGAAATTGGCTTCGCCGAGATGCTCGACCAGATTCACCTGGCCGCTGAACTGTTCGGAGCCGGCAGTGTTTTCATGGATGTGTTCGGCGCGCAATCCGAGCGTGACTTTGTCGCCGACGCCGGCCTTGCCGGGAACGACGTCGACACGCACCTTGTGTCCGCCCGACACGGCGACTTCGAGACCATCTTCCGCCACGGCGGTTACCACGCCCGGCAGGAAGTTCATCTTCGGCGATCCGATGAACCCGGCCACGAACAAATTCTGCGGATGCTGGTACAGCTCCAGCGGTGTGCCGGCCTGCTGGATGTGGCCGTCGTGCATGACCACGATCTTGTCGCCCAGCGTCATCGCTTCGACCTGATCGTGCGTGACGTAGACGATGGTGGCGGCCAGTTGCTTGTGCAGCTTGGCGATCTCCAGCCGGGTCTGTACGCGCAGCGCGGCGTCGAGATTGGACAGCGGCTCGTCGAACAGGAACAGGCGCGGCTTGCGCACGATGGCGCGGCCGATGGCGACGCGCTGGCGCTGGCCGCCGGACAGCTCGCGCGGCAGGCGTTCGAGCAGGTGATCGATCTTGAGGATGCCGGCGGCGTGGCGGATGCGCTCGTCGATGTCGGCCTTGTTGCTGCCGGCGATCTTCAGGCCGAAGGCCATGTTCTTGTACACGTTCATGTGCGGGTACAGCGCATAGCTTTGAAACACCATGGCAATGCCGCGCTTGGCCGGCGGCAGGTGATTGACGATATCGCCGCCGATGGCCAGCTCGCCGCCGCTGATGTCTTCGAGACCGCACAGCATGCGCAGCAGGGTCGACTTGCCGCAGCCGGAGGGGCCGACCAGCACGCAGAATTCGCCGTCGCGGATATCGAGGTTAAGGCCGGCCAGCACGTTTTGCTTGCCGTCGTAGGATTTCTTCAAGTCTTTGATGCTTACGTTTGCCATGATGTTTACCTTGGATGGATTACTTCACTGCGCCGGAAGTCAGGCCGCGGATCAACTGGCGCGAGAACAGCGTGTACAGGATCAGGATCGGAATGACGGCCATCGACAGCGCCGCCAATACTGAATTCCAGTCGGTGGCGTACTGGCCGATGAATTGCTGCACGCCGAGCGTCACGGTCTTGGTCTGGTCGCCGGGCGCCAGGATCAGCGGGAACCACAGGTCGTTCCATGCCGGGATCATGGTGAACACAGCGACAGTGGCGATGGCGGGGCGGATCAGCGGCAGGATGATCTGGAAAAAGATCCTGAACTCGCCGACACCGTCGCAGCGCGCGGCATCCTTGAGCTCGGTCGGAATCTGGCGGATGAACTCGGACAGGATCATCACCGCCAGCGGCAGGCCCTGCGCGGTGTAGACCAGGATCAGTGCGGTGCGCGTATTGATCAGGTCGAGCGACACCACCAGCTGCAGGATGGAGACGGTGCCGAGCCGGATCGGGATCATGATGCCGATGGCCATGAACAGGGTCATCAGGCGGTTGCCGCGGAATTTGTATTCCGACAGCGCCCAGCCCGCCATGGCGCCGAACAGCACGATCAGGATCAGCGAGCCTATCGTCACCACCAGGCTGTTGCCGAAGTAGAGCAGGAAGTTGGTGTTCGACAGCACCTTGTGGAAGCCGATCAGCGAGAAGCTGTCGACCGTCGGCAAGGCCATCGGGTTGTCGAAAATCGCCTGGCGCGACTTGACCGAATTGATCAGGATCAGCGCAATCGGAAACAGCGCGATCACCGCATACAGGCACAGCACGATGTGCACCCAGATATGGCCGGCCGGACCGAAGCTGCGCTGAATCAGCGAGGGACCGCGGGCAGTGCCAGCCTTGCCGGCCTTGCCGTGATTCTCCTGCGCCGCGGGTGCGATGGTGGAAGAAACTGAAGTCATCGCGATTCCTTAAAGCTCGTAGCGGGTCAGCTTGCGCTGCACCAGATAGAAATAAGTGCCGACGCCGGCCAGGATCACTAGGAACATCAGCGTCGCCACCGCCGCGCCCATGGTCGGACTGCCGACCTGGGCCTGGTAGCCGAAGAAGGTGCGGTAGAAGAACGTGCCCAGCAGGTCGCTCGAATAGTTCGGGCCGGCCAGCGCGCCCTTGACCGAATAGATGAGGTCGAAGGCGTTGAAGTTGGCGACGAAGGTCAGGATCGTGACCAGCCCCAGCGTCGGCCAGATCAGCGGCAGCTTGATTTGCCAGAAGATGCGCAAAGCGCCGGCGCCCTCGGCATGGGCGGCTTCCAGTACTTCTTCCGGCACGGCCAGCAGCGCAGCGTAGATCAGCATCATCGGGATGCCGATGTATTGCCACACGGAGATCAGTGACAGCGTGAACAGCGCGGTGGACTCCTGGCCCAGGAAGGGGGCGAAATAGTCGCCCAGGCCGACCAGCGTCATGAGTTTTTCACCCACGCCCCACAGCGGCGAAATGATCAGTTGCCAGATGAAGCCGATGATCACCACCGACAACAGCGTCGGCAGGAAAATCAAAGTGCGGTAAGTGCGGGCGCCGCGCAGTCCTTTGAGGCTGAACAGCGTGGCCAGCAGCAGGCCAATCGGATTTTGCAGCAGCATGTGGATGCAGAAGAACTTGACGTTGTTCCACATCGCGTTCCAGAACGCCGTGGACCAGTCCGAATCGAACAGGATGGTGCGGTAGTTGTCGAGGCCGACGAAGCTGTGCACGCCGGCGTCGTTGCTGCTGTAGAAGCCCAGGCGCAGCGTGTCGAGCAACGGCAGCGCACTGAACATGGAATAGATGATGACCGCCGGCGCCAGGAAAGCGACGATGTGCCAGGGGCGAGCTGTTTTCACTGTGACTCCGGAAGTGAAGACTGGAAAAACCTGAGTGCGTGGGCAGCCAAGCACCGGCGCAGATGGTTCTGCGCCGGCGTTGCTGCAATGCTTATTGTTTTTTTATTGTTGCGGCTTGTACCACTTGGCGAAGCCGGTCTGGATCTTGGTCGCCGCATCCTTCGGCGTCATCTTGCCGTTCAGGACTTGCGCGTTGACGTTCCACATCTCGTTTTCCATGCTCGGCGTGCCGCGGTTCAGGATCTGCGAGTTGACGCGGATGGTCGACGAGCACGACTTGCGCCAGTCGATCATCTGCTTGGCGATCGGATCCTTGACCGAGATCAGGTGGTTCGAGAGCGAGAAGAAGCCGGTGACCTTGTTGGTGTAGATGTCGGCGAACTCCTGCGAACCCAGCCATGCCAGGAACTTGTAGGCATCTTCCTTGTTCTTGGATTTCTTGTTCACGCCCATGCCGATGTCATTGTGGTCGGAGATGTAGCAGGAATCGCCGGCCTTCGGCACCGGAGGAGGGAACACGCCCAGTTCCAGCTTGCTGCTGGCATTGGCGTTGAAGTAGGCGATGTCCCACGAGCCGGCGGCATACACTGCGCCCTGGCCCAGTGCGAACATGTTCTGGCTGTCGCCGTAGGTCTGTGCAGACGCACCCTTGGACAGGTACTTGCCGAGCTTGGCTTCATATTCCCAGACGTTCAGGAATTGCGGATCGGTGAACTTGGCCTTGCCGGCGATGAGCGCCTTGCGGCCGGCTTCGCCCTTCCAGTAGTTGGGACCGACGCCGGTAAACAACACCTGGTGCGCTTCCCATTGGTCGGCGGTGCCGAGCACCAGCGGGGTGTACTTGCCGCCGGCCTTGACGGTCTCGAGCAGCTTGAGGAATTCGGCTTCGGTCTTCGGCGGCTGCAGGTTCAGTTCCTTGAAGATCTTCTGGTTGTACAGGAAGCCGTGCATGACCGATGCGATCGGCATGCAGAAGGTGTCCTTGCCGTCATCGGTCTGCCACGCCACCTTGGCGGACGCCGGGAAGGACTCCATGCCCGCTTTGCCGTCGAGTTTTTCCAGATGGCCCTTGTTGTACAGCGACAGTGAAACGTCGAACGGACGGCAGGCGACCAGATCGCCGGCAGTGCCGCCGGCCAGGCGCGCGGTCAGGGTGGAGTCGTATTCGGTCGGAGCGGTGGGCGAGAACTTGACGGTGACGCCGGGATTCTTCTTCTGGAAAGCCGGGATCAGGACGTTCTCCCACAGCGCCAGGTCGTCGACGCGCCAGCTTTCGATGGTCAGCGTGCCGGCCTGGGCGTTGCCGCCGGCCAGCGCCAGCAAGACGGCGCTGCTCAGGGTGGCAAGGGCGAGGGCTTTTTTAACGGTTTGCATCAAAGGTCTCCTAATGGTTTTTTGTACATTGATGAAGGCCGCTCTGAGCTTCCGAAAAAATCCGCAATTGCAGAGCCAGCGGCGCGACAGTAGCACCGGAGTACGTGTGATGCGAGCGTTTGGAAACGCGGCAGGAGAAACTCGTTAAGTTATTGATTTAAATCGAAAATAATTGAATTGCTGTTGTGCATGGATTACATATATTTACAGACGATTGAGGCTGATGGCGGACATCCCAATGGCGGCGTTGCGGCCGGGTGTGCAAGCCGGTCCTGCACCAAAACAGGAAACTAAATAAAACATTACATTTCTTTACAAAACCTCAGTCCAATTGATGTTCTCATCGCGTCGGAAGGGGTAGTTACGCTATAGTTTCACGCGCTTTGGAGACGGCAAAAAATCAGAATGATAAAAATGACAAGGCCTGCATTGACGAGACACCGGGAGATGACGCTGCGCGCCGCAACATTATTGTTGGCGGCGCTGCTGTCGCTGTGGCTGTTGTGTGGGGGCCAGCCGGCGCAAGCCGCCGGTCCTGCAGTGACGCCGGCGCCGGCGTCACTGCAGGTGCTGCATTGGTGGACTTCTTCCGGCGAGCGCAAGGCGGTGGACGTGCTGAGCAGCAAGCTGGCGGAGCAGAATATCCAGTGGCGTGATTTTGCGATTCCCGGCGGCGCCGGCATCGGCGCGGGAAAGGTGCTCAAGAGCATGGTGCTGGCCGGACGTGCGCCTGAGGTCACGCAACTCAACGGCGTCATCTTCGGCGAATGGGCCGATCTGGGATTGCTGCTCGAACTCGACAACGTGTCTGCGCAGGGAAACTGGCAAAAGTTGCTGTTTCCGACTGTGTGGTCGCTGCTGAACAATCATGGCCACGTCGTTGCTGCGCCGCTCGGCATCCATCGCATCAACAATCTCTATTACAACATCGCGGTGTTCAACCGCCTCGGGCTGAGCGTGCCGCGCAGCTGGGATGAGTTCGACAAGGTCGCGGCCAGGCTGAAGCAGGCCGGCGTTGTTCCGCTGGCGCAGAGCAGCGAGTCGTGGCAAGTCGCGACCTTGTTCGAGACGCTGGTGCTGTCCGAAGGAGGTCCGGCGTACTATCGCCAACTGTTTGTCGACCTCAGTCCGCGCGCGTTCACCGATGCCCGGCTGTTGCGTGCGCTGCAGCGCTTGCGCGGGCTCAGGCAGGCAATGCAGTCGCCGGTGAAGGAGCGGCCTTGGACCGAAGTGGCGCGCCAGCTGGCTGACGGCGAGGCGGGCATGTTCATCATGGGCGACTGGGCCAAGGGCGACTTCAACGCCTGGGGCCTGAGCGCCGACCAGCAATTCGGCTGCGCCGCCGTGCCGGGCACGGCGGACTATCACCTGTATAGCATCGACACGCTGGCGATGTTCGCCGACGACTACTCGCACCAGCCGGCGCAGGAAGTGCTGGCGCAGATTGCGATGTCGCCAGCGGTGCAATCCGACTACAATAAATTCAAAGGCGCGATCCCGGTCTGGCGTTCGCCTGACACCAGCAAGATGGACGGCTGCTCGCAGAATTCCTGGCGCGTGTTCAGCAAGGGTTCGGCTTACCTCGCACCGAGCCTGGTGCATCGCATGGCTACCGACGAAACCACCAAGGACGCCATTGTGGCCGAGTTGCGGCGCTTCTTCGTCGATGACCAGATCAGCGAAGCCGAGGCGCAGCGCCGACTCGCATCGATCGCCAGGGCGCTTTCGAGAACCGGAAAAGTGGAGTAAAGATCACCGTAATGACGCGCAAAATCCTTATCGTCGATGACGACCAGAAGACCCGGACTCTCCTCAAAACCTATCTGGAGAAGAACCAGTACGAAGTGCGCCTGGCGCATAACGGCGAAGCCTTTCTTGCCGAATTCCAGCGCTACGCCGACGAATTGTCGCTGGTGATCCTCGACGTCATGCTGCCGGACACCGACGGCTTCGCGCTGTGCAAGATCGTGCGGCGCAAATCGAATGTGCCGATCATCATGCTCACCGCCAGTTCGGACGAAACCGATCGCGTGGTCGGACTTGAGCTGGGCGCCGACGACTACATCGCCAAACCTTACAGCCCGCGCGAACTGCTGGCGCGCATCAAGGCCATCCATCGCCGCACCGGCATCGACAACGCCGCAGCGCCGCGCTTCTATCGCTTCGTTGGTTTCACGCTGGACACGGTGGAACGCACCCTGCTCGACAGTGCAGGGCAGGTGGTGGCGCTGACCGGGATGGATTACCAGTTGCTGAAGTACTTCGTCGAACATCCGGGCGACGTGCTCGACCGCAACGTGCTCAGCGAAGAAACCCGCGGCCGCGACGCCGGCCCTCTGGATCGTTCGCTCGACGTGCAGATCAGCAAACTGCGCCTGCGTCTTAGCGACGACGGCAAGCAGCCGCACCTCATCAAGACGGTGCGCGGTGCGGGTTATGTCTTCTCGGCTGACGTGACGGCGGCGGCGATCTGATCATGTCGGGATTGCCTTCGGTCCTGCCCAAGGTATTCAGTGGCCGCTCCTCCGTGGCGATCACACGCCTGCTTGATCGGGTGCTGCCGAATTCGCTGCTGGGACGCCTGTCGGTGGTGATGATCTTCGGCGTGCTGGTGACGCAACTGGCCGGCGGATTGATCTGGGCGGCGCAGCTGCGCACCAAGTCCGAGGCGGAGACCCGTGTGGCGGCGCAGCATCTTGCTCACAGCGCATCAGGCGCGATCCGGTATTTCATGACGCTGCCCGCGAACTACCGCCCGATCATGATCCAGCAGTTGCGCGAAATGGGCGGCACGCGCTTCTTCATCAACGCCAACAGCGCGCTGGTGCCGATACCGTCGATTGCCTCCAATTCGCTGGCCGATATCGCCGCCGAAGCGGCGGGGGAGACGCTGAAATCGGACTTGCCCTTCTTGCCGGAATTCCACCTCAGCTTCGCCTGGCCCGACAACCTGCCGGTGTCCGACGACGGCCTCAAGATCGGCGACCTGCCCGACAGCTGGGTGCAGCACATCCTGCTGATCAAGCCGAATCCGGCACCGGTGCTGGTGATCCAGACTCAGATCGAGTCCGGCAAGTGGCTGTACCTGGCGGCGTTGATGCCCAATCCGTATTTCCTCGACAGCAGCAACCCCTTGTCGTTGGACCGCGTGGTCCTGCAGGGGCTGTCGCTGGCCGCGATCCTGTTGCTGACGATCCTGGTGGTGCGCTGGACCACGCGGCCGCTGGCGGCGCTGTCGGATGCCGCCGAAGCCTTCGGCAAGGGCGAGACTGTGCCGGAGTTGCCCGAGACCGGCAGCCGCGAATTCGTCAAGACCGCGCGCGCCTTCAGCGGCATGCGCGAACGCATCAAGCGTTACCTGGAAGACCGCGAGCGCCTGTTTGTCTCAATCTCGCACGACCTGCGCACGCCGATCACGCGACTCAAATTGCGCACCGAGCTGCTCGACGACGACGACATGCGCACCGAATTCCACGACGACCTCGACGAGCTGGACATGATGGTCAAGGGCGCGCTGCAATCGGTGAAGGACAGCGATATCCATGAAAACCGCACCGAAGTGCGGCTCGATGCGCTGGTGGCGCGCATGATCCGCGACGCCAGCATGGCCGGGCACGAGGTGGCGTTCGAGCCGTCCGGCATCAACGTCATGGCCAAGCCGCTGGCCTTGAAGCGCGCTATCGGCAACCTGTTCGACAATGCACTGCATTATGGAGAAAAGGTGGAAATCGCCATCCGCCAGTCGCAGGCGCTGGAAGGCGACATGGTCGAAATCGAGATCCGGGACCACGGACCCGGCGTACCCGAAGACGCTATGGGCAGCTTGTTCCAGCCCTATGTACGGCTTGAGCACGGACGCAGCGCCAATAGCGGCGGCATGGGTCTGGGCCTGGGGATCGCGCGCAACATCGTGCAGGCGCACGGCGGCGAACTGCTGCTGCGCAATCATCCGCAGGGAGGCCTGATTGCGACCATCATCGTTCCGGCGCGCTGAACCTGTATGTGGCAGCAGAGTCGAAAAAGAGGGCGCAAATTGGCGCTCCTCGCAAAACCGGCTGAATTAATTCTCATACCCGTCTACAATGTGGGTTGATTAAATATCATCCTATTTAGTATCTCGTTGTCCACCATCGCATGAACCAGACTGTTCGCAACGACCATCAGCTTGAACGCCAGGCAGAGCGCCAAAAAGATCACGCAGTGATCCTTTTGCACGGCCTGTGCGGCTCCAGCCTGGAACTGGGCACCATTCCCAAGGCGCTCAAGAAGGCCAACTGTACCGTGGTGGAGATGCAGATCCCGAACTATTCCGCCTCGCTGACCGATCCGGGCGTCACGCCCAACTGGATGGACTGGTGCGCCATGGTCGAGAGCAAGGTCGTCAAGCTCAAGGAAGAGCACAAGACCGTGTCGCTGTGCGGTCTCAGCATGGGGGCGACGCTGGCGCTGGCGGTGGCCAGCTTCAGCAAGGAAATCCTCAGCGTGGTGCTGCTGTCGCCGGTGTTGCGCTATGACGGCTGGTCAATCCCGTGGTACCACCGCATGATGAACGTTCCGTATCGCCTCGGTTATCGCAACTGGACCTACAAGGAAAGCGATCCCTACGGCATCAAGAATTTTGAAATGCGCCGGCGCGTCGCAGCCGCGCTGAAGAAGGACGGCGTGGCGGCAGTCGGCGCGGCGGCAATCCCGGCGCGTCATCTGTGGGCGGCGCAAAAGCTGATGGCCTATGTGCGGCAGTCGCTGTCGCAAGTGCGCGCCAGCACGTTGGTGATCCATTCCATCGACGACGAAACGGCCGCGCCGCGCAACGCCGAAATGATCCTGGCGAATATCAATTCCGAAGTGCGCAAGGTGATCTGGCTGGGCGACTGCTATCACATCATCACGGTCGACAACGAGCGCGAGATCGTGACCAACGAGACGGCGCAGTTCATCCGACGCAATATCGAGATGCACAGCAACGACATCTCGCTGAAATACCTGTTGCATAACTCGCCGCTGAAAGATCGCCGCTGACCGGCGGTGCAGAGGATCTTCCATGAGCATCATCAAACTCAGAAACTCCAAGCGCTGGAAAAACGGCGGTCTCTATCCCATCCTGGTCTGCCTGTGCGGTTTTGTGGTGGCGTTCGTGCTGCGCTATGTGCTCAGTTCGGTGGTCGATGAATCGATGTCGATGCTGTTCTTCGCCATCAACTGCATCATCATGAGTTACTTCTTCGGCTACGTGTATTCGTTCGGATTGCTGGTGATGGCGATCCCGACGGCGCTGTATTTTTTCCGCAAGCCGTACTACATGATGGATGGCCTGGGCAGCAAGGACGTGTTCCTTATCGTGGTCTACGGCAGCATCGTGATGCTGGCCGCGATTATCATCGAATGGTTGCAGCGCGAGCGCTATTCGGCGGTCTTGCAGCAGCGCGTCTCGGAAACCCGCTACCAGATGCTGATCGAGTCCGATCAGGCGCGCCGCGCCGAATATGCGGAACACTTCGCGGCGGTGAACAAACGCCAGCAAGAGGAATCGACGGCACCGGTGACGTCCGACTCGGCGCCGATCCAGGACTGAGTTATCGGCGTAGTTGCAGGCTTAGTTGCGGACTTAACTGCAGGCTTAGTTGCAGATTCAGTTACAGCGCGAGTTACTTCAGCAACAGCTTGCGCAGCGTCGCCACGGTGTAGTCGATTTCGGCTTCGGTGGTGTAGCGGCCCAGGGAAAAACGGATCGCGCTGTGCGCCAGCGCTGCAGGCCGGCCCAGCGCCGTCAGTACATAAGACGGTGCGGCATTGGCCGAATTACAGGCCGATCCGGCCGACACCGCGATATCCAGCAGTTGTCCCGCCACGGAAATTTCCCCGTCCAGGTCGAAACTCACATTGAGGTTGTGCGGAATGCGCGCCGTTGCGGAGCCGTTCAGCACCACGCCGGGCAAGTCCTTCAATCCCTCCCATAAACGGTCACGCAGGGCGCCGATGCGCGCGGCCTCGGTGTCCTGCAAACTGGCCGCCAGCGCAAAGGCTTCGCCCATGCCGACGATCTGGTGCGTCGGCAATGTGCCGGAGCGCATGCCGTTTTCATGGCCGCCGCCGTCAATCTGGGCTTCCAGCCTGAGTGCGGGATTGTGGCGTACGAACAGGGCGCCGATGCCTTTGGGGCCATAGATCTTGTGCGCGCTGAACGACATCAGGTCCACCTTGAGCACGGCCAGATCAATCGCGATCTTGCCGACCGCCTGCACCGCATCGACATGAAACAGGATGCCGCGCGCGGCGCAGATTTCACCAATCGCTTCAATCGGCTGTATCACGCCGATTTCATTGTTGACCATCATGACCGACGCCAGGATGGTGTCGGGGCGCAGCGCTTCCGCGAATTGCCCGGCGGTGATCAGGCCGTCGGCCTGCGGCTGCAGAAAGGTGACGTCGAAGCCGGCGCGTTCCAGCGTGTGCATGGTGTCGAGCACCGCCTTGTGTTCCGTGTTGACGGTGATCAGATGCTTGCCGCGACCGGCTGCCCGCAGCGCGTGGGCGGCACTTTTCAGCGCCAAGTTGTTGGATTCGGTGGCGCCCGAGGTCCAGACGATTTCGCCGGCCTTTGCGCCGACCAGCGCGGCGACCTGCTTTCGCGCCTTCTCGACTGCAGCCTTGGCTTCCCAGCCGAATGAATGGGAGCTGCTGGCCGGATTGCCGAATTTCTCCGTCAGGTAGGCAACCATGCGCGTGGCCACCAGCGGATCGACCGGCGTCGTCGCGGAATAGTCGAGATAGATGGGGAATTGCAGCGGTACCTCGGCGGTCGCGGCAATCGGGTTGGTGGCGGAGGAAGCGGTCATGGCGATGAGTCCGGAGAAAAGATGCGCTTACGGTACGATGAAATTAATAGATGAAAAACGAATATAAAAGAATTTCATTATTCGATTATGTAATTTAAGGCTGGAGGGACTGACATGCCTGGATATCGCCTGTGAAGCCCGATATGTCCGTTCTTAAGCTGATTTTCATCTTAACTTATGCAAAATGATTATACTTAATCAGAATAAATATACGCCTATAATCCGAAAATAATATAACTCCTTCTCGTATGGACTTAAATCAACTGGAAGCCTTTTCGGCGGTGATGACCATCGGCAGCGTGACCGGCGCCGGGCGCAGCCTTGGCCGCTCGCAGCCCGCCGTCAGCAAAGCGCTCCAGGATCTGGAAGGTGAACTCGGTTATGCCTTGTTCGACCGCAACGGTCCGCGCGTGACGCCGACCGACAAGGCATTCCTGCTGTACGAAGAGGTCGAGCGCTCGCTGGTCGGCCTGCGCACGATCCGCGAACGCGCGCTGGAAATCGGCCGCGAAGAGCGCCAGCCCATCCATCTGGTGGCGACCCCCGCGCTGGCCTCGACCATTGCACCCGCCGCGCTCAAGCTGATTGAAAAGAACGGCTTGCCCGAGCACATCCATCTGCGCAGCGCCTCGGCCGAGCAGGTTGTGCATTCGGTGCTGCATCGTACGGTGAGTCTCGGCCTGACCAGCCTGCCGGTTGCGCATCGCGGCCTCGATCTGCATTGGATCGGTCAGGCGCCGTGCGTGGCCGTGCTGCGCGCAGATAGCCCGCTGGCTGCACTGGATGTCATTACCGTCGATGTCCTGCGCGGCGAACGTGTCATCACCATGTCCAACCGCTACCGCCTGCGCCAGCGCATCGACATGGCGCTGGCGCAGGACAAGCCGCTCGACGTCGCCATCGAAACCAACACCTCGTTCAACGCCGTCATGGCGGCGCGCGCCGGATTGGGCGTGGCGCTGGTCGAACCGATGACCGCACTGGGCATGCCGATCGAAGGCCTCGCAGTGCGCCCGCTGGCGGTCAATATTCCGTTTTACTTCGGCGTCGTCACGCCGTTCGGCAAGCCCGTGGGCGCCGTCACGCAGGCGCTGATCGAGGCCATCGAGACGGCGGCGCGCAATATCCTGCACGGTTTCGTCCGGCGCGACGCCGGCGATCACGACGATTTGCTGTAACGGTCCGATGAACAACGTAATAGCAATAACAAGAGCAAGCAGCATGCAGACATACAATTCATATTCGGCGGTATCGACATGGGAAGGGCGCTCATCGTGAATCAAGCGACGACCTCGGCAGCAAGCGGGCTGGCGGCATTGGAAGCCCGCCTGCAGCAAGACCTGGCCTGGCTTGAGTTGCCGGCCAAATCCTGGGTGCCGCCCAGGATGGCGGACGATCAACCGGTACTCGACGTCGCGGTCATCGGCGGCGGCCAGGCCGGCATGGCGGCAGCGGTGTCGCTGCTGCACCTGGGCATCAACGCGGTGATTTACGACCAGTCGCCGGCCGGTTTCGAGGGGCCGTGGGCGACCACCGCGCGCATGGAGACCCTGCGTTCGCCGAAGAAGCTCACCGGCCCGGCGCTGGGTTTCGCCGCGCTGACTTTCCGCGCCTGGTTCGAAGCGCAATTCGGGCTCGAAGCCTGGGAAGCGCTGGACAAGATCCCGCGTCTGCAATGGATGGATTATCTGCGCTGGTATCGCAAGGTGATGGCGCTGGACGTCCGCAACGATCATCGCATAGAGCTGATCCAGCCGCGCGCTGATGGCCTGGTCGAGCTGCATGTCGTTGTGCCGTCCGGCAAATCGGTGGTGCTGGCGCGTCGCGTGGTGCTCGCCACGGGCCGCGACGGCCTCGGCGGCGCGCTGGTGCCGTCGCTGGCGGAAAGCCTGCCGCGCGCCTTGTGGGCGCATTCTTCGGATGCGATGGATTACGGCAAGCTGGCCGGCAAGCGGGTCGGCGTCATCGGCGCCGGCTCGTCGGCCATGGACAGTGCGGGAACGGCGCTGGAGTCGGGCGCCGAGCGGGTCGACATCCTGATCCGCCGCACCGAACTGCCGCGCATCAACAAAGGCAAGGGTTCGGGCAATCCCGGACTGACCGCCGGCCACGTGAATCTGCCGGATGAGTGGAAATGGCGCATCCGCCATTACGTCAACGTCCAGCAAGTCCCGCCGCCCAGCGGCAGCGTGCAGCGCGTGTCGAAGTTCTCCAATGTGCGTTTCATTTTCGGCGCGCCCATCGAGCGGGTGGACGTCATCGCAGGCAAAGGCAGCGACAGCCTGCGCGTGCGCACGCCGCGCGGCGTATTCGATCTGGACTTCCTGATTTTCTCCACCGGTTTCCGCGTCGACTGGACCGTGCGTCCCGAGTTCGCCGTGATCGCGCCGCATATCCGCACCTGGCGTGCGCGCTACATGCCGCCGCCGGGCGAAGAAGATGCGGAGCTGTCCGATTCGCCCGACCTTGGCCAGGCGTTTGAATTCCGGCAAAAGCAGCCGGGCGGTTTGCCCGGGCTCGAGCGCATCCATTGCTTTTGCTATCCGGCCACCATCACGCACGGAACGCTGTCGGGCGACATCCCGGCCATCAGCGACGGTGCGCAACGGCTGGCGCAGGGCATCGCGTCGCTGCTTTACGGCGAAGACGTCGATACGCATTACCGCAACCTGCAGGCCTACGCCGAGCCGGAACTGATCGGCGACGAATGGACGCCATCCGAGCCGACCGCCGAAGAACGCGAAGGACTGAAGCGATGAGCGGCGCCATTTTGCGCAGCGTCTTGCAGGCGCTCGCGGTGCTGCTGCTGATGACGGTGATCGTCTTCTTCGGCTTGCACATGATCGGCAATCCGGTCGACACCCTGATCGGCCCCGACGTCGACCAGGTCGATCGCCTGCGCATCATCAAGGAGCTCGGCTTCGACCAGCCGATCTGGCGCCAGTACCTGGCCTTCCTCAACGGCGCGCTGCACGGCAACCTCGGCAACAGTTTCGTCTACAACGAACCGGCCATCAAACTGATCTTCCAGCGCCTGCCGGCGACGCTGGAGCTGGCCTTCGCGGCGCTGATTCTGGCGGTGCTGATCGGCATTCCGCTGGGTCTGCTGGCGGGCCTGTTTCCGGAAAACGTCTTTTCTCGCATGATCATGACCGGCAGCATCCTCGGCTTTTCGCTGCCGACCTTCTGGATCGGCCTGATGCTGATCATGGCCTTCAGCGTTTCGCTTGGCTGGCTGCCGTCGGGTGGGCGCGGCGAGACGGCCGGGCTGTTCGGCGTGCAATGGTCATGGCTGACGGTCGACGGTCTGCGCCATCTGATCCTGCCGGCGCTTAACCTGTCGCTGTTCAAGATATCGCTGGTGATCCGGCTCACGCGCGCCAACGTGCGCGAAGTGCTGCCGATGGATTTCGTCAAGTTCGCCCGCGCCAAGGGGCTGGCGCCATTGCGGGTGGTGCTGATGTACGTGCTGCGCAATACGCTGATTCCGCTGGTGACCATCCTCGGGCTGGAGTTCGGCTCGACCATCGCGTTCGCGGTGGTGACCGAGAGCATCTTCGCCTGGCCCGGTTCCGGCAAGCTGATCCTCGACAGCATCAATGCGCTCGACCGTCCCGTCATCGTGACCTACATGATGGTGATCGTCTGCTTGTTCGTCACGCTTAACCTGATCGTCGACGTGCTCTATAAACTGCTGGATCCGCGCGTGCGGGTCGAAGCGGAGGTGGCGGCATGAGCCAGGCACCCGTCAACAAAACAGCACCGATGACCCGGCAGGAAGTGCGCGCCAAGGTTGCCGCCTTGTCGGCATTCCAGCCTCCACGCCGCGAATCGCCGTGGCGCGGCGTCTTGCGCAGTTTCATCGCATCCAGGACGGCGATGTTCGGTCTCGCCGTCGCCGCGCTGCTGATGATCGCGGCGCTGGCCGCACCGTGGCTGACGCCGCAGAATCCCTACGACCTGATGCAACTCGACGTGCTCGACGCGCGCCTGCCGCCCGGCACGGCCAACGGCCTCGGCACCTATACCTACTGGCTGGGGACGGACGGGCAGGGGCGCGATCTGTATTCCGGCATCCTGTACGGCCTGCGCATCAGCGTCGGCATCGGCGTCGGTTCGGCGCTGCTGGCCGGCGTGATCGGCACTTTGGTCGGGTTGCTGGCGGCGTATGCCGGCGGCAAGGTCGATGCGCTGCTGATGCGTCTGGCCGATCTGGTGCTGTCGTTTCCCTCCATCCTGGTGTCGATGCTGATCCTGGCGTATCTGGGCAAGGGCATCTTCAACGTCATGGCGACGCTGGTGGTGCTGGAGTGGGCCTACTACGCCCGCACTGCGCGCGGCCAGGCGCTGGTCGAGCGGCAAAAGGAATACGTCGAAGCCGCACGCGGCCTGGGCGTCTCGGGCTGGCGCATCATGGTGCGCCACATCCTGCCGAACTGCCTGCCGCCGCTGATCGTCATCGGCGCCTTGCAGATCGCGCGCGCCATCACGCTGGAGGCGACACTGAGCTTCCTCGGCCTCGGTGTACCGATCACCGAGCCGTCGCTGGGCCTGCTGATTTCCAACGGTTATCAATACATGTTGTCGGGCGAATACTGGATCAGTTTCTATCCCGGCATCGCGCTGCTGATCGTGATCGTGGCGATCAACCTGGTCGGTGATCGCCTGCGCGACGTCATGAATCCGAGGTGGCAGAAATGAGCGCGCACGACTCCGTTCCTACTCTCGAAGTTCGCAATCTGCGTACGCATTTCCACACGCCCGCCGGCGTGCTGCCGGCGGTTGACGACGTCTCGCTGACGCTGGAACGCGGCCGTATCCTCGGGCTGGTGGGCGAGTCTGGTTCGGGCAAGACCGTGACCGGCTTTTCCATTCTCGGGCTGCTGGATGCGCCGGGCCGGATTGTCGGCGGGCAGATATTGTTCCAGGGCCGCGACCTGGTGACGCTCGACAAGAAGACGCTGCGCAGCCTGCAGGGTAATCGCATCGCCATGATCTTCCAGGACCCGATGATGACGCTGAACCCGGTCCTGCGCGTGGAAGCGCAGATGATCGACGCCGTGCTCGCGCACAGCAAGATCAGCCGCGAGCAGGCGCGTGAACTGGCGCGCGATACCCTGGGATCGATGGGCATCGCCAGTCCGGACGAACGGCTGCGCGCCTATCCGCATCAACTGTCGGGCGGCATGCGCCAGCGCGTGGCGATCGCCATCGCCTTGCTGCACAAGCCAGACCTGATCATTGCAGACGAGCCGACCACTGCGCTCGACGTCACCATCCAGGCGCAGATCCTGTCGGAGGTGCAAAAGCTGGCGCGCCTGAACGGCACCGCGCTGATCTGGATCACGCACGATCTTTCGGTCGTGGCGGGACTGGCGGACGACATTGCGGTGATGTATTCCGGCCGCATCGTCGAGCAAGGCACGGTCGCCGAGGTGCTTGATCGCCCGCAGCATCCTTATACCCAGGGTCTGATCGGCAGCCTGCCGGGCAACAACCGGCGCGGTCAGCGGCTGCGCCAGATTCCCGGCCTGACGCCGAACCTGCTGCACCTGCCGCCGACCTGCGCGTTCGCGGCGCGCTGCGAGCGGGTCAGCGAACAGTGCCTGACACGGCCGGAAATCACCGAGCCCTTGCCGGGCCATCTGGTGCGCTGTTTCCACCCGGCGATACAGCCCGAAACAGTGGAGTTGCAGCATGGATAAGCAGATCGAAAATACCGTCCCGCTGATCGACGCGCGCGGCATCGTCAAGCGCTTCGGCGAGCGCAAGCCGCGTCCGTTCGAGCGGCAACTGTCGGCGCGCGGCTGGATGCGTCCCGCTGCCGTGACGCAAGCGCTTGACGGCGTCGACCTGCATGTGATGCCGGGAGAAGTGGTCGGCCTGGTCGGCGAGTCGGGTTGCGGCAAGTCGACCCTGGGCCGCATCGTCAGCGGTTTGCTGGCGCCGTCGATGGGCGAGGTGCTGGTCGACGGTGTCGATCGCAAGGACTTCAGCGCACAAGATACCCAGGCGGCGCGGCGCAAGGTGCAGATGATCTTCCAGAATCCCTACGCCAGCCTCAATCCGCGCCTGCGCGTCGACCAGATCGTCGGCGAAGCGGCGCTGATTCACGGCATGGCCGACAAGGCCGGTCTCGATGATTACGTCAGCGCGCAACTGCTGCGCGCGGGGCTCGATCCGGAGCTGCGCGACCGCTATCCGCACCAGTTCAGCGGCGGCCAGCGCCAGCGTATCGGCATCGCGCGCGCGCTGGCGGTGCAGCCGGCAATGCTGGTCTGCGACGAAGCGGTGGCGGCGCTGGACGTGTCTATCCAGGCGCAGATCCTGAACCTCTTTTCGGACCTGCGCGAGCAGCTCGGGCTGACTTATCTGTTCATCAGCCACGATCTCGGCGTGGTCGAGCACGTGTCGGATCGCGTGGTCATCATGTATCTGGGGCGCATCGTCGAGAGCGCCGCGGTCGACGAACTGTTCGCCCGTCCGAACCACCCGTACACCCAGGCCTTGCTGGCTGAAGTGCCGCGCCTGCAGGCGCGCAACAAGTCCTTCACGGCGATCAAGGGCGAAATCCCGAGTCCGCTCGATCCGCCGCCGGGCTGCCATTTCAACCCGCGCTGCCCGCATGCGATGCCGCGTTGCCGCACGGAGGTCCCGGCGTTGAAAGAGGTCGCGCCGGGACATCGGAGCGCCTGTCATTTGAACGATCAGTAACAGCTAAAGAAGTAGTTTTATCCCACCCCACCCGAGGATGATGAACATGAAGAAAACCGTACTTTCCAGCCTTCTGGCCGTCGCAATGCTGGGCTTCGGCCCGGCCGGCGCGCAGACCCTGAACATCGCGTTCGCCGATCCGCTGTCGTCGCTTGATCCCCAGCTCAACAATCATGCGGGCGACCGCTCCGTCGACCTGCATTTCTGGGACCTGCTGGTCGAGAACAACTACAACAAGCTGCAACCGGGCCTGGCCGCCAGCTGGAAGAACATCGACGCCAAGACGTGGGAGTTCAAGCTGCGTCCCAACGTCAAGTGGCAGGACGGCAAGCCGTTCACCGCCGAGGACGTGATCTTCTCGTACCAGCGCGCACGTGCGGTGCCGGGCAGCGTGGCGACCTTCGCCGGTTACCTGCGCACGGTGGAGTCGGTCACTGCGAAAGATCCGCTGACGCTGATCATCAAGACCAACATCGCCAATCCAGACCTGCCGCTGAACCTCGCCTCGGTGCATATCGTCAGCAAGCACGTCGGCGAGAAATCGCAGACCGAAAACTACAACAGCGGCAGCGCCATGGTCGGCAGTGGTCCATACAAGTACGTGTCTTACACGCCGGGCGACCGCGTCGTGATGGAGCGCAACAACGATTACTGGGGCCAGAAGCAGATCTGGGAAAAGGTCAACTATCGCTACATCAACAACGCCGCCGCACGTACGGCAGCCTTGTTGTCCGGTGACGTCGACGTGATCGACAAGGTGTCGGTGTCCGACCTTGCCAAGCTCAAGCAATCGCCGAACGTCAAGGTGTTCCCGTACAACGGCTTGCGCGTCCTGCTGCTGCAACCGACGTTCCATGAAGGTCCGAACCAGTACATCACCGACAACGCCGGCAAGCAGCTCGACAAGAACCCGCTGCTTGATGCGCGCGTGCGCAAGGCCTTGTCGCTGGCGATCAACCGCAAGGCGCTGGTCGACCGGATCCTGCAGGGCGCGGCGACGGAAGCCAATCAATGGATGCCGGCCGATACCTTCGGCTACAACCCGGACATCAAGAACATTCCGAACGACGTCGCCCAGGCCAAGAAGCTGCTGGCCGACGCCGGCTTCCCGCAAGGCTTCAAGCTGACCATCCATGTGCCGAACGACCGTTACCCTCAAGCACCGGAAACCATGCAGGCGGTGGCGCAGTTCTGGACCCGCATCGGCGTGAAGACGCAAGTGGAAGTGCTGCCGTGGGCATCGTATTCGGCGCGCGCCAACAAGAACGAGTTTGCCGTCAGCGTGCTGGCATGGGGCAACGGCACCGGCGAGGCCAGCTATGCGCTGGTCAACGTGCTGGCGACCGCCGACTCCAAGAAGGGCCTGGGCGCGTCCAACTGGAATCGCTACAGCAATCCGGCCATCGACAAAGCGCTGGCCGATTCGACCGCCGAGTTCGACGCCGCCAAGCGTGAAGCGATCCTGCGCAATGCCGCCAAGATCGTTTCCGACGATGCCGGCGTCATCCCGCTGTATCACTATCAGAATATCTGGGCCGCCAAAAAGGGCCTGAAGGTGACGCCGGTCAGCAGCGACCGCACCACCGCGATGATGGTGACGCAGGACAAGAAGTAAGTTCGCAGAGGAGGTGGATATGTCCACGCTGAACATCACCGTCAGTCCCGCTGACGATCTGATCGACGTGCCGCGCCGCATTGTCGTCACGGGGGCGCAGCCGGGCGAGCTGGTGCAGGTCGCCGGCCGCACCGTGCGCGCCGGCGCCGCCTGGCGCAGCAGCGCACGCTTCGTGGCGGACGCGGCGGGTCACGTCGACCTGACGCTGGCGCCGGCAGTGGAGGGCGACTATCAGGGCATCTCGGCAATGGGTCTGCTGTGGTCGCAGGCGCCGGAACAGCCGGGCAAGCGGGAGCTGTTCCATGCCGACGTGCTGCAGCCGCTGACGACTGCGCTGGAAGTCACCTCCGCCTCCGGCCAGGCGCAAGCGGAACTGAGCCAGCGCCTGTGCGCCGGCGGCGTGACGCGGCGGGAAGTGCGCGAGCAGGGGCTGGTCGGGACCTTGTTCCTGCCGGCCGGTCCGGGTCCGCATCCGGCGGTGATGATCCTCAACGGTTCCGGCGGCGGCATCAATGAAGCGCGCGCGGCCTTGTACGCGTCGCGCGGTTACGCGGCGTTTGCGCTGGCATACTTCAAGGCGCCGGGCTTGTCGGATTACATCTCGAATACGCCGCTCGAATACTTCCAAAAGGGTCTCGAATGGCTGCGCGCCACGGTCAGGCCGCTCGGCGATTTTGTCGCGATCAGCGGCCAGTCGCGCGGTGGCGAGCTGGTGTTGCTGCTGGGCGCGACCTTCCCGCGGGACGTCTCGGCGGTGCTGGCTTACGTGCCGAGCGCCTTGGTGCACAGCGGCCAGAACGCCTGCGACCCGGCGATCGGCCGCGAAGGACCGACCTGGCTGCTCGGCGGCAAGCCGCTCACGCACCAGTGGGAAAACAACCGCCACGCCAGCTGGGCGCCGTTCGACGAAGGCGCACCTCCGCATCGCCACGTGCTCGCCATGCTGACCGCCTTGCAGGACAAGGAAGCGGTGGCGAAGGCGCGCATCCCGGTGGAAAAAATCGATGCGCCGGTATTGCTGCTGTCGGCCACCGACGACGGCTCGTGGCCGTCGAGCATCTATTCGAAAATGGTCAGCGACAAGCTGGACGAAGTCGCCCATCCGCACGCCGTGGAGTGGCATGACTACCAGGACGCCGGCCACGCGATCCTGTTCCCGTACGTGCCGACCACGCAGATCAGTTACGCCCACCCGGTGTCCGGACGCATCAGCACCGGCGGCGGCGAGCCGGCCGCCAATGCGCATGCCGACAAGCACTCCTGGCAGCACGCACAGGAATTTCTCAGGAATGCAATCGGAGCGCATCTTGCGCGCTCCGCGCAGCCATCACGAAAGGAAGTCTCATGACGACGCAATTGGAATACAACATCGACAATGATGTCATCGACCGGCTGTCCGGCCTGCAAGCGGGCGGCAGCCTGCACGCTCTGCGCCACCAGCGCGAAAAAGTCGCGGTCGCCTCGCAGGGCAGCTACGACGCCTTGTTCGATCCGGCGCTGGAAGGCATCGGCCTGGATGAACGTCTGCTGGTCGCGCTGTATGCCTGCCGCCTTGCCGGAGCAAGCGACGTCGCCGCGCATTATCGCGCGCGGCTGGACGCCTTGCCGGCCGACGCGGCGCAGATTGCAGTCGCCGCCGGCGGCGCTCCCGAGCAATTGCCGGAAGGTCGCCTGCGCGCCATGCTGGCGTTTACGCGGGCGTTGACGGAACGCCCGGTTGAAGGCGACAAGGCCGCCTTGCACACGCTGCCGGCCGCCGGAATCAGCACGCCCGCCGTGGTCGCGCTGTCGCAACTGATCGCCTTTATTTCGTATCAGATCCGCGTGGTCGCCGGTCTGAAGGCCATGAAACTGGCAAGCAAGGAGCAAGCATGAGCACCGTCATCAAATCGCACGGCTTCACCAACGAAGTACTGGACTGGCAGGCATGGCTCGACGTCATCGACATCGGCCAGGCCAGCGAAGACCAGATCAAGGTCCTGGAAGAGAGCCATCCCAAGGCCAAGACCTCCGACTATTACCTGTTCCTCGGCCATCAGCCGGAAATCCTGCGCCAGCGTTCGGCCGCCTTCAACGCCATCATGTACGCGCCGGGCGGCCTCTCGCGTGCCGAACGCGAACTCGGCTCCCTGGTGGTGTCGCGCATCAATGGCTGCGTGTATTGCGCCTCGGTGCATGCCCAGCGTTTCGAGCAGCTGGCCAAGCGCAACGACACCGTGCAGCAGGTGTTCGACGATCCGTACACCGCCGGCACCGATGCGCGCGAGAAAGCCATTTCGCAGTTTTCCATCGACCTCACCAGGAATCCCAACGACGTCAATGCCGCCGGCATCCAGGCGCTCAAGGAGGTCGGCCTGAACGAGCAGGAAATCCTCGACCTGATCCACTCGGTCGCGATCTTTGCATGGGCCAACCGCCTCATGCTGAACCTGGGCGAGCCGGTGTTTCCGGCGGCCCCATAACCGAGCCGATGAGGAGAACCGCATGCTGATACCAGACACCCTGACTTATGCTGAAACGCACGAGTGGATCCGGCAGGAAGACGACGGCACGCTGACCGTCGGCATCACTGATTTCGGCCAGGACCAGCTCGGGCCGTTGGTGTACGTGCAGACGCCGGCGGTCGGCAGCGTGCTCCGGCGCGGCGCCGACGCAGGCGTGGTCGAATCCAACAAGACCGCTTCCGACGTGCATGCACCGGTGGCGGGCGAGGTGGTCGCCGTGAACGACGCACTCGCCAATACGCCCGAGGCCATCAACGGTGCGCCGTACGAGCAGTGGATTTTCCGGCTGCGACCGACGGAGGCCTTCGACGAATCGCAGTTTCTTGATGCGGCTGCGTACACCAGGATGATCGGCTGATCGCACCGTCCGTCAGGTTTGCCATGCCGGAAAGCCCGCCTTGCGCGGGCTTTTTTATTGGCGATGCATCGCCGCCTGGATGGACCGCCGATAGCCATCCGGCAGATTGACCGGCAAGGCATGCGGAGGAAACGCGCCCACGCGCTTGTGTTCGTGGCTCACGACCGGAGCGTAGGGACCGGTCAGCGTGCAGCGATAGGTGGCGATAAAGACGTGTTTGCCCGGGATCACTTCGAACAGGTAAGTATCGACCGGCGCACCGACGTCGACCTGCAGGTCCAGCTCTTCGCGGATTTCGCGCGCCAGGCATTCGGTGGAGGATTCTCCCAATTCAATCCGGCCGCCGGGCAACTCCCATTCGTTGCGTTCGTTGAGCAGGAGCACGACGTCGCCGTGCGGCGTCAGCAAGACACCCTTGACGGACACCGGATAAGCGGCGGAATGCGCGTCGCTCATTTCCACATCCCGCGCATGCGCGCCGCCACGTCGACGCGCATCTGCCGCGCATCGGGGCGTCCGCTCGGGCCGACTGCGACCACCGGCCATGCGCTACTGGCGAAATGCGGCAGCACGCCGGGCGGAATGAAGCGCGTGCGCGATGCGTAGACATGCCGGTCGCCTTGCGCGTGCTGGCCGCCGGTGAAGAATTTCTGCGGCACCATCAGATGCAGGTCGTCCTTGGCGCGCGTCATGGCGACGTAGAGCAAGCGGCGTTCCTCTTCGATTTCATCAGTGCTGCCGGTAGCCAGATCGGCCGGGATGCAGCCGTCGACAACGTTGAGCACATAGACCGATTTCCATTCCTGGCCTTTGGAAGAATGGATGGTCGACAGGATCAGGTAATCCTCGTCCAGCAGCGGCACGCCCGACTGGTCGCTGGTGGCGTCCGGAGGATCGAGCGTAAGTTCGGTCAGGAAGCGCTCGCGCGAGGGATAGCCGGAGGCGATCTGCTCCAGTTGCAGCAGGTCGGCCTGGCGCGTGGTGGCGTCTTCATGCTTGCGTTCGAGGTGCGGTGCGTACCAGCTGCGCGCATGCGCGATCTCGCCGGGCCAGCCGGTCTTGCCTTGCGCCATGAACTGCAGCACCTCGACGAAGCCGCGCCAGTCGTCGCCGCTGCGTGGCGGCGCCGGCAATTCGGACAACGCGGCAATCGGATCGGCATGCGCCGCCATGGCGTCCAGCACCTTTTGCGCCGAACCCGGACCGACGCCGGGCAGCAACTGCATCAGACGGAATCCGGCCACGCGGTCACGCGGATTTTGCACGAAGCGCAGCATCGCCAGCATGTCCTTGACGTGCGCGCTGTCGAGGAATTTGAGACCGCCGAATTTGACGAAGGGAATGTTCCGGCGCACCAGTTCGATTTCAAGCGGACCGCTGTGGTCGGAGGCGCGGAACAGCACCGCCTGATCCTTCAGCGTGCTGCCGGCTTCGCGGTTCTCAAGTATGCGTTCGACGATGTAGCGCGCCTGGTCGGCTTCGTCGCGCACCGATACCAGCTGCGGCTTGTGGTCGGAGACGCGCTCGGTCCAGAGGTTCTTGGTGAAGCGTTCCAGCGCCTTGTCAATCACGCTGTTGGCCGCGGCCAGGATCGGCTGCGTCGAGCGGTAGTTGCGATCGAGCGTGACGATGTCGGCCGGCGGATCGAAGGCGCGCGGAAAGTCGAGGATGTTGCGCACCGTCGCGGCACGGAACGAGTAGATCGCCTGGGCGTCGTCGCCGACCACCGTGAGGCCCCGGCCGTCCGGTTTCAGCGCCAGCAGGATCGACGATTGCAGGCGGTTGGTGTCCTGGTATTCATCCACCAGCACGTGATCGAAGCGCGCGCCGATGTCGTCTGCCAGCACGCGTTCGCCGATGGTCTGCGCCCAGTACAGCAGCAGGTCGTCGTAGTCGAGCACGTTGTGCGCCTGCTTGGCTTCGACATAGGCGCCGAACAGCGTGCGCAGCTGCGCCTCCCATTCCGCACACCACGGAAAAACCTTGTGCAGGATGCTGTCCAGCGGCGCTTCGGAATTCACTACGCGCGAGTAGATCGCCAGGCAGGTCGCCTTGAGCGGGAAGCGTTTTTCGGTCCTGGACAAGCCCAGTTCATGCCGCACCAGATTCATGAGGTCGGCCGAATCTTCGCGGTCGTGGATGGAGAAATTGGGATCGAGTCCGATCTGATCCGCATATTCGCGCAGGATCTGCGCGCCGATGCCGTGGAAGGTGCCGGCCCAGGACAATGCATCGGCCATGATGCGGCCGTTGGCCCCGAGCGCTTCGCCGCAGATGCGCTGGACGCGGCGCGTCATTTCTGCGGCGGCGCGGCGTGAAAAAGTCATCAGCAAAATGCGGCGTGGATCGGCGCCATTTACGATCAAATGGGCGACCCGGTGCGCCAGCGTATTGGTCTTGCCCGAACCGGCGCCGGCAATCACCAGCAAGGGACGGGCAGGGGGCGCCGCCGGTTGGCCCGGCGTGATGCCGAATTCCACCGCCTGACGTTGTTCGGGGTTGAGTTTCTCCAGATAGTCGACGTTCATCCTGAGCCTTGAGGCGGCGGCAAAAAAGAAGTTATTTTACTGGTTTTTTATACAGTCTCCGGCGGCCGTTACAAAAAAGGGGACGTGAAGAGGGCGCAAAAAGGGCGCTTCCCGGGACACGATTCCGGTCCGGGAAAAATGATTTTCAAAGTGATGAAAGACCGACAATGGATTCTTCCGAACGGCTGCCTATACTGGTCTGGTTGCTCGCGACGCGAATCCGTGATTATGCTGCAATGCCAGAACTGGCGCGGCTTCCAAGCTACTCATGATATTGCAGGTTTGGTGCAGGAAGTGCTTGTGCAAGCCATAAACGTTTGGTTAGAATTTCCCTTCAACAACTTTCCTCTGAGGTGCTGCCATGGATAAGACTCTCGCTTTGCTCGATTGTTTGGTGCAGCTCAAGGAAGCGCAAAATTGCGCCGACGCGTTGCTCTCCGATATTGTTGCCGACGCCGTGCGCGCCAACAAGGGGCGCGGCGGCGTACCGAAGCCGGCCACCCTCAAGGCTTTCCGCAACGCCCTCAAATCCGCCAACACGCATTGCTACCAGGCCGAGCTGATCCTGGCGGAGTTCGACGCCCTGCAAACCATCATGCCGATTGGCCAGCAACAGCCGATACGCACGGTCACTTACAGCGTCTGATCAATCTTCCGCACAGGCCCTCTGCAACGCGGCGTGCGGTCGTGCACGCCCGTCTGCACTGCGGGCGCCAGGGGGTAGCTCCGTTCCTGTAACACACATCAAGCGCGCCGCCGCAGGAACATTCTTGCTGCCCGGCACTCTCACAGGCTGCTCGTTGTTTTTATGGCGGGGCTAGTCCATTCGGGTGACAGACCACGGCGTGGTTTGTGTCTACAATGGTTTGGCGGGCATGCCGCTTGCATTTCGCTTGCATTTGTTTCCTGCAGCGATGGCTACAAGGACGCACCGGTACTTTCCAACCCCAGGCATTTACGGAGGTAAATTGCGGCGCGGATTTTCATTCAAGGCAAAATGGCCCAGGATCCTGATTCAGGATGGCTGGGGCCTGTCCGCCTGCTTCGTGCTGCTGTCCTCTTTGGTGCTGGTGGTCATCTGGGGCATCACCATGACGCACGTCGCCAGCGAAAAGAAGCTGGCCGTGGAAAGCGCCTCCTCCGAAAGCCACAACATGGCTGCCATCATGGCCGCCAATCTCAATGACCGCCTCAGCCGTGCCGGGCAATATGCCGCCGTCGGCAGCAAAGTCCTCGACGGCGACGCGAGCGCGGCCGAGTATCTGGGCCTGCTGTTCAACGGCGACAGCGCCTATGTCCGCGCCGCCGTGTTCGACGCGCAGATGCGGCTGCGCTATTCCTCCGCCGGACTTCCCGAAGAAAGCGAATTCGCGCGGCTGCTGGAACGCGCCTACCCGCAAGCGGCTGCCGGTGCGGAAGCGCCTGAAGCCGGCACGATTTTGTTCGGCAAGACCGACAGCCATAACTGGCGCATGCCGATGCTGATCGCATTGCAGGCGCCGAAGAGCGGCGCGCGCGGCTATCTGGTTGCGATACTCGACTTGGGACGCTTCCTCCACGATTACCAGCAGATCGGCGATGGCTATCTCATCGCGGTCAATGGCGGCACGGGTGCGCCGTTGGTTGCACTCAACGACCGCAGGTTGCTGGTGGGCGACAACAGCGCCGCATTCACTTCCGCCTCCAGCGTCACGAACCTGCAAAAGCTGAGCGCCTATCCGCTCAGCGTGAGCGTGACCATCGATCCCGACGCCATCGTTTCGGACCTGACGCGATCACACTACGAATACGTGCGCTACGCCATCGTCATTTCCATCGCGGTGGTGACATTGACGCTGATCCTGATCGGCATTTCCTATCATCGCAAGAAGCTGTACGAGCGCCTGGCGCGTTCGGAGCGTGAAAAGATCTGTCTCATCGAGCAGCTCGAAAAGGAAAAGACGCGCGCCTACCAGCTGGCCTCGCATGACTACCTGACCGGGATTCCCAACCGCATGCTGTTCAGCGAACTGGCCGGCGCCGAATTGTCGCGCGCCAAGCGCAGCCCCAATCTGTACGCGTTGTTCTTCATTGATCTCGATGGCTTCAAGCCGATCAACGATACGCTCGGCCACGCGGTGGGCGACCTGCTGCTGAAAGCCGTGGCGCAGCGCCTGTGCGCCAGCCTGCGCGAATACGATCTGGTGGCGCGCCTGGGCGGCGACGAGTTCGTGGTCTTGCTGTCCGACATCAAGTATCAAAGCCAGATCGCCGACATCGCCGACAAATTGATCAAGACCGTCGGCGCGCCGTACCTCAACCTCGGCGGCCACGAAGTCGGCACCAGCCTGAGCATCGGTATCGCGCTGTATCCCGACGACGGTCATACCGTCGACGAGTTGCTGTCCAAGGCGGACGCCGCCATGTACGCCGCCAAGAAAGCCGGCAAGGGCGCTTATCGCTTCCACGACAGCAGCGTCCACAGCGGCTTGCCGGGACGCCTGCCGTCGACCGTAACGCGCTACCTGTCAGCCTGACGCGATTTCAGCTGTTTCAGGAAAGCGCGCACCACGGGAGATTTTTCATGCTTGCGCGAAGCCAGCGCGATGGCTCCCGGAATGATCTTCCCCTCGATTTGCCGATACGTCACGCCGGGCATGTTCACGCGTTGCATCACCGACGCCGGGACAATCGCCACGCCCTGACCCAGGGACACCAGCGTCACCACCGCCACCAGTCCGCCCGGGTTGGGCAGCGTGCGCGGTACGAAGCGTCCGCGCCGGGCCACTTCCATGGTGCCGGAAGCCTGCTCCGGCAAGACGAAGTTCGCCGAGGCGAGGGCGACCGCCGGCACGGTTTCGTGCTCCGCCAGCGGTGAGTCCTCAGGCAGCGCCACGACAAAATCGTCCTGTAGCAAGGTGAGGAAAGTGACGTCGGCCGGACAGGGTACCGGCGGCCGGATGAAGGCGAGGTCGAGGCTGCCGTTGCTGACCTGGAGCGGGAGCGTATCCATCGGCGCTTCGACGAGATTGAGCTGCACCAGCGGATGGTCGGCGCGAAAGCGCGCGACTTCGGTTTGCAGCAAGCCGGAATACGCCGCCGAAGCGATATAGCCGATTTCGATACGGCCGATCTCGCCGCGACCGGCGCGGCGTGCGGCGTCTTCGGCGCGCGCAGCTTGCTGCAAGGTACGTAGTGCTTCTTCCCGGAACACTTCGCCGGCCGAGGTCAGGTTCACCGAACGCTTGGTGCGCTGGAACAGGCGGACATCCAGCAGGCGCTCGATTTCCTGGATCTGCTTGGTCAGCGCCGGCGGCGAAATGCCGAGTTGCTCGGCGGCGCGGGCAAAATGCAGCGTCTCGGCGACGGCGGCGAAACAGCGGAAATGGCGAAGCTCCATGGGATCTTTTGATAATTAACCTGAGAGAAATTAAATTGCATTTTAACTGTAACAAGGATAATTATCGGCGGTATTAGAATGGCTCGCATCCAGTCCTTCCAGGAAGTGCATCATGCCTTTGCATTGCGTTCCGCTCCACTCCGTCATCTCGCTTCGCCGCGATCTTTTCTTCGCACATGAATAGCCCATCCATCGCCGTTCGCGACGACTCTGATCCCGGCGACGCTGCACGCCGCCGCAAGGAGCGCAACATCCTGCTGATCTGCTCCAGCGTGTGCGCGCTGATCGTGCTCGACACCAACATCGTCGCCGTCTCGCTGCCGTCGGTGGCGCGTTCGCTGCATGCCGATTTCAGCGACATCGAATGGATCGTCAGCGCCTACATGCTGGCGTTCGCTTCCTTGCTGTTGCCGGCCGGCAGCCTGGCCGACCGCTTCGGCCGAAAACGCATGATGCTGCTCGGCCTCGGCTTGTTCAGCCTGGCTTCGCTGGGCTGCGGACTAGCCTGGTCGACCGGCGCATTGCAGATCGCGCGCGCCGTCAAAGGCGTCGGCGCCGCAATGCTGCTGACCTCCGCGCTGGCGGTGATCGGCCACGTCTTTCACACTGAAAAAGACCGTACGCATGCGTGGGCGGTATGGGGAGCCTGCATGGGCGTGTCGATGACGGTGGCGCCCTTGCTGGGCGGCTTGATCACGCAATTGCTCGGCTGGCGCTGGATTTTCCTGCTCAATTTGCCGGTGTGCCTGTGTCTCGGCACGCTGGTGTACCGGGAGGTTGCGGAGTCCAAAAACGCCAGCGCCACTGCCGCACGGCTCGATCCCTGGGGCAGCCTGCTGCTGAGCGGCGGCCTGGGTTGCCTGATCTGGGCGTTGATCAATGCCAACGCCGCCGGCTGGAGCAGCGCCGCGACCCTGCTGCGCACCGGCGGCGGGATATTGATGCTGGCCCTGTTCGTGCCGGTGGAGTTGATGCAGAAGCGGCCGATGATCGACCTGCGCCTGTTCCGCCATGCGCCTTTTGTCGGCGCAGTGCTGGCGATGTTCGGCTACGCCAGCTCGGCGCAGGTGATGATGACTTTCCTGCCGCTGTACCTGCAGAACGCCTTCGCGTATTCCGCCATCGTGGCCGGTCTGGCGATGCTGCCGTTTGCGCTGGCGATGATGATTTTCCCGCGTGTCGGCGCCGCGCTGACGCGCTACATGCCGCTGCACGGGGTAATGGGACTGGGCATGGCGCTGGTATGCGCGGGCAATGTGCTGGTAGCGATTGCCGCGTACGCCGGGAGTTACTGGATGGTGCTGGCTGGCATGCTGGTCACGGGCAGCGGCGCCGGGCTGCTCAACGGCAACACGCAAAAAGCCATCATGAACTGCGTTCCGCGCGAACGCACCGGCATGGCTTCCGGCATCAGCACCACCACGCGTTTTGCCGCCATCGTACTGGCCATCGCCTGCCTCGGCTGCGTGCTGACGGTGCGCACCGGCAGTTACCTCAAGCAAGGATTGATCGGCGCCAACTTGCCGCAGCCGGGCGGCTTCACCGACGTGGTTGAGCGCATCGTCGCCGGCGACAGCGCGGCCGCCTTGCCGGCGCTCGGCAACAGCCTGGAGGCGCTGCGTATCGCGCAGGCCGGCTTCGCCCACGCATTTTCCTTGTTGATGCTGGCGGCCGCTGCGATTGCCGCGGTGTCGGGCGTGTTGCTGTTCAGGTTGATGGGCAGCCGCAAGGGCGCGCCCGTCGACGCATTACCTGTTTAAGGAGGGAATTCATATGGCGTCGCTGCAATCCAAACGAACAGAGAAGCGTTCTTTCTTCGCCACGCTGGCGGCGGTGTTCTGGTCCTTTGTCGGACTGCGACACTTGGCGGACTATGAGAAGGACGCGACCTCGTTCAATCCGTTTTATGTGATCGGCGCCGGTGTGGTCGGCGTCGGCATTTTCATCGCGGTGCTGCTGGTCGTGGTGAAACTGGTTGTTGCCTAGCAAGGGGCACCAAACTGGCCCTTGCGTCGTTTTGTCTTGAGGGAGTCTTGCCATGGACAGCAAATCCGTACAGCGCTTCTTGCGCACTTATGGCCGAACAGGCAGTGCCGCCGTGCTTCATCGCCAGCGTGCGTCGGCCTTCATATTGGCTACATTGCTGACGTTTTCATTCGCCGCGCACATGACGGAACTGGACAATGCGCTGCTGCGCGTGCTGGCGCAGCTAGGCACTGATTGCGTGTGGTGTTCCGTCACGCCGTATTAAAAAAGCGGCAACAGCTACAGCAATAATTCCTTGGCGAGATCTCGCTTGGGATCGGACGGCGTATCGAATTCCAGCGCCTCTTCCACGTGGTGCAGGTGATGCAGCATCAGCTCGACGGCTTCCTCGACCTTGCCGGCCTTGGCGGCGGCGATGAATGCGCAATGTTCTTCAGTCGAACAGATCGCGTCGCGGGTCGACTGATACAGCATGGTGATCAGCGAACTGCGGCCGGCGAGCTTGACCAGGATATCGGTCAGGACATCGTTGCCGACGATGTTCGCCAGCAGGATGTGGAAGTCGCTCAACAGGGTCGAGCGCACTTGCGGATTGTTTTCTTCGATGGCGCGGCGTTCTTCGCGCAGGTGGGCTTCCAGCGTGGCGTAGTCAGCGGCGGTCGCACGCGCGACGAATTCCCTCACCATGGCAGCTTCCAGCGTGCGCCGCACGAAGAAGATGTTGCGCGTTTCTTCCACGGTCGGCTTGCTCACGAATGCACCCTTGTCCGGGATCAGGTCGATCAGCTTGTCTTTGGCCAGCATGACCAGCGCCGCGCGGATCTTGGTGCGGCTGACCCGGTAGACGCGCGCCAGCGCTTCTTCGCGGAGTTTTGCCCCGGGTGGAAGACGCTGTTCGGCGATGGCGATGGTGATGTCGCGCGCGATCGCTTCTGAACTGTCGGGAGGATGTGCTGCTTCGGTCATAGGATGGACGGTTTTATCGTGTAAGGCGGTTTCGGGCAAGACACCGAATTGTACCCTTGTATTTTTGCCGTCCATCCTGCGACCTCAAGCGGACACGCTATTCAGCAATGTCATTCAAATGTGGCGGCCGGGATCTCGCCGTTCAGCACGGCGCGGGCGCGGGTCTTGTCGATGTCCTTTTCCCAGGTGGCGACCACAACGGTGGCGACGCAGTTGCCGAGCAGATTGCCAAGTGCGCGCATGATGCCGATGAACCAGTCGATCGACAGCACCAGCACCAAGCCGACCACCGGAATCGCCGGGATCGTCGTCAGCGTCGCCGCCAGGATCACGATGGCCGAACCCGGCACGCCGTGTGCGCCCTTGGAGGTGATCAAGGCAATCGCCAGGATCATCAGCAGGTCGCCCATCGCGAGATGCGTGTTGGTGGCCTGCGCAATGAACACGGCCGCCATGGTCAGATAGATGGAGAACGCATCGAGGTTGAACGAGTAGCCGGTCGGGATCACCAGGCCGACGGTCGACTTCTTGATGCCCATGTGTTCGAGCTTTCGCATGACTTGTGGCAGCACGCTGTCGGATGAAGCGGTTGCCAGCACCACGATCAGTTCTTCGCGGAGGTAGGTGATCAGCTTGAAGATGCTCAGTCCGGAAGTGCGCAGGATCGCCCCCAGCACCACCACCACGAAGAAGATCACCGCGCCGTAGAACAGCAGCACCAGCATGCCGAGCTGCTTGAGCGAACCGATGCCGTAGCGGCCGACCGTGAACGCAATCGCACCGAACACCCCCAGCGGCGCCAGGCGGATGATGAACGCCATGCACTTGAAGAAGGCTTCCGACAGAGATGCGATCAGCGAGACGGCAGGCTGGCCTTTGTCGCCGATCAGCAGCAGGGCGCAGCCGAAGATGACCGAGATCAGCAAGACCTGGAGGACGTCGCCGGAGGTGAATGCGCTCACGATGGTGCTCGGGATCAGTTTCATGATGAAGTCGGCGAAGCTGGTGCCTCTGACCTTGCCGGCGGTCTCGACGTAGCTGGACAAGCCGCTGGCGTCGAGGTTGGTCGGGTCGATGTTCATGCCCGCACCGGGCTGGAACACGAAGGCCAGCACCAGGCCGAGGAGCAATGCGATGGTGGTCACGACTTCAAAGTAGATGATGGCCTTGACGCCGACGCTGCCGACCTTCTTCAGGTCGCTGGCGCCGCAGATTCCTTGCACCACCACGCAAAACACGATCACCGGAATGATCATCTTGATCAGCTTGATGAAGCCGTCGCCCAGCGGTTTGAGGCTCTGGCCGAAATCAGGGTAGAACAGTCCGACGACGATGCCGGCAATCAGGGCGATGACGACCTGCCCGAACAAAGATTTGAAAAATCGATTCACCTTGGTCTCCTGGTGTGGTTCTGGATGGGCGCCCTTATAGGCTTGTGTATATGGGTATGCCCGCTGTATTTGATTCAGCTTTTGTACTCTTTTGTACTGTTCACCGCACAGCCGCTCCTCCGGCTGTTGTTCCATTGTCCATGGCGGTCCTTGTTTGAAAATTCTTTTGACGCGCCGGAACAAGCTCACTATATTGCATACAATTTGTGAATACAATAAAAATATGCAATCCTGATGACTTCAAGGAGACTGCCGTGAAAACTGTTCCAGAGCAATACCGGTCTTGCGGGCAAGAAATCATGCAGCGCGCCGATGCGCTTGCCGTGCATACGGAAGCCGTCGGCATGCTGACGCGCACTTACCTCACGCCCATGCATCATGCCGCCGCGAAACAGGTCGGCGAGTGGATGAACGCCGCCGGCATGCAGGTTCGCCGCGACGACGCCGGCAACGTCATCGGCCGTTACGAAGCCGCACCCGGACACGAAAAGGCTGCGGCGTTGGTCACCGGTTCGCATTTCGATACGGTGCGCAATGGCGGCAAGTACGACGGCAATCTGGGCATTCTGTTGCCGGTGTCATGCATAGCGGCCTGGCACCGGGAAGGCCGGCGTTTCCCGTTCCCGATTGAAGTGATCGGATTTGCGGAAGAAGAGGGTGTGCGCTTCAAGGCGACCTTGCTGGGCAGCCGCGCCGTCGCCGGCACCTTTGACAAGACCGTGCTGGATAACCTCGACGAGCAGGGCAACAGCATGCGCGAGGTCATGCGCGCGGCCGGCTTCGATCCGGACCGCCTCGATGCATCGGCGTGGCCGGCGGCGGCCGTCGCAGCCTTTGTCGAAGTGCATATCGAACAGGGACCGCTGCTGCTCAACGAAGCGCTGCCGGTCGGCGTGGTGACCGCGATCTCCGGCGCAACGCGTTTCATGGCGGAGCTGCAGGGGCTGGCCGGACACGCAGGCACGGTGCCGATGCACATGCGTCGCGATGCCGCGATGACGGCAGCCGAGATCGGTCTGTACATCGAACAGCGCTGCAGCGGCCGGGCCGGCCTGGTCGGCACGATGGGCATCATGGAGGTGCCGAACGGCGCCGCTAACGTGGTGCCCGGCAGTGCGCGCTTTTCCATCGACATCCGCGCCGAGCAGGACGAGGTCCGCGAGGATGCGGTGGCGGACGTCGAAGCCGAAATCGAACGCATCTGCGCACGCCGCAACGTCGCCATTACCCTGCGAAAAACGCATCAGGCTAGCAGCGTTCCGTGCGCCGGCCATCTGCAAAAGCAACTGGCGAATGCCATCGAAGCATGCGGTCTGCCGCTGCGCCATCTGCCTTCGGGCGCCGGCCATGATGCGATGGCAATTGCGGCCATCGCCGATGTGGCAATGCTGTTCGTCCGCTGCGGCAACGGCGGCATCAGCCATCACCCCGACGAAATCATGAGCGAAGACGACGCGGCGATTGCCGCGCAGGTGTTCAGCCGCTTCGTCGAAAACTTCGCGGCCTGACTCCGGTCCGTCGCTATCCTCCATTCATTGCAAAGGAATATTCATTCATGACCACCATCACCATCGACGGTTTCAACCTCAACGCCGCGCAAGTCGTCAGCATCTCTCGTGGAAACAATGGCACGTACGCCAAAGTCGCGCTGGCCGACTCCTCGCGCGCGGCCCTGAAGCAAAGCCGCGACTTCATCGAGTCGACCTGGATGCACGACGAAGCACCCATGATGTACAGCTTCAACACCGGCGTCGGCTTGCTGAAGGACACCCGCATCAAGGTCGAGCACATCGAACTGTTCCAGACCCAGCTCATCAAGGCGCACAGCGCCGGCATCGGCGAACCGTTCT